>Ga0299906_10002215_pt1 | contig 16220 bp, 13 predicted proteins | sample RVTome_14_FD_200259 | JGI IMG/M metagenome (GOLD analysis project Ga0299906, IMG submission 200259) | Soil microbial communities from uranium-contaminated site in the Upper Colorado River Basin, Wyoming, United States - RVT145D125 (version 2) ...
CGTTCAGGACATATGAGACGGTTTTGGGGTCGGGGCCATCGCCGGATGGTGCTGTGCAAGATACTCGGCTGGCGTCTTGAGGGCAAGCGAGTAGTGCGGCCGGATGTGGTTGTATACGTGCTCCCACTGCCTCATGGCCTGGTTCAGCATTCGCAGCTCCAGAGCCCCCATGTAGCGATCGTGGCACTCTTCGGTGTGGGTGCGCTGCGCGCCGTGATGCGTGAGAAGGCCTCGATCACATCCCAGCGGGAAACCATGTCGCGGGCGGTGAACTGCTTGACAACCTTGCCGGGCAGCGGCCGCACATCGTGCCGATGTACCGTCGGCAGGTCGAGCGTGTCGACCTGCACCAGGTCCCCGGGGGACGGCGAATAGCGTAGCCCTTAGGCTTCCTGGTGGCGTGAGGCCGGCTCAGACGGCGTTTCTTGTACTGGCGGATGCCATTGCGCAGCGGCTCAAGGAGCACGGCCCGTGTCTTCAAGCGCACGATGATCCGGCCGACCGTTGAGGCCGAAGTCCTCCATCCGTCCTGCTTCAACACGTGGGCCAGCTTCACCTTGTCCCAGCCATATTCTTCGCGGTAGGCCAGTACGGCCTCCGCCAGCTCGGGTGTCCATTCCGGCCGGCGGCACTTCTTCGGCCGCCGCGACCTCTCCTCCAGCCCCCGCAGCGCAAGCTCGTTCAGCCGCTTCTGCCAGCGATACAGCGTCGAGCGCGGCAGCCGCAGAAGGTCAGCCGCTTTCTGCGACGAATACCCTTCCTCCCGCAAGCGCTGCCAGGCCTTCAGCCATTTCAGCCTGTGGCGTGCCGCCTCGCTCATCTCGATCGGGCGCCGGCGGGCGACGTAGTAAAATGGCCTGGGTAGTCCAACTATCCGCATCTGGGGCCTCCTTGGTTCTTGTCCAACTCAAGGATGGCCCCAATTCTTTCTCCCCGCGACGGTCTCACATGTGTCTGAACAGAATCACTCAAGGCCAGCCATAGGTTCGACATGTGACGAACGGCTGCGCAAGACGTGATTAGCGGACACGTGATTCAAGCTGACGAGCGTGCTAGTGTAGGCAAGGGTGAGGAACGTCCGACACTTTTCCTCACTTCTGGTGTTTTCCTAATATGGATAACACCGCCGGAGGGTGCTGACGCGGAGGCAGGCATAAACCAAGCCTGCTGCCCGGCCGCGAGCCAGTGTTTGGGAACCCCTACCCACCACCTAACGGCCATGGCTCTCTTCCGCCAAGGAGGTGTTGGAGACCTGGAACTACGCTCGCGACGCGGTAGCTGCCACAGCCCGCGTCCAACCCAAGCGCACTTACAAGCAAATCCCTTTGTGAAGAGGAGAACGAAATGACCATGGAGTCCCCGAAGGTTAGAGTCATGGGCTATTTGCCCAATGACACACCGCCAGCAGGGCAGTTGGTGCTCCTCGGACTGCAGCATGTGCTGACCATGTTCCCTGCCACCGTCCTGGTGGCGTTGCTCGTCGGGTTCCACGTCAGCACTGTGCTCTTTGCCTCCGGTCTGGCCACCTTGGTGGCGTTGATCGGCTCCAGGCTCGGGATTGGCACCTTCATCCCGCTGTATTACGGCTCCAGCTTCAGCTACATCGCCGCCACCCTGGCGGTCACCGGTGCCCAGTTTGGTGTGCCGGCCAGCGACGAACTGATCGGCGCGGCCCAGGCCGGCATCATCGTGACCGGCGTGATTAATATCGCCATCGGCCTGATCATCCGCTTCTCAGGCGGGAAGAAGTCAATCGACATCGTCCTGCCGGCGATCGTCACCGGATCAGTGGCAGCGGTGATCGGGTTTGCCCTAGGCTTCGCTGCCCTGGACATGGCCAGCGCCCACTGGGGCGTCGCCTTGATCACCTTGTTGGTGACCATCGTCTTCTCGGTCTATCTGCAGGGCCGCGGTTTCATCGGGATGATCCCGGTGCTGTTGGGCGCCATCGTCGGCTACCTAATGGCGATCCCCTTCGGCCTGGTGAATTTCAGCGGCGTCGGGGCAGCTGCTCTGGTCACCGTGCCGCACTTCACCTTCCCGAACTTCACCAGCGAACTGGCAGCCACCGCCATCTTCGGCATCGCTGCCATGGCCATCGCCACCATCCCCGAGTCAACAGCGCACCTGTACCAGATCAGCCTATACGTCGACAATCTGGCGGATCAGATGGGACGGCCGAAGCAGAAGCTTAGCGAGTTCATCGGCCTCAATCTAGTGCTCGACGGCCTGGGTGACATGACCAACGGCCTGATCGGCGGCGTGGCTGGCACCAACTACGGCGAGAACAACTCGCTGATGGTGATCACCCGCAACTACTCCGGCCCGGCCCTGATCGCAGCTGGCGTGTTAGCCATGATCCTGGCCTTCAGCGGCCAGCTGGTGGCGCTCGTCAACAGCATCCCGCTGGCGGTTACGGGCGGACTGGCCATCTATCTGTTCGGCGTGATCGGCATGCAAGGCATCGCCCTGATCATGTCGGAGAAGGTCAATCTGTTCGATCCCAAACAGCTGGCGATCGGCGCCGTCATCATGGTGATCGGTGTCGGCGGCCACATCGGGTATCCAGGCGGCTTCCTGCCGATACCGCTCTTGCAGGGCCTGTTCCCGTTTGGTTGGCCGGCGATCGCCACCGGCGCCGTGGCCGGCATCCTACTCAACCTGCTTTTCCTGGTTTTCAAACCGCCCACGGTGGCCGCCGTCAAATCACCGGTCGTCGAATCTGGCTTCCAAGCCATGGGCGGCGACTGACCTGTAGTACCGGCAATTGGGGTTCCCAAGGAAACGGCGCAGCACATGCTGCGCCGTTTCTCTTTTCCCTGGCGAGGCTAGCGGTCGGTTGCCAGCGTCTGCAGAAAGCCGGCCAGCGCGTCGGCGCCTGACGTATGACCGACGGCCATCAGCGACCTGGCAGCCGGCTGGACCGGACCAGCCTGCCCCAACAAGGCGGACAGCAGATCGTGCCACAAGCTCGAGGCCTGGCCGTCGGCCGCCGTCCGCAACCAGGCCGCCGACAAGGGGGTGGTCCGCGGCGCGGCCGTCTCGGCCAGCAGCCACGATAGCTCGGCTGCCTCGACCGGCGGACGCTCGGCCCACAAGGCGTGCATGACGCCAACCAAGTAGTCGTCGCCCGACGGCGTCAGCCCACCGCCCAGGCCAGCCAGCCCGGCGGCGCCCTCGGCCATCGCCGGCTGGTCACCGCTGGCCAGGCCCCACTGCAGACCAACCGCCAACGGTTTGGCGGCAGCCAGCAGGTGGACCGCTAGCGGGTCAGCCGCCGGCTGGCCGTGGCCGAGCAGACCAGCCAACCCTCCTGGCGGCGCCTCGGCCACCAGCAGTCCGCCCAGCGCCCCGAGATGACCGCGCCAGGCCTCCGATTGCCGCAGCCGACCCCAATCCGGCATTGGGTCCCAAGTGGCCGCACGGGACCAATCGATCGTCCATCGGCCGAGCTGCAGCGCAGCCTGGCCCCGCTCGACCACCGTCTGACCTGAAATCCAGCGGTCAAAGCCGGCCGTGCCAAAGGCTGCCGCCGGCAGCGTCAGCGACAGCGGACCATCGGGCAGGCGGTCGGTTTGGAGCGACAGCACGCTGCCCTCCTCGTCTATCAGGTTGCAGACCTGGGAAAAAATATGCAGCGGCCGGGCGGGACCCTGGCCGCCGAGCCAGGCCCGCGCCGCCGGTGTCATCCGGAGGGCGGCGGCCTTCAATCAGGCCTCCGTCGCTTGGCCCCGGCGCTCGGCCTCAACCCGCTCCCACAACCGGCTCGGGCTCAAGGGAATCTTGAGCAGTTCCAGGCTGGGGAAACCGAGGGCATCCTCCAGCGCTTGGGCGAACAAGGCTGCCACCGGGATGGCGCCGGCCTCGCCGGCCCCCTTAACACCCAGCGGGTTGAGCGGCGAGGGCGTCTCCAGATGGCCAACCTGCATCCGCGGCACATCGGAAGCCGTCGGCAGCAGGTAGTCCATGAAGGAGCCATTGAGCAGCTGGCCGTTCTCGTCGTAGATCAACTCTTCAAAGTAAGCGTTGCCGATGCCCTGAGCCACCCCGCCATGGATTTGTCCATCCAGGATCAGCGGGTTGATAACCCTGCCGCAATCGTGCACGACGACGTATTTGTCGATCCGGACCTGCATCGTCTCCGGATCGACTTCGAGGATCATGGCGTGGGCGCCGTACGCGGTCGCGCCGCGCTCCGGACCGAAGTAGTCGGTCGCTTCCAGCCCGGGTTCGGTGCCCGGTTTGACCGCGCCGCGCAGCGGGTTGGCCTCGGCCGCCAGCTGGCCGAGCGGGATGGCTGATGTCGGCACACCCTTAACTTGGACCGAGCCCGCCTCCAGTTCCAAATCCTCGACCGCCGCCTCCAGCTTCTCGCTGGCCATCGCCAGGACCTTGCGCCGCACTTCCTTGGCGGCGGCGTGGATGGCGTTGCCAGCCACCACCGCTCCGCGGCTGGCGAACGTGCCCGTCCCCCAATGGAATTGGTCGGTGTCGCCGGTAACGACCGTAATCTGGTCGATCGGCACGCCCAGCTGGTCGGCCACGACTTGGGCGAAGCTGGTGAAGTGCCCCTGCCCCTGGGTGCCGACCCCGGTCACGACGCTGACCCGGCCGCTTGGCTGGATTTGGACGCGGGCGCCTTCGTAGGGACCGATGCCAGTCCCTTCGACGTAGTACACCAGCCCCAGCCCCAAGTGGCGGCCTTCCTTTCGCGCCGCCGGTTGGATCTCATCCCGGAACTGCCGGTAACCGATCAACTCGATGGTCTTGTCGAGCACCGGCTCATGGTCGCCGCTGTCGTAGATCAGTGGGGCGAAGTCCTGGTAGATGATCTGGTTGTCGTAGGGATAGGCATCGCTGGGAATGAAATTGACCCGCCGGATTTCGGTTGGCTCCATGCCCAGCTGGCGCGCCGCCAGATCGAGCATGCGCTCCATAACGAACACACCATGCTGCCGGCCGGCGCCGCGGTAGGGCGTGACAATCGTCTTATTGGTGAAGACCACGGTGAACTCGGAATAGTAGTTGGGCACGTGGTAGGCGCCGAGCAGGGTGCACTGGCTATTGATCGGCACTGTCAGGCCGTAGGGATCATAGGCGCCGCTGTCGTGCAGGAAGACGTCCTTGACCCCCAGCAGCCGCCCGTCACTGGCGAAGGCAAACTCGACATCATGGATTTGGCCGCGCTCATGGCTGGTGGCGACGAAGTTCTCGGCCCGGTCTTCGATCCACTTGACCGGACGCTGAAGCTGCATAGCCACCCACGGGATCAGCATCTCTTCGGGATAGAACATCATGATTTTCGGCCCGAAGCCGCCGCCGATAAACGGCGCCACCACCCGCACCTGGTCTTCGGACAGACCCAATATTCCCGCCAGACCGTTGCGGATCGGGATTGGCGCCTGGGTGGTATCCCAGACCGTCAACCGCTGGTTGAGGCGGTCCCACGAGGCGACTATGCCGCGGTTCTCCATAGCGGCCGCCACCCCCCGGTCGTAGTCCAGCCGACGGACCAGCACCAGGTCGGCCTGGGCCTTGGCCTCTTCGAAGTCGCCTTTCTGCTGGACAACGTGCGCCGCCACGTTGGAATCGAGGTCGTCGTGGATGCGAGCGGCCTCTGGTTCGAGGGCCGCCTCCAATTCCACAACGGCTGGCAGCGGTTCGTAGTCCACCACCACCTGATGGGCGGCATCTTCGGCCAGGTAGCGGCTCTCGGCGATCACGATCACGACGGCCTCGCCGGCATGCCGCACTTTGTCTCTGGCCAGGATGGGCTGGGTCCGCTCGTGGAACTCGAGGCCTTCGATCGGTGGCGGCGAGACATTCAGCGGCCCCGTCCGCCAGTAAGCGCCCAAATCGTCGGCCGTGTAGACTGCGACCACACCTTCCATCTCCCGTGCGGCCGAGGCGTCGATCGATTTGAGGCGGGCATGAGCGTACGGGCTGCGCACAAAGGCGGCATGGGTCATCCCCGGCAGGTTGAGGTCGTCGACAAACAAGGCGCTACCCGTCAGCAGCCGGGGATCTTCATTGCGCTTGATGCGTTGGCCGAAGGCGCGTGTCGTCATGCCGCCTCCTGTTCAACAAAGGCGACCGCCCGACAGAAGGCGGCTTCGCCGCCCTGGAAAAGCCAGGGGAAGGCGCCCAGAATCAATCGTCGATTCTGAAGCTCGGGCGCCCCGATCTGACCGCCCAGGTTCTCGACGTGAATACAGTCGTGAGGGAACAGGGCGTTGTGGGTCAACTGGTACGCTGAGTCGGGAAAAAGTACGTCAAGTTGGTCTTCGCCAAACTTGTCAATGCACTGCTGCCGAACCTTTTGCCAATGCTCCAATCCGCCCTTACCCAAGAAGCGGCCGATCGGCAGGTTCATCGGATGGTCGGTCGAAACCATGTCTACGCCCCATAAGTGGATCCGCTTCTCGATCAGCCAATCGACGATCTCGAAGTGGGGGCCAGGGTGCCGATGGATATACTTCTCCTCATCCGGCTCATCGCCGAATTGGGCATGGCGGTGCCAGCCGGTGTGCAGGAATAGGATGTCGCCGGCTCGGATCTCGGCCCGCTCTTCGATCATGGCGACGGTGATGACTTCGAGTTCGTCCATGGCGTCGCTCAAGTCGACAATCACACCCTGGCCATAGACCCATTCAAGCGGGATTTGGTCAATCGTCTTACCGCCGGTCATAAAATGCCGCGGCGCATCCAAGTGCGTCCCCATGTGGTTGGAGGTCTGAATGTACTGCGCATTGACCCCATGCTCCGCCTTGCGTTTGAAGTATTTGACCTCAAACGGTGGGTAGAACGGCCAGAAGGGCGCGTCTTGGTTCAAGGGCTGAGATAGGTCGTAGAGTTTCATGGGGTTTTCCTTCGGGCAAGGGCAAGAATGCGGCCGGATGATATGTGATAGGGGACAGGTGAAAAGTGATAGGGAAACAGCCTATCGGGCGTGGCATCGTGGATATCGTAGTTAATGGCTTCGCTGATCGAAGTTGTCATTTCCTTCGGTCCTGGGCGGCTCGCTCGCGCCGGAGATAAGCAATATATCCATTCAGGAGTCGTTGAACACGCCCATAGCCTTCCCGTAGTTCAGACATTTCCGATCCCTTGATATATCCGAGATCTTTCCCCAATAGCAGGTGGCTCAACGTCTCCTCCAGCGAACCTCTCGCTATATGACAGTAACGGACTGCATCCGCATAGTGATATCGTCCGACGGCTTCGGCGATATTCGCCGGGATGCTCTGGGCTGATCGTCGAAGCTGCGTCGCCATCGAGTACTTCTCATCTTGTGGAAGCGAAGGCACGACCTCCGCGCAGATCCTTCGGGCGAACTCCTTACTTTCACGCCAAACATCAAGCTGCTCCAACCCCCCGTGTCCCATCCCCCTGACCCCCTTCTAACTTCGTTTTCATTTCATCGGCAACCCGGCCTGCTCCCGGTTCTGCTTATCACCTATCACATATCACCTATCCCTTCGCCCGTTGGATCCCTATCCTGCGAGCTCCCCCACCGCCTCCACAAACACCGCCATCGGTGGCCTGACCAGTCCCGCTCCGATCTGACCCACGCCGGGTTGGCGGTGGGCGATACCAGTGTTGATACGCGGCAGGATGCCTCGCTCGACCACACGTAGCACATCGATGCCGGTGGGCGTACCTCGAAACCCCAGCGCCGGGATTGTGAAATGCTCGTGCTCGCCCAGCGTGATCTGGTACATCTCCAGGGTGGACTCCATGGTCAGCTCGGGAGTGCCGCCGATGAACTCGACGATGGCCGGGGCGGCCGCCATGGCGAAGGCGCCAATACCGGCCGTCTCGGTGATCGTACTGTCGCCGATGTCGGGATTGGCGTCTTGCTGGGTGTAGCCCTCGAAATACTTGCCGGCTGGCATCTCGCAAGGGGCCGTGAACCAGCGATCGCCCAGTCCGCTGACACGGATGCCGAACTCGGTGCCGTTGCGGGCCATCGCCGTCACCAGACTGCTGCCTGCAATCCCGTGGGCAGCATCGGTCATCGCCTTGCAGGCTGCCATCACTGGATTGAGCACGCTCAGCGCGTTGCCGCCCAGGAAGGCCAGGATCCGGCCCCGCTCCTCGCTATCGGGGATGACTTCGGCCAGCGCCGGCGCCAATTGCCGCAAGTAAAGCAGCGAGCCGGCCTTGTTGCGGTTGTGGCCTTCATCGCCCATGTGCAGCCCCTCGGCCATCAAGGCGCGCAGATCCAGCCCGCCCAGCTTGTCGAGTGCGGCGTCAAGCGCGTACGCCAACGACGCATTCATCCAGCGCAGCTTCTCGATGACCTCGGGAGCGAAGGCCCCATAACGCAGCACCTTGCCATAGCCTTCATTCAGCGTCGAGAAGGTCTGGTGGCTGATGGCCTGATCCTCGACGACATAGACCGCCATCGAGCTCGACACCACGCCGGCCATCGGACCAACCGCGGCGTGATGATGGCACGGGGCGAAGCGCACCTGCCCGCTGGCAGCCAAGGCGGACGCCGCTGCTTCGTCAGCTGCCCGGCCTTCGAGCAGCAGTGCCCCGATGACCGCCCCGCGCAATGGCCCGCTCATTTGCGCCCACTCGATCGGAGGGCCGGCGTGCAGGATCAGGTCTTCGGCCATCCCGGGGATGACCTCCCCGGCCGGGGCAACCCCGACCAACCGCGGCCGGCTGGCCATCATACGGGCGAATGCGGTCCGATTGGCTTGCTCGGTTGCCATGTGGCCGCCTTTCGTCTTCCCAACCATGCGCTACTCGGGTCGGGCGACGTCATCGCCGCCGACCAATTTGAACAACCGGCCGCCCAACGGGGCCAAGCCCAGTTCGATCGTCAACGATTGCGCCAACAGCTCCTCGTCTGCAAACCATCGGCCGACCAACTGGACCCCCAGCGGCAACCCATTAGGCGCCAGTCCGGCTGGCAGCCCCAGCGCCGGCAGGCCGGCGTGGCTCCATGGCAGGTTCATTACCGGGTCGCCGGTGTTGGCCAGACCTTTGGGGGCCGGGCCAGTGGCGGATGGGGTGATCCACATGTCGATCCCGTACTCGTCCATCAACCGTGTCACCTGGTGGCGCAGTACCAGGCAGCTGTCGCGGGCCGCCACCAGTTCATCGTCGCTGATTGCCATCCCGTCCTTGACCAGTTCGAGCGTCGTTGGATGGTAGGTCTCGACATAGTCGGCGTACCAGCGTTGATGCACCCTGGCGGCCTCGCCGGCGACCAGCCGGCGGTGAGTGCGTTGGATCTGATCGAAATCATCCAGCATGGGCACCGGCCGGGTCACGATGCCGGCTTGCTCCAGCACCTCGATGGCCCGGTGCAAGTGGTCGACGGCGACGTTATCGGCATACTCCAGGTAGGTCCCTTCGGGCACCCCCAACACCGGGCGCGGCCGGCCCTCTCGGCTGGACCAGTCGTAGCACAGCAGGCTGGCGGCCAGCCGGGCCGAGACGGCGTCGGTAGTCAGGAAGCCGGTGTGATCGGCCGTCGGCGCCAATGGAATCATGCCGACCCTGGAGATACGTCCGTAGCTGGGTTTGTAGCCGACAACGCCGCAGTAGGCGGCCGGGCGGATGATCGAACCGATCGTCTGGCTGCCCAGGGCCAGGCTGCACAGCCCGGCGCCGACGGCAGCGGCCGAGCCGCTGCTCGATCCGCCGGGGGTGTGATCCTGATTGTGCGGGTTGCGGGTCGGACCCGGGGCGAAGTAGCCGAACTCGGTTGTGACCGTTTTGCCCAGGATGAGCGCACCGGCCCGCTTGAGCAAATGGACGGCCTCGGCTTCCGGCCCCTGCAGGCGCTCGGGAGGGGGAATCGTGCCCGCCCGAGTGACGAAGCCCTCAACGTGGTAGATGTCCTTGATCCCCACCGGGACGCCGAACAGAGGCGGGCGGTCATCCGCCTGGGGGTAGGCCGCCAGCAAGGTCTCTGCCTCCCTCGCCAGCCGTTCAAATCGGCCTGGCTCGGGCTCAAAGGCCTGGATTTCCGGCTCGACCCGCTCGAAGCGCTCCTGCAATTCGGCCAGGTAGTCGGGCAGCGCCAACTTGCCGGCAGCCAGCTGCTCGGCCAATTGCCCCAGGCGTTCGGCGCGGCCCACGACGTCCATCGATCAGGAGGGCCGAGCGGCGTGCAGCACTGCATCGACGATGTGTTGGTAGCCTGTGCAGCGGCAGATATTGCCCGATAGCGCATGGCGGATCTCGTGTTCCGCTGGCTGCTCGTGCTCGGCGAGGAAGGGCAGCAAGGTCATCATGATGCCGGCGGTGCAGAAGCCGCACTGCAGCCCATGCTTTTCCCAAAACGCCTGCTGTAGCGGATGGAGGTCGTCCGGCGAGGCCGCCAATCCCTCAACCGTCATCAATTCGTGGCCATCAGACTGGACCGCCAGCAGTAGACACGAGCGAACGGGCTGGCCATCCAACAAGACGGTGCAGGCGCCGCAGACTCCATGTTCGCAGCCGACATGGGTGCCGGTCAGGCTCAATTCATGGCGCAAGAAATCCGACAGGAGCAGCCTAGGTTCAACCTGGCGCTCAAAGATTTGGCCGTTGACGGTCAGACGAACCTTGTGAAGTGGCTGCATTCACCTGCTCCTACGCTTGCGGGACACGATTGCCGCCAGAGCTAAATAGCGGCTGCCTGCCCCCAGGCCGCATTGAGAGCTCGAACGGTCAGGACGCGCGCCAGATGGCGCTGGTATTCCGGGCTGGCATGCAAATTGCCAAATGGGAAAATTTCGTCGGCGGCTGCCTTGTCGGCCGCCTCGGCCACCAACTCGCTCGAGTGCCTCTGGCCGACGAGCATCTCGGCCGCCTGCGGCGCAGTAGTCGGGCCGTCGCCGACGTTCAAATACACCAGCCGGGCCTGTTGGCATTCGCCAGCTTCGTTGACGGTCAGCCGGACCGCCACGCCAGCCATGGCATAGTCGCCCGACCGACGCGCTACCTCCTGGAATGCCCATCCGCTGCGGGGTGGTGAGCCTGGCCAACGGATCTCGACCAGCAGGTCCTGCGGACCGAGGGCGGTCGTGAACATCCCCTGGAAGAATTCGTCCGCCGGAACCGTCCGCTCGCTGCCATTCTGTCGAATGACAAAGGAGGCGTCCGCCGCCACGGCGGCCACCGGCAGCTCGGCCGCCGGGTCGGCGTGCGCCAGGCTGCCCCCGATCGTGCCCCGATTGCGGATCTGTGGGTGGGCAATCAAGGGCATTGCCTGATGCAGCAGCGGCACCCGCTCGGCCACCAGCGCTGAACGCTCAACGGCCGACTGGCGGGTCATGGCTCCTAGCCGCAGTCCGCCGTCATCGGACGGTTCGATATAGTCGAGCGCGGCGATGCGGTTGAGGTCGATCAGAACCGAAGGCTGCAGGATACGGAAGTTCATCGCCGGCACCAGGCTTTGGCCGCCGGCCAACAACTTGGCATCGGCTGCCGCTTCGCCCAACAGCTCGATGGCTTGGTCGACGCTTTCCGGTGCATGATAGGCAAAGGGGGCGGGCTTCATCCTCTTCTCCCGGGTTGACCGCCGCATGCTGGCTGAATCGAAGAAGGCAGCCCGGAAGCCGACGCCGGACTCGCCTTCGGCAGAACCAGTCCCCCGATTATATGCGTCCGACCGGAAGGCTGACAAACGCCTCTTGGGCCAGGCGAATGGCCCGTCAGTATAATCGGAGCATTCCCCACGGCGGCCAACAGCTGTCGCCGCACCTGCACCCCGCCAAGGAGGACCCATGCCCGAGGCGACGCCGCTGCTCGATGGCATCCGGGTGGTCGACCTGACCCGCGTACTGGCCGGCCCGTATTGCACCATGATGTTGGGTGACCTAGGCGCCGACGTCATCAAGGTTGAGGCGCCAGGGCAAGGCGATGACACCCGCCACTGGGGGCCGCCCTTCACCGAAAGCGGACAATCAGCCTACTTCCTGAGCGCCAATCGCAATAAGCGCAGCATCGCACTCGATCTTAAGACCGAAGCCGGCCTCGAGATCATGCACCGGCTCATCGGCGGCGCCGACCTGGTCGTCGAGAACTTCAAAACGGGCACGCTCGAACGACTGGGCCTGGACTACTCGGCCCTGCAAGCGCTCTCGCCCAACTTGATCTACTGCACCATCACCGGCTACGGCTACAGTGGGCCGTACGCAGACAGACCAGGCTACGACTTCATCGTCCAGGCGCTGGGAGGCTTCATGAGCGTCACCGGCCCAGCCGCCGGTGAACCTGTCCGCGCCGGCGTGGCTATCGCCGACCTGGCCGCGGGGATGTTCGCCTGCAACGCCATCCTGGCCAGCTTGTTCGCCCGCCAGCGGACCGGCCAAGGCCAGCGCATTGACATCTCGCTGTTGGACTCAATGGTGGCGCTCATGAGCTACGTCGCCAGCAACTACCTGGTCTCGGGCCAGCAGCCGGTTCGGCTGGGCAACGGCCATCCCAACATCGTCCCCTACCAATCCTTCAGAGCCAGTGACCGCTATTTCGCCTTTGCCGTCGGCAACGACCAGCAGTGGGCCCGTTTCTGCCAGGCGGTCGATCGGCCGGCGTGGGCGACCGATGGGGCCTTCGCCACCAACGCCGCCCGGGTCCGGCATCGAGATCAGGTGGTTGCCCTGCTGGCCGAGCTCTTCGCTAGCCGCAGCGCCGACGAATGGCTGCGGCTGTGTGAAGATATCGGGATTGCCTCGGCGCCCATCAACACGATGAACCAGGTCTTCCAGCACCCGCAGGTCCTGGCCCGCGGCCTGCAGACCGAGGTCGAGCACCCGACGGCAGGCGCCATGCCGCAGGTGGTCTCGCCCATGCGTCTGCTGGAGTCGCCGGTTTCGATCCGCCTGGCGCCCCCAACCTTGGGGCAACACACGGTCGAGGTGCTGGAACAACTGGGCTACAGCCCGACTGATATCCAAGCGCTGAAGGTTTCGGGAGCGATTGCATGATCTCATTGGGCCGGGTCCGATGAACGAGGTCTACCTGGTCGCCGCCGCCCAGTTGCCGGTCGAACAGTCGACCGCACTGACTCTGCGTCAGATGGGCGCCGCCGTCGCTCGCCAAACGCTGGCCCAGGCCGGCCTGGAGCGGGTTGACGCGCTATATGTCGCCAACATGCTCAGCGACGATCTGCAGGGCCAGAAGCACCTGGCGGCGCTCATCGCCGACGAAGCCGGGCTGACGCCCATTGAGGCCATCGAGGTCCAAGCCGCCACCGCTTCGGGCGCGGCCTGCCTGCGGTTGGCCCAGCTGGCGGTGGCCTCGGGCGCCGCCGACTTGGTCTTGGCCCTGGGGGTTGAAAAAATGAGCGAGGGCGTCGCCGCGCCGGCCCTGGCCAAGGCGCTCGATGCCAAGCTGGAAGTGCCGGATGGCGCCACCCTGATCCAGCGTAATGCCGAACTCATGCAAGGCTATCTGGACCGCTACCAGGTCCCGCCCGCTGGCCTGGCGGCCTTCTCGGTCAACGCCCACCACAACGCGGCCGGCAACCCCAATGCCCTGTTCAAAGACAAGCAGATCTCGGTCGAAGAGGTGCTCGAATCGCGCCTGATCCACCCGCCCATCCGGCTGTTCGACTGCTCGCCGATTTGCGATGGCGCCGCCGCCGTTCTATTGGCCAGCCCGGCGCGGGCCGCCGGTCTGACCCAACAGCCCGTCAAGATGCTGGCCTCCAGCGTCGCCACCGACCGCTTCCGCCTGCGGGATCGAAAGGATCCGCTTCGCCTGGCGGCGGCCGAACGGTCGGCCCAACTGGCTTTCGAACAGGCGGGGCTCGGACCGGACGATGTCGATTTGCTGGAAGTCCACGATGCCTTCAGCATTATGGCCTGCCTGCTGGTGGAGGCCGGCGGCTTCGCCGAGGCGGGCCAAGGCTGGCGTTTGGCGGCTGACGGCGAGATCGGCCTCCATGGCCGTCTACCGATTTCCACGCTGGGCGGGTTGAAGGCGCGCGGCCATCCAATCGGCGCCACCGGCCTGTATCAGGCCGGCGAGATCTTCCTACAATTAACAGGGCAGGCGGGGCAGAACCAGGTTGAGGCAGCCCGGGTGGCCATGATGCAGAGCGTCGGCGGCGCGGCCACCACGCTGATCACCCATCTGTTCGGAGTCTAGGCTGTTGGGCTAGCCGGGTTGGCCGGTTCGATAGGCCTGGATAATCTCGGCCATCACCGCCAGCGCGATTTCCTCGGGGGTGCTGGCGCCCAGATCCAGCCCAATCGGCGCCCTCAGCCGTTTCAACAACTCATCAGTCATGCCGGCCTCGGTCAAGCGCTGGAGGCGCTTGGCGTGCGTCCGCCGGCTGCCCAACGCGCCAACGTAGTAGGCCGGGCTGGGCAAGGCGACCATTAAGGCCGGATCGTCAATTTTGGGGTCGTGGGTCAGCACGGCTACGGCGGTGCTGGTCTTGATTGGGACCAGTTCGAACGCCTCGTGGGGCCACACGGTCAGCAATTGATCGACATCCGGGAAGCGCTCCCGGCTGCCAAAGGTCTTGCGCGGGTCGACGACGACCGTCCGGTGACCAAGGGCGGCGGCGATCTTGGCCAGCCCCACCGAGATGTGCACGCCGCCAATCATTACCAGCGTCGGCTGGGGCGGCATGACGTCGACGAAGGCCTCGACGATCTGGCTCTCATCTTGTGCCTCGACCAGCACGCTGCGGCCCGGCCGGTTCTGGCTTATGGCCCGGCGCAGCGCCGCCAGGCCAACTTCGCTCCAGCCGGCGGCGGTCTCACCCAAAAGCTCCTCACCGCGGTTGCCGCGGGCGCTCAGCTTGGCGCCAAGGACGGACTCCGGGCCGCGAATAATCGTCAAGCTGGCGACCGGTGTCTCGCTGGCAATGGCCTCCTGAACAAACGCCAGGTGTTCGTCAGCCAGCGGTTCAACAAAGACATCAATTTCACCGCCGCAGGCCAGGCCAACGCCCCAGGCGGTCTCATCTGACACGCCAAAATGAAGTAGTTGGGAGCCGGTTCCTTTGAGCACCCTCTGGCCAACTTCGACCACCGCGCCCTCGACGCAGCCGCCGCTGACCGATCCGGCCACGCCGCCGTCGGCCGTAATCGCCATTTTGGCGCCCACGCCGCGCGGCGACGACCCCCAGGTGTCGACCACCGTCGCCAGGGCGACGGGCGCTTCGGCCTTCCGCCAGCGCAATACTTCCGCCAGTATGTCCTTCATGCAACTCGCCTCACTCGCAATGGTTTCAAGTCGTGCGGTTGATCCAAGGTGGACAGCAGGGATTCAAGACTCGCAAGATTGTGGGCCGGCAGGAAAGCGTCCATGTGCGGCAGACAGTCCTGCAGCCCGCGGGTCAGCGGCTGGTAGCCGGATTTCCCAAGGAGCGGATTGAGCCAGACCAGGCGGTCGGCGCTGCGCGCCAAACGGGCTACCTGGCTTGCAAGCAGGGCCGGCTCGCCGCGGTCCCAGCCGTCGCTGAGTATCAGGACCGCCGGCCGGCGGCTGAGCACCCGTCGCCCCCATTGCTGGTGCAGGCTGCGCAGCGCCTCGCCGGTGCGGGTGCCGCCCGACCAATCCGGGACGGCCACCGACAGGCCGTCGAGCGCCGCCGCCACCGGCTGGCGGCGAAGGAGCGGTGTGACCCGCGTCAGGCGGGTCCCAAAGACAAAGACTTCGACGTCCGGCTGACGACGTCGGGCCAGGCCGTAGCAGAAGGCCAACAAAAGCCGGCTGTAGACAGCCATCGACCCGCTGATATCGGCCAGCACAAGCAACGGTCGCCACTGCCGCCCGGGTTCGAGCCTGGCCAGCCGGAGCCATTCCCCGCCATTGCCCAGACTGGACCGAAGACTGCCTCGCAGGTCCAGGCGTGCGCCATCGCCGGCCAGCCAGCGTCGTCCGCGCCGCTGCGCCTGCCAGAGCCGGATCCCGGCCAGGCGGCGCTCAGCTTGCACCAGCTCGTCCGGCGTCATCTGGCTGAAATCCTTCGCCCGCAGTATCTCAATCGCGCTGTAGGACAGTACTATCTGCGACGCCGGCCCGGCGTCTGGCTCCCGCGGCGCCACCCGCCAGCTGCTCGTCGTTCCAGCGCCATCCGGCGCCGACTCCGTCAGCTCGTGAGCCGGTCTCCCGTCTTGCTCCATCGTGCGACCCAACCAGAAGCGCTCGAAGGCCTGACGGAAGACGGCCAGGTCCTCCCGCCGGCCAATAAGCGTCGCTTCGGCGGCCGTATACACCGACTGCCGGTCGGAGAGGTCGACCAGGCCCAGGGC
>Ga0299906_10002216_pt1 | contig 16217 bp, 11 predicted proteins | sample RVTome_14_FD_200259 | JGI IMG/M metagenome (GOLD analysis project Ga0299906, IMG submission 200259) | Soil microbial communities from uranium-contaminated site in the Upper Colorado River Basin, Wyoming, United States - RVT145D125 (version 2) ...
CGGGTCGAAGATGCCGATCTCTCCGTTGCGGTTCATGGCGATCGGCCGGCCCTCGCGATCGCGCAGCGTGCGCAGGTTCGAGAAGCGAACCTGACCGTCGCTGCCGGCCTGGTGATGCGACTGCTCTACGCGCCGCGTCGCCGCGCCGCCGATGTGGAAGGTGCGCATGGTGAGCTGCGTGCCGGGCTCGCCGATCGACTGCGCCGCGATGACGCCCACGGCCTCGCCCATGTTCACCATCTCGCCACGGGCGAGATCGCGCCCGTAGCAGAGCACGCATACGCCGCGCCGCACCGCGCAGCTCAGCACCGAGCGGATCTTCACGCGCTCGATGCCCGCGTTCTCGATGATCTTGACGCGGTCCTCGTCGATCTCCTGGCCGGCCCGCACCAGAACGTCGCCGTTCACCGGGTCGACCACGTCCTCGAGCGCCACGCGGCCCAGGATGCGCTCGCCGATGCCCTCGATGATCTCGCCGCCTTCGACCAGCGGCTCCAACTCGATGCCGCGATTCGTGCCGCAGTCTTCCTCGCGGATGATCATGTCCTGTGCGACGTCCACCAGCCGCCGCGTCAGGTAGCCCGAGTTGGCGGTCTTGAGCGCGGTGTCGGCGAGGCCCTTGCGCGCGCCGTGGGTGGAGATGAAGTACTGCGCCACCGAGAGCCCCTCGCGGAAGTTCGAGGTGATCGGCGTCTCGATGATCTCGCCCGAAGGCTTCGCCATCAGGCCGCGCATGCCGGCGAGCTGGCGGATCTGTTGCGCGGATCCGCGCGCGCCCGAGTCGGCCATCATGTAGATGGAGTTGAAGCTCGGCACGCGCATCTCGTTGCCCTGCGCGTCGAGCGCCGTCTCCTTGCCGAGGTTGTCGAGCAGCTGGGCGGCGATGCGCTCGGTCGCGTTGGCCCAGATGTCGATCACCTTGTTGTAGCGCTCGCCGTCGCTGATCAGACCGTCGAGGTACTGGCTGTCGACCTCGGCCACCTGCCCGCGCGCCTCGCCGATGAAGCGCTCCTTGTCGGGCGGCATCGCCATGTCGTCGAGGCAGATCGAGACGCCCGCCCGCGTGGCGTGCTGGTAGCCGAGCGTGCGCAGCCGGTCGGCCAGGATCACGGTTGCCTTGTTGCCGAGCGCGCGGTAGGTCTGGTCGATCAGCTCGCCGAGCGCCTTCTTGTCCATCACCTGGTTGATGAAGGCGAAGGGGATCTCGGGCGGCACCACCTCGGCCAGCAGCGAGCGGCCCGTGGTCGTCTCGACCAGCTCGCCCTGCATGCGCACCTTGATGCCGGCGTGGATGTGGAGCTCGCCGGCGTCGTAGGCGACGCGCACCTCCTCCGCGTTCGCGAAGCTACGGCCCTCGCCGGGCACGCCCGGCCGCTGCCGCGTCATGTAGTAGCAGCCGAGCACGATGTCCTGGCTCGGGTCGATGATCGGGCGGCCCGTCGCGGGCGAGAGGATGTTGTTGGTGGACATCATCAGCACGCGCGCTTCGATCTGCGCCTCGACCGAGAGCGGCACGTGCACGGCCATCTGGTCGCCGTCGAAGTCGGCGTTGAAGGCCTTGCACACCAGCGGATGCAGTTGGATGGCCTTGCCGTCGATCAGCACCGGCTCGAAGGCCTGCATGCCGAGGCGGTGCAGCGTCGGCGCCCGGTTCAGGATCACCGGGTGCTCCTGGATCACCTCGGCCAGGATGTCCCACACCTCGGGCCGCTCGCGCTCGACCATCTTCTTGGCGGCCTTGATGGTGGTGACGTAGCCGCGCTGCTCGAGCTTGCTGTAGATGAAGGGCTTGAACAGCTCGAGCGCCATGCGCGACGGCAGCCCGCACTGGTGCAGGCGCAGCTCGGGGCCGGCGACGATCACCGAGCGGCCCGAGTAGTCGACGCGCTTGCCGAGCAGGTTCTGGCGGAAGCGACCCGACTTGCCCTTCAGCATGTCGGAGAGCGACTTCAGCGGCCGCTTGCTGGGGCCCGTGATCACGCGCCCGCGCCGGCCGTTGTCGAACAGCGCGTCCACCGCCTCCTGCAGCATGCGCTTCTCGTTGCGGATGATGACCTCGGGCGCGTTCAGCTCCTGGAGCCGCTTCAGGCGGTTGTTGCGGTTGATCACGCGCCGGTAGAGGTCGTTGAGGTCGCTGGTCGCGAAGCGGCCGCCGTCGAGCGGCACCAGCGGGCGCAGGTCCGGCGGGATGACGGGAATCACCTCCATGATCATGTGCTCGGGGCGGTTGCCCGACTCGCGGAAGGCCTCGAGCACCTTGAGGCGCTTGGCGAGCTTCTTGCGCTTCGCCTCGCTGGTGGCCTCCTTCATCGCCGCGCGCTCGACCTTGCACTCCTCCTCGACGTCGAGCTGCTCGAGCATCCGGCGGATCGCCTCCGCACCGATGCCGTACTCGAAGGCGTCGCGGCCGTGCTGCTCGCGCGCCTGGGAGAGCTCCTCCTCGCTGAGCAGCTCGCCCTTGCCGAGGTCGGTCTCGCCGGGGTCGACCACCACGTAGGCCTCGAAGTACAGCACGCGCTCGAGGTCGCGCAGCGTGATCTCGAGGATGTTGCCGATGCGCGAGGGCAGCGACTTCAGGAACCAGATGTGCGCGACGGGCGTGGCCAGCGTGATGTGGCCCATGCGCTCGCGGCGCACCTTCGACTGGATCACCTCGACGCCGCACTTCTCGCAGATCACGCCGCGGTGCTTCATGCGCTTGTACTTGCCGCAGTTGCACTCGTAGTCCTTGACCGGGCCGAAGATCTTGGCGCAGAAGAGCCCGTCGCGTTCCGGCTTGAAGGTCCGGTAGTTGATGGTCTCCGGCTTCTTGACTTCGCCGTACGACCACTCGCGGATCTTCTCGGGCGACGCGATCGCGATGCGAATCGCGTTGAACGCGAGCGGGTCCTTGGGCTTCTCGAACAGGTTGTAGAGGTCTCGCAAGTGGTTTCTCTCCCCTACTGGCTCTTGTCTTCGAGCAGCTCGACGTTGAGCGCGAGGGCCTGGAGCTCCTTCACGATCACGTTGAAGGCCTCCGGCAGTCCGGGCTCGAGCTGGCAGTCGCCCTTCACGATCGACTCGTACATGCGGGTGCGGCCCAGCACGTCGTCCGACTTGACCGTGAGGAACTCCTGGAGGCTGTAGGCGGCGCCGTAGGCCTCCATCGCCCACACCTCCATCTCGCCGAGGCGCTGGCCGCCGAACTGGGCCTTGCCGCCCAGCGGCTGCTGCGTGACCAGGCTGTAGGGCCCGATCGAACGCGCGTGGATCTTGTCGTCGGCGAGGTGATGCAGCTTCAGCATGTAGAGGATGCCGACGGTGATCTCGCCGTCGAAGGGGTCGCCGCTGCGGCCGTCGAACAGGATGGTCTGACCACTGGTCGGCAGCCCGGCGCGCGTCAGCTCATCGCGGATCTCCTGCTCCTTGGCGCCGTCGAACACCGCCGAGGAGACGTGGATGCCGGTGCGCACGTTCTGCGCGATGGAGCGGATCGCGTCGTCGCTGGCGCCGTCGAGCACGCGCGTGAGCGTGTCGTCCGCGTAGATGTCGCGCAGCTTCTTGCGCAGCACGTCCGGCCCGGCGTGCTGATCGATCAGCACGTTCAGCTGCTCGCCGAGGCCGCGCGCCGCCCAGCCGAGGTGCACCTCGAGGATCTGCCCGATGTTCATGCGCGAGGGCACGCCGAGCGGGTTCAGCACCAGCTCGACCGGCGTGCCGTCCGCGAGATAGGGCATGTCCTCCTCGGGCAGGATGCGCGAGATCACGCCCTTGTTGCCGTGACGGCCGGCCATCTTGTCGCCGACCGAGAGCTTGCGCTTGATGGCCACGTACACCTTGACCATCTTGAACACGCCCGGCGGCAGCTCGTCGCCCTTCTTGAGCCGCGCGATCTTCTCGTCGAACACGGCCTTGATCACGTTCGACTGCTCTTCGAGGCTCGCGAAGATGCGGTCCACGCGCTCCTGCGTGGCGCCGTCCGTGACCTGGATGTCCTTGCGGCGCCGGAGCGGCACGCCATCGATCTTCTCGGCCGTGAGCGTGTCGCCCGACTCGAGCCACACCTCACCGCGCCGGTCGTCGGCGATGCGGTTCGCAGCCTTCTTGCCGAGCAGCAGCTCCGAGACCTTGCCGAGCGCGTTGTCGCGGATGATGCCGATCTCGTCCTCCTGGTCCTTGCGCAGGCGGTCCACCTCGGCGTCCTCGATCGCGCGCGCGCGCTCGTCCTTCTCGACGCCGCGCCGCGAGAACACCTGCGCGCCGATCACCGTGCCGGCCTGGCCCGGCGGCACGCGCAGCGAGGTATCACGCACGTCGCCGGCCTTCTCACCGAAGATCGCACGCAGCAGGCGCTCCTCGGGTGAGAGCTGCGTCTCGCCCTTGGGCGTGATCTTGCCGACCAGGATGTCGTCCGACTTGACCTCGGCGCCGATGCGCACGATGCCCGACTCGTCGAGGTCCTTGAGCGCGTCCTCGCCGACGTTCGGGATGTCGCGCGTGATCTCCTCACGCCCGAGCTTGGTGTCGCGGGCGACACACTCGAACTCCTCGATGTGCACCGAGGTGAAGTGGTCGTCCTTGACGAGGCGCTCGGAGATCAGGATCGAGTCCTCGAAGTTGTATCCGCCCCAGGGCATGAAGGCGACCAGCACGTTGCGGCCGAGCGCGAGCTCGCCGCGCTCGGTGGCAGGGCCGTCCGCGATCACCTGCCCGCGCTTCACGCGGTCGCCCACCTTCACGATCGGCTTCTGGTTGATGGCGGTGTTCTGGTTCGAGCGCTGGTACTTGACCAGGTTGATGATGTCGACGTTGGGGCCCTCGCTCTCCTCGTCGTCGGGCTTGACCACGATGCGGGCGGCGTCCACCGCGACCACCGCGCCGTCGCGCTTGGCGACCACGGTCACGCCCGAGTCCCGCGCCACCACCGCCTCCATGCCGGTGCCGACCAGCGGGGCGTCCGTGCGGAGCAGGGGAACCGCCTGGCGCTGCATGTTGGCGCCCATCAGCGCGCGGTTGGCGTCGTCGTTCTCGAGGAAGGGCACCAGCGACGCGGCGACGGACACCAGCTGGTTCGGCGAGACGTCCATCATCTGGACGTCGTCGGCCTTCACCTCCTGGAACTCGCCCATCTTGCGCCCGGTGACCGTCTCGTTCACGAAGCGGTTGCTCGCGTCGAGCGGCGCATTCGCCTGCGCGATCGCGAGCCGCTCCTCCTCGAGCGCCGACAGGTACTTGACCTCGGCGGTCACGTTCTTGTCCACCACCACGCGGTAGGGCGTCTCGATGAAGCCGAAGTCGTTCACGCGCGCGTAGGTCGAGAGCGACGCGATCAGGCCGATGTTCGGCCCTTCCGGCGTCTCGATCGGGCAGATGCGCCCGTAGTGCGTCGGGTGCACGTCGCGCACCTCGAAGCCGGCGCGCTCGCGCGTGAGGCCGCCCGGCCCGAGCGCCGATAGCCGGCGCTTGTGCGTCACGGCCGACAGCGGGTTGGTCTGGTCCATGAACTGCGAGAGCTGGCTCGAGCCGAAGAACTCCTTGATCACCGCCGAGACGGGCTTGGAGTTGATCAGGTCGTGCGGCATCAGCGTCTCGATCTCCTGGAGCGACATGCGCTCCTTGATCGCCCGCTCCATGCGCACGAGGCCGATGCGGTACTGGTTCTCGAGCAGCTCACCGACCACACGCACACGGCGATTGCCGAGATGGTCGATGTCGTCGATGCGCTTGTCCGGGTCGGAGCCGTTCTTGAGGTCGACCAGGTACTTGACCGCTTCGAGGATGTCGTCCGCGCGCAGCGAGGACAGCTCGCCGATCGCGACGTCCTCCTCGGGGCCGGTCGCGCCCTTGAGCCGCACCAGCGCGCGCTTCTCCGGGTCGAAGCCGAGCTTGTGGTTCAGCTTGAGGCGGCCGACGCGCGACAGGTCGTAGCGCTCGGGATTGAAGAACAGGTTGTAGAAGAGGTTGGTGGCGGTATCGAGCGTCGGGGGATCGCCGGGCCGCAGGCGCCGATAGATGTCGATGATGGCCTCGTCGCGCGTCACGGTCTTGTCGGCGAGCAGCGTGTCGCGGATCGCCGAGCCCGAGCCGATCGGGTCGAGGTAGAGCAGCTGGATCTCGGAGATGCCGCGGTTCTTGAGCTCCTCGAGGTGGGCCTCCGTGAGCTCCTCGTTGCACTCGAGGATCACCTCACCCGTGTTCTCGTCGACGAGGTCGGCAGGGGAGACCCGTTTCACGGCGTCGTCACGCACCAGGTCGTTGTTGTCGACCTGGATCCACTCGATGCCGCGCTCGATGATGCGGCGCACGGCGGCCGCCGTGAACTTCCGGTCCTTGCGTGCGAGCACCGTGCCGTCGTCGGCCTTCACCTCGCGCGTGCAGCGCTGGCCCACCAGCAGATCGGGGTCCACCTTCTTCAGGATGCGCTTGGGCTCGAAGCGGATGGTCTCGGGCTTGTAGAAGAAGCCGAGCATCTGCTCCTCGGAGTAGCCGAGGGCCTTGAGCAGTACGGTGACGAGGATCTTGCGGCGCCGGTCGATGCGCGCGTAGACGAGATCCTTGTGGTCGAACTCGAGATCGAGCCAAGAGCCGCGGTAGGGGATGATGCGGCAGGAGTAGATCTTCTTGCCGCCGGCCGCGACGGTGGTCGAGGTGCTGGTGTCGTAGAAGATGCCGGGCGAGCGGTGCAGCTGGGAGACGATCACGCGCTCGGTGCCGTTGATGATGAAGGTGCCGTTGTCGGTCATGATCGGGATCTCCCCGAAGTAGACCTCCTGCTCCTTCACGTCGCGGATCGTCTGCGAGCCTTCGGCGGCGTCCCACGCCACCAGCCGGATCGTGACCTTGAACGGGGCGGCGTAGGTCATGCCCCGCTGCAGGCACTCCTGCACGTCGTACTTGGGCTCCTCGAGCGTGTAACCCACGAACTCGAGCGAGGCCGTGTCGTTGAAGTCCCGGATCGGGAACACCGACTGGAACACGGCCTGCAGGCCCGTGCGCTCACGCTTCTCGGGCTCGATGCGCGTCTGCAGGAAGCGCTCGAACGAGTCCTTCTGGATCTCGATGAGATTGGGAATCTCGAGGATCCGGGGGATCTTCGAGAAGTCCTTGCGAAGACGGGGCGCGTTCTCGGAGAACTGGAGTTGGGTCACGCTTCGTATGTGCTCCCGGGTGCGAGAGGATCGGTGCGGACGCTGGGGCTCGCGGCGGGGCTACTTGACGTCGACCTGGCCGCCCGCGGCTTCGATCTGGTCCTTGATCTTCTTGGCCTCGTCCTTCGACACGCCTTCCTTCACCGGCTTCGGCGCGCCTTCCACGAGGTCCTTGGCCTCCTTGAGGCCGAGGCCCGTGACGGCGCGGACCTCCTTGATGACCTGGATCTTCTTGTCGCCCGCGCTCAGCAGGATGACGTCGAACTCCGTCTTCTCCTCGGCGGCGGCGGCGGGCGCGGCGCCCGGCGCGGCGGCCACGGCCATGGGCGCGGCGGCGCTCACGCCCCACTTCTCTTCCAGTAGCTTCGCGAGCGAAGCCGCTTCCATGACGGTGAGGCTCGAGAGCTGATCGGCGATTGCGTTGATGTCGGACATCTTCCACTCCTGTCGATGGCGGTGAAGCGGATCTGCCAGAGACCCTCCCGCCGGTTTCGGGACCAACGGGGCGCTACGCGGCCCCGCCTTCTTCGAGCTTCTTGCTGCGCGCCTCGGCGAGGCGGGCGAGCTGCGCCGCCGGCGCCTGCAGCAGCATCACGAGCTTCTGCGCGGGCGCCTGGAGCAGCCCGACCAGCCGGGCACGCAGCTCGTCCAGGCTCGGCAGCGTGGCGAGCGTGGCGATCTCGCCCTTGTCGAGCGCCTTGCCGTCGAGCCAACCGGCCTTGAGCTGGAACACCTCGTGCTGCTTGGCGAAGTCGGTCAGCGTCTTGGCCAGCACGATGGGATCGCCGAAGGCCAGCGCGAGCGCGGTGGGACCCTTGAAGTGCTTTGCTATCGCGGCGACGCCGCTGCCCTCGCAGGCGCGGCGCAGGATCGAGTTCTTGACCACACGATACTCGCAGCCGCCAGCGGCGCGCAGCTTGTGGCGCAGCGCGTTCACCTTGACGACGTCGAGGCCGCGGTAGTCCGCGACGATCACGCTGCTCGCGCGCGCGAGCTTCTCGCGAAGCTCGACCACCTCTTCCTGTTTCTGGGCGTAGCTCAGCACGACGAACTCCTCGTGATCAGGCCGAGGCCGAAGCCTTCTCCACCGACGCCGGGTCCACGCGCAGGCCGGGGCCCATCGTGGTGGAGAGCGAGATCTTCCTCATGTAGACACCCTTGGCGGATGCCGGCTTGGCGCGCAGCACCGCCTCGATCAGCGCCATGGCGTTGTCGTGGATCTTCTGCGCGTCGAACGAGAGCTTGGCCACCGAGGCGTGGATGATCCCGTTCTTGTCCACCTTGTACTCGACCTTGCCCGACTTGTTCTCGGCCACCGCGCGCGCCACGTCGGGCGTCACGGTGCCCAGCTTCGGGTTCGGCATCAGGCCGCGCGGCCCGAGCACGCGGCCGAGGCGGCCGACCAGACCCATCATGTCGGGTGTCGCGATCACGCGGTCGAAGTCGAGCCAGCTCTCGTCGGTGATCTTCTTGGCGAGGTCCTCGGCGCCCACGTGGTCGGCGCCCGCCTCGCGCGCCTCGCGCTCCTTGTCGCCCCTCGCGAACACCAGGATGCGCACCGACCTTCCGGTGCCATGCGGCAGCACCAGCGCGCCGCGCACCATCTGGTCGGCGTGCTTCGGATCCACGCCGAGGTTGAGCGCGAGGTCCACGCTCTGGTCGAACTTGCAGACCGGCCAGGTCTTCAGGATGCCGACCGCCTCGTCGAGCGTGTAGCTGCGCTCGCGGTCGAGCGTCCCCAGGCTGCTCTGATAACGCTTGCTGCGCGCCACGTTCAGCCCTCCACCACGTCGAGGCCCATCGAACGGGCGGTGCCCGAGATGATGCGCATCGCGGCGTCGAGGTCGTTGGCGTTCAGGTCCGGCAGCTTCAGCTGCGCGATCTCGCGCACCTGCGCCTTCGTCACCTGCCCCACCTTCACGCGACTCGGATCGCCCGAGCCCTTCTCGAGCTTCGCGGCGCGCTTCAGCAGCACTGCCGCAGGCGGCGTGCGCAGCTCGAAGGTGAAGGTGCGGTCCGAGTAGATCGTGATCACCGCGGGGATGATCAGACCCTGCTTGTCCTGGGTGCGTGCGTTGAACGTCTTGCAGAACTCCATGATGTTGACGCCGTGCTGGCCGAGCGCGGGCCCGACCGGCGGCGCAGGGTTCGCCTGCCCGGCCGGACACTGCAGCTTCACCACGGCAACGACCTTCTTCGCCATGCTGCCTTCCTCATACGGGTGCGAGCGGACGCGCGGGCGCCCTCCCCGTTGGAATCCTTTTCACGCTCTCTGAACCAATCGAGTACCGGCTCCCAGCTCTCACTGCCTTCGAGGCCGCTGTCGTGACTCCGTTCGCCTTCGGCTCACTGCGCGCACCGCTTCGCGGCGCTTGCCGTCACGCCTTCTCGACGGCCACGTAGTCGAGCATCACGGGCGTCGCGCGGCCGAACACCTGGACCATCACGCGCACCTTCTCCTTGTCCGGATGGACCTGGTCCACGAAGCCCGAGAAGTTGGCGAAGGGCCCGCTGACCACGCGCACGCCCTCGCCCTCTTCGAACACGATCTTGGGCTTCGGCTTCGAAGAGCCTTCCTTCATCTGCGCCGTCATCTTCGCGACGTCGCTGTCGGAGACGGGCGTCGGCCGCTCGCCGCCCCCCACGAAGCCGGTGACCTTGGGCGTGTCCTTGACGATGTGCCAGGTCTCGTCCGTGAGGTTCATCTTCACCAGGATGTAGCCGGGGAAGAACTTGCGCTTCGAGGTGCGCCGCTCGCCCTTGACGACCTCGACCACGTTCTCCTCGGGGATCAGGATCTCGTCGAACTCGCCCTCGCGGTGGAAGCTCTTCGCGCGCTCGAGCAGCGACTGCTTCACCTTGGCTTCGTGACCGGAGTAGGTGTGCACGATGTACCACTTCTTCTCGGGCATTCCGTTCATCCGATCACCAACTCCATCACCTTCGCGAGGCCGGCGTCGATCAGGCCGAGCACCAGGGTCAGGAACGCCACGATCACCACCACTCCCACCGTCCCGCCGAGGTATTCGCGTTGGTTCGGCCACGTGATCTTCCGGAACTCGGACCGCACCTCGATCAGGTATTGACGGGCCTGCGCGATCGAGGCCGCCGGGTTCCAGTCCAAGGTCATCCTCTCGGAGGTGGCAGGTGCGGAGGGACTCGAACCCCCAACCCCCGGATTTGGAGTCCGGTGCACTACCAGTTGTGCTACGCACCTGCGCCGGTCAAGGTCACTCGACGATCTCGGCGACGACGCCGGAGCCGACGGTGCGGCCGCCCTCGCGGATCGCGAAGCGCAGCTCCTTGTCCATCGCGATCGGCGTGATCAGCTCGATGCTCATCTCGACGTTGTCGCCCGGCATCACCATCTCCGTGCCCTCGGGCAGCTTCGCCACCCCCGTCACGTCCGTGGTCCGGAAATAGAACTGCGGCCGGTAGCCGTTGAAGAACGGCGTGTGCCGGCCCCCCTCGTCCTTGGTCAGGATGTAGGCCTGCGCCTTGAACTTCGTGTGCGGCGTGATCGAGCCCGGCTTCGCCAGCACCTGCCCCCGCTCCACGTCGTCCTTGCCCGTCCCGCGGAGCAGACACCCGATGTTGTCCCCCGCCTGCCCCTGGTCCAGCAGCTTGCGGAACATCTCCACCCCGGTCACCACCGTCTTCGTCGTCGGGCGGATCCCCACGATCTCCACCTCGTCGCCCGTCTTCACGATCCCCTGCTCCACGCGGCCCGTCACCACCGTCCCGCGACCCGTGATCGAGAACACGTCCTCGATCGGCATCAGGAAGGGCTTGTCGAGCGCGCGCACCGGCTCCGGGATGTGGCTGTCGACCGCCGCCAGCAGCTCGTCGATGCAGCCCGCCTTCTCGTCGCTCTCCGGGTTCTCGAGCGCGTGCAACGCACTGCCCCGGATGATCGGCGTCGTGTCGCCCGGAAAGTCGTACTTGGAGAGCAGCTCCCGCACCTCGAGCTCCACCAGCTCCAAGAGCTCCGGGTCGTCCACCATGTCCACCTTGTTCAGGAACACCACGATGTGCGGCACGTTCACCTGCCGCGCCAGCAAGACGTGCTCGCGCGTCTGAGGCATCGGACCGTCCGCCGCGCTCACCACCAGGATCGCGCCGTCCATCTGCGCCGCCCCCGTGATCATGTTCTTCACGTAGTCCGCGTGCCCCGGGCAGTCCACGTGCGCGTAATGCCGCTTCGACGACTCGTACTCCACGTGCGCCGTCGCGATCGTGATCCCCCGCTCGCGCTCCTCCGGCGCCTTGTCGATCGAATCGAACGGCCGGAACTCCGCCATCCCCCGCTTGCTCTGCCGCAGCGTGATCGCCGCCGTCAGCGTCGTCTTGCCGTGGTCCACGTGACCGATCGTCCCCACGTTCACGTGCGGCTTCTTGCGTTCGAACTTGGCCTTGGCCATGCCTCGCTCCTGCCTGCTCTCAGTACCAGGTGCGCACGATCTCCCGGGCGCGCTCTTCGGGCACCTGGGAGTAGTGCGAGAACTGCATCGTGTAGGTCGCGCGCCCCTGCGTCATCGAGCGCAGCGAGTTCACGTAGCCGAACATCTCGGCGAGCGGCACCTCGGCGCGCACGAGCTGCGCGCCGCTGCGCGCCTCGAGGCCGGTGATGTTGCCGCGGCGCGCGTTGAGGTCGCCCTGCACCACGCCCACGAAGTCGTCCGGCGTCACCACCTCGACCGCCATCAACGGCTCGAGCAGCACGGAGCGGCCCTCGCGCAGCGCCTCGCGCATCGCGAGCGAGCCCGCGATCTTGAACGAGCGCTCGGACGAATCCACGTCGTGCGCCTGGCCGTCGAGCAGACGCACCTTCACGTCGACCACCGGGTAGCCCGCCAGCTCGCCGCTCTGCGTCGCCTCCTCGCAGCCGTGCCGGATGGCGGGCACGTACTCGCGCGGGATCGCCTGCCCCCGCAGCGCGTTCTCGAAGTGGAAGCCGCTGCCCGGAGCGCCCGGCTCGACCTCGATCTTCACCACGCCGTACTCGCCCGCGCCGCCGCTCTGCTTGATGTAGCGGCCCTCGGTGCGCGCGGCCTGCGTGATGGTCTCCTTGTAGGCGACCTGCGGCCTCCCCACGTTGGCGGAGACGCCGAACTCGCGCAGCAGGCGGTCGGTGATGATCTCGAGGTGGAGCTCGCCCATGCCGGAGATCAGCGTCTGGCCGGTCTCCACATCCGTCGTGACACGGAAGGTCGGGTCCTCGGCGGCGAGGCGACCGAGCGCGGTGCCGAGCTTGTCCATGTCGGCCTTGGTCTTGGCCTCGACCGCGATCGAGATCACGGGCTCGGGGAACACGATCGACTCGAGCAGGATCGGGTGCTGCGGATGGCAGAGCGTCTGGCCGGTCGCCACCGACTTGAGGCCCACCACCGCGACGATGTCGCCCGTGCTGGCTTCGTCGAGCTCCTGGCGCTTGTTGGCATGCATCTGGAGCAGGCGCCCGACGCGATCCTTCTTGCCCGTGGCGGCGTTCAGCACCTGATCGCCCGTCTTCATGCGGCCGGAGTAGATGCGCACGTAGCTGAGCTGCCCGACGTGCCGGTCGTTGGCGATCTTGAAGGCGAGCGCCGCGAGCGGCTCGTCGTCGCTGGGCTTCCTCTGCACGACGTCGCCCTTGCCGGGCCGGGTGCCTTCGACGGGAGGCACGTCGAGCGGCGACGGCAGGTAGTCCACCACGGCGTCGAGCAGCGGCTGCACGCCCTTGTTGCGGAAGGCCGAGCCGCACAGCACGGGCACCGCCTTGAGCCGCAGCGTCGCCTCGCGCAGGCCCTTCTTCATCGACTCGGCCGAGATCGGCTGGCCCTCGAGGTAGCGGGCCATCAGCTCCTCGTCGACGTCGGCGGCCGCCTCGATGGCCTGCTCGCGGCACGACGCCGCCAGCGCACGCAGCGACTCCGGCACCTCCTCCTCGCGGAAGCTCTGACCGAGGTCGTCTCCGTCCCAGACCAGGGCGCGCTCGCGCACCACGTCGACCACGCCGCGGAAGCGATCCTCGGCGCCGATCGGCACCTGGAGCGGGATCGGCTTCGCGCCGAGCCGCTCGCGCATCATGTCCAGCACGTGCGGGAAGTCGGCGCCGACGCGGTCCATCTTGTTGACGAAGGCGATGCGCGGGACCCGGTACTTGTCGGCCTGGCGCCACACCGTCTCGGACTGCGGCTCGACGCCGCCGACGCCGCAGAACACGGCCACCGCGCCGTCGAGCACGCGCAGCGAGCGCTCGACTTCGACCGTGAAGTCCACGTGGCCGGGTGTGTCGATGATGTTGATGCGGTGATCCTTCCAGAAGCAGGTGGTGGCGGCCGAGGTGATCGTGATGCCGCGCTCCTGCTCCTGCTCCATCCAGTCCATGGTCGTGGTGCCGTCGTGCACCTCTCCCATCTTGTAGTTGACGCCGGTGTAGAACAGGATGCGCTCGGTCGTGGTGGTCTTGCCGGCATCGATGTGGGCCATGATGCCGATGTTGCGGGTTCTCTCGAGGGGTGCCGAGCGGGGCATCGTCGCGTTCGCGCGCGGCGCGCGCCTCCTACCAGCGGTAGTGCGAGAAGGCCTTGTTGGCCTCCGCCATCTTGTGGGTGTCTTCGCGCTTCTTCACGGCCTCGCCGCGCTCGTTGGCCGCGTCGATCAGCTCGTTGGCGAGCTTGTCGCGCATGCTCTTGCCCTCGCGCGTGCGCGCCGAGGTGATCAGCCAGCGCATCGCCAGCGAGGTGGCGCGCTCGGGCCGCACCTCCACCGGCACCTGGTAGGTCGCGCCGCCCACGCGGCGCGACTTCACCTCGATGCGCGGCCGCACGTTCTCGATCGCGCGCCGGAACATCGACATCGGGTCGTTGCGCGTCTTCGTCTGGATCTCGTCGAAGGCGCCGTACAGGATGCGCTCGGCGGAGCTCTTCTTGCCGTCGCGCATCACCGCGTTCATGAAGCGGCCGACCATGCGGTCGCCGTACTTCGGATCGGCCTGAAATTCGCGCTTCTGGATCACACGACGTCGGGGCATGGGCTGTCTCTCGAAACGGCGGCGGCGGCGCCGGGGATCCCCGCGCGCCGCCGCCGGAAAGCTACTTGGGTCGCTTGGCGCCGTACTTGGAACGGCTCTGGTGGCGGTCGGTGACGCCCGTCGAATCGAGCGTGCCGCGCACGATGTGGTAGCGGACGCCGGGCAGGTCCTTCACGCGCCCGCCGCGCACGAGCACCACCGAGTGCTCCTGCAAGGTGTGGCCGACGCCCGGGATGTAGGCGTTCACCTCGCGCCCGTTGACGAGTCGCACGCGCGCCACCTTGCGCAGCGCCGAGTTCGGCTTCTTCGGCGTCGCGGTGAACACGCGGATGCAAACGCCGCGGCGCTGCGGGCAGCCGGTGAGATCCGGCGCCTTGGACTTCTTCGCCTTGTGCGAGCGCCCGTGCCGGATCAGCTGTTGGATGGTCGGCATGTCCTCTCCGCCTCGCGTCTTCGCAGGCGAACCTCGAAGACGGGCGCCCCCTGTCGGCGTCGCGTCCGTGCCGAAGAGGCCGGAGCCGGTGCACTCGCGCGCCCCTGCCGTGCTGACACACGACAGTGACAGGAGTGCGGGCTCGGGTGGACTCTTCGGCGTCCGGAGCGGCCGCAGCGGGCTGACCCGAAAACCCTTGAGCGGGCGGCAGATTACCCGGCGGGACTGCCCTGTCAACGGGCCGCCCGCCGGGCGAATCGAACGAACCTCGATCCCCCTCGGGGATCAGCTCCCGAGCCCGGTCGCCGGCGCGCGCGCGGGCGCAAAGCCGTCGGCGGTCGAGGTCTCGACGAGACCGCCCGCAGCTTCCTCCTCGGCCGCAGCGAAGCCCTCGATCTGGATGCCGAGGTTCTGGTACTGCGCGAGGCCGGTTCCGGCCGGGATCAGGCGGCCCATGATCACGTTCTCCTTGAGCCCGTGCAGGTGGTCCGTCTTGCCCCAGATGGCCGCCTCGGTCAGCACCTTGGTGGTCTCCTGGAAGGAAGCCGCCGAGATGAACGACTCCGTCGAGAGCGAGGCCTTGGTGATGCCGAGCAGCAGCGCTTCGTGGGCCGCCGTTTCGCGGCCTTCCAGCTCCATGCGGGCGTTCGTCTCGTCGAACTTGACCTTGTCGACGTGCTCGCCCACCAGGAAGTCGGTGTCGCCCACCGTCGTGACGCGCACCTTGCGCAGCATCTGGCGGATGATGATCTCGATGTGCTTGTCGTTGATCTTCACGCCCTGCAGGCGGTAGACCTCCTGCACTTCGTCGACCATCCACTTGGCGAGCTCCTGCTCGCCCTCGATGCGCAGGATGTCGTGCGGATTCGGGGAGCCGTCCATCAGCGGCTCGCCCTTCCGCACCTTGTCGCCCTCGTGGACGCTCACGTGTTTGCCCTTCGGGATCAGGTACTCGCGCGGCTCGGCGTCCTCGGGCGTCACGAGCACGCGGCGCTTGCCGCGCGAGTCGGGCCCGAAGCTGACGATGCCGTCGATCTCGGTGACGATCGCGTGCTCCTTGGGCTTCCTCGCCTCGAACAGCTCCGCCACGCGCGGGAGGCCGCCGGTGATGTCCTTGGTCTTGGTCATCTGGCGCGGGATCTTGGCCACCGCGTCGCCGGCCGCGAGGTCCTGCCCCTCGCTCACCGAGAGGTAGGCGCCCACCGGCAGCAGTGCCTGGTAGACCGTCTCGTCCGCCTCGTTCTTGACCGAGATGCTCGGCCGCATCTCGGGGTCGCGCGACTCGACGATCACGCGCGACGACAGGCCGGTGAACTCGTCGACCTGCTCCTGCATGGTCGACCCTTCGACAATGTCGCCGAACTTCACGCGCCCGCCCATCTCGGTGAGGATCGGGTTCGCGAAGGGGTCCCATTCGCAGAGCACTTCCTTGGCTCGCACGGCCTGCAGGTCTTCCACGCGGATGTGCGCGCCGTAGGCGACCGGGTAGCGCTCGCGCTCGCGGCCGCTCGGGTCGAAGATGCCGATCTCTCCGTTGCGGTTCATGGCGATCGGCCGGCCCTCGCGATCGCGCAGCGTGCGCAGGTTCGAGAAGCGAACCTGACCGTCGCTGCCGGCCTGGTGATGCGACTGCTCCACGCGC
>Ga0299906_10002217_pt1 | contig 16212 bp, 12 predicted proteins | sample RVTome_14_FD_200259 | JGI IMG/M metagenome (GOLD analysis project Ga0299906, IMG submission 200259) | Soil microbial communities from uranium-contaminated site in the Upper Colorado River Basin, Wyoming, United States - RVT145D125 (version 2) ...
TTCCCGAGATCGACCGGATCTTCCGCGACTATGCCGCGAACACGAAGATACCCGGCATGAACTGGGGTGTGGTGATCGACGACCGGCTCGCGCACGTGGAGTCGTACGGCGTCCGCGACCTCTCCTCGAAGGAGAAAGTCACACCCGACACCGCGTTCCGCATCGCCTCGATGACGAAGAGCTTCACTGCGCTCGACGCTCTACGGCGCGGAGAACGCCTACCGGACGCTTTCGAGGGGCGTCACGACCGTGCAGAGCCTCGGCTCCGACGAGGACGCGGAGCTGAAGGCTTTGATCGCGCGCGGCCAGATCCCCGGCCCGCGCCTGCTCTCGTCCCTTGGAGCGGTTCGTGCCGGAACGGGGTCGCCCGACGAGATTCGCGCTTACGTGCGCGATCGGGCCGCCGCGGGGGCCGACGTGGTCAAGGTGTTCGCTTCCAAGAGCATCCGCTTCGGCGGCGTGACCGACATGTCGGCGGAACAGCTCGAAGCCGCTTGCGGTGAGGCGCGCCGGCTCGGACTTCGATCGGTCGTCCATACGCACCGCGCGGACGGCGTCCGATTGGCGGCCGCGGCCGGCTGCACCCAGATCGAGCATGGCTGGATGCTCGGGCCGGACGCTCTCCGTGAGATCGCCGCGAGCGGGATGTACTTCGGCAATCAGGTCGACCTGCTCTTTCGGAACTACGCCGAGAACGCATCCCGCTATGACGGCATCGGCGACTACACGATGGAAGGTTTCGCGAACCTCCAGAGCGCGCGCCCGGGCGCCTTGAAAGCGTTTCAGGAAGCTCTGAAGATCCCTGGACTCAAGCTCGTGTACAGCACCGATGCGGTCGCCGGCGGCCACGGCCGGAACGCGCAGGAGCTCGTCGCCTACGCGACCCTGGGCGGACAGGACCCCATGGACGTCGTCGTCTCGGCGACGTCCCGGGCCGCCGAATCGCTCGGCATGGCCGACCGCATCGGGGCGATCGCACCGGGCATGGAGGCCGACATTATCGCCCTCGACGGCGACCCCCTCGACGACTCCGCGGCGCTGGACCGGGTCGCCTTCGTCATGCGAGGGGGTCGGGTCTTCAAGAACGAGCCCGGATACAGCGCGAGCGGCTCGATCCTGGAGCGCTCATCCGTCCTCGAGGTTCCAGAATAGATTGTTGAGCGACTCGGCGAGCGTGGGGTGGGCGAAGATCCCGTCGCGGAGGCGGTATAGGGGAGCTTCCCCATCATCGCCACTTCGATGACGCTCATCACCTCGCCTCCGGCGAGCCCCAGGATTGCCGCCCCGAGGATCTGCGACGTCTCCCGATCGATGATGGCCTTCAGGAAGCCCCGGGTCTCGTCCGACTCGAGGGCCCGGGCCACGCGGGTCATCGGGAGCCTCGCGACCCTGAACGGGAGCCCCCGCTCCCTTGCCTCGCGCTCGGTGAGGCCGACGCGCCCGAGCTCGGGGTCGGTGAAAACGCAGTAGGGCACGATGCGGTTCTCGATGCTCGCGTTTCCCCTTCAGCAGATTGGCTTCCACCACCCGGTAATCGTCGTAGGAGGATGTGGGTGAAGGCCGGACCGCCCTTCACGTCGCCCAGGGCATAGACCCCCGGGACGTTCGTCTCCAGCCGATGGTTCACTCGAATGAAACCTTCTCGGTCCCGCTCGATTCCTGCGGCCTCGAGCTGGAGCCGGTCGGTGTTAGGAGCTTGTCCGGTTGCGACCAGGAGCGCCGTGGCCAAGAGCTCCCTCTTCCCCTCGGGAGTCGCGACCTGCACCCGGACGGCCCGCTCTCCGTCCCTGGCCGCGCTCACCGGCTCGGCCGAGAGAAGGACGTCGACTCCGTCCTCGCGGAGGATGCGGGCGAGCTCGGTCGCCACGTCCTCGTCTTCGCGGGGCAGGACCTGCGATCCGCTCTGGACCACGGTGACCCGGGCTCCGAACCGCCGGAACATCTGAGCAAACTCGAGGCCGATGTAGCCGCCGCCGAGCACCACTAGGTGCTCGGGCGTCTCTCCGAGCTCCATGATGGTGGCGTTGGTGAGATAGGGAACGTCGGCCAGCCCCGGGATGTCGGGAATCGGAGTGCGTGTTCCCGTATTAATGAACACCAGGGGAGCTTTCAGGTGAAGCTCGTCGCCCGTTCGAGCCTGGACCTTCACCTCGTGAGGGGCGGAGAAGCTTGCCTCGCCGAAGATGAGATCCACGTTCTCTTTTTCCTCCAACCCGCGCCGGGCCGCGCCGCTGAACCGATCGACGATGTCGCGCTTCCTCTGCCTCACCTTCACCAGATCGACCGCGACCTCGCCGGTAGACACGCCGTAGTCCGGGGCACGACGGGCGAGGTACGCGACCCGCTCGCGACCATGGTCTTGGTGGGAGTGCACCCATGCACGATGCAGCTCCCTCCGACTCTCTCCGCGCGCTCGACCACGGCCGTCTTCCGGCCCGAGCGGGTCGAGGCTGCGGGCCAGGGGGTTTCCCGCCTGTCCGGTTCCGATGATGACGGCATCGTAGGAACGAATCGAGGGCATCGGGCGCTCCCTCCTTTCGGGAGATGATATCCCCCGGGCCGGTCCGGCCAGCCGGTCAGGCGATCCTAGTCATAACGTTCTCCTTACGACGATAGACGTACAGTAAGGAGCCGGTCAAGGGGAGGACTCGCGCGACCGGTGTCGTCAGCCCCGATGGAAACGCGCGTCGTACTCGTGAAACTCGACCATCGTCGCAAACCGCGCCGGGCCCTTCGGCCCCTCGAGGAACTGGCCGTATCCGGATCGATTTCGAGAGCCGAGTTGTGGGCGGCGAGGTTTCGCAGACTCTCGAGGCCGGACGTGGACGCTCCCTTGGGGAGATCTCGACTCCCACCTCGTCCGCGGAGGCCTATCGCGCTACGTGGTCTCCCTCGAGGCTGACGCGGGCGGCAAAAGGAAGACTCGAGCTGCTGCGGAGCGAAGGACCATCACTCCTTGCGCGCGCGGCCTCTCGCGAGTACCTTTGGCTCACCGGGGCGGGCTCGACCTCCGGGTCATCGACCGCGGGTGGAGGAACGACCATGGACCGAAGAGACTTTCTGAAAACGGCCGTGGGGGCGGGGGTGCTGGCCGCGACCTCCAAACCGAGCGAAGCCCGGGCGTCTCTTCCTCAGCGGGCGCTCGGGAAAACCGGCGTTCGGGTCTCCGTTCTCGCCTTCGGCGGGGGAAGCCATTTTCTCTCACGCGTCGGAGGCGACGAGAGGAGAGTCGAAGAGCTCATCCATCGAGCGCTCGACCTCGGCATCAACTACTTCGACACCGCCGCCGGCTACACGTTCCGGCCGCATCAGCGACTGTCGGAGACTTATTACGGACGGGCTCTGTCGCCCGCGCGGAACCGGATTTTTCTCACCACCAAAGCGCAGGATCGTGACGGCGAGGGCATCAAGCGCTCGGTGGAAAAGAGCCTGGAGCTTTTGAAAACGGACCATCTCGATCTGATCCAGATGCACAGCCTTTCGAATCTCGAGGAGCTCGACCAGCTCGAGCGTACGGACGGCGCCTGGAAAGTGCTGCGGGAGCTTCGCGATCAGAAGGTGGTGCGGTTCGTGGGCGCCACCGGACACTACAACCCGGAGGTGCTCCTCGAAGCAACGAGGCGCTTCGACATCGATACTCTTCTCATCTCTCTGAATGCCGCCCAGGCCTCGCACCCGCTTTCGATGACGCCGGGAGAGGCCCTGGCGGCGTTCGAGGAAGAAGTTCTTCCCGAAGCCGTCGAACGAGGCATCGGCGTCATCGCCATGAAAGTCATGGGCCAGCAGAGCCTGGTGGGGGAGGGTCCGGGCAAGGCCTCTCCCGAAGAGCTCATCCGCTACGTTCTCTCGCTTCCGGTCGCAGCCGCCGACATCGCCCACGCCAGCATCGAGGTCCTGGAGCAAAACGTGGCCGCCGCCCGGAGCTTCACTCCCATGAGCGGTGCGGAAGTGGCATCGCTCCGCGCTCGGCTCTCGGGAAGCTCCGCTGCCTGGGCCCGGTTTCTCGGCACTCACCAGGACGGAAGCGAGGCTTAGGGCCGCTCAGAAGGCTGGTCCTTTCCGACCCCGAGGGTGGGACTCCTGGTATGAGCCTCGACTCCTGGCCGCGCGACGGAGACCATGGGACGCGCCATGCAGCACGGCGTCCGCTCCATTCCCACGCTCCTTTACTTCGATCAGCTCGTGGGCGCGGCGCCGAAGCCGACGCTCGCCGCCAAGCTCACCAGCGGCGTCGCCGGGGTCTCGTGACAGGCGAGGATCCGAGCTTCCGGGTTATCTCGTCACCCGGGAGGGCTTGCAGGGCGACGCGGAGCTTCCCCAGCTTACGGTCGATCGAGCTTCTCGTCCCGCGCGGGATAGACGTCACCCATACCTCCGGAGCCGACAAGATCCACGCTCTCGTCGGCGCCGAGCCTGGTTCCGGGTTGGAGTGACACGAGAGGGGAAAGATAGACCGTTTGCCTCTTGCCATTTCAAGAGACGCCGTCCCCTGGCCGGCCGCCTTTTCCCGCCGTTAATATCGACCTGTCTTGTTGGGAAAGACGCTCGCGCTCTACGAGATCACCGCCAGGACTTCCCTGACCGAGGCTCGCTCGATGGGTCAAGGATAGGAGAGATCATCCCTTCTTCTGGTGCAGCGACACCGCCGGGGTGGAGGACCAAGAGCTGGTGGGCGGGGGCGTGCAGCAAGCGACGCTGCCCATGCCGGTTGAGGACGAAATCCACCCTCGAGGACCACCCGGAGGAGGGAATCCGCGACCTTCTCAGGGCTGCTCGCATGGCGCCCGCCGGTATGCCGAGCCACTTGCGGTCGGGGAGAACCTGGCGATCCACCACGTCATCCTCCCGTGCACCGCGATGAACGCGATGGCACCCAGCAGGAGGAGTCATTTGGTGTCCAGCTCGAACGTGCCGTCCCAATCGGCGGCGATCGTCGAGGAGGTAGCGCGCCCCTACCCGGGGCGTCACCTTCTCGAGACTCCGGTCCTCGACGCTCGTGGGGCCGGGGATGAAGCTTCCCCCCAGCATGCCGGACGTCGTCGCGTTCAGCATGCGACGGCTGTCCTGCCACCAGGCATCGGCCTCCACCCGCAGCGGCCCGAGGTCTGCGCTCCCGGAGACGTAGGCGTTTCGCGAGCGCTCGTCGAAGTCGAGGTTCGTCGTGATCGAGGCGTCTTCGAACGGGAAGGTGGTGAACGGGTTCGTGAGGTCCCTTTCGGTGGCCTCGTAGCCCCACGCCACCCGGTGGCGGCCGACGTCGAATGTGTGGCGCAGGCCGTATTCCGGCTGGCGAAGGTCGAGAACCGAGGTGAAGGGCTCCGCGGTGAAGCTGCCCGCGTTGTCGTGGCTGTGGCGCAGCAGTCCCGCGCGCAGCCAGAGCTGCGAGGAAGGTCCGAAGCGATAGCTGGCGCCGGCGGTCGCGGACGACGTTTCCACTCTCTGCCCGAAGGCGATGGAAGGGGTCTCGGTATCGTCGTCGCTGCGGCTGTCGAAGCCGTAGAAGAAGAGCCCGAGCTCGTGGAGGGGGCGCGCGCCGGCCGCGGCGGTGATCGTGTGCCCATCGCTTCTACCTTGCTGGTCGCCCGTGAAATCGAAGCGCGTGACGTCGGCGTCCACCAGGTAGGACAGCGGAAATCCGGGGGCCACGGATAGCCCGCTGTAGCGGAAGATCGGGATGAGCGCCTCGACCTCGTCCGAACGCCCGTAGCCGAGGAGCAAGCGCCCGTACCGGCCGGGCGACTGCACGAGCGTGGGGCTGCGATTGCTGGCGCCGAACACCGTGGGATCCGTAAGGAAGCCCTGCAGGAGCGAGGAGTTCTTGTTGAACTCGCCGTTGTACCGGTCCGCGAGGAAGAGGTGGCTCCCCGCCCAGTAAGGGTAGTAGGACTCCTGCGCGCGGTTCTGCGCCCACTCCTCGAGCCCGAAGAGCGAGAGCGCCCGTCCCACGTTGGCGCTGCCCTGGAGGTCGTTCGCGACCTGGTTCAGCGACTTGAGGTTGGGGAGGAGCCGCGTCGCGGTGCGCGCCTCCTCGATGGCATCGGCGATGCGGTACTGGTCGGCGAGGATCATGCTGGCGAAGACGTGCGGCAGGGGATCCTTGTCGTCGAGCTCGGAGGCACGCGCGAGCTCGCGGAGCGCGAGCTCCACGCGGCCCAGCTGGAATTGCGTGACGCCGGCGTACATCCGTGCGCGAGCGTATCGCGGTTCGAGGGTGCCAGCGCGCAGGAAGCTCTCGAGCGCCGCCTCCCGGTCGCCGCGCTTGAGCTGGAGCAGACCCAGCCCGGTCAGCGCGACATAGTCGGACGCGTTGCCATTCAAGGCGGACGCGAACGCCCCCTCCGCCTCGGCGAAACGTCCGGCAAAGGTCTCGAGTGTCCCGAGCTCGCCCTGGTAGCCGGCTCCCGCGGGATTGCGCTCGAGCGCCTCGTGGAGGTTGGAGCGGCCGGAAGCGATCGCCTCGCGTTCCGAGTCGACCACGCCAAGGCCGTACCACGGCCGGTCGTCCGCCGGCCGCTGGGCGCGCGCCGCCTCGTAGCCCCGCCGGGCCGGTCCCGCTTCGCCGCTCGCGCGCGCGATGTCGGCGGCCACGAGCCGGGCCTCGAACGAGGGCTCGGGCGCCCGCAGTACGGACGCGATCCGGGAGCTCGCCTCCTCGATGTCGCCGGAGGCGAGCGCGATGCGAGCGAGCTGTGCCACCAGGCGCGGCTCGTCGCGGAAGCGCGCGAGGCCCTGCTGCACGAAATCGTTCGCGCGCTCGAGAAGGCCCTGGTGCGCCATGAGGTCGGAGGCGATGAGCCATGCCGCGGGTTGCGTCGCCTGCCCCCCTTCGATCTCCTCGACCGCCGCGGTGTAGGCGTCTTCGAGCCGCTCCGATCGCACCATTTCGGCGACGCGCTCGAGGCGCTCGCGCTCGGCCGGCTGGACCGCCGCGGCGTCGATGTGCCGGGCCGGGTCGATGGAATAGGCCGTCACCCACTGCACGCGGCTTCGCGGGTTCGCGATGAGCAGCTTCACCGGCGCCTGCCCCGGAATCGCCTGCGCCTGCTCGTTCCTGCCCACGGTGACGCTTCCCTGGTCGTTCGAGAACAGGACTTCGCCCGACAGCACCGTGACGAGCGAGCGCCCGTCCTCGAAGACCTCCACTTCCCAGTCGGTTCCCCGGACCGCGGCCGTCGCCGACGGCGTCTCGAGGTAGAGGTTCGACGGCGTGCGGTTGGTCTGCGACCAGCTCCGGCCCTGCTCCAGCCTGAGGACGGTCGGATCCTCGGGCGAAGGGGGCGCAGACTTGATCGAAAGCAGCGTCTTCTCGGCGAGGCGCACCTGGGTGCGGTCGCGGAAAAGCAGCCCCATGCGACTGTAGGCGCCGGTCCGCACGTAGTCGCGCGTGAAAAGCTCTTGCTGCGCGACCGCGGGCTTCCAGGGTCCGGCTTCGCCCGCCCGGCTCTCGCCCTGGCCCGAAACACTCACCACCTCGGCCGCGCGCTCGGGGGATTGCGCGCTCACGTACGCGGACAGAAAGCCGATCGAGGCGGCGGTCCACAGAAACGTCGTTCTCCCTGCGCCTCCCTCGCGATGCAAAGGCCTCGATACTATCCGAAACGCCCGTGGACCATCGACTCGTTCCAATCGATGGAGCTCTGTTCGAACCGCCACTGCATCTCTGCACCTCCTCCGCGGCAACGGGTGTCCGCCACGCCGATCCGAACCATCGCGCCGGGCGGTTGCGGTGAGCTACCCGCCGAGCCTGGCCAGCAGCCAATCGGTTACCGACGGCACCAGCCAGGTCCGGCAAGTGCTGAAGCCGTGATCCGCCTCATTCTTTCGAATCAGTCTGCGCTGAGGTAGCGGGCTATCGAATCCGCAGATTGCGATGGTTGCCGCGCTGGTGTTCCCGTAGCGTAGCGCGTTTCAGACAGAACGAACCCTGACCCTCGCGACGAACTTTCGTTGATCCTTTTCTGGAGGTTGGGCTCGAGTGAATCGAATCGTACGCCGGCGAGAGCCGCGCCCGCAAAACCGAGGACCTCCCGCCTTCCTTCATAGACGATCGCTCCCCGTCGCTATCACGCGCTCTGAGGTTTTCGAGCGGTCGATCTGCGGCCGGCCGAGCCGCGCTTGCTCTTCGGCTTCGTTTCTCTGCTCTTCAGCAGCGACTTCGGGGCGCGCAGACTCCACGACTCGTTGATCAGCTCTCTGGCACGCTTCGCGTCGATGGCCTCGAGCCGAACCAGAACCATTGGATAGCCGTCGTAGTGAGGGGTGGTGAAGAAGACCCGAGGCTCGGTCGCGATCATCATCTCCTTGTCGTCCAGGGATTCGACCCATACCACCAGCGCCTCGGGGTGGTCTCGAATCCAGGTGAACATCCGAGGTTTGGTTCGCCAGGAGGGGCGGCCGTCGTACGACGCCTGCTCGTAGGCTCCGGGGAGCGACATCGCGATCCGTCGAATCTGAGATTCGGTGACCATAGATGTCTTCCCCCGCCCGAGAACTTGAACCGGGAGACCGACTATATAGCAGCGGTGCGATGCTCGCCCGCCGATGGCTCGTCCTGCCGACCCTTTCTCCGGCGGGAGCGTCGTCGATTGCGGCTCAGGTCGGCCCGACAGTTAGGTGTCAGGCCGACTACGGAGCGCTTGGCGGCGTGAGGTTCTCTCTCTCTAATGCACGATTGGTGAAAATTGGTGCTCGACGCTGCAGATCCGGAGACCGGATTGAGTCACGTCTGCAGCTTGCGGTGGCGAGCTGTCCGCCCGTTTCCAGGGTGGGCGAAGCTCCCGGAGCTCTGAGCACTCCCCGGGCGTTGGAACCCCTTCGGCCTCGACCCGCAGAACCCTTACTCAGCCCGGGAGAATCCTTAACGCCCGCCTCTTGCGCGCACCGAATCGGATCGTGCGGAAGTGGCCGTCGAACGCGAAGGCCCGTTCTATACTCAGCCGCTCGATTAGCGCGAAGCTCGTGCAGTCGACGATGCTGAAATCCTGATCGGGCCAGTCGACTGCGATCGCGCGTCCTCGCCAGAGATCCTGCGCGGTAACACCGAGCAGGGTGACGACACCTGTCTCCATCGCCTGCCAGAACTGCATCGCCGCGACGCGGTGGAGGTGCGAGGAGATCAGGAACCACGTCTCCACCAGCACATGATCGCTGGTCACCAATTCGTCCTTGGCAAGCTGCTCGCGAAACGTTTGGGAAGCCTCGGGGTGATGGGCATCCGACCGATCGGCCATCGCGTAGAACGCGCCGGTATCAACGAAGACGCGTGGCACGAAATGCTTCCCTCAGGGCTTCATCGTGCCGCTCGGAAATATCCGCCCGCCCGCTCTCGCCGAGCCCTATGAAGGACATCACGGCTTCCTTGGAGACCTCCCGCCCTGTCGACCTTACGAATTGACGATCGATCAGACGCCGAACGAGCTCGGTCATGCTCAACCCTGCCCGCGCCGCGCCTCGCCGGAGCGCCTCGTGCTGCCTCTTGGTCAAGTAGAGCTGAGTGCGAACCATGTTGTGATGTTACGGTGATGTCACCGTGATGTCAACAAACACAGAGTCGCCCAAGATCAGCGATAGGTGATCGCGTCGATCTCGACCTTCAGCCGGGTGGAATCGCTCAAGACTGCTGCTCTCTTTCTGCCGCCGTTTTTCAGCGGCGAGCGACCGTCACCTGCATCCCGCCGCCTGGCCCGGATGCCTCAGGCGCGACCGGCGTCGAGCCGTGCCGCGCGCCGAAGGCGCCAGGCGGCAAGAAGGCTGGCGAGGATGATCGGGACGCTGCCGTAAGCCACCGTCCGGAACATCTTCGGCGCGCTCATCATGAGCGTCGGGAGGTCCACGTTGCCGGTCTCCCAGAACACCCACTCGCCAGCGATTTCCGACGCGAGGAGCGGGTTGCCCGTCTCCAGCATCACGATGCCGTTGCCGGTTTCGGGATTGAAACGCGCGGCGGTGTTGATCGCGGGCTCATTGTTGCCGTCGTGACCGATGATGAACCCTCCCTCGTTGTTGCTCGCGTAAAGAATGGTACCCAGTCCCCAGATGTCCTGGCCCATCTGCGATGCGTGAGGTCGCCACATCTCTTTGATCGTCTCCGGCTCGAGCACGGCGCGCCCGGCCGGCTCTCCGTCGGGCCCGGGGAGATGGGCCTGGATGAACCGCGTCAAGTCCGACACCGAGGTGTAGAGTGACGCCGCAGCGAGGGCGGTGAAGCGATAGTGGGTCGCCGGTGTCCCGGTTCTCCGACCGAGGCCGCGTGCTCGTCGTAGACCGAACCGCCCTCGATCAGCGCCAAGACGCCGTTTCCAGAATGAGCCGAATCGACGAGCTCGATCGCCGCATCCATGAAGGCCCGCGGGTCGCCGCCGGACGCGAGCGGCCTGCGCCACCATCCCTCCGCCGTCGCGAGGAGCACCGCCGCGGTCCACAAGACGAGCAGGAGAAGGGTGGGTACGCCGATCCGAAGCAGAACCCTCATCGCTGACCGGGGCCCCGTCGCCGCATTCGAGCAAGTCTATTCAACCGGCGGAAGCCACGGCGAGCCGCGTTCAGCGGCGGAGCGAAACGGGCACAGGTCGGGCGGTCTTCGACCAGTACATCGATCGCGTTGTGGTCGACTCGTGAATCAGTTGACGCCCAAGTGGTCGGCCAAACTGGCCGCGTACGAGGTGTACGTCTGGAACCAGTGCTACGCAGTGGAGCAGAGTCTTCGCATCGATTGAATCAGGGCGTGATTGCCTGATACCGGAAGTAGGAGGACTTCGGCCGCCCCGCGGAGTCCACCACTCCGAACGGGAACACCATCCCGTCGCTCCAGCAGAACCAGAACACGATCGGGACCCGCTCCGGGTACTCGTCGCGGATGAGAGCGTAGACGTTCTCGAGATAGTCGGCTTGAATCGACTGCTGATCGGTATTGATCTCCGTCACCCACAGCGGAAATCCGAACGCCAGGTACCGATCGAGGAGCGCGCTCATGTTGCCGAATCCCCAGTTGGGGTGAGGCCAGTTGTCGGGGGCTCGCTGCCCGTAAGGATGGACCCCGACGGCGTCGACGGTGAGGCCGCCCACCGCGTCGCGCGCCCGGGATAGATAGCCCGGGTCGCCGCTCGCGAGCCCTCCGGTGACGATGGGCCGGCTGGAATGAGGGCGAATGGCGGTGACCGAATCCCGGAGCATGGCTCCGAAGTGATGCGCGGGAACTCCCGGGTCGTAGCCGGGCACGGGAGCGAAGAGGTCCGGCTCGTTCCAGATCTGCCAGGCGTCGACCCCGTTTCCATAGTGTCTCGCGAGCTCGGAGACCGCGGCGTTGAAAGCCGCGAGGTAGCTCCTCCAGGTCGCGTCCGAAGCGTTGAAGGGAGGCTTGGGCTCGGCGGTGGTGTAATCGAGGATGAGCATCACCCGCAGCCCGGCGGAACGGTAGGAGGCGATGAGCGGGTCGTAGAGAGCATAACCGCCGCGCGCTTTCCACTCGATTCGAAGCCATCGGACCCCGATATCGAGGAGCTGCTGCGCTTCGGGTCTTCCGGCGGGATTCATCGGATCGACGTTCATGCCGTAGAGATCCGCGTCGAGCGTCGGGGGTGGGCCTTCGACGGTGAAGGGCGCCGAACGGGAATTGTTGTTCTCGTTCGATTCGGGGAACCGGTTGACGTCGTCCGCGAGGGCCGTCGCAGTGTGGCTTCCCGAGGTCGCCGCCCACGCCCCGCCCCGGGTGGTGATGGTGATGGAAGCGCCGGCCGCGAGAGGACCCGCGACCGAGCCCCACGTCTTGTACTGGCCGTCGACGAAGTATCCGACCCCCACCGTGACTCCGGAGGGTGTGGGCGCCGAGCCCGCGTTGCGCACCACCGAAGTAAAGAGGACCGCCTGTCCCGCCCGGGGCGTCGCCGGCGAAAGGGAAACGGAATCGACCACGACGTCGGGCAAACGGGATGAAGAGACCGAGAAAGGGATGGTGCGAGAGTTGTTGTTCTCGTTCGCCTCCCCGAATCGATTGACGTCGTCCGCGAGCGCCATCAGGGTGTGACTGCCGGAGGTCGCGGCCCATGGACCGCCCTGGGTGGTGATGGTGATGGAGGCTCCGGGAGCGAGAGGACCGGCAACCGCTCCCCAGGTTTTGTACCCGCCGTCGACGAAGTAACCGACGCCGATGGTGACGCCGGGAGGAGTGGGAGTCGCCCCCTGGTTCCGGACCACCGAGGAGAAGCTCACCGCCTGTCCGGGCATCGGGCCCGGCGGCGATAGGGCCACCGAATCGACGACCACGTCGGGAAGACCGGAGGCGACGGAGATGGACCAGGAGAACGACGGACCGAACCATTGAACCCCGTCCTGGACCATCCGGACGGAAAGCCGCGTCGCGCCCGAGATCCCGGCAGGAGCGGTGATGCGGAAGCGGAAGTCGTGAAAACCGCCGGGTGGAACGTCGCCGCAGAGGAAGGCGCGCGCGTCGGTGGGGCCGTTCACGTATCCACCGCAAGCGAAGCCCGACCAAGCGACTTGATTCGGGTTGCCTTCATACTGAGCCCCCAGACGGTGCGCGGTCGCCGCTCTCCAGGTCGTTGTGCCCTGGTTGTACACTCGGACCCGGACGTCGGCGGTGCCGCCGGGAGGAATCGAGCTCGGGACGCTCGATTCCCCGGGGTGGATGGAGGCGTTGTTGCCCTGGGCAAGGACGGGGAAGGCGCCGGCCAGCGACACGAACAAGAAAAGTCCGAGGGTTCGACTCATGAACGGAGCCTCCACGGTAGGGTAGTGTCGGTGGAAGGGCTGCGGTTCCCTATGAGGCGCTGAAGACCAGAAAGTACTGGTCCGGCAGGAAGTCGCGGCTCTCCCGAAGGTGAAATCCAGCCGCCTTCAGGTCCCGCTCCCACGGGCCGTGGGCGCAGGCGTCCCAAGAGCCGATGCGCGAGGCGATCGTGCGCTCCGCTTTACCGCGAACGTGAAGAGCTCGCCCGCGATGAAGCTCGGAGAGCTCAGGTAGGCGGCAAGCGCCAGCACGGCGACGCCGACCGTCCGTGTGCTCACGGAGTCCGCGGCTCTTCGGGCCTCTGAAGGGCGCTCAGTGGCAGCTTGTTCACCTCGTCGATGATCCGTGCGTACGCCCGGGTCGAGGCCTCGAGTCCGGTCCACGGCACCGTCTCCGGTGTCTCCAGGTCAGTGTGGAAGTAGTGGTGGAAGTCGCTCGTCGCGACACCGGGAACGTACCGGAAGTGACGACCCAGATCTCCCGCCGGCGGCCTCGGTAGAGGCTCGAGATAAAGGCTCACGCCGAACTCACGGAACGCATTCACCGCGATGCGCTCGAGCTCGGGTCGCGACGGGCCGCCGGCGTACCACTGCTGCGGCGTGTACGCGTTGGTCCAGAAGAGCCGATCCTCGCTCTCGGCTCCACTCAGCAGAGTGTAGCGAGGTCTGACGATCGTCTGTACGGTCGATGGATGCTCGGCGTTGATCATGAGCGCCGTCTTGGCAAAGATCTCCGCGCGATGGTCGGTCAGCCACCGCTGACCGACCGCCGAGCCTTCGCCCGAGTTGTGATGCCCATCGATCCCGAGGAAGACGAGCGTCCGGCGCCGCTCTGCCTGCGGGATCCGGGCGTAGTGCTCGGCCAGGCCGAGGATCGAGGCCACGCCCGACGCGTTGTCGCCGGATGCGTCGAACCAGCCGTCACGGTGCGCAATGAGGAAGATGGTCTCGTCCGTAGTCCCCGGAAGGCTGCCCCAGACGATCGCCGTCTCGAGATCCGGCACCGACTCGACGTCCAGACGCACGCTTACGCGCACGGGCCGATCCGGCGGTGCTGTGGCGATGAGGTCGTGCACGGCGAATCCGTCGTCGCCCCCGACGGTGAACGTCGGGACGTTCGTGGGCTTGGGGTAAGCCTGATAGCGCATGTTACCCGGAAGCATTTGCACGTTGAAGATCGCAGCCGCCCCACGAGCCGTGGCGAGTCGGATCGCGGCCTCCTGCCTCGAGTCCGGCAGCCCGAGCATGCTGTAGAGGAACACCGCCTTCCCCTGGACATCCCGTCCGATGTAATCCGCTTCGCGCCCGAGACCCACGTAAGCGGCCTCGAGCTCCAGACCCCCGGGCGAGGTACCGGTGGCGCGGTAGACCGGCTGCGCGGAAGCCACCTCGAAGGTCGTACTTCCCGAGCGGAGGGTGACGCTATAAGTCCGGGGGAACCACTGAGGCGCCAGGTCGAACTTCTGAATGCGCACGTCCGAGAGGCCGATCGTCCGGAACTTGCCCAGAAGCCACTCGGCGCTCTCGGCGTCGGCCGAGGTACCGATGATTCGACCCCAGAACTTCGGGTGCACCGTGTCCCGGTAGCGGCGCGAGATCTCGGCCTGCTCCACGACGTACTGGTGCATGCGGCGCCCATCGATGTCGGCGTATGACTCCGCGCCCGGCGGCAGGGGCCACGGAAGGTACGCATCCGGCGCATCGCCGGTACCGGCCTGAGGCGGCGTCATTCCATCGGCTGCGGGCGGGCCCAGGAGTGCGGCGCTGACCAGCATCAGGCCAACGGACAGGATTCGTTCGCCGATGCTGCTGTCGACGAGCTTCCGGGCGATGGGCACAGCCAGCCCGAACCCAAAGCCTAGGCGTTTCCGCTCTTTATCGTGATCGGTGATGACTTGCATGATTGCTCTCTTTCCCGGTAGTCCCGGCTCTGCCATCCGGTAAAGCGAGATACCGGGGCCTCCACACTGTAACAGCGTCATCCGACGGCTGCGGCCCTAACGCCAGAAAAGCGGAGAGTTCGCGCCGACGACGAGCGGGCTGAATCTCGAGTCAGGACCGGCTCTCTCGCGCGGGAAGCGGATACGATACTGATTCGAATCGCCGTCACCGACGCTTGCGCTCTGGAAAGGCGGAGCGTAGTCTTCCTCCGCTCGTAGGAGGTTGTCCGTGAAGACCGCAAGCTGGATTGTTCTCGCGCTCGTCGGTGCGGTGACGCTTCTCGCCTCGCTTGCATCGGTAGGCGTCGCCCACTTCTCCGAAGACGACATCATCGGCGGCGCCGAAGGCATCGAGCTCGGGGAGCTCGCTGCCGGTCGAGAGGACGTCGAAACCGCCTTGAAAGCGCGTCGCGGCACGGCGGCCGCTTTCGGCACCGGCTACTCCCTGCTCTTTCTGATAATCGTGCTGCTGCCCTACCGCCGTGGGGAAGTCTGGGCGTGGTGGTCGATTCTCGCGGGAACGTTGACGGTGAGCGGGATCATCCTGTTGAGAGTGCCGATGCTCGGAACGCGTCTCGGACTCGGCGCCGCGATCCCCCCGCTGGTTGTCGTGGTCCTCGGACTCCTCCTCGACGTGAAACGGTTGAAGGCCCCTCGGTAGGTACCGTTTCGCCCTGCCTTCGCAAGGCTGATAATCAGCTCTCGAGCAGGGGTTCCCGATCCGGCGCTATGAGGCGCCATCGTAACCGCCCCGGACGCTGGCTACGTGAGATGCGGGGAGCCCGTTCGCTACGTGTCCGAGATCCAGAACTGCTGCGATCACTGCGCGACCCTCGTGCCGCCGTAGCGTCCGTTCGCTGGTGAGAGGGGCTCAGCGTCCTTCGCCGAGCCGCTCCGCCTCCGCGCGGAGGCCCGGGATCCGCAGGATGCCGCCGAGGAGCATGTCGGAGAGCCGCTCCCAGATGCCGTCGGGGAGCTCCGCCTCAACGTCGGGGTCGGTGTCGTCGGGGTCCGTGAGGAGGAACAGGATCTCACCCACGTCGAAGGGCTCGACGTCTGGGCCGGGCACCCATCCGTCACCGTCCCAGTCGACGTAGGGATCCTGGAGCGCGATGGCGTCGAGGTCGTAGGGCGGAGTCGTCGTGCCGCGCACCCCGTCGATCTCCTCAAGGATCCGGTTCGCGATGAGGCGATGAGTTCAGGCCCTCGAAGCGCCCTCAAAGGAGGACTCACCAGGTCGATGGTCTCTCGCCGCCGGCTCGGGCCGGCCCGCGGCCGCGCTCCGGAGCGCCTCGACGTCCCGCATCGGCGGTTCGCCGAAGTGCCGCTTGTACTCACGGCTGAAGTGCGATGCGTCCTCGTAACCGACCCGGTAGCCGGCCTCCGCAGCGTCGAGGTTCTGGCTGAGCATGAGCCGCCGGGCCTCCTGAAGCCGAAGCTGCTTCTGGAACTGCAATGGACTCATCGCGGTCACGGCCTTGAAGTGGGCGTGGAACCCCGAGACGCTCATGCCGAGCTCCCGCGCCAG
>Ga0299906_10002219_pt1 | contig 16206 bp, 17 predicted proteins | sample RVTome_14_FD_200259 | JGI IMG/M metagenome (GOLD analysis project Ga0299906, IMG submission 200259) | Soil microbial communities from uranium-contaminated site in the Upper Colorado River Basin, Wyoming, United States - RVT145D125 (version 2) ...
ACGACCCAGGCACCGCTCGCCAATGCCGGCTCGATGACCTTGTCGATGTGCTCGCGCCTGGCCGCGAACATGAGGAGCGTCTCCGTTTCCGGATGGAGCGCGGCGCCGCTGTGCAGCATCAACTCCCTTAGCCGCTCGCCAACGGCCGTTCCGCCGGGCTCGCGTGTGCGGGTCACCCGTATTCCCCGGGCTTCGAGGAAGCGGGCGAGCCATTCCAGGTGCGTGCTCTTCCCGGCGCCATCGATGCCCTCAAGCGTAATAAAGCGTCCCCGCATCAGCGTCGTCCCGAGCGCTGATATTTTGTCACGGCGCGATCGTGCTCGCTCAGCGTGCGCGAGAAATGCGACGATCCGTCGCCCCGTGATACGAAGTAGAGCACGTCGCTGTCGGGCGGATTGAGCACTACCGACAACGAGGCGAGACCGGGCATTGCAATCGGCGTCGGTGGCAGCCCGCTTCGGGTGTATGTGTTGTAGGGGGTATCAGCCGCAAGATCGCGCCTGCGCAGATTCCCATCGAACGCCTCCCCGAGGCCGTAGATGACGGTCGGGTCCGCCTGCAGAATCATGCCCTTTCGCAGCCGGTTGACGAATACCGCCGCGACCAGGGGACGATCCTCGCCGCGGCCGGTCTCTTTTTCGACGATCGAGGCCAGAATCAGCGCCTCATACGGCGTCGTCAGAGGCAGGTCAGGCGCCCGCCCCTCCCAGTGAGCAGTGAGGTGGCGTTGCATAAACTGGTGGGCGCGTCGCAGGATCACCAGATCGCTGGTGCCCTCGCTGACATGGTAGGTGTCCGGAAAGAACCAGCCCTCCGGCGATTTGGCGTCGATCGCCAAGGCCTCCAGGATCCGGGCATCCTGCCACTCGATCGTCTGGTGCCTCAGTTTCGGATGCTGATCGAGAATGCTGCGCCATTGCTTGAAGGTCGAGCCTTCGGTAAACGTCACGGCCATCAGAGTGACATCGCCGCGGGTGATTTTCTGCAGAAGCTCCCAGGGCGTCAGGCCCGGCTGGAACTCGTAGCTCCCTGCCTTGATCGCGCCGGCGCGGTCAAAGACCCGGCCGAGCAGGATGAATGCCGCGGGATGGTGCAGCAATCCTGCCTCGGCCATCTGCCGCGCCGCACTCGTGAGGCTGCTGCCCGCGGCGAGGCTGAATTGCGCCGGCGCGTCCCGGATCGGCAGCGGGCTCCTCGCGTAGTAGTAGAGCGCCCCGGCGAACGCTGCCGCTCCAATCACCATGGCACCCAGTGCCAGCCTCAGGAATTTCCTAATCATCGTCTTGAGCGAGCCACGATTGAATGCGCATCGCCTCCGGACCTGGCGTCAGCGAACGCCCCGCGACGGCACGCACAGGCCAGGCGCCGATTACGCTGTTTACCAATACTAGTTCCCGTGCGGCCAATACGCGATCCAGGCTCAGTGCCTCGATTCGGCAGTCGACGCCGTTTCTGGAAGCCGCCGCCAGTATGCGCCCGCGCGTTACCCCCGCCACGCCGCAGTTCGAAAGGTCCGGGGTCGCGAGACCGCTTGCGTCGGCGATGAAGAGATTCGTCATTGTTCCCCCGATGACGTTCCCGTCCATATCGAGCATCAACCCTTCTGCCACCGCCGGATCGCTCCACTCCGCGCGCGCGAGTACGTTCTCGAGGCGGTTGAGATGCTTGATGCCCGCGAGGCGCGGCTGGATTGCAACCCGGGTGCGGCAGACGCAGATCTGGACCCCGTTGCGTGCAGGATCCGCCGGATGTCGCGCCCTAAGGCCCGCGATGACGACACGCATCGGGCGGGGAATGCGCGGCGGTTCATAGCCACGCTCGCCGCTGCCGCGAGTCACGATGATCTTGACGACGGAGTCCTCCTGCGCGGCGCTCGCGCGCGCGACCTCCTCTGCGAGCACGGCTTCAGGCGGACACGGGAGATCCAGCGCTCTGCAATCCTCGGCCAGCTTGAGATACTGCAAGCGCCAGGCGCTTGCGCGGCCTCCTCTTACGGGAAAAGTCCTGAAGACCCCATCTCCGTAGGCAAGCCCGCGATCGGACGCGCCGACTGCCTCCGTCGCTGCGCCGTTGACAAGGATCATTGGACGTGCGGCCGCGGACTGCGGCGTCAGATTTTCCGGAACACCAGGCTGCCGTTGGTGCCGCCAAACCCGAAAGAGTTGGACAACGCGATGTCGATCTTCATCCTGCGCGCCGTGTTCGGCACGTAATCGAGGTCGCATTGGGGATCCTGCTCGACGAGATTGATTGTCGGCGGCGCAACCTGATCGCGCAGAGCGAGCACCGAAAACACGGATTCGACGCCACCAGCGGCACCCAGAAGGTGCCCGGTCATGGACTTGGTCGAGCTTATCGCGACTTTCTTCGCATGATCGCCGAAGCAGTTCTTGATCGCGATCGTTTCAGCGACATCGCCGAGCGGCGTCGAGGTGCCGTGCGCATTGATGTAGTCGACCTCCTCCCGGTTGAGCCCGGCATTCCTGAGGGCGTTGTCCATGCAGCGCACGGCGCCGGCGCCGTCCTCGCAGGGGGCCGTAATGTGATTTGCGTCGGCGCTCACCCCGTAGCCCGCAAGCTCGCAGTAAATCTTCGCGCCGCGCGCCTTTGCGTGCTCATAGGACTCCAGCATCAGGACACCCGCGCCTTCGCCGAGCACGAATCCGTCGCGATCCTTGTCCCACGGCCGGCTCGCGCCTTGCGGATCGTCGTTGCGGGTGGAAAGCGCGCGCGCCGCGCAGAAACCCCCGACCCCCAGCGCGCATATGCAGGCTTCCGAGCCGCCCGCGAACATTGCCTCCGCCTCGCCGTACTCGATATGACGCGCCGCCTCCCCGATCGAATGATTGGCGGTGGTGCAGGCCGTGACGAGGGCGAGGTTGGGGCCCTTCAGGCCATACATGATGGAAAGCTGCCCCGAGATGAGATTGATGATCGATCCCGGCACGAAGAACGGCGAGATCTTCCTGGGCCCGCCGGCGAGCAGCGCGTTGTGGGTATCCTCGATCATCGGCAGGCCGCCGATGCCTGACCCGATGCATACGCCGATCGTTTCGCGATTTTCCCGATCGAGGTCGAGCCCCGAATCCTTCAGTGCCTCTACGGCAGCGGCGAGCCCATAGTGAATAAAGGTATCGAACCGCCTGACTTCCTTCGGCGACACGTACTGCGCGGGGTCGAATCCCTTGACCTCTCCCGCGATGGTCGAAGAATAGGCGGACGCGTCGAATCGGGTAATGCGCGCGATTCCTGATTTCCCGGCAACGATGTTGGACCAGGCCTCGGCAACTCCGGTCCCAACCGGTGATACGATGCCAAGCCCGGTGACGACGACCCTGCGTCTGGACAATTTGGCTCCGGAATGAAGCGCGCTCAGCCCTTGGAATGGGCCTTGATGTAATCGATCGCCTGCTGAACGGTCGCTATCTTCTCTGCTTCCTCGTCCGGAATCTCCGTCTCGAACTCCTCCTCCAGCGCCATCACGAGCTCCACGGTGTCGAGAGAATCGGCGCCGAGATCGTTCACAAAGGACGACTCGCTCTTCACATCCGCTTCATTGACGCCGAGCTGCTCTGCAACAATCTTCTTGACTCGTTGCTCGATATTTTCCATTCAAATCCCCCTTCCTAGGGTCTGTTGTGTTTTCAGTTTGCGCCCAAATCCGCCTGAAACGCCTGCGGCTCTGGTATGGGAATTTCGGGGCGTTATTTTACCAGATTAGGCCGCCTCAAAAAGCCTCTTGAATTCAAGGGTTGGAGGACTTTTTCCGCTTTTCCGGCTCCGCCCGCACGATCCCGCCATCTCTAGTCCATGTACATGCCGCCGTTGACGTGCAGCGTGCAGCCCGTGATGTACGCGGCGCCCGGCGAAGCCAGAAAGAGCGCCGCTGCGGCAACGTCCCGGGCCTCGCCCAGGCGCCCGAGCGGAATCTGCTTGATGAGAGCCTCGCCCACTTCCGCCGGCAGCGCCCGCGTCATGTCCGTGTCGATGAATCCCGGTGCAACGCAATTGACGGTGATGTTGCGGCTGCCCACTTCGCGCGCGAGCGACTTCGAGAATCCGATGATTCCCGCCTTTGCCGCCGCGTAGTTGGTCTGGCCCGGGTTACCCGTGAGACCTATCACGGAGGTGATGTTGATGATGCGGCCATAGCGAGCCTTGATCATGGCGCGCAAGACCGATTTCGAGAGCCGGTAAACAGACGTCAGATCGGTCGCCATGATCTCGTCCCACTCCTCGTCCTTCATGCGCAGCAGCAGGTTGTCGCGCGTCACCCCGGCGTTGTTCACCAGAATGGCGACATCGCCGAACCGTCGCTGCACGCCCTCGATCACGGAATCGACGCTTGCCGCGTCGTTGACGTTCATCACAACGCCGGCGCCCTCAACCCCCGCAGCCTTCAGCTCGCCTGAGATTCCCTCGGCACCTGACGCCGAGGTGGACGTTCCAATTACCGTGGCACCGCTGCCGCCGAGCTCCAGCGCGATCGCCTTCCCGATACCGCGCGATGCTCCCGTGACCAACGCGACCCTGTTCTCGAGCAGGCTCATCGTACCGCCTCAATGGTTTGCTTCAGCGAGGCCGGATCGATGATTGCGTGGGAATGCAGGGCATCGTCGATACGGCGCGTCAGGGCGCCCAGCACTTTCCCCGGGCCGCACTCCGCCACTCGACCTACGCCCGCGGATGCCATGTGGCGGATGACCTCGACCCAGCGAACAGGACTGCAGGCCTGGCGCGCGAGCGCGTCCTTGATGCGCTGGGGCTCGCGCTCGATGGCCACGTCAACGTTGTTCACGACCGCAATGCGGGGAATGTTGAGTTTGACGCGCTCGAGATAACTCGCAAGGCGTTCAGCGGCAGGCCGCAGCAAGGATGAATGAAATGGCGCACTGACCGGCAACATGACGGCGCGTTTGGCCCCGCGCGCCTTTGCCGCCGCCGCGCCTCGCTCCACCGCAGCCTTGTTCCCCGCAATCACCACCTGGCTGGGCGCGTTGAAATTGACGGGCTCGACAATCTGCCCCTGGGCCGCTTCCTGACAGGCCGCCCGCACCGCGTCGTCATCGAGCCCGAGAATCGCGGCCATCGCCCCTTCCCCTGAAGGAACCGCCGCCTGCATCGCGTTTGCCCGAAAGCGCACCAGCGGCAACGCGTCGTCAAATTCAATTGCGCCGGCCGCAACAAGAGCCGTGTACTCGCCGAGACTGTGTCCGGCAATGAGCGCCGGGTCCGGTCCCCCCGCCTCGCACCAGGCGCGGTACACCGCATAACCCGCGGTCAACATCAACGGTTGCGTGTTTACGGTGGCGTTGAGTTCCGGTTCCGGGCCTTGCGCTGCGAGAGCCCACAGATCCTGCTTCAGGACGTCGGACGCTCGAGCAAACACGTCGCGCACAGCCTTCGACTCGGCGAATGGCTGCATCATGCCGACGGATTGGGATCCCTGTCCCGGGAAAACGAGCGCGAATGTCATGCACTTACCACCGTAGCAGCACGGAACCCCAGGTAAAGCCACCGCCCACGCCTTCGAGCATGACGTGCTGGCCTGTGCGGATACGCCCGTCGCGGACCGCTTCGTCGAGTGCCAACGGAATCGAGGCGGCCGATGTATTGGCATGCCGCTCCACCGTCACCACGACTTTCTCCATGCTGATACCCAGCTTGCGGGCCGTCGCCTGGATGATACGAATGTTCGCCTGGTGCGGGATGAGCCAGTCGATGTCCTTCACCGCAAGGCCATTCGCAGCCAATGCTTCCTCAACGACCTCCTCCATCACCTTGACGGCAAACTTGAATACGGACTGTCCGTCCATCTGCACGAACGGACGCCCCACGACCTTGCCGCCCGCCACCGTCCCGGGCACCGAGAGCAGGTTGACGTGAGTGCCGTCAGCATGAAGGTGGCTCGATACCAAGCCCGGCGAGGTGCTTCTCTGCAGCACCACGGCACCCGCGCCATCGCCGAACAGAACGCACGTCGCGCGGTCGGTCCAGTCAAGAATGCGGGAGTATATTTCCGCCCCGACGACGAGGGCGCTGCGGCAGCTTCCCGAGCGGATGAACTGATCGGCCGTCGCGAGCCCGAAAACGAAGCCGCTGCATACCGCCTGCATGTCGAACGCGGGACAATCACGCGCACCGAGCTTCGCCTGAAGGATGCACGCGGTACTCGGGAACACCATGTCGGGCGTCGTCGTGGCCACGACGATGAGATCGAGCTCCGCTGCGTCGATGCCCGCCGCAGCCAGCGCCTTCCGTGAGGCCGCTAACGCGAGATCGCTCGTCTTTTCGTGGTCTGCGGCTATGTGACGCTGCCGAATTCCGGTCCGCGCGTGGATCCACTCGTCGGAAGTGTCGACCGTCTTTTCGAGATCTTTGTTGGTCAGAATCCTGGCAGGGAGATAGGCACCGGTGCCGACGATCCGCGAATAGTGCGCGCTCATGCGGCGCTCTTGTGTATTGCGGCCATGCGCTCGCCGATGTGGCCGAGCACCCCGCTGCGGGCCTCGGCCACCGCACGCAAGATCGCATGCTCAAGGGCCAATACATCCGCGGAGCCGTGGCTCTTGATAACGATTCCACGCAGCCCGAGCAGGCTCGCGCCGTTGTAGCGCCGGTGATCGACGCGCCGCTTGAACGCGCTGATCACGGGCCACGCGAGGATACCCGCCAGGCGGGTGAGCAAGCCGCGATCGAACTCCTCTCTCAAGTAGGTTGCCAGCATCTGTGCCAGGCCTTCCGAGGTCTTCAGCGCTACGTTGCCGACAAAACCGTCGCATACGACAACATCGGTCGTGCCCTTGTAGATGTCGTCGCCCTCCACGTAGCCGTAAAAATTGAGTCCGCTGGCGCGCATCAACTCCGCGGCCCCCTTGACCTGATCGTTGCCCTTGATATCCTCCGCGCCGATATTGAGCAGCCCGACAGTAGGCCGGGTTTTTCCCTCGACCGAGCTTACGAGTTCCGAGCACATGATCCCGAACTGCAGCAAATGCTCGGGCGTGCAATCCACGTTCGCCCCAAGATCAAGTATGTAGGTGTGTCCCTTGAGGGCCGGAAGTATCGTAGCAATAGCCGGCCGGTCGATTCCCGGCAGCATTTTCAGCACAAAGCGCGAGATCGCCATCAATGCGCCGGTGTTGCCAGCGCTGACGCAGGCGGCTGCTTCTCCCTGTTCGACGAGATTCACGGCAACGCGCATCGACGAATCGCGCTTGTTTCGCAGCGCGGAGGCGGGCGCCTCGTCCATCGCCACGACCTCGCTCGCATGTACGATCCTGACGCGTTCGTCGGAAGGCTTTCCAATGCGGGCCAGTTCCTGATCCAGGGCCTCACGCTGGCCAACCAGTATCACGGACAGCGCGGGGTCGCGCCGCATGACGTTGAGCGCGGCCGGCACCGTCACCCGGGTGCCGTGATCTCCCCCCATGCAATCGACGGCTACCGTTACTGGCATCGATGCCTTTGCGCCGCCGCAGCCATCGGTTTCACGGCGCGATTTCGCGGTCCAGGTTCCAGTGACCGGGCCACGTGGCCGGGCTTAATCGCTCTTGGTCTTGAGGACTTTCCTGCCCCGATAATAGCCGGTCGGGCTGATGTGATGCCGCAGGTGCAGTTCGCCCGTTGTCGGCTCGACCGCGAGAGGTGGGTTCGAGAGCGCGTCGTGCGAGCGATGCATGCCTCGCTTGGACGGCGACTTCCTGTTCTGCTGAACTGCCATGACCTGACTCCTTGTCCCTCAATCAATGATGACCTTTTTTCAGCCCGGCGAGCTTCGCGAACGGCGATGTCTTGCCGTGGCGTGGTTCAACCGTTCCACCATGCACGCACTGCCCTTCCGCGTGCCGCGGCGCATAGGGAAGGCTCAGGATGAGTTCATCTTCCACCAAGCCCGCCACATTCAGCTCCCGACTCGCCACGATCCAGTCGACATCCACTTCGTCGAGGTCCCCCGCGTCGGTTTCCGCCTGGCTTACCAGCCGCAGGGTGCTGCTCATCCGCAGCGGGTAATCGAGCTGCCCGAGACAGCGCTGGCACCGCAGATGCAGCGCGCCCGTAACCGTCAGATTGAGAACCGGCCTGAGCTGTGCGTCCCAGCCACCCCGAACGACTATCTCCACCTGCCCCAGCGAATCGTGCAGGCAATCCTGCAGCCGCGCCAGACTCGATACGGGCAGGCTGCCCTCGAGCGTCTGTTCCGTCCGCGCAAACTCCAGACTATCGATGACAGCCTGTGCGAACATAAGCGGCGCATGATAGTATTTTTGTGCGGCTCTGTCAAAGAACATTCCGCGAAAAGATCAGGTTTGGCAGAGACTTAGAGCACTCCCTCCGTGGTTTCCCAACGGCTCGTTCTGGCCTCCACCTCGCCCTATCGCCGGGAGTTGCTCGCGCGCCTGCGCCTGCCGTTCGAGATTCGGGCCCCGGGCGTGGACGAAGTCGCTCGGCCGGGCGAAGCGCCACGCGAGACGGCCATCCGTCTTGCTCAGTCAAAAGCGCGGGCAGTGGCGCCCACGTGCGAGGACGCGCTCGTCATCGGTTCCGATCAGGTCGCCTCCCTCGACGGCAAGAGCATCGGCAAACCCGGCACTCACGAGCTCGCCGTGTCGCAGTTGAAGGCGATGCGCGGAAAATGCGTCACCTTTCATACCGCGCTCGCCCTGCTCAACACGACGAGCGGAGCGATGAAAATCGTGGAGGTTCCCACAGCGGTCTACTTCCGTAACTGCAGCGATGATGAAATCGAGCGTTATCTGGCTCTGGAGCGCCCTTATGACTGCACGGGAAGCGCGAGGATCGAGGGCCTCGGCGTGGCACTCGTCGAGCGCATCATAAGCGACGATCCCAGCGCCCTCATCGGGCTTCCGCTCATGCAGCTTGTCAGCCTGCTGCGTAGCGAAGGCGTCAGGATCCTCTGAACGGGCGCCGATGACATCGCACAAAGGCATCCTCTATCTGATCCCAGTCGCGCTTGGCGAGGAAGGCGCGTCTGCGGTGCTTCCTGCGGCCACGCTCGAGATCGTGCGGCGGCTGCGCGCGTTCATCGTGGAAGATGCCAGGTCCGCGCGCCGTTTCCTGAAAGCCGTTGATTATCCCTCGCCCCTGCGGGAAGCGCGCCTCCAGATCCTCAACGAGCACACGCGCGATGGGGATATTGACGCATTGCTGGCGCCGCTGCTGTCCGGCGAGGACTGCGGCTTGATGCCGGAAGCAGGCTGCCCCTGCATTGCCGATCCGGGCGAGGCGCTGGTGCGCCGGGCGATGGGAGCTGGGATACGTGTCGCACCTCTCGTAGGCCCGAGTTCCATCCTGCTGGCGCTCATGGCTTCAGGCATGAGCGGGCAGCATTTCACCTTTCATGGATACCTGCCCGTGGACAAGGTGGAACGTGCCCGCGCCATCACGTTGCTCGAGGCGCGAGCGGAAAACGCCACGCAGATCTTCATCGAAACCCCTTACCGGAGCGCGGCGCTGTTCCAGGCGCTTCTCCAGCAATGTCGCCACGACACGCGCGTGTGCGTTGCGGCGGACCTCACGCTGCAAAGCGAATTCGTGCAGACGCGAAGCGTCGCGGAATGGAAACGCAGCGCGCCCCGCCTCGAGCGGCGGCGCGCCGTGTTTCTCGTCTATCGCGGCCGGTCCTAGCGCAACGTCAGGCTGCCGGCGAGCCCGAGGCGGGCGAGCGCCTCGCCCATACCGGCGCCAAATCGCCGCGCGAGCCGCTCCGCCACATTCTCACGGAGCGTAAAGTCCACGATTTCCTCGGCCTTTATCACTTCCCGTGCCACGTAATCGACGCCGCCCAGCTCGTCGGCCAGGCCAAGCTCGATGCTCTTCTCGCCGACCCAGAGCAGTCCGGAGAAGAGCTCCGGCGTCTCCTTGAGCCGGTCACCACGCCCTTTTCTGACGATGCTGATGAATTGCTGGTGGATCTGTTCGAGCATCTGTTCCGCGTGGGCCCGTTGCGATTCAAGGATCGGCGAGAACGGATCGAGGAAGCCCTTGTTCTCTCCGGCGGCGAGCAGGCGCCGCTCGATACCCAGTTTCTCCATGGTGCCGGTGAAGCCGAAACCGTCCATCAGCACGCCGATCGAACCGATGATGCTGGCCTTGTCGACGTAAATGCGGTCCGCGGCAACCGCAACGTAATATCCGCCTGACGCGCAGATGTCCTCGACGACTGCATAGACCGGGATCTTGGGGTATTTTTCGCGCAGCCGGCGGATTTCATCGTTGATATGACCGGCCTGGACCGGGCTGCCGCCGGGGCTGTTGATCCGGAGAATGACACCCTGGGTGCGCTTGTCCTTGAAAGCCTCCTGCAAGGCGCTCAGGATGTTATCCGCGCTCGCTTCGGAGTCGGGTGCGATGACACCGCTCAACTCCACCATCGCGGTGTGCTTGTCGGGCCGGGAGTCCTTCTTGCCGATCCACCCCATGGCGATGAACAGCAGCGCGAAGAGATAGATGAAGCCGAGCGCCTTGAAAAATATGCCCCAATAACGCGCGCGCCGCTGCTCCGTGATCGCGGCCATTGCGACCTTCTCCAACGTGCGGCGTTCCCAGTTCCCTCCGGAGTCCTCTTGGTTCAACTCGGGCATACGAGCCACCTTCATTCAAGAGCGAATCGTTGAGTATAGCGTGGCCGGCGCAAGCCGATCATGCCGACGCGGGCGGATCGCCGGCGCCGGCTGACGAGAGTTCCATGAGCCAGCGCCTTAGCTCAGGAAAGTCCTCCACGCATGCGACGGGCTCATAGGCCAGCAGTGCTTCCTTCGGATGCGCGCCGTAGGCCACGGCGACTCGCGCGACGCCTGCCGCGCGCGCCATCTCCATGTCGTGGGTCGTGTCCCCGATCATGAGCGCGCGCTGAGGGTCCACCCCCAGCTCGTCGAACAGCGCCTCGAGCATACGGGGATCCGGCTTGCAATGCCCCTCGTCGGCGCACCGGGAAGCGTGGAAGAGGCCCTTGAGACCCGTGCTTTCGAGGACCCGCTCGAGTCCGCGCCGACCCTTGCCCGTCGCGATGGCCAGCAAAAACCCTGCCTCTCGCAGCGCCGCCACAAGCTCAGCGGCCCCGGGAAAAAGCGCCGTGTGCCGGTCGCGCTGCAGGTAATGCACGCGATACCGCTCGACGACGCTCGCGTAATTGGAGGGATCGACGCCAGGCAATACATGGCGCATGGCGTCGTTGAGACCCAGGCCGATGACGTAGCGTGCCCGCTCGTCGCTCGGGACCGGAAGTCCGAGATCGGCGCACGCGGACTGCAGCGCGCCGGTGATGGCCGCGGCAGAATCCATCAGCGTGCCGTCCCAGTCGAAAACCAATAGCTCAATGCGCTGCGGCATGGCTCCTGCCGGCCGCGTCGAGCTGCGCGAGAAAGGCCTCCAGCTCCGCCGGCAGCGGAGCCTCGAGTGTCAGCGGCGCGCCGGTGGAAGGGTGACGCGCAATGATCCGGTGGGCATGCAGAAACATCCTCGGCAGGCCCTCGTGCGCCAGCGCCTTGTTGAGGGCAAAGTCGCCATACTTGTCATCGCCTGCGATCGGGAAGCCGAGATGCGCCAGGTGAACCCGGATCTGATGCGTGCGTCCAGTCTTCAACTCCGCCTCCAGCAGACTGTATCCGGACCAGCGACGCTGCAGTCGAAACACCGTGTGGGAGGGCACGCCGCTTGCGCTGACGCCCACCCGCCTCTCGCCCGAGGGCAGCACTCGTTTGTCGAGCGGCAACCGTACACTTCGTGTTGTGTCCGTCCAGCGGCCCTTGATCAGGACGCTGTAGAACTTCCGTACTCGCCCCTCGCGCAACTCCCGATGCATCGCCGTCAAGGCGGGGCGTTTTTTCGCAAGCATGAGCACGCCTGACGTGTCGCGGTCAAGGCGATGCACGAGCTCGAGAAACGGCGCCTCCGGACGCTCGAGCCGAAGCTGCTCCACGATCCCGTAGCTCACGCCACTGCCGCCATGCACCGCCGCGCCAGCCGGCTTGTCGATGACCAACAAGCTTTCATCCTCGTGGATGATGCGGGCGTCAAGGCGCCTGGAAGACGGGCGCGGCGGAGTGCGCGGGCGCGAAGTGCGAATCGGCGGCACCCGCAGCCGATCACCCTCGGCCAGGCGGTGATCGGGCCCGATCCGTCGGCTGTTGACGCGCACCTCCCCGCTCCGCAGGATCCGGTAGATGTGGCTCTTGGGCACGCCTTTGAGCCGTTTCGTCAGGTAGTTGTCCACGCGCTGCCCGGCAGAGCCAGCTTCAACCTGAAGCCATGTCGCGCTTGCTTTACTTAACTCTTTCATTTGCTTATACTATTCACTGCAAGCTGTGTGGCGCGATGCAGATCGAATGGCCCCGACAGGGTCCGGGCACGCGCAACACTGGGTCGAGAGCGTCGATGCGCAGATGCGCTCGCAAACGCGTGACAGGCCGGCTTGCAGGAATTCGGTCGAGCCACCAGCAGGCGCGAGAACCTTTGATACCAGCGCGCCGTGGCGACCGCCCGAAATGGAATGGTTAATGTCGCTCACCAGACGAAGTAGCGATAGTAGACGAAATGCGCGCTCAAAGCACCGTTACAGGATTTCGGATCCGGCGCCCGCGCCGGGTCGAGAGTTTGGCAAACTGCACGGTATATCCGGATAACGCATAGTCCTCATGGTCATGCCAAGCCGTTGATTCGATCGCTGCTGCCTCATGGCCGGCAGCAAAGTTTGCCCATCCCGTGTTGTTGAGCGCGGGAGACGATAATAATGAAACGCATGTTGTTCAATGCGACGCAGGCCGAAGAGCTGCGCGTCGCGATCGTCGATGGGCAGAGGCTCATCGATCTCGACATCGAAACCCCCGCAAAGGAACAGCGCAAGAGCAACATCTACAAGGGCGTCATTACCCGCATCGAGCCCAGTCTGGAGGCCGCCTTCGTGGACTACGGTGCGGAGCGCCACGGGTTTCTCCCCTTCAAGGAGGTCGCGCGCGCCTACTTCCGCAGCGGCGTCGATGTCGGCCGTGCCAGGATCCAGGACGCGCTCAAGGAAGGCCAGGAGCTCATCGTCCAGGTCGACAAGGACGAGCGCGGAACCAAGGGCGCGGCGCTGACCACGTTCATCAGCCTCGCGGGACGCTACATCGTCCTGATGCCCAACAATCCGCGCGGTGGCGGTGTATCACGGCGGGTCGAGGGCGAGGACCGCAATGAGCTGCGGGACGTGATCGATCAGCTGCAGGTGCCGTCGGGCATGAGCATCATCGGACGCACGGCGGCGATCGGCCGCAGCGCCGAGGAACTCGGCTGGGACCTCGATTACCTGCTGCAGCTCTGGCGCGCGATAGAGGACGCCGAGAAGCAGCAGAGCGGCGCATTCCTCATCTACCAGGAATCGAGCCTCGTCATCCGCGCCATACGGGACTACTTCCACCAGGATATCGGCGAGATCCTGATCGATACCGAGAGCATTTTCGAGCAGGCGCGGCAGTTCATGGGGCACGTGATGCCGCAGAACGTGAACCGGATCAAGCTCTACCGCGACGACGTGCCGCTCTTCTCCCGTTTCCAGATCGAGCATCAGATCGAGTCCGCCTATTCGCGGGCGGTGTCCCTGCCCTCGGGAGGCGCCGTGGTCTTCGATCATACCGAGGCGCTGGTTTCGATTGACGTCAACTCGGCGCGCGCGACACGCGGGTCCGACATCGAGGAGACCGCGTTCCGCACCAATCTCGAAGCGGCGGACGAGATCGCCCGACAACTGCGCCTGCGCGACCTGGGCGGCCTCATCGTCATCGATTTCATCGATATGGAAATCGGCCGCAACCAGCGTGAAGTGGAGATCCGGTTGCGCGACGCATTGCGCTACGACCGGGCGCGGGTGCAGATGGGCAAGATTTCCCGGTTCGGGCTGATGGAGCTTTCGCGCCAGCGGCTGCGTCCCTCGCTGGGCGAGACTGCGCACAATCCGTGCCCGCGCTGCCACGGGACGGGCCATATCCGCGGCACCGAATCGACGGCGCTGCACATCCTGCGGATCATGCAGGAAGAAGCGATGAAGGATAACACCGCCTCGGTGCACGCACAGGTGCCGGTTGATGTCGCGACATTCCTGCTGAATGAAAAACGCGTTGACCTGCAGCTGATCGAGGCGCGTCACCGAGTCCAGGTGGTGCTGATTCCGAACGTGCACCTGGAGACTCCCAACTACACGGTAATCCGGTTGAAACACGACGATCTCAATCGGGCCGAGCCTCTGGCCGCAAGCTACAACCTTGTGGAAATACCGGCCGAACAGGAAAAGCCCGTGATTGGCGTCAGCGAACCTGCGCCGCCCCGCCCGCAAGCCGCTGTTAAAGCGATAACGCCGCTGCAGCCTGCCCCGGCTCCTGTGGTGCGGAACGAGTCAGCTGAACCAGTCGCAGCAGCGGCTGCAAAGCCGCAGGACGGGTCGATCATCGGCAAGATTTTCGGGTTGTTCAGACGCAGGCCTGAGGCCGTGATTCAGGCTGAGCAGCGCCCTGCCGCCTCCCCTGTGGCGGCAGCCGATCGCGGGCCTCGCCGCGGGCGCCATGAGCGGGGTGAGCGCGAGGGAGGACGCCGTGATCAGGTGCGCGGAGAGCGTTCGGGAGGCCAGCGCCACCAGCGCCCGCAGGCCCAGCAGCTGCAGGGACAACGTGATGGCGGGCGCGGCCGACAGGATCAGCGCCATCCGCAACAGGATGCACGCCGGCGTGACGGGGGCCAACATCAACGGCCGCAGCCGCCCCAGCGCGAGCCCGCGGACGGCGAAGCCCCCAGCCATGGACCCGCTCCACAGCCGCCGCAACAGGCGCGCGAATCCGGCGAGCAGCGCGAAGGGCGCGGCCGGCGACGCCGACGGGGTCGCGGCCGTCACGAGCAACGCGAGCAATCCGGCGCAGCAGGCGTGCAACGCCCCCAAGAGCAGCGCGACGCGCCCGCGCCCATGCCGCAACCGGCCACCCATATTGAGGAGATTGCAGCCGCAGCAATCGCCGCATCCGCGGCGGTCCCGCAGACGGAACCCGAGCCGGCCGCGCCGGCTGAGGTGAGCGCACTGGAGACACCGAACCGGGCAGTCGCATTGCACGAAACCTATGAGCCCGATTCTGAGGCGCTGAGGCCAGCTTCGCACCATAATGCTCCGGCACCGGAAACTCCTTTACAGACTGCCGAAGCACCAGCGGTCACGACGCCCCCGGCCACGCCGTCTGCGAGCATAGCCGAGGGCGAGGCTCTCCACGCCCCGTCGCGATTCGAATTGCCAACCGACCTTGAGCAGATCGAGTCAGATCCGGACAAAGTACGCGCGGCGAAGCTGCCCGAAGCAGAGGAAGAGGAGCCTCGCCCGAGGCGCGTACGCCCGGCGCCGAAACCGATCAGCGAAGAACCGCTGGAACAGGTCGAAACCGCTCAATCAAGTGCGTCCGGCTCCGTAACCCCTGCTCCCACGCAGCCAGGCTAGAGCCCGAAGCGCTCGCGGAGGTGCCGGAGCAACCGGTGTGACGCGTGCTCGACCATGTCGAGCACGCGCTCGAAGCCGTCGTTTCCCCCGTAATAAGGGTCGGGCACCTCGCGCATAGCCGGATCCGCGTGGAATTCCATGAAGAGCTGCAGCTTCTGCGCATGCTGCGGAGGGCACAACTGCTTCAGCGCACGCAGGTTTGCCTCATCCATCGCCAGGACATAGTCGAACGCTCCGAAGTCCGCGGGCGTCACCTGCCGTCCCCTCTGATCTCCGATTGCGTACCCGCGCCGCTCGGCCGCCCGCTGCGCCCGCGTGTCCGGCGGCTCGCCGACGTGATAGCCGTGCGTGCCGGCAGAGTCCGCCACGATTCGGCCCGTGAGGCCCGCATCACCCACGAGGCGCGTGAATGCGCCCTCTGCCATCGGCGAGCGGCAGATGTTGCCCATGCAAACGAAGAGAACGCGCACGCAGCGCGCATCTCGATCAGGACGCATACCCCCTCACACGGCCGGCCAGATGCGCTGACCGATGCTGGGGGAGCCCGGCGCATGAATCGTGTAGTTGATGATCTTGTTGGTCCAAACGGCCTTGTCGAGACCGAGCGACTCGTGCGGGTGGAAATATTTCTGCCGCGCCTCGAGCGAGACGAACTCGTAGAGCACGGAATGCTTCGCCCATCCGGCGACCGATAACAGCTTGCGGGTCGCGATGCAACCGGGCATCCGCGCCATGGC
>Ga0299906_10002220_pt1 | contig 16205 bp, 17 predicted proteins | sample RVTome_14_FD_200259 | JGI IMG/M metagenome (GOLD analysis project Ga0299906, IMG submission 200259) | Soil microbial communities from uranium-contaminated site in the Upper Colorado River Basin, Wyoming, United States - RVT145D125 (version 2) ...
CTTCGCTCCGACCCCGCTGCGCGGGGCGCCTTCGGCGACCTGGTCCTCGACTGCGCGCAATGCTCAGGAAAATTCATGGCGACGGCGAACGGGTGCGACTCATGGCTCCGGCACCGGGTTGTCGGAGTTGGCGGCACACGTCGCCGTGCTTGTCAACTATGATCCCCCACGCCGCCTCCAGAAACCCTGTAACCCACTGATCTCGGACGCCGAGAGCGCCGGAGCGGTCGACAAGTGTTCAGATTTCCGCGGTTTCAGGTGACCGCCGACACTCGTCGTCTCTGCAGAGACGGACGCTGACGGTTCCCGTCGGAGGGTCCTGGGCTGTCACCCCATCAGCCTACCGTGGGACGCCACGCCCATGCCCCTCGAGCCCGGTCGCGAGATTCGCTGCCCGCACCGCCGCCGCTGGCACCCGGTCCGACCGAAGCACGCGACCGGGACCGACTACACGCGACTGATGCTGTACTTCACCTGTCGAGGGGCCGAGTACTACGCCGGCCAGATAGGAGGCACGGGTCGGCACCAAGTGCGCCGAACGACCATCATGGACCCGGGCGGACCGCCCGGCGCACACTGACCAAGGCCATGCCGCGCCCCAAGGGACTCATTAGGGCCTGTGCGTACTGCGGACGTCTCCCCGCGACTGCGAGGGATCACGTGCCACCCAAGGGGCTATTCGCCGCTCCGCGCCCTGGCCTCATCACCGTGCCCGTGTGCTCAGCGTGCCACCAGCCGACGTCCGTTGATGACGAGTACTTCCGGACGACACTGGCCTTCCGTCATGACGTCGGCGAACATCCGGACGTGAGCAAGCCCAACGGCGTTCTCGCCGCCGCCTTGCGCTCCCTCGAGCGCCCACAGGCGGCAGGATTCACCTGGGCGTTCTTCGACACGATGCGAGAGATCCCGGTCCGATCTCCTTCCGGCCTCTACATCGGCACGGTCTCGACGTACGACGTCGATGCCGGACGCATCTGCAGCGTGGTCGAACGCACGATCCGGGGGCTCTACTACCACCACCTGAAGAAGCAGCTTCGAGATGACGTGGCGGTGTTGATGGACGACTTCACCGACTGGAGTAGGGTTGAGCCAACCGTGCTCGCCTCGGCCGAGAGACTGACCGGCGTCCTCGCGCATCGCCAACCGCAGCACACGATTGGCCAAGCGTTCCAGTACTCCTACATCGCCATCCCCGCCCAGGAGGCCGACGATCACGCCTCGGCCTGGCTACTGCGCTTCTACTCGCGCGTGATGTTTCTCGGCCTGGCCGGTCCGCCGCCACGCCAGGGATCCAGGGACGCCTAGACCGCCCGCCTTGGTTGGCCCCAGTTCGGTCGTGCGTTTGCTCAGGAGGGCCAGCACGGCTCGTTCTCGAGCCGCCGGGGACTTGCGCCCACCGTGCCCGCCACTGTCTGCCGCTTCGTCACGCGCTGAGTGTCGGACCGGCGCCTCCGACTTGAGGAAGCTCAACCCTGCGACTGCTAGTCGAGGACGTCGAAGCCGCCCGGTTTCTTGATACCGCGATGCCTGATGAACTCTGCGCGAACCCCCGATGCCTGCATCGTGTCCACTTGGAGGCCGAGTACGGTTTCGTACCACTTGTTGGCGTTGTCTCGATAACGCACCGTGGCGGCCACCGCGAATCTTCGATCTCTGCTGAGCACATCGATCAACCGGAGTTCGAGGGGGCGGTCCCCGAGGTCGTCAGCGTCAGGGTAGATGTGGATCGGAACGCCATTGATTTCGTTCACGCCAAGCGTCTGGATATCCGTGTTGAATGACACCTCCGCAGTCGGTAATCGATCACAGTCGATATGGACGTTTCGGGCAGAGTTTCCCCCTTCATTCTTGAGAAGCAGTGCTTCGCCGATCCACTCTCCAGACTCTGATTCGGCCACCCGCACGGGCATCACTTTCGGGCAGTCGGCCGGCAACGCTTTCCACCCCAGCGTCCGTAGGCCGTCATCAACAGCCGGAAGCGCCGCCAGCAGCGCAACACCCACAGCGAGGAACGAGATGAACCCGACCGCCACGGACCGTTGGCCCCACCCTGCGAATACTCCGCTCAGACCGCTGAGCAGAAGAACGGCCCAAACCAACTCGATAGCATCCTTGGCGCGTCCGTACCAGTCCAGAAGCCGGCCCATGTCGAGGCATCAGACTGTACCCCGCTCCACGACGGCAACCTCAGCCGTACGTGTCTGAACGCCAGCCCGTCCTGCGGTGCTCTTGAGTCGGATACGAATGGCCAGCTCGAGCCCGCAGGCGTCTGCCCAGGCCACGAGTGTCCTCAGGGAGGGCGTGACCGCCCCGCCCTTGACCAAACTGACCGTGCGCTTGCTCAGGCGCGCCCGGCTGGCAACCTCGGTCACGGAGAGCCCCTCAGCCCGCCGGGTGTCCTCGAAGGCATCCACGAGCTGCGACACGATGGCCTCCGCGGTGCGGCTGGCGGCCCGCTGGAACGCATCCGGGGTAGGGGAGCCTCAGGCATGCGGGCGAAGCGACCCGGATCGGGCCATTTCGCCAGTCAAAGGCGCGTTCCTCATACTGACGAATCCCGGTGGGGATTCGTACCCGGGTCGAGGTCGCTCAGGGCTGAGTCTCCCGACGGGCGAGATGCATCAGGTTCGCTTCAGCCTTCCGTAGTCGATTGGTACACGTGCTCGAACAGGATCCGTCGATCCTGATGCCCGTTGATCGTCTTCGCTCGCTGAATGGTCGACTGCACGACCCCGGGGAACGCAGCTGCCACCAGCAGTGGCGCGATGTCGCGCGAGAACTCGAAGGCCGCGCGCACGACGACGCCCAGGAACTCGCCTGGCGTGATGTCCGCGGCCTCGCAAAGATCCTCCAGCGGCGTGATCCGGCGCTGCCAGGCGGTGAGCCGGTTCCACTGCTGGACGACCAACTCGACGCGGTCATCGAACTGGATGGCCTGGCTGGCAAGATCCATGAACTTCGTCTTGCCCCCGCGGATCGAGCGCAGGGCGAACTCCAACGTGCCCGGCTGCCACGGGTGGATGACCGGCGAGCGGCCGGCGCGGGTGACGCGGAGGGGACCTCTGGCCACGGGTTGATCCACCACAAGTATACGGGACCCCTCCCGGATCGCGTCGTCGTACCTGGCGCCGCGCTCGGCCTGAATCGGCTTCAGGGCGTTCAGTAACCGACGTCGCCGTGCCGCCGGGCGAATTCGGCGCCAGAGATTGCGACGCCAACGTGCACGTGCTCGTCGGACACGGCCTTGCTACCGGCGTCGGCGCGCGCGTGCGCGAGTTGGCGCGCGACGGAACGGGCCTCGTCGGCCACGCAGTTGGTTTCCGTGGGGCTCTTGCGGGCGTAGATGGCGCAGCACATCCCCATCCGCTCAGCGCAGAACCAGCACGACCGTCAACCCAGCGATAACGAGAGTCAGTGCCAAGATGGCACCCGTCATCACCAACAACCAGAGGTTCTGTCGGCTTGTCTTCCGGGCGTTCTCCGCAAGATCGTGGCGAAGCTGGTCGGTCGCGTCCGAGCCCGACCACTGGCCGAGAGGAATATTGTCTGGCACCGTCATCCTCGCTTTCGTCGGTTTGCTGGCGCCGCCAGTCAAGGAGGAGTAGCGCCAAGCCATTGACGCTGGTGTCACCCGGCAGGGTGCAGCGGCGTCTCATGCCGGCGCGATTGGAGTGTCGCAGTAGCGCCTCGTGCGCATATCTCACGCTGTGCCTACCGCTTACCGCGACTCGTGTGCGCCAGGTGTGCGCCGCGGGTGGCGGGGGTGGGCGCCGTGGCGCTACAACGCGCGCAGGGTCGTCGCTGGATCAAGACGAATGGCGCGGCGTATCGGGACCATCATCGCGATGGTCGCGCAGGCGGTCAGCACTAGCACGGCGACGCTCAACGCCAGCGGATCGTAGGCCGGCACGCCGTAGAGCAGATCCCGGAGGATGCCGACGACCAGCACGACCCCCGCGACACCGCTCGCGAGGCCAACGGCCAACCACGTGGCGCCTTGGCGGAAGATGAGGCCGGCAATCGCCCGTGGTGCCGAGCCAAGCGCCAGACGCACGCCGAACTCGCGCTCGCGGGCGGCGATGAGATTGGCGAACATCGCGTACACGCCGACCGAGGCGAGCAACAGCGCGAAGGCGCCGAACGCGCCGATCAGCAACAGGGGCAGCTGGCGGCCCGCGAGTTGCTGGGCGATGACTCCGCGGAGTGTCCCGGTGCGCTCCAGGGGGAGGCCGCGGTCGATCGCTGCCAGCTCCCGTTCAGCCGACGGCACCAAGGCGAGCGGGTCGCCCTGGGTCCGAACCAGGAAGCTGATGATCGGCTGGGTGAGCTGCCGCATCGACCAGTAGCCCATCGGCTCGGCATCGGGCCGGGCTGGATCGTTCCGGACGTCGCCGACAACCCCGATGACCTCGACCATGCCCCCACCCGGCAAGAGGATGCGGGCGCCGAGGGCATCCCCTGAGGGCCAATACCGCTGGGCCGTACTGTCGCTGATCACGATACTCGGCACCGATCCGACGCGATCGCGCGTATCGAAGGTCCGGCCCTGGAGTACCGGGATTCGCAACGTCCGGAAGTAGTCGTCCGTGACCGACGTCCAGAGGAACATCGGCGGTGGCTCGTCGTCCGCCAGCGGCGGCGCCCCATCGATGGCGAAGACCCGTCGCATGAAGACGTTGGTCGGGACGGCGGAGGTACTGGCGACGGCCCGGACACCGGGAAGGGCGCGCAGCCGGTCCTCATAGGCTTCGATGAACTGGACCATGGCGTCCGGTGCGGCGTAGTCGCGCGCAGGCAGGCGCAGCGAGAGGGCCAGGACATCGTTCGCCTCGAACCCCAGCGGCGTGCTGGTCATCGCCCAGAGGCTCCGTGCCAGCAGCCCGGCTCCGGCGAGGAGGCTCAGGCACAACGCGATCTGACACGCGACGAGTACGCCACGCAGCCGTCGGGCCGGGGTGCTCTCACCCGTGCCCCGCGTCTCCTCGCGCAACGCCGCCTGCGGGCTGCTCCCTCGCACGGAGAACGCTGGCGCGAGCCCGAACACCAGTCCCGTGCCGAGGGCGAGCGCCACCATGACGAGGGCGGTGCCCGCATCGAGCGACACCGTCGCATTCACAGGAAGCGCCTGTGTCGCAAGCGTGCGCACGACGGGGAGGATGAGCATCGCGAGCAGCACACCAACGGCGCCGCCTGCACCGGCGAGCACCAGGTTCTCCGTCAGCAGCTGCCGCACAAGACGACCGCGGCCCGCGCCCAGCGCGAGTCTTAGGCCGAACTCCTTCCGGCGTGACAAGGTTCGCGACAGGAGTGCCGCCGCGAGGTTCGCGCAGGCAATGAGGAGCACGAGGCCGGCACTCGCCATCAGGGCCACGAGCGGTCGTTGTGTATCGCCGATGATCGTGTCACGCAGCGGTTCTGCCCCGAGGATCGTCTCGACGGGCGCGTCGAGATCCGCCGCGATACCTGCCAGATCCTGCCGCGCGGCCTCGAGCGACACGCCGGGCTGGAGGCGGCCGACGAGGCTGAGCCAGAAGTTGCCGCTGCCCGCACGGGGATGGGCGATCACGGGCCGCAGGTCCATGGGGACATAGAAGTCCCGATTTCCCGTGGGCCCCACGAACTGCCGCGGCAGCACGCCGATGATGGTGCGCAGCGCGCCATCGAGGCGCACCTGCCGTCCGGCCGCTGCGGGGTCTCCATCGAGGAGACGCCGCCACGCGTCGTGGCTGGCCACGACGACGGCCGCGGTGTCGGGCGCCATCAGGCCGTTGGACATCGCCGCCAGACCGTTCGTGCCTTCGTCCGCAGCGAACGTCCGACCGAGGGCGGCCTCTACGCCGAGCGTCTGAAAAAAGTCAGGTTCTACCCACACCACGGTCGCCGTTCGCGGGCCGTCCTCGCCGCCATAGACGGCCTGCGCAAAGAGATCGGCAAACGCGGACAGGTGCTGGAACGTCCGCTGTCGCTCGGCAATGGCGGCGATCGCCTGGGCACTCAGCGGCCCTGGGCCCGGCGGCTGCAGGGCGCTCCGAAACACGCGTACGAGCGCGCCCACGTCGTCGTAGGGCAACGGATCAATCAGCACCGACTTCATGACGCTGAACGTGGCGGCGTTGGCGCCGATGCCGACGGCCAGCGTCACGATGGCGAGCAACCCAAACAGCGGTGCCCGCCGCAACGCGCGCAGGCCATATCGCAGGTCCTGGCGCAGATCGCTCCACCAGTCGGCACGGTCCCGGTGGCGGACGCGCCGCCGATCGATGGATTCGAGTTCCACCCGCGCGTCGTAGAGATCACCGAACTCCGCGACTGCTCGGGCCCGTGCGGCCTCAGGCTCCATCCCCTGCGCGGTCAGCTCCGCTGCCCGCGCCTCGACGTGGGCCTTGATCTCCTGCGCGACATCCTCGCGGATCTGGTTGTCGGACGGCGGGAAGCGGAACATGCGGCGGAACGGGCGGCGCGTCATCGATCCTCCTCAGGTCGTCCGGAGCACTTTGAAGATGGCGGCCGCGTAGCGCGACCACGTCTCCGACTTGGCCGCCAGCTGCCGGCGGCCCTGGCGCGTCAACTGGTAGTACTTCGCCTGCCGGTTGTTCTCCGTGACACCCCACTCCGACTCGAGCCAGCGGCGTTCCTCCATGCGATGCAGCGCGACATAGAGCGCGCGGTCCTCCACTTGCAGCTCGGCACCGGTGGTGTCCTTGATCCAGCGTGCGATCTGGTAGCCGTGACGCGGCCCCCACGACAGGGTCTTCAGGATGAGTACGTCGAGCGTGCCCTGGAGCAGCTGAAGGTCGTCGCGAGCCATCGTGACTCCCCGGAAGTGGTTACCGGAACAATTCCGGTGAATGCTACACGATCGAGACCCGCAGGACAAGGAGCGCCGGGCCGATCACGCCGAGGGACAGGCGCGATGCCCGGGAGTGGCAGCCCAGTGGCCTGTACGAGTCTGTACGAGGCCAAACGGGTCGGCGGGTGTGTACGGCGTCCGTGGCATTCGGAGAGCGTTCGCTGAGGCATGCCACGATTCGAGCGGCCGGTCCGGGGCTGGGCCCGAGCGACCCAGACGGTCGCCGCTAATCGCGAGGGTCTGGCTGCGCCGCCTCGACTGCCATCTGCGTCAGCAGGAGCTTCGCCTGGAACTCGGGCTCAGGGTAACGCAGGGCGACGCTCTTGGCGCAGGGCCCATACCACACCGTCAGCACGCCTGAGGCCGCCTTGTACCGCCCTTCGTAGCGCCGGCCGCCCACCTCGACGCGGACCGGCAACGGCTTCGCTGCCGGAGTCGACACGGCGCCTCCTGACCGAGGGCGACCGGGCCCTCTGACCTGAGAAACGTCCGAGGCCTCGTTTCGGTACAGCGGCTGCGCAGCGGCAGGAGGGGGGAGCTGGGTTGCGTTGCTCGCAGGCCGGACCCGAAGACGGCCGTCCGGAATCCTCCGCAGTGATGCTGCCATCGGAGTGCTCGATGTCGTGCGCACGCCGACGTCACAGCATACGTCCTCACGCCTGCCTTTGACCCGTGCCTACGGAAGCGCGAGGACGGTCATTCGGCGCGAAGCGTGACGAGCGGGTCGGCCGACGCGGCAACACGTGCGGGGATCGCCACGGCGATCAGCGCGGTCGCGAACTGCACGACACCCACCGCCACGAACACCATCGGGCTGTCGAGGTCGACGCCGCTCAGGGTTCCGGCGATGAGCCACGACACGAGCAGCGCGCCAAACAGACCGATCACGATGCCCGACCCGGCCATACGGAGGGCGCCGGCGGCCACGAGCCGCCGCAGGTCGCCCGGAGCGGCGCCAAGGGCCGCGCGGATCCCGAGTTCGCGAGATCGCTGACCGACCGAGTACGTCACGACGCCCACCAGCCCGACGATCGAGAGAAACAAAGCCAGGCCGCTGCAGACGCCGAAGAACCTGGCGACGAGTAGGGTGCCCGACTGCTGACGCGCCGCGATCCGTTGGCCCATCGTCCGAAGCCGGGCAATCGGGAGGGACGCATCCATGGCGCGCACGCGGTCGGACACCGCTTGCAGCAGCGGTGCCGGATCGGCCGCTGTGCGGAGCACGATCGAGACCGGCTGGGCGAATGCCGCCTGGTCGAACGGGCGATAGACGTACGGCTCCGGTTGCTCGGTCACGGACCGGTGCTTGATGTCGGCGGCCACGCCGACGACCTGCACGCGGTCCCCGTCTGGTCCGAGCGCCAGGTACTGTCCGACCGCGTTCACGGAGGGCCAGAAGCGCTGCGCCATCGTCTCGCTGATCACGACGGCGTTCGCGTCCGCCGGCGAGTCGTCGAGCTCCCGCCCGCTTGTCAGCGGAATGTTCATCGTCCGGAAGTAGTCCCGACCCACGTGATAGCCGCCCACGGTCGGACAGTCTTCGAGGGCACACGACCGACCATCGACCGAGACCTCCACGCGCGTGGGAAAGCCGACGTAAAAGGGCACGCGGTCCATGGCAGCGGCGCTCACGACGCCGGGCAGCGCCCGGAACGCGGTGACGGCGTCGGTGACGAACCGCTGGGTGGCCGACTCGGTGTAGCCGTAGGAGCCCGGATCGAGCTCGAGCACCACCGCACGTTCCGACTCGAATCCCAGGTCAACGGCGGCAGACAGCACCGCGTCCCGCGCGAGCAGCGCGGCGACGGTCAGCAAGAGAGTAGCCCCGGCAATCTGTGTCGAGACCACCATCGCACGCATGCGCGTCGTGCGTGCGCCCCCCGTGACCGTCGGTGGGGCCATGGTCGCGGCGATCCCGAGACTCGTCGCACGCCGCGCCGGCAACAGGCCCGCGGCGAACCCACTGACGACGATCAACACACCCGTGAAGGCTGCCACCGTCCAGTCGGGTGTAACGTCCATGCGCTGGGGCACTGGCGCCTCTGGCGCGAAGGTGGCGAGCAGGCGGTTGCTCCACTGGGCCACGAGCAGCGCCAGAGCCCCGCCCAGCGCCGTGATCACCAGGCTCTCGCAGATCAGCTGCTGGATCAGCCGCGCGCGGCTCGCACCGAGCGCCCCACGGAGACTCATCTCGCGCTCGCGCTCGACAGCACGCGAGAGCAGGAGGCCGGTCAGATTGAAGAGCGCGATCAGCAGCACGATGCCAATCATGGCCATTGCGAAGGTGGCGACGATGGCCAGCGCCCGCACCTCTGGCAGCCCTTCTTCCCGCGACACGAACCGCGCGATGCGTCGCGCGTTCGTGGACGGCCAGACGCGGGCGAGCTCGCCTGCCACCGTCTGCACCTGGAGCTGCGCCAGATCGTCCGTGGCGCCATGGCGGAGTCGAGCCACCATCGTGAGCCCGAACGCATCGGGACGGCGGCTTCTTGCAGGAAGCCGCAGCGCGTCCCAGTCCGTCATGCGGACCCAGACCTCGTTGTCATAGAGGCCCGAGCGAAAGTCGGTCGGCATGACACCAATGACCGGCACGTCGAGGCCATTGAGGTTCACGGCCAGACCCGCCAACGAGGCTTCGAACAGGTGGTCGCGCCAGAAGCGATCGCTGACGACGGCGGCCAACTCGTCCGTAGCCGTGAACGTCCGCCCGCGGGCCGCTCGGACGCCGAGCACCTCGAAGTAGTTGTCCGACACGGCCAAGCCCCACGTCGTGTCGGCGACACCGTCGCGTTGACGGCTCAAGGTCACGATCGTCTGGGCACCAATCTCGAGCGCGGGCACGTCGCGCGCGAACACCTCGAATTCCCGGAACGATGCGCCGTCGTTCTCCGGCCCGCCGCCGCCGACCACGATCAAGCCCATCCCCTCACGGTCACGCGGCGCGTTGGCGAGGAAGAACGCGTTCACTGCACTGAACGCCACGGTCATGGTGCCAAGACCGACGGCGATGGTCACGACGGCGACGGTGGCGAACAGCGGACGCCGGGTGAGCAGCCGGCCGGCGAGTCGGATGTCTCGAACGACCGCTTCCAATCGCTCCATTCGTCACCTCGATTGCCAAGAGTCTCACGGTCGCCGAGCAGGATGGCCCAGGCTAGAGTACCTACCGTCGCCATGGATGGGTGGAACACAGCCGGGCCGAGGGACTCGACGTGGCAAACTCTGCGCCAGCCGACGCCAGTAGCGGCCACCGATAGAACTGCGACGGACTTGAAGCGCCACGTTGCAGCAGCTCTCTTCTGAGATCCCATAGCCGGGAATCAACGTCCCAATCCTGGGACGCCGCTGGCGCTGTCGTCAGTCTCCGCACGTGCTCTGAATGGCCCGGTTGATGTAATCGAGGGCTTCGCAGAGGCCGGCCATCCGGCCGGCGAGATAGGCCGCTCCCGCCAGTGCCGCGCCCGCCTGGATGAACGCGCCCAGCAGCTCGGGGTGGTCCCGGGCGTAGCCCTCGCCGAACAGGGCGTCGATCTCACGCGCGCCGACGCGGAGGCAGGCCGTGATCGCGGCAGGGGCGTCCCCGAGGGGGTCGGTGGGTGTCGTGGATGGAGAGGTCGTGGAGGTCAACATGGCGTGAGGGTTCCTTTCGGGAGAGCTAGCTCAGCCTTAGTAGCCGCCTCGCCGCGGTAGCAAGCCTTACCAGGCCGCCCGGCAGTGGCTGGATGGTGGCGCTTTCGCGGCGAGGTGAGTCAGGCGGCATGGGTCAACCAGTTGCGAAACTCGTCCCAGACGGCCAGCCAATCTCCTTCAAATACAGGAACTTACAGCCAGCGAGTTTCAGTTAGAAATCCCTGCCTCTCAAGCGGCTATCCCGCTCTCGGACTTGAACTTCCGTTCGCAGCCCCCTGCCGTCTCCAGGATGTCTCCACGTTCAAGATTCGACTACGCGGCAGTTCAAGCTACTTCGGTCAACCCGCGAGCCGGATTTGGGATCTAGCCGGCAACGGCGCCTGATGACGCCTTGTGCTTCTACACGTGTGTGATGTATGTGTAGATGCCGGAGGTATCAGCGTGGCGCCACCGCGATCCGATCTGCCCCAGGGCACGCTCGACCTGCTGATCCTGCAGGTCGTGGCCCTCGGTCCCATCCACGGGTACGGGATCGCCCAGCGGCTGCAGCAGATCTCGCGTGATGTGCTGCAGGTGCAGCAGGGCTCGCTCTATCCAGCCCTGCATCGCCTGGAGAACCGAGGCTATCTCGCCGCCTCCTGGAAGCCGTCGGATACCGGCCGTGACGCGAAGTTCTACCGGCTGACGACCAAGGGACGCGCGCAGCTCAAGCAGGAGACGGCCAACTGGGCCCGCCTGGCCGAGGCCGTCCAGCTCGTGCTGCAGGCCGCCGGAGGCGGCGCCCGATGAGCGGGTGGCGCCGTCTGTGGCGCCGGACCGAGCTCGATCGGCAGCTCGAGGCCGAGCTGCAGGACCACCTCGATCGGCTGACGGCCGACTACGTGCGCACCGGCTTGCCCGAAGTCGAGGCCCGGCGCCGGGCGCAGCTGGAATTCGGCGGGTTGGAACAGATGAAGGAGGCGAGCCGCGACGTGCGCGGGTTCAGTCTGCTCGACGATCTCGCGCGCGATACCCGCCATGCGCTGCGGTCTCTCGGGCGGAGCCCGGGGTTCGCGGTCGTGGCGATTCTGACGCTCGCCGTGGGGATCGGCACAAACACGGCGATCTTCAGCCTCGTGAACGCCGTCCGCGCGGGGGCCGTCCCGTACGAAGCGTCGGACCGACTAGTCCTGCTCTGGGGCAACGTCCGGCAGCCACAGGTCGCGCGCCGCGGGGCCTCGCTTCCCGACTTTCTGGACTGGCGCGCGCAGTCGAGCAGCTTCGAGGACCTGGCGGCGTTCGACGGTCAGCAGATGACCCTGTTGGGCGGCGACGAACCCGAGCGCATCACGGTCGAGTTCGTGTCCCCGTCCTACTTTCCGCTGCTCCGCACCACCACTCGTCTGGGACGAACGTTTGCAGCCGGCGAGGACCTGCTGTCGTCGCCGACGCCGGTCGTCGTGATCGGCGACGGTCTCTGGAAGCGACGGTACGGGTCGGACCCCAGGGTCGTGGGACAGTCGATCGCGCTTGGGGGCGGGCCGTTCCGCGACTACACGATCGTCGGTGTCATGCCGCCCGGGTTCCGTGGGCTCACCGACACGGCGGAGCTCTGGCTTCCGTTCTCGCAGTGGGCTCCGGTCGACACGATGCACGACCGGGGCGCGCGGGGCTTTCCCGTGCTCGCACGGCTGCGGCACGGTGTGGGCATCACGGTGGCCCAGGACGAGCTGCATCGCCTCTCCGGCCTCCTCGCCGAGACCTATGCGGATACGAACGCCAACCGGAGCGTGGAGGTCGCCCGCCTCGACGCCGAGCTGTTTCAGGGGCTCCGGCCGGCGCTGCGCACGTTGATGCTCGCCGTCGCGCTGGTGCTCGGCATCGCGTGCGTGAACGTCGCGAACCTGTCCATGACGCGGCTGGCGGGACGCCAGCGAGACACGGCCGTCCGCCGCGCCCTGGGCGCGACTCGCGCGCGGCTGCTCCGTCAGCTCGTGACCGAGAGTTGCGTGCTGGCGGCGATCGGCGCCGCGTGTGGCCTGGTCATCGCGCGCATGGTGGTGCCGGCGCTCGTCGCCTGGAGCCCGATCGCGTTCCCGAGCTTCGTCACACCGTCACTCGACTGGCGCGTCGCGCTGTTCACCACGGTCGTGTCGCTGCTCTGCGGGGTGAGCCTCGGGCTCGTCCCGGGCCTGCAGCCGCACGCGCTGCGACTCGTCGACGCCCTCAAGGATGCGGCCCGGATGGGCGCAGGCCGTTCCACACGGCGCCTGCGCGACGGCCTCACGATCGCCGAGATCGCGCTGGCCATCGTGCTGCTGGTGGCGGCGGGTCTCCTGATTCGATCCGTGCGCAACCTCGCCGCCCTCGACCTGGGCTTCGACCCGGACACGACGCTCGCGGTCTTCGTCAGCGTGCCGCGCGAGACAGCCGGACTCGACGGACCGCCGCGCCCCGTCGTCGGGATCAGCGCCCTGCTCGAACGCCTGGAGACGTTGCCCGGCGTGACGGCCGCGAGCGTGAGCAGCGATCTGCCGTTCGACGGCAGATCGTCCGCCCAGTTCTTTGTGGTCGAGGGACAGCCGCCAGTCGATCCCCAAGACCGCCCCCGCGCCTACCAGCATCGCGTATCGCCCGCGTTCTTCCGCACGCTCGGCATCCCACTGGTGCGCGGGCGGACCTTCGCCGAACAGGAGCTGACACGGACGCCCACCGTCGTGGTCGTCAGCGAGGGGCTGGCGCGGCGCTTCTGGCCCGGCGGCGACCCGATCGGCCAGCGGCTGCGGCTGGGCTCGGACTGGCTGACGATCATCGGGGTCGCCGGCGACGTGCGCTATCGGCGGCTGCGCCAGGGTCCGGATGTCGACCCCGATGTCTACCTACCCTGGGGTGACAGCAACCAGCACCTGGCAATCGCCCTGCGCGCGACCGGGCCGCCCGCGTCGCTGGCCGCGGCGACCCGCGCCGCGATCCGCGACGTGGATCGTTCGATCGCGATCTCCCGCATCGCGCCGATGCGCGAGTTGAGCGTCCGACAGGCGTCGCCGGCCCGCTTCCTGATGTGGCTCATGGGGGCGTTCGCCGTCATGGCGTTGTTCCTCGCGGCGATCGGTATCTATGGCGTCGTGTCTTACCTCGTGAGCCAGCGAACGAGTGAGATCGGCGTACGGATGGCGCTCGGGGCCGATCGGCGCGCGGTGCGGCGGCTGATGTTGCGGCAGAGCGCGTGGCCGATCGCGATCGGGCTCGCCGTCGGCCTGGGCGGTGCGATGGCCGTCGGGCCGCTGCTGCAGTCCCAGTTGTTCGGCGTCGCCGCGTTCGACCTGGCGACGCTCGTCGGTGTCGCGGCGCTGTTCGGGAGCGTGGCGATGCTGGCCTCGTACGTCCCAGCGCGACGCGCGACGCGGATCGACCCATTGAGCGCCATACGAACGGAGTAGCCAGGGGGCACCCGCGCCCCAGTGAGGGCATCATGAGATGGAGGCCGCGTCCCTTCCGCCGGCGGGAACAGGACCGTCAGCTCGACGCGGAGCTGCATGACCATCTCGACCGACTGACCGCCGACTACGTGCGCGCCGGCCTGCCCGAGGCCGAGGCCCGGCGCCGGGCGCGGCTGGCCTTCGGCGGGCTGGAGCAGGCGAAGGAGGCGAGCCGGGACGTGCGACGCTTCGCAGTGGTGGACGATCTCCTCCGCGATCTCAAGCACGGGGCGCGGATGCTGCGGCGCACGCCTGTCCGTATCGAGAAGTCCATCTGGCCGGTGCACGGGGTCGCCCTCGCGAGCAGGTCGCCCGCGTTCGCCTGGTTCGTTCCGGTCGGACCACCCCGCCGGCATCGTCGCAGCGACGGATGCCGACACCGGTGACTGCGCCGAACGACGGGTGCCGTGCCCCGCCTGACGCTGAGGTCGCGCACAGCAGCGACGAGGCACCCATCGCAGAAGACACGGCCGCGCCGGCCGCAGATCGGCTCTTGCTATGCCGCGACGCGGTCGTACCGGTGGTGCAGGCCGCCGACTTCCGGCGTGGCCACGATGCGTCCAGCCGAGGGTGCGTGGACGGCCCGAGGCAGCGGGCTGTCCTTGGCGAGCGCGAGATGTGTGCGGGAGCGTAGGTAGTATGCGACGTAGCTCGCGAGCACCCGGCGCAAGCCGCCCTCGTTCACGGCGATTACGTGGTCGAGGCACTCCCGCCGGATCGAGCCGATGAGGCGCTCGGCGTAGGCGTTCTGCCACGGCGAGCGCGGCGCCGTGCGCACCGTTTCGATGTGCATGTTGGCGACCGTACTCGCGACATCGGCGAACGCGCCATCACGATCATGCAGGAGATAGCCAGGCGCCTGGTCCTCAGGGAAGGCGTTCCGCAGCTGCTGCGCCGTCCAGGCCGCGGTCGGATGGTCGGTCACCGCCACGTGCACGATCCGTCGCCGGTCGTGCGCCAGGACGACGAGGACGAAGAGGAGGCGGAACGTGACGGTCGGCACGACGAAGAAGTCGGTCGCCATGATCTGGTGGGCGTGGTTCGCCAGGAACGTGTGCCAGGTCTGCGACGGCGGGTGTGGATGTCGTCGTACGTACTTGGCAACGGTGGACTGGCTCACCGAGATACCCAGCTTCTGCAGCTCGCCGTGGATGCGGGGCGCCCCCCAGAGCGGGTTCGCCGTGGACAGCGCTCGAATCAGGTCGCGCACATCCTTGGGCACGCCCGGACGCCCAGTGCGCCGGCGGCTCTTCCACGTCCAGAAGAGGCGAAAGCCGCGCCGGTGCCAGCCGATGACCGTCGCCGGCTGCACCACGTGCAGGGCTGACCGCCAGCCACGCCAAGCCCGCGCGAGCCCGGCCCAGAGCAGCCGATCGATCGCCGTCAAGCGCAGGCGGGGGCGGCGCGACCGATGGACGACCACAAGCTGGTGCCGCAGCGCCAGGATCTCGAGGTGCAGCGAGACGCGCGACCGGACCAGGAACCGCAGCGAGTGGAGGACGGCAACGAGCACGGACGCCACCGCCGGAGCCTACCGGAGAATATCGGTAACCTCAAGCGATGCAACGCGTACCGAGTTTCTGGTAGGCACAGCTCGCGCTCGTGGGCATTGCGGGGATGGCCTCCCTCCTTCCGGCACGCCGCGCGTCACGCGTCAATCCGCTGACAGCGCTCCGAGAGGAATAGGACGCCATCACCCGAAGGCAGGCTATTCGGCGCGCAGCCAACGCACCGGGTCGATGGCCGTGGACCGCCGTGCCGCTCTAGTGGGAGTGCGGAGGCAGGCTCCGGAAGTCATCGAGGACTGGGTCGTGCCTCCGACGAAGCAGGCCATTGAGTACCTCTTGCTGAACGCCGCCGGCGAGACGCCCTTGGTGGCGGAGGTCGATGGGGAGGTTGTCGGCATCGGGACGGTGGTGTTACCGAGCGGGGAACTGCGAGCATGCTACGTCGAGCCGCGCGCCACCCGCATGGGCTGCGGAACTGCTCTGGTGCGCGAGATTGAAGGCATGGCCAGGGAGTACGGCCTTCCACGCCTACACCTGGTGGCGTCCCTCAATGCTGAGTCGTTTTACGCGTCACTGGGATACGTCGTGCGCGAGCGAGGGGAACACGTGCTGTCCAGCGGGCGTCGCATGGCGGCGGTGTGGATGGAGAGGACGCTCTAGTACCTCGCCGCAGTGATTTTGATCGGTTGCAGCGCGGGGAGTTCGTCTGGTGATAGTAGCAGCCGGATCGTCCGGGGTTGTCGCGGAATCCGAGTG
>Ga0299906_10002221_pt1 | contig 16198 bp, 12 predicted proteins | sample RVTome_14_FD_200259 | JGI IMG/M metagenome (GOLD analysis project Ga0299906, IMG submission 200259) | Soil microbial communities from uranium-contaminated site in the Upper Colorado River Basin, Wyoming, United States - RVT145D125 (version 2) ...
GCCCTGATTACGCTTTCGATTCCCTCCCCCTTGACGGGGGAGGGCTAGGGTGGGGGTGAGAACCGTCATGACATGCAACGTATTCACCCCCATCCCAACCGTCCCCCATCAAGGGGGAAGGTGAACTTTCTCATCTTCTCTTCTCGGGGTCCTGGCGGTTCAAATCTTCACGTCCGGCGTGCCAGCGGCAGATTCACGAGCAGGTTCTGCGGCTTCATGCGCAGCGTGCCGTCCGCCGCCGCGGCGAGTCCCAGGAACACCGGCGCGCCGGCCATTTCCGGACGCAGGACGATGGGGTCGCGGAACTCGACGCGAAAAAGCCCGATGACGCGCGTCATGCGCTCCTGGTCGACCTCGCCGCCACTGTAGATCTCGTTCAGCATGGCGGTCGCCTCGGCGTCGAGGCCGACGTGCCAGGTCCATTCTTCGTCCGGGATTTCGCGCACCGGCTTCACCGCCGCGCGCACGCCGTGGAAATGCGCGATCCACCGCTCGAGCACGCGCGCGAGCGCGAGGCAGCCCGGCCGTCCGTGGTTGAGATTGAGCACCGTGTCGTGGCGCTCGTCGCGCTCGAAGTAGCGCCCGGCGCTCGCCTCGTCCAGAACGTCGAGCTCAATGGTGCGGGGCGCGGTTCGCCCCTCCTTCAGCAACCTGCCGAGGCTGCCGAAGCCGCCGCCGCTGGCGTGCATCTCCACGGTCTCGTCGTCGGCGAGCATGATCGCGCCGTCGTTGACGCTGACCCGCTGCCTGCGGAAGAACAACTCCGCCGCGCGCGCCTCGAGGCCGTCGTTGGTGCCGTCCAGGATCCCGCGCAGGATGACCTGCGCCGTGTGATGGATGAAGTCCGGCGGCACCGCGACATCCTCCCGGAACAGGTTGAAATAGAACGCCTCCAGCGATTCCGCCGCGAGCAACCGGGCACGGAAGCACATCATGACCCGGTAGTTCTCGCGCGCGTCGGCATCGGCGATCGCCGCGATCTCCGCATCCGCCACATCGCGGCGCGGATCCTGCACGAGCGCAGCGTGCATCGCACGCTCTGCTCCGCACGATTCCGCGACCGGCGCCAGCTCGGGGCGCGCGTAGTAGAGGCGCAAGTAGTCGTCGGTGACGACCAGCCGCCCGTCATCTGCGCGCCTGAGGAGGTTGTAGCCGCAACTGGTCCAGAAATCAGCCATGCTGCTCCGGAATAACCGATCCCCTCCCCCTCGACGGGGGGCGAGGCGGGGTTTCGAGGAGCATTGCTCCGAGCCGCCGAGCGCCCGACCCGATGCAGCGGGTCGGGACGGACGGGCCAGGGTGGGGGTGAAAGCTCACGCCTTTTCGGAGATCTCGATGAGATTCCCGTCAGGATCGCGGACGTAGACCGAGCGGATGGTGAAGCGGGCGCCGGTGCGGTTGACGGGGCCCTCCTCGATGGGGACGCGCTCCCGCGCAAGATGCGCGATCACCTCGTCGAGCGGCCGGTCGGCGAGAAAACAGAGGTCGAGCGAGCCGGGGGTGGGGACGCGCGCCTTGATGCCCGCGTCGAACCCCGGCGGGTGAACGTTGAACTTGTGTTCGCCGAACCTCAGCGCAAGCCGATTCGCGCCGTAATGCTCGAGCCGCATCCCGAGCACCCGTGTATAGAAGTCGAGACAGCGCTCGAGGTTCCCGGTGGTGAGGACGATGTGATCGATGCTTCCCATCATGCTTGCCGGCCTCCGCGCCGGCGGTGTGCTGCCGTGCGATGATTTTAGCTAAAATTGCGGCCGGCGCTACGCCGTTGCCGGATCGGCCAAACAGAATGAGCAAAATCGAACGCAAGATCAGCGCAACCGGACAACGCACCGCCATTTGCTTCGCGGTCGTCTTCGCGAACGGCACGCGCTACCAGAACCACGTAGGCACGCCCGGATTCACGCTGGTGTTCAGGAGCCCGGCAGCCGAGTTGCGCATCGCCGCGCTGGGCCACGTGGGAGTGCTCGAATCGTATTTCTCGGGGGACCTGGATATCGAGGGCGACATCGCCCTCGCGTTCCGGGCCGGCTACGACGGCGGCTTCGACATGCGCTTCAGGCCGCTCATCCGCCTGCGCAACTGGTGGCACGAGCTGCGCTTCAGCAATCGCTCGCGGGCGAAGGCGAAGGCGAACGCGCGGTTCCATTACGGGCTCCCCGCCGAGTTCTACCGGCTCTGGCTCGACCTCCCCTACATGATGTACACCTGCGCCTACTGGAAAGAAGGCACGCGCACCCTCGATGAAGCGCAGCAGAACAAGATGGAGCACGTGTGCCGCAAGCTTTTGCTCAAGCCCGGGGACTCGTTCGTGGACATCGGGTGCGGCTGGGGCGGCTTCACCTTCTATGCCTGGGAGCGCTACCAGGCGCGCGGGACTGGCATCAACACGACGACCGAGCAGGTCGCCGTTATGCAGGGAGAGATCCGCCGGCGCGGGCTCGAGGACAAGGTGAAGGTAATCGAAGCCGATTTCCGCGACATCCCTGGGCAATACGACAAATGCGTGTCGATCGGCGTGCTCGAGCATGCCGGGCGCGACCAGGTCGCGGACGTGGTACGCGCCCACGCGGATTGCCTCAAGCCAGGGGGGCTCGGCATGCTGCATTTCATCGGACACGTGGGCGTCTACGAGACCGAGTTCTACATCCGCCGGCACATCTTTCCGGGCGGCTGGATCCCCGGTCTCGCGGAGGTGATCGTTGAAATGGAGCGCGCCGGCCTGGAAATCCTCGACATCGAGAACCTGCGCCGCAATTACGCCCTCACGCTCGACTGCTGGGCGGAGCGTTTCGACGCGAACTGGGAGCGCATCCGGGCGCTCGATCCCGGGCGGTTCAACGAGACTTTCCGGCGCACCTGGCGCAGCTACCTCTACTCCTGCGCGGAAATGTTCCGCGCGCCGCGCGGCTACACGCACCTGTTCCAGATCGTCTACAGCAAGGGCAACGTGGCGGGTGGCTACCCGATGTCGCGGGCGCACCTCTATTCCAGGGGCTCCGCCGGTTGAGCGCCGTGGATACCTTCAGTGACCGCAGAGCACGGCTTGCCACGGCGCTTGCCGTGCGCGCCGGCCCGCTGCGCGTCAAGAAACGTGCGACCACGAATCTCTTCCGCTATGCGACGCGCCCCGGTCCGCGCGGCGACATCGACCTCGGCGACTTCAACCACGTCCTCGATCTCGACCGCGCCGCGCGCACGCTCGAGGTGGAGGGGCTCGCGACCTACGAGGCGATCGTGGACCGCACGCTGCGGGACGGACTGGTTCCGCTCATCACGCCCGAGCTGAAGCACATCACGATCGGCGGCGCGACGGTCGGCATCGGCATCGAGTCGAACGGTTTTCGCCACGGCTTCGTGCACGACGGGCTGCTTGAGGCGGAAGTGCTGCTCGCCGACGGGCGCATCGTCGTGTGCCGGGCGGATAACGAATTCGCCGACCTTTTCCGGGCGCTGCCCAACTCGTACGGGACGCTCGGCTACATCCTGCGCGCGAAGATCCGGCTCATGCCCGCGGCGGCCCGCGTGCACCTGCACACCAGCAGGTTCACGGACACGGGCAGCTTTCTCGCCGCGATGCGCGCGGCAACCGAGCGCGTGGACGTGGATTTCGTCGAGAGCCTGATTTTTGCGCGCGGCGAGTTGTTTCTTACGCTATCGCGGTTCGTGGAGCACGCGCCGGCAACTGCGGACATCGTCCATGAGCATGTGTTCTACAAATTGCTCGCGCGCGAGGGCGATGTTTATCTGACCACCCGGGACTACCTCTTCCGCTACGATCCCGACTGGTTCTGGAACATCCCGGAGACGGCACCGTACCGATTGTTCCGGCGCTTCGCTCCCGCCTCCATGCGCAATTCGGGCTTCTACAAGCGCTACACCCTGCTCAAGCGCCGGCTGCAAGGCGCGCTGCCGCAGCGCCCGCAGGACGAGGAGCCGCTGATCCAGGACTGGGAGGTGCCGTGGGAGCATGCAGAAGAATTCCTGCGCTGTGCGTTCGACAACGCGGATCTCGGGGGCAAGCCGTGGATCGCGACGCCGATCCGCGCTCTATCCTCGCCCACGCTCTACCCGGTCCGGCCGGGCGCCCTCTACTTCAACCTGGGCTGCTACTGCCACGTGAAAAAGCGCCCGGGCGAAGGCGATTACTTCCACACCCGGCTCCTCGACCGGAAATGCTTCGAGCTCGGAGGCATCAAGATGCTCTACTCATCGACATTCCTCGACGAGCCCGAGTTCGACCGGATCTACAACGGCGCGGGCTACCGGGCGATCAAGCGGAAATACGATCCCGACGGCGAGCTCGGGACGCTCTACCAGAAGTGCGTGCTACGACAATAACTGAACCGCCAAGACGCCAAGATGCATTCAAGAACACTCAATCCAACAGATTCTTATTGTTTGAATCGCTTTTGAATGCCCTTTGGCGCCTTGGCGGTTCATTTTGTGTGTCTACTTTCGCTGCAACCGCTGCAGATCGTCGAGCACTTCCCGCGAGTTCTTCGCGGCGCTCGCCGAGAGATAGACCTTCGCGACGCGCCCCTGCGGATCGATGAGGAACGTATTGCGCCGGGCAAGCTTGAACAAGCCGAAATTGCGGATCGAGCCGTAGCGCGCCGCCACCGCGCCGCCCGCGTCCGCAAGCAGCGGAAACGGCAGGCTGTATTCCTTCGCGAAGTCGAGATGGCTCTCGACATCGTCCACGCTCACGCCCACCACTTCCGCGTCGAGCGCGGCCAGCTTATGCCGGTCGTCTCGATACGCGCACGCCTGCCGGGTGCACCCGGGCGTATCGTCCCTCGGATAGAAATAGAGCGCCAGCCACTTGCCGCGGAACTCGGCCAGGTTGCGGGTCCTGCCGTCCTGATCGGGCAACGCGAAACCGGGCGCCTCATCGCCGACCCTGGGCTCGTTGCGCTTCGAGAACGCGCTCACCCGCCACCACAGGAGCCCGACGATGGCGATGACGGCAATCAGCAACCATTTCATGTCGGGGATTCTAAAGCAGTTGCGCTAGAATCACGCCGACGCCCCGGTAGCTCAGTGGATAGAGCAGTCCCCTCCGGGAGCCTGAAACACGATCAAACGCGCGCGCGTTGCGAGCCAGAATTGGCGATAGCGCGAAGCGAGGTGCAGCCAATACTTCCCGTATTGGCAAGCCGAGCGACAAAGCTAGCGCCGATTGTGGCCGCAACCCTTGTGGCTGGCGCGGTTTTGGCTCATCGCAGCCCTACCCCCTGGCATCATCCTCTCGCCCAATGACCAGACGCGCCGTGCGTGCCGCCAAAACCGTGACAGCGCGCGTGTGTTTGATCGTGTTTCAGGCTCCGGGGACAGGTCGCACGTTCGAATCGTGTCTGGGGGAAAAATAGGTCGCAAGAAGCAGTAATCGAAGTTGGTAGAATATCCGATGACGCCCCGGTAGCTCAGTGGATAGAGCAGTCCCCTCCTAAGGGACAGGTCGCACGTTCGATTCGTGTCCGGGGTGCCAATCCCAAGGCGGATGGCAGAAGTGGCCCGCCCCGCAGTCAGTGGATGGAGCAGTCCCCTCCGGGAGTTCGTAACACGATGAAACGGGAGTGCGTTACGAGATGGTCATGTCGCCGAAACAGGATTTCAGCGACACGTTTTCTTGACGTGTCGCCGCCAGCGACATAAGTTGAGGACGTGGCGCAATAATCGGATTCTGGCGACATGACCAAACCCGGGTTGGGTCTAACCACGGATTTGTCGAACTTTCCGGCTCGCCCCGCGGCTCAGGGGATAGAGCAGTCTCCTCCGAGAACGCGTTTCAGACTCGAAGCCTCCCCCTCACCCTGCCCTCTCCCCCGAACCCCGGGGGCGAGGGGATTTTGTTAGCTTCCCCTCACCCTACCCTCTCCCCCGACGGCGGGGGCGAGGGGGTTTAACCGGTAGTAAGCTTGCAGCTGTTGGCCCATCTATGGGGGGTTGCATGAAAACCGCACTTTCGATCTCGCTCGCGTTGGCACTGATGCTCACGTGCGGCATCAGTGCGGGACAGAGAATCTGGGTGGAAACGCCCGAGGACTGTGGAGACTGGGCCAAGGCGCGGAAACTGAAACGCGCCAGTCCTTATGAAGCGCACCTGGTCGGGCTCTTGAGTGGCATGGCCATCGGACGCATGATCGATGTCTGGAAAGCGCAGGGCAATCCGATGACCAGGGACCAGGCCATTCTCTGGATGGACAAGTACTGTGAGTCGAATCCCCGCGCCAAGGTAGTGGTTGGCGCGGAAGAACTTGCCAACGAGAGGACCAACGGAGAATACAGGCGCCTGCAGAAAAACCTCTCAGCCACGCCCCTCAGCGCTCAGCCCGACAAAAAATAGGCCGCCCCTGCCCATGGCGGATCCCCCACACTCCACCGAGCGCTGGCAGTTCTGGATCGACCGCGGCGGCACTTTCACCGACATCGTCGCGCGTCGCCCCGACGGCGGCCTCGTCACCCACAAGCTGCTCTCCGAGAATCCCGGCCATTACGATGACGCCGCGCTGGCGGGCATCCGCGAGCTGCTTGGCGTGCCGCGCGGCGCGGCGCTCCCCGCCGAGGGCATCGCGGAAGTGCGGATGGGCACGACGCTCGCGACCAACGCGCTGCTCGAGCGCAAGGGCGAGCCGACGGCGCTATTCATCACGCGCGGCTTCCGCGACCAGCTGAAGATCGGATACCAGAATCGCCCGCGGCTCTTCGACCGCCATATCGTGCTGCCGGAGCCGCTTTACGGCGCGGTGTATGAGGTGTTCGAGCGCGTAACCGCGCGCGGCGAAGTGCTCGAGCCGCTCGACGAGGAGCGGGCGCGCCGCGATTTCCTGGATGCGCGCCGCCGCGGCTTCGGCGCGGCCGCGATCGTGCTGATGCACGGCTACCGCTACCCGGCCCACGAGCTGCGGCTCGCGGAGCTGGCGCGCACGGCGGGCTTCACTCAGGTCTCGGTATCGCACCAGGCAAGCCCCCTGATGAAGCTCGTATCCCGCGGCGATACCACTGTGGCCGACGCCTACCTCTCGCCGCTGCTGCGCCGCTACGTCGAGCGCATCGCGCACGAGCTCCCCGGCGTGCGGCTGATGTTCATGCAATCGAACGGCGGCCTCACCTCGGCGCAGCTGTTCCAGGGCCGGGACAGCGTGCTCTCGGGGCCGGCGGGAGGCGTGGTCGGCGTCGTGCGCACGGCGCTCGCCGCCGGGTTCGACCGCATCATCGGCTTCGACATGGGCGGGACCTCGACCGACGTGTCGCATTTCGACGGCCATTTCGAGCGCGCCTTCGACACCCAGGTCGCGGGCGTGCGCCTGCGCGCGCCCATGATGAGCATCCACACCGTCGCCGCCGGCGGGGGCTCGATCCTCCGATTCGAAGCCGCGCGCTTCCGCGTGGGCCCGGAGTCGGCCGGGGCGCAGCCGGGTCCGGCGTGCTACCGCAAGGGCGGGCCGCTCACGGTGACCGACGCGAACGTGATGCTCGGCAAGATCCAGCCGGATTTCTTTCCGTGCGTGTTCGGGCCGAGGGGCGACGAGCCGCTCGACGCCGCCGTCGTGGGGGAAAAATTCATCGGGCTCGCAGCCGAAATAAAGAAGGCGATCGGCGAGGAGCGCACGCCCGAGGACGTCGCGGAGGGCTTCGTGCGGGTGGCGGTCGATAACATGGCCAACGCCATCAAGAAGATCTCGATCGAGCGCGGGCACGATGTCACCGCCCACACGCTGTGCTGCTTCGGCGGCGCCGCGGGTCAGCACGCCTGCCTGGTGGCGGACGCGCTGGCGATTCCGCGCGTCTTCATTCACCCCTATGCCGGCGTGCTGTCGGCGTACGGCATGGGCCTCGCGGACATCAGCGCGCTGCGCGAGCGGGCGATCGAGGCGCGGCTCGAGCCGGGTCTGATGCCCCGGCTCGAAGAGGCGCTCGCGCAGTTGGCCGACGCGGCACGCGCGGAAGTCGCCGGCCAGGGCGTGTCCGCGGACAACATCACGCTCGCGCAGCGCGTCCATTTGCGCTACGAGGGCACCGACACCGCGGTGATCGTGAATTTTGGCTCTTCGCAAGAGATGCTCGCGCAGTTCGAGTCCGCCTACTGGGGCCGCTTCAGCTTTCTCATGCCGGGACGCGCGCTGGCGGTCGAGGCGGTATCGGTCGAGGCGGCGGGCAGCGGAGAGCCGGTGCGCGAAGCGCTCGGCGCGCTTCGCGAGCGCCCGGGCCCGGCGCGGCCGGCGCGGCGGGTACGCCTGTACAGCGGAGGCGCTGCCCACGAGGCGCCGGTCTACCGCCGCGAGGCGCTGCGCCCCGGCGACACGATTGCCGGGCCCGCCATCATCGCGGAAGCGAACGCCACCACCGTGGTCGAGCCGCAGTGGCAGGCGCAAGTCACGCCCCTCAATCACCTGGTGCTGACGCGCGGCGTTCCGCGCCCGAAGCGCGAGGCGATCGGCACGCGCGCGGAACCCGTGATGCTGGAGATCTTCAACAATCTCTTCATGGCGATCGCCGAGCAGATGGGGGTGACACTCGCCAACACGGCGTACTCGGTCAACATCAAGGAGCGGCTCGATTTCTCGTGCGCGCTGTTCGACACGGCGGGCGGCCTCATCGCCAACGCGCCGCACCTGCCGGTGCACCTCGGCGCCATGGGCGAAAGCGTCCGCGTCATCGCCATCGAGAACGCCGGGAAAATGCGGCCGGGCGACGTCTTCATGCTGAACAATCCGTATCACGGCGGCACCCATCTGCCCGATGTCACGGTGGTGACGCCGGTGTTCGACGACGCGGGGAACGAAGTTCTTTTCTACGTCGCCAGCCGCGGGCACCACGCCGACATCGGCGGCATCACCCCCGGCTCGATGCCTCCCGACAGCCGCCATCTCGACGAGGAAGGCGTGCTGATCGACAACTTCCTGCTGGTTTCGCAGGGCAAGCTGCGCGAGCGGGAAGTGCACGCGCTGCTCACCGGCGCGCGCTACCCGGCGCGCAATCCCGAGCAGAACATCGCGGACCTGCGCGCCATGGTCGCGGCCAATCAGAGAGGCGTTGCCGAGCTCGGACGAGCGGTCGCGCACTACGGCCTGGAGACGGTCCAGGCTTACATGCGCCACGTGCAGGACAACGCGGAGGAGTCGGTGCGGCGCGTGATCGACGTGCTGAAGGACGGGCGCTACGCCTACGAAATGGACAATGGCGCGGTGATCCGCGTGAGTATCGCGATCGACCGGGCGAACCGTAGCGCGCTGATCGACTTCACGCACACTTCGGGCCAGCTCGATAGCAACTTCAATGCGCCGGCGGCGGTCACGATGTCCGCCGTCCTCTATGTGTTTCGCACCCTGGTGGATGACGACATCCCGCTTAACGCGGGCTGCATGAAGCCGCTGAAAGTCGTCATTCCGGAAGGCTGCATGCTCAACCCCCGCTATCCGGCGGCGGTGGCCGCCGGCAACGTCGAGACCTCCCAATGCGTCACCGACGCGCTCTACGGCGCGCTCGGAGTGATGGGCGCCTCGCAAGGCACGATGAACAACTTTACGTTCGGAACCGACCGCCACCAGTACTACGAAACGATCTGCGGCGGCTCCGGCGCGGGGGACGGCTTCGACGGCGCCGACTGCGTTCACACGCACATGACCAACACGAGGCTCACCGACCCGGAAGTCCTGGAATGGCGCTATCCGGTGCTGATCGAAGAGTTCGCGGTGCGACGCGGCAGCGGCGGCGCCGGCCGCTGGCGCGGCGGCGACGGCGCGGTGCGCCGCATCCGCTTCCTCGAGCCGATGACCGCCGCGATACTCTCCGGGCACCGGCGGCTACCGCCCTACGGCATGGCGGGCGGCAAGCCCGGCCAGATCGGGCACAATCGGGTGCGGCACTCGAGCGGCACGACCGTCGAGCTCCAGGGATGCGACCGCGTCGAGATGGGTGCGGGCGATGTCTTCATCATCGAGACGCCCGGCGGCGGCGGCTACGGCACGCCGGAGGGATGACCTCAGTAACACCCCTCCTGCCGGAGGAGGGGTGTCACGAAGTGACGGGGTGGTGGGAGGGTCAATCACCCTTCACGCTTCTCGCGCTCGTCGCCCGGCTCCAGTCCGAGGTACTTGAGTATCCAGACGAGCACGAAGCCGGCGGCGAGCGGCCACCAGTGGCCGAGCAGGATCGCGAGCAGGCCGGAGCAGCCGTAGGTGAGCCCCATGACGAACAGGCCGAATTGCGAGGTGCGGTAGAAGACGTAGAGCATCGCGAAGGCGAGCGCGATGAAGATTCCGGCGACGACGTAAGTGACGTAGATCATGATGCTATGATGGGAAAAATGATTTTTCCATTTTTCGGATGACGAAACAGAAGCGCACGCTCGCCACCTGCTCCGCCGCCCACGCGCTGCACGACGGGCTGTCCGACGTCACTTACGTGCTGCTGCCGCTGCTGGCGCAGACCTTCGGCCTGTCGCTCGCCCAGGTGGGGCTCATCCGCTCCGCCCACCGCGCGTCGATGGCGACATTCCAGATCCCGGCCGGACTCATCGCGGAACGCGTCGGCGAGCGCAATCTGCTCGCGCTGGGGACGTTGATTGCCGGGGCCGCGTTCCTCGCGCTCGGCTACGCTCCCGGGTTCTGGGCCATCCTCGTGGCGCTCTTCTTCGCGGGGGTCGGCTCGGCGGTCCAGCACCCGCTCTCCTCGACCATCATATCGCACGCCTATCCCGCCGAAGGCCGGCGCGCGGCGCTCGGCACCTACAACTTCTTCGGCGACGTCGGCAAGTTCGCCTTCGGCGGCGCCGTGAGCCTGCTGCTCGTCGCCGGAATTTCCTGGGAAGCGCCGGTCATCGGATTCGGCCTGCTGGGCATCGCGACCGGGGTCGCGATATTTCTCTACGTCAAGAACACGCGCGACGGGAGAGCGTCCACCGGCCATGTCGAACCGGCGGGTAAATCCGCCGCCGGCTGGGGCATCCGCAGTCCCCTGTCGTTCACCGCGCTGTGCCTGATCGAAATCCTCGACTCGAGCACGCGCACGGGTTTTCTCACCTTCATCGCGTTCCTGCTGATCGCCAAGGGATTGCCGGAAGGCTGGGCGGTGCTTGCGGTCCCGCTGATCCTCGTCGGCGGCATGGCGGGGAAGCTCGCCTGCGGATTCTTCGCCGAGCGCTACGGCGTCGCCCGCATGATCGTCTTGACCGAGATTGCGACCGGCTGCGGCATCCTCGCGACGCTGGCGTTGCCCGGCGCCGCCTCGTTCCTGCTGCTGCCGTTGATCGGCGTGGTGCTGAACGGCACCTCCTCGGTGCTCTACGGCACGGTCGGCGACTACGTCGAGCAGGACCGCCTGCCCCGCGCTTTCGGGCTGATGTATACGCTGGGTTCGCTGTGCGGAATCGCGGCGCCGCTCGGCTACGGCCTTCTCGGAGACCTCCGCGGCGTCGAGACCTCGATCGCCGTCATCGGCATCGCGATCTTCCTCACCGTGCCGCTCGCGGCGCTGCTGAAGCCCGCGGCGGCGTCCCGGTTGCGCAGCGCCTAGTTCGCGGCGATGCGCGGCACGCGCGACGCGCGCACGAGCACGCGGCCCTCGAACAAGCGCCGCTGCGTGCGGTAGAACGCGCCCTGCTCCGCGTGCCACTGCCCTTCCAGCTTGCGCACGCTCGCGGCCGCAGTGAGGACGCCGGATGGCATCCCGACGCGGATTTCGGCCTCGGGGTTCTGCGCGGGTCGGGCAAGCTCGTTGACCACGGTCCCTTCCACTCGCGCCGCGACTGCCAGGCACAGCGTGCACGTCAACGGCAGCGCGCGATGGGGCTGGCCGTTCGACATCATGCGCGCGGTGAGATCCACTCCTGCCGCCTCGACCCGGTCGCCCGTCAGCGTCTTCGCTTCCTGCGGTCCGGAAACAAATCCGACGAAGGGCACCGTGGCACGCTTCGCCGCCTCCTCGGGTGTCCTCGTGATACCCATCGCGACCGAGGCGGCGATGCGGATCGCGGCGAGCTTTTTCAGCAACTCGGGATTGGCGTCGATTTCGTCCGGCAGCTCCGTGCCCTTGATGCCGAGGTCGGCCGCACGCGCAAAAACACACGCGTTGGCCGCATCCACCATTGATACGCGGAACTTGCCGTAACCCGGTACGTCGAGCGTGTCCGCGGCATTGCCCGTGGGCAAGAGCTTGCCGGTAGTCGCGCCGCCCGGCTCGCGGAATTCGAGCTTGACCGGCGCCCCGGTCCCGGCCACCCCAGGAATCGCAAGGTCGCCATCCACCGCCGCCATGCCATTCTCAAGCGGAAACCGCGACCAGATCATCTTCTTGGTATTGGTGTTGTGGACGCGCACCAGTGCGTCGGGACCCGACACCTTCACCAGACCCTCGTCCACCGCGAACGGGCCCATGGCGGAGGACATGTTGCCGCAGTTCGCGCCGTAGTCCACCCGCGCCTCCTTCACCTGCACCTGCGCGAAGGTGTAGTCGATGTCGGCATCATCCCGGCTTGGCGGGCCCACCACGCAGACCTTGGAGAGCGAGGACACGCCCCCGCCCATGCCGTCGAGCTGCCGCCCGTAGGGATCGGGGCTGCCGATCGCGGCGAGAAAGATCTCGTCCCACTGCGCGCGGTCGCGCGGCAGGTCCTTCGCGTTGAACACGACGGCGTTGCTGGTGCCGCCGCGCATGAACACCGCGGGTATCTTCAGCTGCTTCATGGTCTCTCCGCAATCGCAATCAGCGAGCAGGTAAACTCCCGTTATTTTAATGCACGTGGCACCCCCTCGCGTTCATGGTTCGACACGCTCACCACGAACGGCTTGTACCGCGCCCGTCGATGAGTCCGTTCGCCCTGAGCCCGTCGAAGGGCGACGGACGTAATCATCTTGTCAGGCGCCCCAATGCCACTCACAAAGATCGTGTCGGGCGGGCAAACCGGCGTGGATCGCGGCGCGCTCGACGCGGCGCTCGAGGCGGGATTTCCCTGCGGCGGCTGGGCGCCCGAGGGCCGCGCTGCGGAGGACGGCCCCATGCACGAGCGCTATCCCCTGCGGGAGCTCCCGGGCGCCGGCTACGAGGAGCGCACCCTGCAGAACGTCCTCGACAGCGACGGCACCGCGATCCTCTTCACCGGCACGCTGGAAGGCGGCACGCGCCAGACCATGGTCCACTGCGTCGAGCACGGCAAGCCGTTCGAGCTGATCGACGCCACGCACACCGCGCCGCGCGACGCCGCTCTCAGGCTCGCGGCCTTCATCGAACGCCACCGCGTCTCGATCCTCAACATCGCCGGGCCGCGCGCGAGCAAGTGGACCGGGGGATACCAATACGCCCACTCGACGGTACGGCACCTGCTGTCTGCGCGCCGCAGAAAAGGTTCCTGACACCTTTTCAGGCGCGGGCGGCGCTGCGCCCCGCGATGCGGCCGAACACCGCGCCCGACATGAGCCCGGTGCCGAGCGGATAGTTGTAGTGGAAGAGTCCGCCCACCATCTCTCCGCAAGTGTAGAGCCCGGGGAACGGCTTCCAGTCGGTCGCGACCACCTGCGCGTCCCGGGTGACCTTGAGCCCGCCGAAGGTGAAGGTGATGCCGCCGGTGACGGGCCACGAAACGTAGGGCGGCGTGTCGAGCTTCACTGCCCAGTTCGTTTTCGGCGGATCGATGCCTTCCGTGTGCAGGCCGTCCAGCACCGCAGGGTTGAACGGGCCGCCGTTTCCCGCTGCGCGGTTGTATTCCTCCAGCGTCTTCATCGCCTGCCTCTGGTCCACCTTCAGCTGCTTCACCAGCCCTTCCAGCGTGTCCGACCTAAACGGCTCGCTCGTTGAGTAGCGCGGCTCGAGCAGCTTCACCACCTTGCTGTCGAAGATCTGGTAGACGAGGCTTTGCGGCTGCTTGAGGATCATGCCGCCGTACTGGGCGTACGTAAATGAGTTTAAGTCGGCGCCCTCGTCCACCCAGCGCCTGCCCTCGACGTTCAACATGACGCCGAGGAAATAGGACAGGCGATTGGTCTTGTCGGTCAGGTTCTGCACGCCGTAATCCGCCGCAGTGGCGACGATCGGCGTGGCGTGGCAGCCGCTCCAGTGTCCCCACGGCATGGCGCCGATATCGAGCGCCATCTTCAATCCATCGCCGTAATTGAAATTGGAGCCGCGCACCTTGGCGTGGTCCCACGGCGCGCCGAGGTAGCGTAGCCGCCACTCCGGGTTGGTCTCGAAGCCGCCGCAGGCGAGCACTACCGCCTTCGCGCCGAGGGTGATGAAGCCGTCCGGCCCGCGTGCGACGACACCGGTCACGCGTCCGCTTTCGGCCTGGGTGAGCCGCTGCGCGCCGGTGTCGTAGCGGACCTCGATGCCCATCTTCTCGCCGGTCTCGAACCACGTCTTCGAAAGCCCGACGCCTTCGTGCCCGGTGCGGATCATGGCACCGCGCGGCCATTTCACCTCGTTGCCCACGCGCACGCCCATGACCGACACGGCAAGCTCGAAGTGGTGCTTGCCCGTGTCCTGCAGCCAGCACATCGTGTCGTACGAGTTCTCGATGAGGAGCGCCGCGAGCTCGGGATCGCTTCTTCCCTGCGTCACGCGCATGAGATCGTCGCGAAACACGTCGACCGGGTACGGCTGCACGCCCTTGTGGAACCCGGGATAGTCCCGTTCCGCGTTGGGCACGAAGCGGTCGAGCTCGGAGACATCGTTGTAGATGAACCGAAACACCGCACCCGAGAAGTGCGTGTTGCCGCCGCGCTTTTCCCGGGGCGCCTTCTCGAGGACCAGCACCCGCTTCGCCCCGTTGTCCCGGGCGGACACGGCGGCGGAGAACGCCGCGTTGCCTCCGCCCACCACGATCACGTCATAGTCCATGCTGCTAGAATACGCGCAACATTTGTCCCGACGCCACCGTAAGGGACCATATCATGAACTCCCCGCGCAACGAGATTTCCGCCCCCACCCGGGAAGTTGCCCGCTGGATCGCGCACCTGCGTTACTCCGACCTGCCGCCGCGCACGAAAGAAACCGTGCGCGTAGCGCTCCTCGACACGCTCGGCTGCGGCGTCTACGGCCACGCGACGCCGTGGGCGCGGATGATCCTGCAATGGGCGCGCGCCGGCGCACCTGCGCGAGGCGAGGCCACCGTCTGGGGCGAGAGCGCGCCCTCCTTGCGCGCGGCCGATGCGGCGCTCGTCAACGGCGTTGCCGCGCATGGCTTCGAGCTCGACGACTACCACAATGCCAAGCTGCACGCCGGCGCGGTCGTCATACCCGCCGCTTTGGCGATGGCGGAGAAGCTCGATGCGAGTGGAGAGCGCCTGGTGACCGCGATCGCCGCCGGTTACGAGGTGATGATCCGCTCGAGTCTCGCCATGCATCCGTCCGCGACGCGCCTTCGCGGCTGGCACATTACCGGCATCTGCGGCCCGTTCGGCGCCGCTGCAGCGTGCGCCGTGCTGCTGGGACTGAACGACGAGCAGACGGCCTGGGCGCTGGGACTTGCCGGCACGCAAGGCTCCGGAGTGTGGGCGTTCAACGCCGACGGAACCATGAGCAAGCGCTTCCACGCCGGCCGGGCGGCGTACTCCGGCGTCCTCGCCGCGGAGCTCGCCGCGCTGGGCTTCACCGGGCCGACCCAGATCTATGAATTCCACGACGGCGGCGTGCTGAAGGCGTACTCCGACGCCTCTGACCCGGCGCCGCTCACAGCCGACCTCGGCAAGGTCTACCGCCTCGACACCAATCGCATCAAGCCCTATTCCTGCTGCGGCAGCACGCACTCCTATGTGGACGCGGCCTTCGAGCTGCGCCGCCGGCTCGGCACGCCGTGGAATGCGAAGCGCCGCGTGCGCGTCGGACTCGCGAAAGTGGTGGACGTCCAGTGCGGCTTCAAGTATTTCCCGACCAGTGCGTTGAACGCCCAGATGAGCCTGCGCTACGTTGTCGCCGCCGCGCTGCTCGAGGGCCAGGTGCTGCCGCCGCAATTCTCCGACGCCAAGCTTTCTGATCCGGCCATCACCGCGCTGGCGGAAAAGCTCGAGCTCGAGCACGATCCCGCCCTCGACAAGCTCTACCCCGAGCGCTTCGCAGCGTGGGTCGCCGCGCAGGACGACCAGGGAAGCTGGCAGCGGGTGGACGTGCTCGATCCGCTCGGCTCGGACGCCAACCCCGTCGGGGAGCGCGGCGTAATCGAGAAGTTCCGCGGCATCAACCCGCAATTGCCGGTGGACGCGATCGC
>Ga0299906_10002224_pt1 | contig 16182 bp, 18 predicted proteins | sample RVTome_14_FD_200259 | JGI IMG/M metagenome (GOLD analysis project Ga0299906, IMG submission 200259) | Soil microbial communities from uranium-contaminated site in the Upper Colorado River Basin, Wyoming, United States - RVT145D125 (version 2) ...
GCGAGCTCCTCCATCTTGCCGTCCAAGGCCCAGGCGGTGGAGGCCGGCGCCCACCCGCGCGATCAGAAGGCCCTCGACGGCAAGATGGAGGAGCTCGCCAAGGGGCTGCAGGAGAAAGTCATCACCCTGCGCGCTCCCGAGGACCTGTACGACATCGAGGGCCTCACGCGCTCGTCGCGCTTCGTCATCGCGCGCATCTGGAGCCGGAACGACCGGGGCGAGAAGGACCAGCTCGGCTACGTCTGCTCGGCCGAGCGGCTGCACAACATCAAGACCAGGAAGGGCTTCACCTACGGTGGCAAGGACGATCCGGTGCTGCTGGCCTTCGCCCAGGGCGACTGGCCGGCGCCGGGCGAGATCACCTCGCCGTGGGCGACGGCGCCCATGGTGGCCGGCGACTGCCGCGGCAGCCACAACCTGCACATCCTGCCGATGCCGATCAACTCGCAGACCTCGTACTGGTCGGGCCCGATCCTGTCGGCGATCACGCTGTCGTGCAACATCCACACCGGCCGCATCGGCGCCATCTCGGACCAGTTCGCGCTCGGCACGCCGTGGGACGAGGTGCGCCGGACCGCATCCCAGCTGGCCATCCAGTTCCGCCACGCGCACGGCGTCAAGCAGCCGGCGACCCTCCACGAGGACGAGCTGGAGTACCAGGAGGGCTGGAAGGAGCGCCGCACGCGGCTGGAGCGCCAGTTCGAGGTCAAGCCGCCACTGGTGTTCGGCAACGGCAACGGCCACGGCGGCGCCGCCCCCGCCGCGCGGGCCGGCAAGGGAAGCGGGCGCCCGGACGAGGTGGATTAGTCGAGCTGGGGGAGCGGCGTGCCGCTCCCCCCAAGCCCCCCAGCGCGCCGAGGGCGCGGGGACACGCCCTCACGCAGTGGCCGCCCTGCCGGAGGAATTCGTCGACCGGAGCGGGGTGGAGTTTGACTTGGGTGGGGGTGGGTGTTACGGTCACGTCGACGTAAATCGAGGACTTACGGACCACCGACAGACGACCCATGGCCAAGCTGCATCTGATCACGTACGGCTGCCAGATGAACGAGTACGACTCCGAGCGGGTCGCGGGCCTGCTACGGGAGCGCGACTACGAGCTGACCGACGACGCGGCCGTGGCCGACGTGATCCTGCTCAACACCTGCGCGATCCGCGAGAAGGCCGAGGAGAAGGTCTTCTCCAGGCTCGGCGAGCTGAAGCGGCTCAAGGCCGACCGGCCCGGGCTGGTCATCGGCGTGATGGGGTGCATGGCGCAGCTGCAGAACGCCGCGGTCTTCCGCCGCGCGCCGCAGGTCGATCTGGTGTTCGGCTCTCCGGCCATCGCCCGCGTGGGCGAGCTGGTCGAGCGCGCGCGCCGCGGGGGGCGTCCGGTGCTGGAGATTGGCGAGGCGCCGCTCGTGAAGATCACCGCCCGGGCGCCCACGGCCGACCGGCTGAAGGCGTTCGTCACCGTGATGGAGGGGTGCGAGAAGCACTGCACCTTCTGCGTCGTGCCCCGCACGCGCGGGCGCGAGCGCAGCCATCCGCCGCCGGCCGTGATCGCCGAGATCGAGCGCCTGGTGGCCGACGGATGCCGCGAGGTCACGCTGCTCGGGCAGACGGTCAACGCCTACGGGCGCGACCTCACGCCGCCCACCGACCTGGCCGAGCTGTTCCAGCGCGTGAACGACGTCGACGGACTCGAGCGGATCCGCTTCACCACCTCGAACCCCTACAACCTCACGCCCAGGCTGATCCGCGCCATGCGCGACGTCCCCAAGGTCTGCGAGTGGTTCCACCTGCCGCTGCAGTCCGGCTCCGACCGCGTGCTGGAGCGGATGAACCGCGGCTACACGCGCGCGCGGTACCTGGAGCTGGTGGCCGCCCTCCGCGACGTCGAGCCCGAGATGGCCTTCTCCACCGACGTCATCGTGGGCTTCCCCGGCGAGTCCGAGGCCGACTTCGCGGCGACGGTCGAGACGGTCGAGCGGGTCGGCTACGACAACGTGTTCGTCTTCCGCTACTCCCGCCGGCCGGGCACGCCGGCCGCCGCCATGCCCGACCAGGTGCCGGACGACGTGAAGGCCAGCCGCAACAGCCGCCTGCTGGAGGTCGTGCACCGGGTGACGGCGGCGCGCAGCCGCTTGCTGGCCGGGCGTACGATGGAGGTGCTGGTGGACGGCACGTCCCGAAGGAGTCCGGGCGAGCTGGCGGGACGGACGCGGTGCAATCGGGTCGTCAACTTCGACGGACAGGGGCGGGTCGGCATCGGGGACATCGTCCACGTCCGCGTCACCGACGCGCTGCCGCACAGCCTGCGGGGGACGCTCGCGACGCCGGAGGAGGCCGTATGCTCGTCGAAATGAAGGTGCGCGGGCTCGCCCTCGATCCCGTCTCGAACATGCCGATCATCATCCTGCGCGACGACGAGGAGAAACGGTCGCTGCCCATCTGGGTCGGGATCTTCGAGGCCAACGCCATCGCGCTCGAGCTGGAGAAGATCGCCACCCCGCGGCCGATGACCCACGACCTCATCAAGAACATCCTCGAGGCCCTGGACGCCCAGGTGGTCAAGATCGTCGTCACCGATCTCAAGGAGAACACCTTCTACGCGGTGCTGCACCTCAAGCTCGGTGGCGCCGAGTACACCGTCGACTCCCGCCCGTCCGACGCCATTGCGCTGGCGCTGCGGGTAGCGGCGCCGATCTTCGTGGACGAAGAGGTGTTCCCCAAGGCCGGCAAGATGGAGGTCGCCAAGGAAGGCGAGCCGATGAAGCCCGACGACCCCGAGCAGCTGCGCGAGTGGCTGCAGAACATCAAGCCCGAGGACTTCGAGAAGTACAACAAGGCCTGAGCGAGGGCCGACCCCGCGTGCGCATCGGGCTGTTCACCAACAACTATCTGCCGTTCTGCGGCGGCGTCACGATCTCGGTGGAGACGCTCCGGCGCGGGCTGGAGGCGCGCGGACACGAGGTGTGGACGTTCGCGCCCCGTTTCCCCGGCGCCCCCGACAGCGACCCCCGGGTCGTCCGCGTCCCCTCGGTGCCGGCGGCGACCTATCCCGAGTTCGCGCTGCCGGTGCCGTGGGCGCTGCGGATCGGCCGGCGGGTGCGCCGCCTGGACCTCGACGTCTTCCACGCGCATCACCCGTTCCTGCTGGGGCCGGCGGCGCGGCGCCTGGCCCGGCGCCAGGGGCGGCCCCTGGTCTTCACCTACCACACACGCTACGAGAAGTACGCGCACTACGTACCCGCCTCGCGCGCGCTCGTGGAGTCGGCCGCCCTCACGCTCAGCACGCGTTTCGCCGCCCGCGCCCAGGCGGTGATCGCCCCCTCCGTGCTGGTGCGCGACCAGCTGCGGGAGCGGGGGGTGACGGCCCCGATCGCCGTGGTGCCCACCGGGGTGGACCTCGCGCGGTTCCGGCCCGGCGAGCGGCTGGCCGCTCGGGGCGCGCTCGGGTTGACCGGCGACGAGCCGGTGGTGCTCTACGTCGGCCGCCTCGACCGCGAGAAGAGCGTGGACCGCGTGCTGCTCGCCTTCGACCGGATCGCCGGGACGCTGGGCCGGGCGCGGCTGTGGCTGGTGGGGCAGGGCAAGGAGGCGAACTCCCTGCGCCGGCTGGCCGCCCGGCTCGGCGCCGGCGGCCGCGTGCACTTCGCCGGCGTCCGGCCGCACGCCACGCTGACCACGTGGTACCAGGCCGCCGACCTCTTCCTGTTCGCCTCGGAGACGGAAACGCAGGGCCTGGTGCTGGCCGAGGCGGCCGCCTGCGCGCTGCCGGCGGTGGCGGTGACGGCGCCCGGCTGCGAGGAGGTCGTGCGCGACGGCCAGACGGGGATCCTCACCAAGAACGATCCCGCCGCGCTCGCCGAGGCCGCCATCGGCCTCTTGCTGGACGCCGGGCAGCGGCGAGCCATGGGCGCGCGGGCGCGGCAGGTGGCCGAGCGCGAGTTCGGCGTGGACCTGCAGATCGCCCGCACCCTGGAGGTCTACGCCGGGGCCCAGGCGGGCGCCGGCACGGTCCGCCGGCGCGGATGACGCCGGCCCGCACCATCCACGTGCGCTTCCAGAAGGGCTGGGCCGCGCAGGAGGGGCGTGGCTTGCTCGCCCCCGACCCCCGCGTGCGCACGCTCTGCCGCGTGCTGGTGACCTATCCAGAGGTCCGCCACATCGTGCCCGACCGCATCAGCCTGGACGCCGGCGCCGACCCGCGCACGATCGACACGGTCGTGCGCTTCCTCGAGCGCCAGCACTGGCTGGTGGAATCGGTCGCCGTGGACTGACGGGCGGATGAAACGGCGCGAGGGCTTCGAGCGGCTCGAGCAGGAGATCGTCAAGGAGAAGGCCGCCGCGCTCGGCCGGGCCGGCGAGCGGCTGGAGTCCGCGCTCGACGAGGCGGCGGTCCTGGGGAGGGCGCTCGACACCGAGGCCGATGCCGGGCGCCGCGCGGCCCTGCTGCGCGCGTACGAGGAGGCGCGGCGGCGCGCCGCCGAGGCCCGCACGATGCTGCTCATCCAGCGCGAGGCGATCGGGCTGCGGCACCATCGCGCCGTCGATCAGCAGTTCCCCGAGCCACCCCGCCGGTCGTGAGCGGCGCGATCTACAACCGCGAGGCCGAGACCCTGGGGGCGGACGCCCGGGCGGCCCTCCAGCTGGAGCGGCTGCGGCGGAGCGTGGCGTGGGCGGTCGAGCGCGTGCCGTTTCACCGCGAGCGTCTCGGCGCGGCCCCCATCGAGCGGCTCGCGGACCTGGCCGCCCTGCCGTTCATGCGCAAGAGCGACCTGCGCGAGCACTATCCGTTCGGCCTGTTCGCCGTGGAGCCGCGCGAGCTGGCGCGGGTGCACGCCTCCTCGGGCACCAAGGGCAAGCCGACCGTGGTGGGCTACACGGCCGGCGACCTCGACGTCTGGCGCGAGGTCATGGCGCGCGTCATGGTGGCGGCGGGCGCCCGGTCCGGGGACATGCTGCACGTCGCCTACGGGTACGGGCTCTTCACCGGCGGGCTCGGCTTCCACGACGGCGCCGAGCGGCTGGGGATGACGGTGGTGCCGGTGTCCTCCGGCAACACGGCCCGCCACCATCTGCTCCTGCAGGATCTCCGCCCGGCCGGCCTCGGCGCCACGCCCTCGTTCGCCCTGCACATCGCCGAGAGCCTGGCCGAGCAGGGGGGTGACCCGCGGGCGCTCGGCATCCGCTACGGCATGTTCGGCGCCGAGCCGTGGACGGAGGGGCTGCGCGCCGCGCTCGAGCGCGCCTACGGCTGCCACGCCTTCGACGTGTACGGGCTCAGCGAGATCATCGGGCCCGGCGTGGCCGGCGAGTGCGAGGCGCGCGAGGGTCTGCACGTCTGCGACGATCACTTCCTGCCCGAGGTCGTCGACCCGGCGACCGGCACGCCGCACGCCCCCGGGACCGAGGGCGAGCTGGTGCTGACGACGCTGACCAAGCGCGCCCTGCCGATGATCCGCTACCGCACCGGGGACATCACCACGCTCACGACCGGGCCCTGCGTGTGCGGGCGGACCTCCGCGCGCATCGCCCGGATCAAGGGCCGCGCCGACGACATGCTGGTCGTCAAGGGCGTCAACCTCTACCCCTCGGAGGTGGAGGCCGCGCTGCTGGCCGTGGAGGATCTGCAGCCGCACTACCTGCTGCTGGTCGATCGCACGGCGACGCTGGCCCGGCTGGAGGTCCAGGTGGAGCCGGCCCCGGCGCTGCTCGAGCGCTGCGGCGGCTTTCAGCCCGACCACCCGCTGCTCGGCGCCGTGCAGCGCCGTGTGACCGCGCGCCTGCGGGAGGTCACCGGACTCACCATCGAGCTCACGCTCGTGGCGCCGCACACGATCCCGCGCTCGGAAGGCAAGGCCGTGCGGGTCGTCGAGAAGCGCTGAGCAATCGCGGTATCCTGAAGGAGCGACCGAGCAGCGTCCCGGCCCCGCCGGGACGCGACGAGCGTCGGGGCATGGTCGGACATGGGGCCACCGCGAGGCCCGGGCGGGGCATCGAGGAGCGTCCCGGCTCCGCCCGGGACGCGACCAGCCTCAGGGCATGCTCGGACATGGGGCCACCGCGAGGCCCGGGCGGGGCATCGAGGAGCGTCCCAGCTCCGCCCGGACGCGACGAGCGTCGGGGGGATTGGGGGCCATATCGGGGCCCCCATGGAAACAGGAGGCCGCTGATGGCGGACGACAAGCAGGCGATGATGGCCAAGATCGAGCGCGGTACGCGCCTGGAGGCGGCCGGCGAGATGACGGCCGAGTACCGCGACAGCCTCGTGCACCTCATGACCATGCAGGCCGACTCCGAGCTGGCCGGGGGCTACGGCTACGTGCCCTGGATCGCCAAGGCGCCCACCGTGGAGGAAAAGCACGTGGTCGCCCAGATCGTGAAGGACGAGCTGCGCCACGCCGCCGTCATGTACGGCCTGCTGGCCGACCTCGGCGTCGACGTGGAGGCGCACGTGCAGCGCCACGACGAGACCTTCACGATGCGCATCGAGGCCGACGCCGACATCGGCACCCAGCGGATCACCGCCGACAAGCGGGTGAACATCTTCTACTACCCGATCGACACCTGGGCGGATTTCATCTTCTTCAACTTCTGCATGGACCGCGGCGCCGGCCACCAGCTGGAGGACGTCCGCCACTGCTCCTACGGGCCGTGGGTGCGCGCGATCGAGGGGATCTTCAAGGAGGAGAAGTTCCACATCCGCCACGGCGAGCACTGGGTGAAGCGGCTGGCGGGCGACCCCGCCACCCACGACGAGGCCCAGGCGACCTTCAACAAGTGGTACGTCCGCACGATGAACATCTTCGGCCGCCCGGGCTCGCCCAAGAACCAGCGCTACCGCGCTTACCGCCTCAAGCTGCGCGACAACGACGAGGTCCGCCAGGCCTTCGCCGCCGAGGTCAGGGAGCTCTGCGACACCTTCGGCCTGGACGTGCCGGCCTGGAAGCCCGTCTGGGCCGATCTCCCCGAAGAAGCGCACATCCCCGGCTAGGAGGGGCAGGGCTCCAGGCTGCCGGCCGTTACTTGACATAATACGCCTTATCGGAAGTGCGGCCGGGCGCGGCTCAGCGCGCTGCGAGTGGGCTTGGTGGCGAGATCAGCGAGCGGCGGTTCCGAGGCTGGCCAGGCGGCTGCGGACGTCCTCGGCGCGCTTGGCCGTGGGAACTTCCTTGAGCATCCGCTGGTAAATAGCGATGGCCTCGTCCTTCTTGCCCGCAAGCTCGAGCGCCCGCGCCTGGTCCATCAGCGTGTCCTCATAGAGGAAGCTGCGGGGCTCGAGATCCTTGGCCAGCGCCGCGTAGGCCTCGGCCGCCCGGGCGAAGTCGCGTTCGGCTTCCCACGTGCGGGCCAGGCCGGCGCGGGCCAGCGTGCGGACGAGCCCGGTGGCCCCGCGCTGCACGGCGAGCTCGTACGCGCTGCGGGCGGGGGCATACTGACCGGCGGCGAAGCGGACGTTGCCCAGCTCGTAGGCGGCTTCCGGCACTCTGCGGGCCGAAGGGTAACGGGCGAGCAACTCCTCGAGGTCCCGTGTCGCGGCGGCCTTGGCCTCGGCGGACGCCTCCGGCGCCAGGGCCGGCTGGACGCGGGCGATGACCTCCGCGTGGGCCGCCAGCACCCGTCGCTGATGCGCGTCCCACCAGAGCCAGCCGCCGAGGGCGCCGAGCACGACAAGGAGGACGACGAGGCCCGCGATCACGAACGTGCGCGCGGACGGCAGCGCCGGCGGCCAGCTCACGCGCCCATTTCGGCCGGGAGTCCGGTTCGCTCCAGCCACAGTTCCCCCTTGGCGGCGTTGCCCGCCACGCGTCCGTCAGGCACGGTGTCCCCCTCGAAAGCGCGCCAGGACGACGAGCGTCCTCATCGCAGGCGTAGGCCTCGCCGGTATTGCCGTCCGCAGCGGCGGCAGCGACGCCACCCCGCCTGGACCCGCCGCGCGAGCGCGCCGCAGTGCGGACAGAACTGATAGAACTGCCACCAGCTCCAGAGGCCGAGAGCGATGACCACGGCCGCGCCGAGGACCATCGGCGAGACCGGAAGCGCGTCCACGCCCCCATGCTAGCCCTGAAGAGCGTTCCACGGAAGTTTCCAGAAAATCGTGAACGAGTTTACCCAGTCGCAGCGTGGTCCGGCGCTCCGCTCGCCACGGGGCGCGGGATTCCGTTGCGAAGTCGACGGCACACGCCTTGCAAATTTCGGTGCGCCGCATTGCAAGGAGGGACCCCGATGCAGCAGGTCCGGGACAGCGCGCTCACGATCGCCGTGCACCTCATGGCCGAGCCATGCCTGTGGCAATGGGAGATCCGCGATCCGAGCCGCAACGAGGTCGTGGCGAGCAGCTGGAGCAGCGAGTGGATGGCCTACGAGTCCCCCGACGAAGCCTATCGCGCCGGCCAGATCCGGCTCAGCTCGATCGTGCCTCGTTGAGGCGTTCAACGCCCGGCGGGCCGCGCCCCGCCGGGCGCTGAGTGATCTGCCCATCGTCAGGACTTGATACCCAGCTTCGTCAGCGCTTCCTTGGCCACCTTCTCGGACTCGGCGTGATTGCCGGCGGCGTGAAGCCCCTGGGCTTTGCCCGCGGCGAGCTTGGCGTCGGCCGCCGTCGCGTCGAAGCGCTGGCCGGTGGCGTCCTGCAACTGTTTCACGAGCTTCGGGCACTGGAACGCGAAGGCCGGTGTGACGAGCAGCAGGACGACGAGGCTGACCACGGCGGTGAGAGCGAGATGCGGCATAAGCGATGTCCTCCCTCTCCTGGAGTGAGTTGGGCCGGGTGCCGGGAGTATAGCGTGTTCGCGCGCCACGCGGGTTTCCAACCGGAACACGAGGAGTTTAGGAGGGAAGCTCCACGAACACGCCGTCGGGCTCCACGCGGACCGGGTAGCAGGCCACCGTGACGGCCGGGTTGTTGGCGCTGCGGCCGGTCGTGACGTCCCAGCGCCAGGCGTGCCACGGGCAGACCACGATCCGCTCCTCCACGTCCCCTTCCCCCAGTGGTCCGCCGCGATGGGGGCAGCTGTTGTCGATGGCGTAGAACGTCCCGCCGACGTTGAAGAGGGCGAGCGCCTTGCCCTCCACGTCCACCACCCGCCCCTCGCCGTCGCCGACCTCGCCGATCCCCGCGACTCTGGCCCGCCTGGTTGCCGCTCCGCTCATGGGTCCTCCTCGCGCCGGCTCGCCCGGCGTTTCGCCGTCGAGGTTCGGGGCCCGGCCCGGTCTTGTCAAGCGATCAGGGCCCGCCGGCACGCATCGTGCGTCTCGTGGGGCAGCACGGTCACGCCGGAGGAGCCGATGCCCCAGGGTTCGACCACGTTTCACGAGTCCGAGGAGCGCCTGAGCCCCGCTACCCGCGACATGCACCGGGCCATCGTGAGCCTGATGGAGGAGCTGGAGGCCGTCGACTGGTACCAGCAGCGGATGGACGCCACCGCGGACGGTGAGCTGCGGGAGATCCTGCGTCACAACCGCGACGAGGAAAAGGAGCACGCGGCCATGGTCCTGGAGTGGATCCGCCGGCACGACGGGGTGTTCGAGACGAAGCTGCGCGAGCACCTCTTCACCGAGGGCTCGATCGTCGGGCGCGAGGAGGTGCTGGAGCAGGCGGCGGCCGGCGGCGGCAACGGGTCGGCCGCAGTGGCCGCCAGCGTCGGCTCGCTGCGAGGAGGCCGGTGATGGACCTTCTGCGCCGCCACGCCGCGCCGCTGTCCGATCGGGTCTGGAAGGCGCTGGACGAGGCGATCGTGCAGGCGGCCCGCCACGTGCTGGCGGGCCGGCGCATCGCGACCTTCGACGGCCCGCGGGGCTGGGAGCACGTCGCAGCCCGGCTCGGCAGCATGACCCCCTGCCGGAGCCCCGAGGGCCAGGCCGTGGTCTGCGTGCCCGACGTCGTGCTGCTGCTCGAGGTGCGCGTCGACTTCACGCTGCCGTGGTCCTCCATCGACGTGTTCGAGCGAGGGGCGCCCGTGCTCGACACCGGCCCCGCCGAGGCCGCCGGGCGCGAGCTGGCGCTGGCCGAGGACCGGGTGGTGTTCTACGGCGACCCGGCCGGCAACGGGTTCCTCACCGCCCACAAGTCGGCCCGCGTCCAGACCGGCGACTGGTCACGCCCCGGCCAGGTCCTCGCCGACCTGGTGAAAGCGGTCGAGACCCTCGACAGCGGCGGGATCGCGGGGCCGTACGAGGCGGTGCTGCCGCCCAGCCGGTACTACGCGTATCTGCAAGCGGTGGACGACAGCGGCTATCCCACGGCGCGGCAGCTGCGCGACGTGCTGGCGGCCGTGCACCGCTCGCCGGTGATCCGCGAGGCGGGCGCGGTCTTCTCCACGCGCGGCGGCGATTTCGTCATCACCGTGGGCGGCGATCTCTCGACCGGGTACCGGCTGCACGACCGCGACGCGGTGCACCTCTTCTGCGTCGAGACCGTGGCGCCGCAGGCGGTGGCGCCGGACGCGGTCTGCGTGCTGGAGGGCTGAACTCCGCCCCCGACCACCAGCCCCCCTTGCCCGCCATGCTAGGGTGAGGGGGTCGTGCGGCGTTGGTGGTCGGTGTCGTGGCGGGCCGGGCTCGCCGTCGTGCTCCTCGCGAGCCTGGCGGCGGCGCCGATCGTCGTCGCCGAGTCGCGGAGTCTCCCCCGCCCCTCCCACCATCTGGCCCGCGGATTCCAGAACCTGGACCCCGCCTACGACTACACGGTCCTCGGCCGCGCGGTCAGCCTCATGCGCCGCGCCCTGGAGCGCGAGCCCGACCGCGGTGCCCTGCTCACCCACGTGGCCAACGACGGCGCGGCGCTGCGGGCCAACGGCACCCGGCCGACCGTGACGTGGATCGGCCACGCGACGCTGCTGGTCCAGCTCGACGGCGTCAACATCCTGACCGACCCCAACTGGAGCGATCACGCCGGGCCCCTCGGCTTCGGGCCCCGCCGGCTGGTTCCGCCGGGGCTCGCGTTCGAGGACCTGCCGCCGGTCCACGTGGTGCTGATCTCCCACGACCACTACGACCACCTCGACCTGCCGACGCTGGAGCGCCTGGTCCGCGCGCACCGCCCGACCGTCTTCACGCCGCTCGGCGTGGGCGCCTGGCTGCGCGCGCGGGGGGTCGGCGACGTGGTGGAGCTCGACTGGTGGCAGGGCCAGACTCACCGTGGGCTCAGGATCGTGGCCACGCCGGCCCAGCACGGCTCGGGACGCGGGCTCACCGACCAGAACCTCCGGCTCTGGTCCTCCTGGGCCGTCCTCGGCGAGCGCCAGCGGTTCTTCTTCGCGGGCGACACGGGCTACACGCCGGCCCTGGCGGAGATCGGACGCCGGCTGGGACCTTTCGACGTGGCGGCGATCCCGATCGGCGGCTACAGCGCGTTCACCGCCCGCCATCCCAACCACGTCAACCCCGAGGAGGGGGTGCAGCTGTTCGAGGACGTACGGGGCCGCCTGCTGGTGCCCATGCACTGGGGCACGTTCGCCCTGAACCGCGAGCCCCACCACGAGCCCCCCGAGCGCCTGCTGGCCGAAGCCCTGCGCCGGGGCCTCGAAGAGCGGATCGCCGTCCTCAGCCCCGGCCAGTCCATCCCCTGGTGAGACGGCCCCCTAATCGCTGGCCAGCTTGCCGTTCCAGCCCCAGTTCGACTTCTCGACGTCCTGGAACACGATGTGGCATTGCTCGGGGGTCGTCTTGCCGATGCGCACCAGGGCCTCGGTGATGGCCTGCGTCAGCTCCCGCTTCTGCTCGTTCGTACGGCCGGCGTACCACTGGATCGTGAGGTTGGGCATAGCGCCTCCTTGGCGCGGCCAGCATAGCACCGGCTGCAACGGGTCCTTGACCCTCGCACCGGCACCCCCTAATCTGCGGCGACGGAGGGCGTGATGGTTAGGCTGTACGAGACGGGCACGAACCGGCTGTGCGGCACCCTGACCGACCGTCAGTTCGAGGTTCTCGCCGAGGCCCTCGAGGAGGAGGATCTCGAAGAGGGCGAGTCCGCGCTGAGCGTCGAGACGATCGATCTGCTCGAAGACCAGGGCGTGGAGCCCGATCTGCTCGACGTCCTGCGCGCCGCCCTCGGCGACCAGCCCGAGGTCGCCATCCGCTGCGAACGCTCCTGAGCTAGAGTCCCCGCTCGAGCAGGTCCCACAGCTCCCCCGCCCGCGCCACCATCGCGTCCACGTCCTCGGCCAGCGCGTGACGGGCGGCGACCAGGCGCTCGGCCGCGCCCCGGACGGCCGCCAGGTACTCGGCGCGCGAGCCGTACCGCTCCTCGACGGAGGGCCGAGGGTCGCCGCGACGCTCGCGCTCCGCGCGGGTGCGGGCCAGCGGCAGCGTCGAGCCCATCATCGACATCAGGTCGCCCGGCGCGCCTTGCTCGGGGTGGCGCGGGTTCCAGCCGGTGAACGTCGCCAGCGGCACGGCCAGCTCGACGGGCCGGATGCCGGCCACCTCGTTGCCGTCGGCGTCCACGGCCGACACGTACGTGATGAACCGCGCGCCCATCTTGGGCGGCAACTCGGTCACGATGCCGCGCCCGGCCTCCGGGCCGAAGTCGAGCCGGGCCAGGCGCGCGACGCGGTCGGGCACCCGCGTGCCCGGGATCGCGGCCAGGCGCGCCGCCACCGACTCGGCGCTCACGGCGGTGCCGTCGGCCAGCCTCGGCACCGCGTCGGGCGGGGGCTCCACGCCCTGCCGCACCCAGCGATCGAGGTTCACGAGGGCGGCGCGCAGCAGCGGCGCGTAGTCGACGACGCTGAAGGGGTGGATCCCACGTCCCCCGGTATTGGGATCGGCCGGCGGCGGGGGCAGCGCGCCCGGTGTGTGCTGGGAGCCGGCGAACAGGTAGAGACGTCCGCCGGCCGCCGGGGCGACGTCGCGCCGGCCCTCGACATCGGTGTGCACGAGCGAGGCGTCACCGCGCCAGTACTCGGCCGAGGTGTTGATGGCCAGGATCCGGGGCCGGCGCCCACGCGCGTCCAGGCGCGCGAGCAGACCGTCTCGCTGGCCGGTGACGGGATCGGTCTGGAGCTCGTCGGCGAACGGAAACAGGCTGCCCACCGACTCCTGGGCATTGAGCGAGGCCTGGCCGAAGCGCATGTTGAACTCGCCGCGGCGCCCGCCGGCCACGTGCGGGATCACCGCGTCGAAGACGGGCCGTCCCTGCTCGTCCTCGTCCAGGCCGTGGTAGAGCAGGTGGCGCAGGAAGCGTCCGCTCTGCGACACGCCGAAGACGTAGGCGCGCTCGAGCACGCCTGCGCACGGGTTGCCGGCAGCGGCCGGCGCCCACTTCAGGAAGGCTGCCGTGTCGCGTACGGCCAGGAACCCGAGCCCGACCAGCGGCGGATCGACGGCGCGATAGACGAGATCGTAGATCCGCCCCGGCGCGAAGCCGCCCTCCAGGTGCGCGTGGGAGGCGTCGGGGACCAGCCGCCCGTCCTGCCGGCGCGCGAAGCGCCACGCCGTGCGGGCCACGGCCGTCGCCGGCGCGCCGGAGTGCGCGCGCACCGTCAGCCGGGCCGCCGGGTCGTCGAGCTCGGCCGCCGGGTGCGGGATGTGATAGCGGTCGGCCAGCGGGAGCACGTCGACCGGCGCGTTGGGGCGGAACTCGCACCGCACCAGCCCGCTGATGCCGGGCGCCCGGGGCACGTCGAGCGCCATGAGGCCCTCGCGCCGCGGCACGTCGTGCTGCCAGCCGATCCAGGCCACGGTGAAGCCGTGGCGCATCAGGAAGCCGTTGCCGAAGTCCTCGAGCGTCGTGGGATCGGGCACGCGCACCGCGCTGTTGAACATGCCGAGGGCAACCTTGCGCCCGCGGTTGGGCACGTCGAGCAGCAGGCCGCCGTTGCCCCGGGCCGGCTCGACCAGCCGCAGCAGGTAGAAGTCGCCGGCGAACTCCACGCCCCCGCCGGCGTTGCGCGGAGCGCGGCCCAGATCGCAGATCGTCGCGTGCACCGGAAGGCCGGGGTCCACGGCGAACCTGAGCGTGCCGGCGAGCTTCTCGTAGGCGCCGGCGGCGCCGAAGGGACGGCCGCCGAGCACGAGCGAGCGTGTCTGGACGTCGAGCGCGGTGACGGGCATGCGGGCCTCCGATCTGTCAGCGCACTCTAACTCTCGGCCCGGAGTCGTGGCAAGATCGGGCGGTGGCGCCGTGGACCCGCCGGCCGTACCCCGAGGTCGCCGAGACGTTCCAGTGGTCGGCGCTGTGGGACCTCGTCGACGGCGACCGCCGCCACCTCAACCTGGCCCACGAGTGCGTCGATCGCTGGGTGGACCGCGGCACCGCGCTGCGCCTTCAGTTCGCCGACGGCCGGCGCGAGGAGTGGACCTTCCGCGAGCTGGCCGCCTGGTCGAGCCGCTTCGCGCATCACCTGGAGGCGCGCGGCGTGGGGCGCGGCGACCGCGTGGCGGTGCTGCTCGAGCCCTCCCTGGCCTTCTACGGCGCGCTGTTCGGCACGCTCCGGCGCGGCGCGGTGGCGGTGCCGCTCTTCACGCTGTTCGGGCCCGACGCGCTGGCGCCCCGGCTCGCGGACTCGGGCGCCCGCCTGCTGCTGGTCGGCGCCGACGTCGAGCCCGCGCGCTACGCCGCGCCCGGCGTCGGGGTCCTGCCGCTCGACGCCGCGTTGCTCGACGCGCTCGCCGGCGAGCCCGACCACTACGCGCCCGACACCGCGCCCGACGACCTCGCGGTGCTGCAGTACACCTCGGGCACGACCCGCGCGCTGCCGGAGGCCGTGCGCCATACGCATCGGGCGGTGGTCACGCTCATGGTCGCGGCGCTCTACGGCCTGGGGCTGGAGCCGCACGACCGCTACTTCTGTCCCTCGTCGCCCGCGTGGGGCCACGGGCTCTGGCACGGCACGCTGAGCCCGCTGGCCCTCGGCCTGGCGGCCGGCGCCTATTCGGGGCGCTTCGACCCCCTCCGCCTGCGCGAGGCGCTCGCCGCGTTCCGCATCACCAACCTGGCGGCCGCGCCGACCGTGTACCGCCTGCTCCGCGAGTCCGGGCTCCGCGACCGCGAGGGCCTGGCGCTGGAAAAGCTCACGTACACGGGGGAGCCGATGGACGAGGCCACCTGGGACTGGATCGAGCAGGCGCTGGGGCTGACGCCGTGCGGGATGTACGGCAGCACGGAGGTCGGCGTGATCGTCGTCAACTATCCCGGCTTCCCGGGCTATCGCGTCCGCCGCGGCGCGCTCGGCAAGCCGGCGCCCGGCTGGGAGGTCGCCGTCGTCGACGCGGACGGCCACCAGCCGCTGCCGCCGGGCGAGGTCGGCGAGATCGCCGTGCGGCGCAAGGGCGCGTGGTTCCCGGTGAAGGACCGCGGCTGGATCGACGCCGACGGCTACGTGCACCACGGCGGACGCTCCGACGACGTCATCATCTCGGCGGGCTGGACGCTCAGCGCGCTGGAGATCGAGCGCGCGCTGCTCGCTCACCCCGACGTGCAGGAGGCCGCGGTGGTCGGCGTCGCCGACCCGCTGCGCGGCCAGGTGCCCCAGGCCTGGGTCGTCGCGCGGCGTCGGGGTGACGCACTCGCCACGGCGCTGCAGGAGCACGTGCGCGCCCGGCTGGGCCGCCACGAGTTCCCGCGGCTGGTCGAGTTCGTCGACGCGCTGCCGCGCACCCCGGCCGGCAAGATCGACCGCGGGGCGCTGCGGGCGCGGGCGGCGCCCGTGGAGCGCGCGCCGTGAGCTTTCCGACCATCACCGACCAGGCCCTCGCCGCGCTGCGCGCGCGCCTCGGGCAGCCGGTGCCCCGGCCCGAGCCGTACGTGGAGGTCGCCACCCGCGACGCCATCCGGCACTGGGCGCAGGGCATCGGCGATCGCAACCCGCTGTGGGCGCGGGAGCGGCTGGCGCCGCCGACGATCCTGTTCGCGATGGACCGGATCGTGTCGGGGTACGTCGGGGGGCTGCCCGGCATCCACGCGATGTACGGCGGCACCGACTTCCGCTGGCGGCGCCCGGTCCGCGAGGACGACCGCCTCGTCGGGGCCAGCGTGCTGCTCGACCTCGAGGAGAAGCCGTCGGCGTTCGCGCGGCGCGCGATCAAGCAGACGTACCGCACGACGTTCATCGACGCTGCCGGCGCCGTCGTGTGCGAGGCCGACTCGTGGTGCTTCCGCACCGAGCGCGACACCGCGCGCGAGCGCGCCAAGTACGCGCCGGTCGAGCCCCACCGCTACACCGCCGAGGCCCTGGAGCGCATCCGGCGCGACTA
>Ga0299906_10002226_pt1 | contig 16165 bp, 13 predicted proteins | sample RVTome_14_FD_200259 | JGI IMG/M metagenome (GOLD analysis project Ga0299906, IMG submission 200259) | Soil microbial communities from uranium-contaminated site in the Upper Colorado River Basin, Wyoming, United States - RVT145D125 (version 2) ...
CGGCCGGCGGCACGGCGGGGGCGCTCGGCGGCCCCGTCCTGACCGACCTGACGGTGCGGTTCATCGGCAACGACGGCGTCCTCTTCATGGGCGCGGGCCTCTTCGTCGGCGCGATCGTTTGCCAGCGCGTGCTGCTCCGCATCTGGAAGCGGGCCGACTGGGGGAGGGACGGCAGCGCGGTCGTCGACGACCGGCCCATGGGCGGCAACCCGTTCGCGGGCTTCACGCTGATCCTCAAGTCGCCGTACCTCATCGGCATCGCGATCTTCGTGGTGCTGCTCGCTTCCGTGAACACCTTCCTGTACTTCGCGCAGCTCCGCATCGTCACCGAGACCTTCGCGGATCCCGAGGTGCGAACGCAGATCTTCAGCCGCCTCGACTACACGGTGCAAACGCTGACGATCATCGCACAGCTCACGCTCACGGGCCGCATCGCCACCCGCTGGGGAATCGGCTCACTCCTCACATTCGTCCCCTTGCTGATGGTCGGCGGGCTGCTCCTGCTCGCCACCTTCCACACCTTCGCCGTTCTCGCGGGGGTCATCATCGCGCGGCGCGTCGGCGAGTACGCCTTCGTGCGCCCGGGACGCGAGATGCTCTTCAGCCGCGTCGACACGGAGACGAAGTACAAGGCCAAGAACGCGATCGACGTGCCAGTCTACCGAGGCGGCGACGCGCTGATCGCGCAGGTCGACTCGGTGCTGAGCAACGCCGGCATGTCGGCGGCGGGCCTCGCGCTCATCGGGGCGGGGGCGGCGGCGGCCTGGACCGTGAACGGCGTGATGCTCGGCAAGGCCGCGAAGGACCGCCGCGAGGAAGAGGGGGCGGAGCCGGGCTCGACCTGGTAGCCACAGCCGAGCGGTCAGTCGCCCGACCGCTCCCGCATGCGCCGCCGGATGACCCACGCGTAAACGGCGACGTTCAGGATCACGAGCCCCACGGCGAGCGTGAGTTGCACGGTGCGCGTGAGCCCCGCCGGGTAGATGATGGCCAGGATGTAGTGCTCGATGAAGCCGCCCGCGTATGGGGTCTCGCCCGCCGCGCGACGCAGCTCATGCTCCAGGGGCGTCAGCGGGCAGATGCCCCCGCTCACCTCGATCCAGCCTCCCCAGACGAAGCACGGGATGTGCAGCCAGGGCGCCCGCGGCCATCTCAGCGCGAAGAGCCCGCCGAGCATCACGAACAGGATGAAGGCGAAGTGACCGAGCACGACGAGGGTCGCAAGGTTCCCATACCAACCGGGGGATAGGCTCATGGGCTCTCGCGGAGCTTCCGGGTGAGTTGCTCGGTCACCCGGCCACGGTGCACATTCAGCTCCATGAGGTCCAGAGGCGATCGAACGGGATTCGGCACGACCTCGGGAGCGATGACGCTCCTGGTCGCCGCCGCGTGCGCGGACTGGCCGGAGCCGCCCCCGGTGGAGCCCGAGGCGTTTTTCGCCGAGCACGAGGAGTGGCGCGTGAACCGCGAGCGCAGCCTCGTAACGCCGCCCGGTGGCGCCGTCCTCTGGGTGGGTCTCTACGAGCTCGCGCAGGGCGCGACGCCCTTCGGCTCCGATCCGTCACTCCCCATCGCGCTTCCCGTGGAGGACTCGCCACGTCTGGCGGGTACACTGCACAGGACCGGGCAGGAGGTACGGCTCGAGCCCGCGCCCGGCTCCCCCGTCAGCCTACGCGGCGGTACCCGCATCGTGGAGCCGACGCCCCTCGGCAGCGACCGGTCGGGCAACACCACCGACCTCGCCCTGGGCTCGCTCGGCATGCGCATCCACGGGGAGCCCGGCACCGACAGGCTCTGGCTGCGCGTCTGGGACGAGGACCTGCCCCTGCGCGAGACGTTCGAGCTGCCCGACTACTACCCGATCGACGGCGCGTGGCGTGTGCAGGCTCGCTTCGAGCACTATGACGAGCCCCGACCGCTCCGTGTGGCCGACGTGACGGGCGGCACCATCGAGTACGAGGCGCCGGGCGAGCTCGTCTTCCGTGCGGACGGCCGGGAGCACAGCCTGATCGCGACGGGAGGCCCGAACGCGACGTCCTTCTTCATCATGATGTGGGACTCCACGGCGGTCTCGGAGACGTACCAGGGTGGGCGCTACCTCCGTGTCCCTCTGCCGGACGAGTCGGGGTGGACGATCATCGATTTCAATCGCGTGTACAACGCGCCCTGCGTCTTCACCGCGTACTCCGTCTGCGCCCTCCCGCCTCGCGCCAACTGGCTCGGGCTGCACGTGACGGCCGGCGAAAAGCGACTGGAGTGACCTGCTGTCAGTGCGTCGGCATCGAGCGGCAGTTCGACGACGCCGTCGCCCGACGGCACATGAAGCGCTACAAGCGCAGGGGACCCGCCAAGATGACGCGCGTCCTCCTCGACGCGCTGATCTCCGAGGGCGCGGCTCACGCCACCTTCCTCGACGTAGGAGGTGGAGTGGGAGCGATCCAGTTCGGGCTCCTGGAGGCGGGCGCCGCGGGTGGGACCAGCGTCGACGCGTCGCCTGCGTACCTGGAGGCGGCTCGTCAGGAGGCGTCGTCACGCGGGCACGCCGGCCGGGTTCGCTACGTCGCCGGAGACGTCGTCGAGGTGCAGCATGGCATCGAGCCAGCGGATCTGGTCGCGCTCGACCGGGTCATCTGCTGCTACCACGACATGCCGGCGCTGGTGGACGCCACCGCATCCCGGGCCCGACGGGCGTACGCGCTCGTCTACCCGCGGGACACTCGGCTCACGAGGCTCGCGATCGGGCTGCTGAACCTCGCTCAACGCCTGAGGCGCCATCCCTTCCGTGCGTTCGTGCATCCCACGAGCGCGGTCGAGGCTCGTGTGGAGGCACACGGCTTCCGCCGCGTGTTCCTCCGGCGCTCGATCCTCTGGCAGGCGGTCGTGTTCCGGGCCGCGGCGTGACCATGCGGCTCCCCTTCCACACGCTCGACGTCTTCACGGATCGCGCCTTCGGCGGCAACCCGCTGGGCGTTTTCCCCGACGCGACGCATCTGCCGAGCGAGCTCATGCAGATGATCGCGCGCCAGATGAACCTCTCGGAGACGGTCTTCCTGGGGCCACCCGAGAGCGACAGGGGAACGGCGCGCGTCCGCATCTTCACCCCCGCCGTCGAGGTTCCTTTCGCCGGGCACCCCACCGTGGGGTCGGCGATCTTCCTCGCCTCTGGAGGGGCGGGCGAGCGCCAGGCCGGGTCGAACGAGGTGACGCTCGTGCTCGAGGAGAACGTGGGTGCGGTGCCGGTGAAGGTGCACTTCGAGGCGGGGCGGCCGGTATTCGCGCAGTTCACGACGGCGTTGCCTCCCGAGCATCGCCCGTGCGGCCTCGCCCCCGCCGATCTCGCGGCGCTCGTCGGGCTCCAGCCCGCCGACATCGGCCCCGATGGTCTCTCGCCCGAGATGGTGTCATGCGGCCTGCCATATCTCATCGTCCCGGTGCGGAGTCTCGACTCGATTCGGCGGGCTGAGCTCGACACGATCCGCTGGAGGAGCATGGTGGCCGACGGGTGGGCGCACCACGTGTACCTCGTGTGCCCGGAGAGCGAAGGCGAGGGCGTCGACATGCACGTTCGCATGTTCGCGCCGGGCTCGGGCGTTCCCGAAGATCCGGCGACCGGATCGGCGGCCGCGGCGCTCGGCGGGTACCTCTCCGCAGTCGACGGACGCGCCGAGGCGAGCCTCGCCTGGACGCTCGAGCAGGGCCTCGAGTGCGGCCGGCCCAGCCTCCTCTATGTGGAGGCCGACCGCGCGGGCGGCGTCACCGCGGCGGTCCGCGTGGGCGGATCCGCCGTGGCCGTCAGCGAGGGGATCATGACGATCCCCGGCTGAGAGGCGCCGGTGAAATCGGGATGGAAGAAGGCCCTCTGGGCCCTGGCGGCAGTGATCCTGCTGCTCGCCCTTCTCGGGGCGCTCGCCGTCACCGCGCTCACGCCGCGGATCGTCTCCTCCATGATGAACCCGCTCGTCGGGGAGGCCCGGGGAGCCCCATCGACCGAAGGGGCACGCGTTCACGCCGACCTCGCCGTCGTGGACCTCCACGCCGACGCGCTCCTCTGGGACGTCGACCTGCTCGCGCGACGCGACTACGGACACGTCGACCTCCCGCGCCTCGTGGAGGGCCGGGTCGCGGTCCAAGCCTTCGCCGTCGTCACCAAGACGCCGGCGGGGATGAACATCGAGTCGAACACAGCCGACTCCGATCTCATCACCTGGCTGGCGCTCGCGCAGGGGTGGCCGCCGCGTACCTGGCGGAACCTCCTCGGTCGGGCGCTCCACCAGGCGGACAAGCTCCACGACGCGGCCGAAAACTCCGAGGGGCGGCTCGTGGTGATCCGCGACCGTGCGGGCCTCGACGAGCTCCTGCGGCTGCGCGTGCGTGACCCGACCGTCGTCGGGGGGGTGCTCGGGCTCGAAGGCGCACACGCGCTCGAGGGCGACCTCGCCAGCGTCGACCGGCTCTTCGAGGCCGGCTTCCGCTCGATCGGGCTCACGCACTTCTTCGACAACGAGGTCGGGGGCTCGGCTCACGGCGTCGACAAGGGCGGCCTGACCGGCTTCGGCCGGAGCGTCTTGGCGCGCATGGAGGCGCTCGGCATGGCGGTGGACCTCGCGCACGCATCTCCCCGGCTGGTGGACGACGTGCTCGCGGTGGCCACGCGCCCCGTCATCGTGTCCCACACCGGCGTGCACGGCACGTGCGACAACCAGAGGAATCTCGACGATGCCCGACTGGCCGCGATCGCCGCGACGGGAGGAGTGGTCGGCATCGGGCTCTGGGAGACGGCGCTCTGCGGCGAGTCACCGAGCGCCTGGGCGCGCGCGGTTCGGCACGCCGTGACCGTCGCGGGCGTCGACCACGTCGCACTCGGGTCCGATTGGGACGGCGCGGTAGGCGCAATCGTCGACGCGGCCGGCACGGTGTACCTGGTGGACGCGCTCCTCGAGGAGGGTTTTTCCCAGGACGAGATCCACCGGATCATGGGTGCCAACGCGCTGCGCGTGCTGCGCGAGACTCTCCCGGTGGCTGACGCTACCGGCGGCTACCCCGCGGCCGGACCGATCGCCGCCCCGATCGCCTGGGCGATCCGGCGCTTCGGAGGCACAGGCACGATCGAGTCGCCGTCGCGGTACATGCGGCAGCGCGGCCCCTCGGCGGCCTCGCGCGGCGCCCACGAATGAGGGCCGGGCGCCACATCCTCTCCGTTCACGAGGACCGTCGGGGAGCCGAGGTTCCGCGCGTACTCGGGGCAGCCCGGATCCTCGCTGCTCCATTCGGTCCACACGGCGGGGACACCGGCCTCCCGGCACGCCGAGGCCAACAGGGAGCGCGCACCCTCGACGTTGGGGCAACCTGGATCGAAAACCAACTCGATCTGGAGACGGAGAGCCAGCCTGTCCTCCTGGGGGGTGGCGGGCGTCCGTTCGGGCGCCCAATGTGCAAGGGCTCTCTAACCCAGGGCTGTGGCTTTTGTTACACGCCGGGGCACGTGGCGAGGAACCTCGGAGGGAACGATGGCGGGGAGGGTCGAGGCGATCTGGCTCAAGCGTGCCGTACGCGGCTCCATGGACCCGGTCCGGGAAGTCACCCTCGTCGCTGGCCGCGGCATCGACGGGGACGCGAATCTCGGACGCTCGGCGCGCCAGGTGACGATCATCGAGCGCGAGGTCTTGGACGACGTTCGACGGTCCCTGCCGGCGGCAGAGCCGCATATGCGCCGCGCCAACTTCATGGTCTCGGGCGTTCGTCTCGAGGGTTCGCGTGAGCAGGTTCTGACGCTCGGGGGCGTGCGCGTGCTCATCAAGGGCGAGACGCGGCCGTGCGAGCGGATGGACGCGCAGTGCCCGGGGCTCACCGCCGCGCTCGAGCCGCCGTGGCGCGGCGGCGCGTACGGCATCGTGCTCGATGACGGCCCGGTGCGCGTCGGCGACGCGGTCTCTCTGGAGGCCGCGGCGGTCCCGGGGTAACAGCTACGGGCTGTCGTTACCGTCCAGGACGACGATCTCGCCGTTCCGGTCCCGCGCCTGCTCGCTGCAGAAGCCGAGGATCACCTCCGCCACCTCGCCGGCGCGCACGAGGCGGTCCTGCCCGGCGTGGTCCAGCATCGCCCTCAGGGCGTCGTGCCACGACTTCCCCGTCAGGTGCATGATCCTGGCGATCGCTTCGTCGGTGAGGGGCGTGTCGACGTAGCCGGGACAGATCGCGTTCACCGTGACGCCGGTCCCGGCCGCCTCCGCCGCGACCGCCCTCGTGAAGCCTACGACGGCGTGCTTCGCCGCGACGAACGCCGCGATGTAGCGATCTCCCTCGAGCCCCGCCAGCGAGGCGACGTTGACCACCCGCCCCCAGCGCTGATCGACCATCTTGTCGAAAACGGCCTGTGTGCAGAGGAACGTGCCGGTCGCGTTCACGGCCATGATGTGCTCCCACTCGGCCAGCGTGATGCGGCCGAGCAGATTCGACGTGGCGGTGGAAGCGTTGTTGATCAGAATGTCGATGCGACCCATGGCCTCGCAGGCCGACAACGCCATGTCGCGTACCTGGCGCGGATCGGTCACGTCGCACCGGAACGCGAACGCCTCCAGCCCGCCTTGGCGCATCTGTGCCGCGACATCGACGACCTGCTCCTCGTTGCGCCCGACCACGGCGACCTTGGCGCCGGCCTCCGCGAGCGCGATCGCGGTCGCCGCGCCGATGCCGCGCCCGCCACCCGTGATGACGGCCGTGTGGCCCGCCAGACGGGGGCGCGCATCCGCGGCTCTTTCAGTCAAGGCTCGGTCCATGTCCGCCGGTCGTTGTGGAGAAGTCGAGGCTTCTCTAGTCTAGCGATGCGGCATCCGCTCGCACTACTTCGCGGCACATCTCACGCCCACCGCGGGCCGGCCACGGCGCGCGCCTGGAAGCCCATCATGCGCCTGACCCGCCTAGCTCCAGCGCTCTCGCTGCTCACGCTCACCGCCGCCACGGCTTCCACCCTCAGATGGGGCGTCGAAGGCCACGAGATGGCCGCTCGCGCGGCGGTCGCGGTGCTACCCGCCGACATGCCGAGCTTCTTCCGAGCCGCGGGCGACCAGCTCGTCTATCTCAACCCCGAGCCCGACCGCTGGCGCAACCGGGACGCCGTGGAGATGGACCAGGCTTGGTCGTACGATCACTACGTCGACCTGGAGAACGTGCCCGACGAGGCGCTCGCCGCCCCCAACCGCTTCGCTTACCTGGAGGCGCTCGACGACGCCGGGCTGGAGAGGCCCGAGCGTGACGGCGGGTTCCTGCACCTCAGGATCGTGGAGCTCTACCAGAGACTCGTCACGGAGTGGCGCCTATGGCGCGCTGAGCCTGACGGGGTCCGCCGACGCTGGATCGAGCAACGCATCGTGAACGACGCCGGTATCCTGGGACACTACGTGACCGATGCCTCACAGCCGCACCACGCGACCATCCACTTCAACGGCTGGGCCGCCTCGGCGCCGAACCCCGAGGGCTACACGCTCGACAGGACCTTCCACGCGCGCTTCGAGAGCGACTTCGTGAGCGCGCATGTGCGACCGACGGATGTGAGCGGGCGGGTCCGCCGTGCGCCCCGCTCAATCGCCGGATCCATCCGCCCGGCGGTGGTCGACTATGTTCGCGCGTCGAACGCCGAGGTCGAGACGCTCTATCGCCTCGACAGGGACATCGGCTTCAATCCAACGCGGCCTGCCGGACCGGAGACGCGCGACTTCGCCGCGGAACGCCTCGCGGTCGGTGCGCGCATGTTGGCGGACCTGTGGTGGTCGGCCTGGCTGGAGAGCGCGACCGCTGAGTGAGCGTGCGCTTGCGGCGCTCGAGCGTGAGGTCATCGGGTGCCGCCGCTGCCCGCGGCTCGTCGAGTGGAGGGAGCGCGTCGCGCGCGAGAAGCGCGCCGCATTCCGCGACCACGAGTACTGGGGGCGGCCCGTTCCCGCGTTCGGCGACCCCGAAGCCCGGATCCTCGTGGTCGGTCTCGCGCCCGCCGCCCACGGCGCCAACCGCACGGGCCGCATGTTCACCGGCGATCGGTCCGGGGACTGGCTCTATGGCGCGCTCCACCGCGCCGGCCTCGCGTCGCGGCCCGAGTCGACGACCCGAGACGACGGGCTGAGGCTGAGCGGCGTCCTCGTCACGGCGGTGGTTAGGTGCGCTCCGCCCGCGAACAGGCCCACGCCCGCCGAGCGGGACGCATGCCGGCCGTGGCTCGAGGCGGAGCTCGACTTGCTCGAGCGCGTGCGCGTCTTCGTCACCCTCGGAAGCTTCGCGTACGACCAGACGCTCCGGATGTTGGGAGACCGCGGCACCAACGTCCCGTCGCCGAAGCCGCGCTTCGGGCACCTCGCCGAGGTCGGTCTCGGCGACGGCCGTGCCGTGCTGGCCTCCTACCACCCGAGCCAGCAGAACACCTTCACCGGCAAGCTCACCCAGCGGATGTTCGACCGGGTTTGGGCGCGAGCACGAGAGTTGGGGGGTGGCTGAGGCGCCCGGCCGCCGGGACCGCCGGCTTGCCGGCGCGCCGTCGGGCCCGGACTTTCCCTGCCGGCTCGTCGCGGACCCCGAACCCAGGAGCCTCCGATGCACTCCCGCGCCGCCCTTCCCACGTGGTGCTCGCTCGTGACAGCCGGGGCGCTCGCAGGCGCGGCCCTCGCGGCGCCGACGGAGCTGCGCGGCCAGGCGAGCGCGCCGTGGCTCGGTGTCCCCCTGCCGACGGGTCTCGCGCTCCCACCGCAACTCGGCGTGCTCGCCGATCCGGGCTTCGCGGCTCCCGCGCCCGCGATTCCGGCTGGCGAGGAGAGCTTCACGGAGCTCGAGGGGTGGCGCGTGCAGGGGTACCTCGAGTCGATCGTGGGCTTCTCGAAGCGGAGCCGCGAGCGCGGCGAGCGCATGTGGGGGCGCGTGTCCGGGCTTCCGGACGCCGAGCAGACGGCCGCTTGGCTCGCCGGCCGCTTCGCGGCCGCCGGCCTCACGCACGTCGAGATGCAGCGCTACGAGGCCGATGCCGAGATGTGGTGGCCCGAAGACTGGGAGGCGCGCGTGCTCGGCCACGCCGACCTGGGCCGCGGCTCCGAGGACGTCGTGCTCGGCTCGGCGGTCCCTGCCCGGGGGGTGCAGATCCCCGGCGGCGTGCTCACGGCGCCGCTCGTCTACGCGGGCGACATCGGCGACTTCGCCGACGTCGACGTTCGTGGCAGCGTCGCCGTACAGCGTATTCGCCCGTCCAGCGGAGCGTTTTCGCAGCGCGCCGCGATCCAGGAGGGGGCGCAGGAGCTGCTGGCGCGGGGCGCGGTCGGCGTCCTCAACTACATCGATCAGCCCGGCAACATGCACGTGCGCGACTTCGGCGGGTGCGGTATCTGCTTCAACATCGGGGGCGACGACGGCGCGTTCCTCAGGGATGTAGCCGAGCGGGCGTCGCGAGCGGGATCCGAGAACGCGCTGCACGTCCGCCTCGAGCTCGACGCGAGCATCCGCTCCGGGCTCGCCGCCCATAACGTCGTGGGTGTCGCTGCCGGCGAGAGCGACGAGGTCATCATAGTGAACGCGCACCTCGACGGCTGGTACGATGCGGCCGGCGACAACGGCGACGGCCTCGCGGTCCAGCTAGCGCTCGCGCGTCACTTCGCGAGGCCCGAGAACCGCCCGGCGCGCACGCTCGTCTTCGTGGCGAGCGGCGGCCACCACAGCGCGGGGCTCAACGGCCCGCAGAGCTTCGTCGTGATGAACCCCGAGCTCGCCGGCCGCGCGGTGCTCGTGCTCAACCTGGAGCACGTCGCCCAGTACCTCGTCGATCCCGACAGCTGGGAGGTCCGACGCGAGGAGCAGCCCATGGGGTGGGGCGTCACGAACCTGGCCCCGTTCCTCGTCGACCTCACCGACCGCGGCGTCGAGCGTTACGGCTTCGCGCTGCGCCCCGACTACGGCACCTCCGTGCCCGGCGACCTGGGGCGCTACGATGTCCTGGGCGTGCCGCGGGTGCAGGCGATCCATGCAGGTCCGCTCTATCACACGAGCGCCGACGTCCTCGAGTCCATCTCGGTCGGCGGCCTCGAGCGAGCGGCCCGTTTCTATGCGTTCTTCATCGACGGCGTCGCGAAGGCGACGCGTGAACAGATCGATCCATGAGGCTCCGCTGGACATATGGCCCCGGGGGCCTCACCGTAGCTGCCCTTCGACTCACACCCGACCCGAGGCTTTCCATGCGCCAGTGGCTCCGCAGGGGCGTCTTCACGACCACGACGCTCGCGTGCAGCGCGCTCCCCCTCGCCGCCCAGGACGGCGCCACGCCGTACGGCGAGTGGCGCTACTGGGGCGCCGACATGTCGAGCACGCGGTTCTCACCGCTCGACCAGATCAACGCGGACAACTTCAGCGACCTCGAGGTCGCGTGGGTCTGGCGTGGCGATAACTTCGGCCCGAATCCCGACTTCGTGAATCGCTCGACGCCCATCTACGCCGATGGACTTCTGTATACCGTGGCGGGGCTGCGGCGCGCGGTCGTGGCCGTCGACCCGGCCACTGGCGAGACGCTCTGGACGTACCGCGAGCCGCACACCGAACGGTGGGAGCGCTCGCCGCGCCGCAACTACGGGCGCGGGGTCGCGTACGCCGAGGTCGACGGGCGCGGGGTCATCTACCTGGTGACGCCGGGCTTCTTCCTCCACGCGCTCGACGCGAAGACCGGCCTGCCACTCGAGGGGTTCGGCAGCCAGATCCCAATCGAGGGCTTCCCCGAAACCGGCACCGTGGACATGCTCGCGACGCTCGGGCACCCCTACGACGTGCAGACCGGCATCGAGAGGAGCCGCGGAGCGATCACGACGTCCTCCCCGCCGCTCGTCGTGAATGGCGTGATCATCGTCGGGAACTCGGCGCACCAGGGCGGCGGCTACTCGCGCATCGAGAACGTGCCGGGCGACGTCCAGGCCTTCGACGCACGCACGGGCGCGCACCTGTGGACTTTCCACACGATCCCCCGCGCGGGCGAGTTCGGGAACGAGACGTGGGAGAACGAGTCATGGCGCTACGTCGGCAACGTGAACGTGTGGGCGCCCCTCACCGCCGACCCCGATCTCAACCTGGTGTATCTCGCCACCGACGCCCCGACGAACGACTACTTCGGCGGGCACCGGCCGGGCTCCAACCTCTTCGGCAGCAGCCTGGTCGCGGTCGACATCCGCACGGGAGAGCGGCGCTGGCACTACCAGATGATTCATCACGACATCTGGGACTGGGACCTGCCGGTGGCGCCCATCCTCGTGGACCTGACCGTCGACGGGCGTGAGATCCCCGCGGTCGTGCAGGCGTCCAAGCAGACGTTCATCTACGCGTTCAACCGCGAGACAGGCGAGCCCATCTGGCCCATCGTCGAGCGGCCGGTGCCGGAGGGTGACGTGCCGGGCGAGTGGTACAGCCCGACGCAGCCGTTCCCGACACGCCCGGCCCCGACGGAGCTCCAGGGTCTGTCCGTCGACGACCTGGTCGACTTCACGCCCGAGCTCCGGGCGATGGCGCTCGAGCAGGTCGCCGACATCAAGCTCGGCCCGATCTTCACGCCGTGGGTCAACACGGACAACCCGCAGTACCGCGCGACCGCGCAGTGCCCGAGCGCGACGGGCGGCACGAACATCCCGGGTGGCCCCGTGCTCGACCCCGAGACCGGCATCCTCTACGTGCAGTCGCGCAAGGCGTGCTCGGGCGGCCGACTCGGCACCGCGTCCGAGCGCGACGACGGGAGCGCCGAGAGCAACCAGCCCGGAAGCACGGTCGTCGACTACATCTCGGCGGGCGGAGGCGGCTTCGCCGCGTTCGAGAACGGCCTGCCGATCTTCAAGCCGCCGTACGGGCGCATCACCGCCGTGGACATGAACACGGGTGAGCACCTCTGGTGGATCCCGAACGGCGACACGCCGGACCGCATCGCCGAGCATCCGCTCGTTCAGGGGATCGATCTCCCGAACACGGGCTACCAGGGCGACGCGACGGTGCTCGTCACCCGGAGCCTGCTCATGTGGGCCGAGGGGCGCGGGGGACGGGCGCTCTGGTACGCTGCGGACAAGCAGACGGGCGAGCGCATCGGGGCGGTGGAGATTCCGTCCTCGGTGAGCACCGCGCCGATGACCTACATGCACGACGGCGTGCAGTACATCGTGGTCTCGATCGCCGGCCAGGGCTTCCCGGGCTCGTTCGCCGCGCTGCGGCTGCCGGGCTGACGCTTCGGGCAGCGCCCTGCGCGCCTCGACCAGGGAGACGAGCGACGCCGGCGGCCCCGACGTGGGGCGCCGGCGCTTCGCTCATCTGGCTTGGGCTACATGCCGCCCATCGGCATGAACATCGTCATGCCGTTGACCGAGACCTCGCCCACGAACACGTTGCCGGCGGCGTCGACGGCGATCCCCTCTCCGATCGTGCCGAGCGGGGGCCTCTCTGGGTGCGGCGGAACGAAGGCGCGTAGCGACCCGTCGCGCGCGCTGCCGATGTAGATGCCGCGGCGCATGCCCGGGTTGCGCTCGTCGCCAGACTCGGAGTCGAGAACGTACATCGTGTCGTCCGAGTCGATGAAGACGTCGTTCGGGCGGCCGAACTGCCGCCACTCGTCGACGAACTGGTAGCCCTCGTCGAAGATCTGGATGCGGTTGTTGCCGCGGTCGGCCACGAAGAGCCGCCCCTCCGAGTCGAATGCCATCGCGTGCGGCACGCTGAACTGTCCGGGGCCGCTCCCCGGCTCGCCGAAGCTCCCCAGGTAGCTCCCGTCGGCGGCGAAGCGCGAGATCCGGTTCACCCCCTGCGGGCCGTGCCCCTCGGCGACGAGGATCTCGCCGTTCGGCGCGACGATCACGTCGTTGGGCTGGTCGAGCGCCTCCGGCGGTGCGCCTGTCGTGCCGGGTGTGCCCAGCACCATCAGCACCTCACCCTCGGGGCTGAACTTCACGACCTGGTTCCCCTTGCGGGCGGCATCGGGTGCTTCGGCGATCTCCGCCTCGCGCGCAGCCCGCCCGTCGGTGACCCACACGTTGCCTTCGCCATCGACATACATCCCGTGCGGGCGCACGAACATGTCCGCGCCGAAGGTCGTGAGCAGCGTACCGTCCGTGCGGAAGCGGAGCACGGTGGGGACGTCCGACGCGATGCAGTCGTCACCGCCGCACCGCTCGAAGACCCAGAGGGTCTCCCCGGCCGGATCCACGTAGACGCCGCTCACCCTGCCCCAAGCGCGCCCCTCGGGGAGCATGCCCCAGTTACGGTGCGTCATGTACGGGTTGGGCAGGTCACCGGAGGCCTCCGCGCCGTCGGCGCTCGCGCGCCCCTCCGAGCTGCACGCCGATACGACGAGCAGCGCGTTCAGCGAGAGGACATTCAGAGCTCTCAGGCAGGTGGGCTTCGACATCGGGGGCGCTCCGGAGCGGGAGGATCGGAAAGGGTCGAGCCGCAGGCGCCGGCGCGGTGCGGCGGTCCAGGACCCCGAAGATCGGGCGGACCCGCCTGGGAGACCAGTGCCGGCGGTCCGCCACCGCCGAGCGACTCTTCCTGAACCCCGACTGCGGCTCCGGCACCTTCTCGAGGCGGCGCGTCAGCTCGAGCGCGGGAGCGCGCCGCAAGCTCGAGGCGATGGTCGGGGCTGCGCGAGAGGCGCGGGCCTCTCTAGCCGGTTGACTTGACACCCCGTAGGCTCCGGGGGAACGCGACGCGCCCAAACCGGTTGTCTCCCGCAAGAATGAGGATCCCGCGATGGCCCGTGACCCACGACGACTCATGGGTAGGCTGCCTAGCGTACTCGCGCTCGCGGCCCTGGCAGCGCCATCTACTGCCGCCGGCCAATCCGTCGACCGCGCCGGCCAGGCGATCGACGAGGAGTACACGCGCCTCATCGCCGAGCACCTACAGGACGATCGCATCACGACCGAGCTCGTGGACCATCTCCCGGCGTCGGAGACGGTGCCGACACCGCTCGACTTCCACGGGCGGATCGTCGGGACGCCGGACGAGCTCACGTACGCGGCCGACATCCACCGCTACATGCGCGCGATAGCGGCTGCGTCGCCGCGCGCCACGGTGTGGCCGATCGGGTTGAGCGAGGAGGGACGTGAGGCGGTCGTGATGGCGATCGCCGACTCGGCGACGATCGCAACCCTCGAAACGTATCGCGGCTACCTGCACGAGCTCACGGACCCGCGAGTCACGTCCGAGGAGCGGGCCCAGGCGCTCATCGACGGGATCGCCAAGCCCATCTACTGGCTCATCAGCGGCATGCACTCGCCCGAGAACGGCGGCCCCGAGATGCTCCAGGAGCTCGCGTATCGGCTCGTGGTGCAGGAGTCCGACTTCGTGCGCTCCATCCGCGACGACGTCATCACGTTCATCACCCCGGTGATCGAGGTCGACGGGCGAGAGCGGCAGGTCGACACGTACTACTTCAACAAGGACAGGCCCGAGGACGAGGGCGAGCTCCCGCTGATGTACTGGGGCAAGTACGTCGCGCACGACAACAACCGCGACGCCATGGGGCAGATGCTCCAGCTCACCAAGCACGTGAACGCCGTGCAGCTCGAGTGGGCGCCCACGATCATGCACGACCTGCACGAGCAGCAGAGCTACCTCTACTCGTCGACGGGTACCGGTCCGTACAACGAGGCCTTCGACGCGATCACGATCACCGAGTGGTGGATGTTCGCCGAAAACGACGTGCTCGAGATGTCAAAGCGCGGCGTCCCGGGCGTGTGGACGTACGGCTTCTACGACGGCTGGACGCCCAACTACATGTTCACGATCGCGCACGCGCACAACGCGACGGGGCGCTTCTACGAGGTCGCGGGCTACGGGCCCCAAAACCGCACGCTGAGCGTGGGCTCGACGGTCTCCAGCCGCGAGTGGTACCGCCCCAACCCACCACTGCCCGAGATCGAATGGGGGCCCCGGAACAACACGAACATCCAGCAGTCGGCCGTCCTCTTCTCCCTCAAGTACCTCGCCGACCATGCGTCGACGTTCCTCGACAACTACTGGATCAAGAACAAACGTGCAGTCGCGCGCGCGCATGAGAACGGCGCCGTCACGGCGTGGGTCATTCCCGCCGGCCAGCGCCGGGCCGCCGACGCGGCCGACGCCGTCAACGAGCTCATGCGTCAAGGCCTCGAGATCCACCGAGCCGACCGCTCGTTCGAGGCGGGCGGCGTGCGCGTCGAGGAGGGCGACTACATCGCGCGCGGCGACCAGCCGTTCCGCACGCTGGCCGACATCTACCTTGCGCGCCAGCAGTTCTCGCTCGAGAGCCCGAGGCCGTACGACGACACCGGGTGGACCTTCCAGCTCATGCGGAACGTGCGCCTCGACGAGGTGCGGGACACTGCTGTGCTCGCCCAGCGCATGACGCTGGTCACGGACTCGGTGCGCGCACCCGGCGGTGTCACGGGTCGCGGCTCCGTGCTCGTCGTCGACCACACGACGGACAACAACCTGATGACGTTCCGCTTCCAGCACGCGGGCGTTCGCATGCTCGCTGCGGAGGAGGACTTCCAGCTCGGCGGCCGCGACTTCCGCGCCGGCGCGTTCATCCTGCCGGCGCCCACGGCCTCCGAGCGGAGCGCCGTCGAAGCGAGTCTCGTCGACCTGGGGCTCCGCGCCTGGGCGACGGGCTCGGCCCCGGACGTCCCCACGCACGAGCTCGACGTGCCGCGCATCGGCTATGTCCACTCCTGGCGACGCACGCAGGACGAGGGGTGGGTGCGCGGCGCGCTCGACCACTACGGGATCCCTTACGATTACTTCAGCGAGCTGCGCGTGGTCGAGGGTGACCTGCGGGCACGGTACGACGTCATCGTCTACCCGCACGTTGGCGGGAGCCCCGAGGCGCATTTGCATGGTCTCGAGGTCGACGGTGAGCTGCCGCTACCCTACAGGCGAACGGAGAAGACGCCGAACCTGGGCAACGTCGACGAAGCCGACGACATTCGCGGCGGGATGGGCCTCGAAGGGCTGGTGGCACTGTCCGACTTCGTGCGAGCGGGCGGGATGCTGCTCGTGGAGGGCTCGACTTCCGCGCTCTTCCCGGAATACGGCCTCACACCGGGTGTCGCCGTGGAGCGACCCGACGGGCTGATCGCGCCGGGCTCGGTCCACCGGGGTGTCATCGTCGACCCGTCGAGCCCGATCGCCTACGGGTACGAGG
>Ga0299906_10002229_pt1 | contig 16156 bp, 10 predicted proteins | sample RVTome_14_FD_200259 | JGI IMG/M metagenome (GOLD analysis project Ga0299906, IMG submission 200259) | Soil microbial communities from uranium-contaminated site in the Upper Colorado River Basin, Wyoming, United States - RVT145D125 (version 2) ...
GGTCGGGTCCGAAGCTGGCGCCCACCCGTGTCCACGTCGCAAGCCTCTCCACGCGCGGGCGAACGCGTGAGCGCCGCGCCCGAAGCTCCCCTGCGGATCGCGCTGCTCGGCTACGGCCGGATGGGACACGAGGTCGAGCGGGTGGCGCTCGAGGAGGGCCACGAGATCGCCCTGCGGCTCGACATCGACGACAACCGCGACGGCGCCGGCATCACCCCCGAGAGCTTCGCCGGCGTCGATGTCGCCATCGACTTCAGCCAGCCCGAGGCGGTGCCGATCAACATCGACAAGCTCAGCGCCGTGGGGACGCCGATGGTGGTCGGGACCACCGGCTGGAGCGATCGGCTCGACGAGATGCGCGCGCTGGTCGAGAAGCGCGACGGAGCGTTGGTGTATGGCGCCAACCTCTCGGTGGGCGCCAACCTGTTCTTCCGCCTCGCCGCCGTCGCCGCCGAGCTGTTCGATCCGTTCGCCGACTACGACCCCTACGTCATCGAGCACCACCACCGGCACAAGCTCGACGCCCCCAGCGGCACCGCCCTGCACGTCGCCGGCCTGCTGCTGGCGCGCAGCAGCCGCAAGACCCGCGTCCAGGCGGGCAACCCCGAGGCCGCCATCGACCCGGAGGCGCTGCACGTCGCCAGCATCCGCGCCGGCGCCGCCCCCGGGGAGCACCGCGTCGGCTTCGACAGCGGCGCCGACAGCGTCGAGCTCGTCCACACCGCCCGCAGCCGCGAGGGGTTCGCCCGCGGCGCCGTGCTGGCGGCGGGATGGATCGTCGGCAAGCGCGGCGTCTTCGAGTTCGGCGAGGTGCTCGACGCGATCCTCGAACATGAACCTGCATCCAGCACACCGGTGGGCCGCGGACGATGAGCGCGCTTTCCCACACGATGTACGCTCTTGGAAGCTCCGATCGAAGCCGCCGCTCGGGCGGTGGAACAGGGAGGTCGTCATGAAGTCAGCGAAGCGCTTGAAGCCATCGAGAGACGTCGCCGCGGTCGCCCGCAAGCTCGACCCGGCCACCCGCGTTGCCGGGCGAGAGAGCCCGCGTCGGGTCGGCGCCGGCGGCGTCCGCCGGAGCCTTTGTCTCGCCGCGCTCACCTTGCTCGCCGCGCCGGCCCTCGCCGCGGCGCCACCGGCCTTGCCGGTCCCCGCCGCGGCGCCGCCCGCCGCCCAGGAGACGGTCGACCAGGCGATGGTCGCCAGGATCCGCGCCGAGGGGCTGGAACGCTCGCAGGTCTGGGAGACCTTCGGCCAGCTCGTCGACGTCTTCGGGCCGCGGTTGACCGCCAGCCCCGCCTATAACGCCTCGGCGCAGTGGGCGCGCGACCAGCTCCAATCGTGGGGGATCGACGACGCCCGTCTGGAGGCCTTCGAGTTCGGCCGCGGCTGGACGCTGGAGGGCTTCCGGCTGGAGATGCTCGAGCCCCGCTACATGCCGCTGATGGGCTACCCGCGCGCCTGGAGCCCGCCGACCGGCGGCGTGCTGATCGCTGAGCCGCTGTGGCTGGCCGGCAAGGGCCCCGCGGAGCTCGAGGCCTTCCGCGGCCGTCTCGCGGGCGCCGTGGTCATGACGCGGCCGATCGAGACCCGCTTCATCACCGAGGACCGCGACTACCCGCCCGACGACCGCGAGGCGGGCGCTGCGGCCTCCGGCGAGCGCTGGAGCCCGACCAGCCGCGCCGCCGTCGCGGAGGAGGACAGCCGCGACGAGGCCGAGCGCGAGGCCGAACGCCAGGCGCAGCAGCAGGCGCGCGCCGCCCAGCAGGCGCTCGCCCGGCTCATCCAGGAGGAGGGCGCCGGCGTCGCGCTGGAGCCCAGCCGCGGCGTCCACGGGACGATCTTCGTCCTCGGCCAGAGCCGCGACGACGACGATGCCGTCCCCACCGTCGTGCTCGCTGCCGAGCACTACAACATGATCGCCCGCATGCTCGAGCGCGGCGCCGGCGTGCGGCTGGCGGTCTCGGTCGAGTCCCGCTTCCACGAGGACGACACCAACGGCTACAACGTCATCGCCGAGATCCCCGGCGTCGACCCCGAGATCGGCGACGAGGTGGTGATGGTCGGCGCCCACCTGGACTCCTGGCACTCGGCGCCCGGCGCCACCGACAACGCCGACGGCGCTGCCACCGTGCTGGAGGCCATGCGCATCCTCAAGGCGCTCGGCGTGCAACCGCGGCGCACCATCCGCATGGCGCTGTGGGCGGGCGAGGAGCAGGGGCTGCGCGGCTCCCGCCAGTACGTCGCCCGGTACCTCGCGGGCGAGGCCAACGTCGCCGCCCGCGACAAGTTCTCGGTCTACTTCAACCTCGACCCCGGGGCCGGCCCCATCAAGGGGTTTTTTCTCGAGGGCAATCAATTCGTGCTGCCGTTCTTCGAGGCCAACCTGGCGCCGTTCGCCGACCTCGACACGACGATCCTCAACATGGGCGGGATCTGCTGCACCGACCACCTGAGCTTCATCCGCGAGGGCTTGCCCGGCTTCCAGCCGATCCACTCGTACGACGACTACGACGTCCGCACCCACCACACCAACGTCGACTCGTACGAGCGGATCCGCGAGCAGGACCTCGAGCAAGCCTCGGTGGTGATGGCCTCGCTCCTGTACCACGCCGCCATGCGCGACGAGATGTTCCCCCGCGCCGCGCCGATCGGCGGGCGGTAGCTCGGAAGGACCACGTCCACGCATCGGAGATGACAGGAAGGCGACCGCCGGGGGCTCCTGAAACGTCGAGTCCGGGCCCTCGTGCTTGGCTCCCGCGGGGCGGCACGACGACCGGCGAATTCGGGGGATGCCGGAACCGATATTTACTCGGCGGCGCCGCGGAGCATACGATTAGTGCGTCGGGCGGAGTGCGCCCGCATGCGAACCGATCTCGATTCCGTTCCCCTGAGGGTTGCCATGAATAGCGAAGAGGATTGTCGGGCCCCTGATCGCGGTGGCCGGCGACCGATCGGAGCCTGGCGTTCCCGGGTGGTGCCGGCGGCCGCGGCGCTCATCGCGCTGGGCCTCGCCGGAGGCGGCTCCAGCGCCGCCCGCGACGGCCTCGCCACCCCGCCGGGGGCCCTGCCCACCGGCGCGGCGACAGCGGATTCCGGCGGCGGACACCCGGCCGCCCCGCAGAGCGGCTTCCGCACCGTCGTGATCGACCCCGGTCACGGCGGCTCGGAGACCGGCGCGATCGGCCCCAGCGGCCTGACCGAGAAAGAGGTCGTCCTCGACATCGCCAACCGGCTGCGCGATTTGCTGCAGGCGAACCTGGGCCTGCACGTCGAGCTGACCCGGGAGGCCGACATCTACAAGCCGCTCGAGGAGCGCACCGCCCACGCCAACTGGTTGAAGGCCGACGTCTTCATCTCCATCCACGCCAACGCCTACCGCGGTCGCGGCGTCCGCGGCGCCGAGACCTTTTTTCTTTCCGACCGGGCGAGCGACGACAACGCCCGCCGCTTGGCGGCGATGGAGAACGACGCCCTCGACCTGGGCGGCCCGGCTTCCGGGGACACCGGCCTGCAGATGCTGCTCTGGGACATGGCGCAGACCGCCCACCTGCAGGAGAGCAGCCAGCTCGCCGACATGATCCAGCAGCAGCTCAACCAGCTCTCGGGGACCAGCGACCGTGGCATCAAGCAGGCGCCGTTCCGCGTCCTGCGGGGCGCCAACATGCCGGCCGTCCTGGTGGAAGTGGGCTTCATCTCCAACTCCGACGAAGAGCGCCTACTCGCCGACCCACGCCATCGCCAACGGATCGCCGAGAGCCTGTCCGAAAGCATCAACCATTATCGACGCCGCCAGGCGTCGCTGCTCGGCGGCTCGCCACGCTGACCTTGCCGCCCGGCGGCCCCGTGGAGTCTGGAATTGGATGAGTCGTAACGACCCCAAGCTGCCGTGGCGTGTCGTCGCCATCTCCGCGCTGCTGTTCGTCGCCCTGGCGGTCCTCGGCTGGCGGCTCCTGGGGTCCGGCGGCGCCCCCGGCGCCGGCGATCCGCCGGCTGCCGCGGCGCCCGCGGGCCAGCCTGCGGACCCCGAAGCCGGCGCCCGAGGCGGCGCCGGGGAAGCGGCGAGCGGCGCCGGCACCGCCAGCGCCGGCCAGCCACCAGCATCGACGGCGCCGGTCTTCGACCCCTCCAATCCCGAGTCCCGCGCCTCGCTCTCCCGAGCCCGGTCCGATCGCGGCACCATGGAGCTGCAGCTCTTCCTGATCGTTCCCGGCCTCGAGCAGCTCGTTCCGGTCTCCCACACCGTGGCGGCCCCCGCCGGCCTCGACGCCCAGGTGCGCCGCGCCGTCCAGGAGCTGATCCTGTGGTCGGGAACCCAGGCGGTCTCGCCGCTGCCTCCCGAGGCCGGGATCCGCGAGGTATGGGTCTCGCCGGCGGGGATCGCCTACGTCGATTTCGACCGGCGGCTGCGCGACTTCGCCGGTGGCGGCGCCCTCGGCGAGCTGCACATCGTCTACGGCGTCGTCTCGACGGTGGTGATCAGCTTCCCCGAGGTCTTCGCCGTGCAGCTCCTGGTCGAGGGCGCGATGATCGAGACGCTCGCCGGCCACGTCGATCTGGCCGGACCCCTGGTGCCCTCCGACGAGTGGGTCCTGCTCGAGCCGCGGGAACGGCGCCTGCCGGAATCGGATGGCGACTGAGCGCCTCCCACAGTTCGCACCGCCCGACGCCTCCCGGTCCCTGCGAGGGAGCGGGTCTCACGTGGGCTGTCGAGCAGCAAGCGACGCTGGCCCTCCTCGCAGAGGCACCGGGACAGTGACGCCCCTTCTCGCACGGCTTCGGTCGCGACGCCACTGCCCAACGGGGTACACCAATGAGCGGCGATGAGAAATGCGGACCCTGATCTTCGCCACCCGTAACGCGGGCAAGGTCCGAGAGATGGAGGCGCTGCTCGCCGGCGGCGCCTGGAGTCTCGAGCGGCTCCCCGAGGAGATCGGCGAGGCCACGGAGACCGGCGCGACGTTCGGCGCCAACGCCCGCGAAAAGGCGCTGTTCGCCGCCGCCCGCTTGCCGCATCCGGTCATCGCCGACGACTCCGGCCTGCAGATCGACGCCCTCGGCGGCGAGCCCGGCGTCCGCTCGGCGCGCTACATCGACCCGGATCTCGACCCCGCGGCCCGCAACCGCGCCGTGCTCGACAAGCTGCGCCAGGTGCCCGACGCGCAGCGGACCGCCCGCTTCGTCTGCCATCTCGTCCTCGCCCACGACGGCGCCGTCGTCCACGAGGTCACCGGCACCTGCGAAGGAACGATCGCCAGGCAACCGCGCGGCAACGAGGGCTTCGGCTACGACCCGATCTTCGTCGTCCCCGACCTCGACCGCACCTTCGCCGAGATCAGCCGCGAGGAAAAGTCGTCGCGCTCGCACCGCGGCGTGGCGGCGCGGGCGATGGCCGCCTTTCTGCGCGACTGGCGCCCCTGAGGAGCCGCGCCAAGGCCTCGAAGAGCAAGGTCCAAGGTCCGAGCCGGCTGGGCGATTCGGCAGCAAGCCTTGCGCGCCGCCTGCCGCCGCCCGAAAAAGTTTGGAAGGCGGGGCCCGGCCTAGGTATCCTGGAGGCTCTGATCGGGGTGTGGCGCAGTCCGGTAGCGCACCTGCTTTGGGAGCAGGGGGTCGGAGGTTCAAATCCTCTCACCCCGACTTCACCCCGACTTTCTCCCGGACCCTGCCGGCGACGCCGGACGGCGGCGGCCGGGTCTGTGGTCAGGCGAGAAGATGCCCACCAACGAGGCTACAGCCAGAGCGCGAGCCGACCGCCGCCGCCGGATCCCAGTCTCGCTCAAGGACCCGGCGACCCTGCGGGCCCTCATCGACACGCTCGCTGAGGGCACCTACGTCGCCACGCCGGAGGGACGGATCCTCGACGCCAACCCCGCCTTCCTCGACATGGTCGGAGCCAAGACGATGGCCGAGCTCGAGGCCCACTCGCTGGCCGACCTGTGGCCCGAGACCGAGCGCCGCCGAGACTTCGTGGAGCAGGTCATCGAGCGGGGCGCGGTGACCGAGTTCGAGCTCGACGTCAAGCGGCTCGACGGCGAGGTGGTCAGCGTCCTGGACACCTGCCACGCGCAGCGGGAGGACGGCGAAGTCGTCGCCCTCTACGGCGTCCTCCTCGACATCACCAAGCGCAAGACCCTGGAGGCGCAGCTCGCCCAGCTATCGGTCCGCGACCCGCTCACCGGCTGCTACAACCGCCGCTACCTGCAGGCCCAGCAGCCGGTGCTCGAGCGGCCCAGCTACTTCTACGGCTGCATGATGTTCGATCTCGACGACTTCAAGGCGGTGAACGATACCTACGGGCACGAGGAGGGCGATCGCGTCCTGCAACGATTCGCCCACTTCGTGATCCGCAACAAGCGCGCCGACGACCAGCTCGTGCGCCTGGGCGGCGACGAGTTCGCCTTGTTCGTCGAGGTGGTCGCGCCCGAGAACCTGCAGATCATCGCCCAGCGGCTGATCGACAACGCGTCGTCGCAGGCCCCCATCGCCTTCAGCATCGGCCATGCCTACCGGCGCCCGGGCGAGACGCTCGAGAACGTCCTGGCGCGCGCCGACGCGGCCATGTACGAGGCCAAGGGCCGGGCCATCCTGATCGACAAGCGCCGCCCCGGCGAGGACTGAGGGCCCGGATCTTCCAGGATTGCCCTGCTGCAGCCAAGAGGAGACGCGCCGGCTTTTTCCGGACGCCGCGCTCGGCCCTCTACTCGGCCCCCTACTCGGCCCCCTACTCGATCACCGACGCCTCAGGGTCGGACCGGACCCTCAACGAGGTGGTGATCGCCTCGCCGGCCGCCTCGAGCGTCACCAGGTAGGTCCCGGGGCCGGCCTCCGGGCCCAGGAACCCGCCGCGACCGCCGCCGCCCCGGCCCCCGCGACCGCCGCCGCGCCCTCCCTGACCCGCCGGCGGCGAGAAGCGCATCGGCCAGTAGTAGCGGTTGATTCCCGCCCTGGCCTCGATCGCGGTCTCGAAGCTCAGCCCGCCCCGCGGGTCGCGAATCGTGAGGGTCACCGGAGCCGAAGGGGCTTCCCTCAAGTAGAAATTGACGGCGGCGGTGTTGACCAGTTGGCTCGGCGAGTTGCCGGGTGGCCGCTGCTGGATGGTGAGCGGGTTGCGGCCCATGAACAGCTTGTGGCCGCGGGTGGCGCCGCGGCTGATGCCGCGCCACTGGGTGGCGACGCGGTTCTCGAACAGGTAGGCGTCGGCGGCGAGCACGTCGGCGCGGAGCTGCTGCAGCGGCGTGATGTCGTCGAGGATCCAGATGCTGCGCCCGTGGGTGGCGGCGATCAGGTCGCCGTCGCGCGGATGGACGATCAGGTCGTGGACGGGGACCGTCGGCATGCCGTTCATCAGGCGCGCCCACGTGGCGCCGCCGTCGACCGTCGCGTAGACCGCGAACTCGGTGCCGACGAACAGCAGGTCGGGGTTGATCGGGTCCTCCTCGATGACGTAGACGGGCTCGTCGGGGAGGTTGCCGCTGATGTCGGTCCAGGTGGCGCCGAAGTCGTCGGTGCGAACCACCCAGGAGCCGAAATCGTCGCTCCGGTGGCCGTCGAACGTCACGTAGGCGCGGCCGGCGGCGAAGCGCGAGGCCTCGACCCGGCTCACCCAGAGGCCGCGCGGGACGCCGGCGATGTTCGGCCGCACGTCGGTCCAGGCGCCGCCGTCGTCGCGGCTCACCTGGACGCGGCCGTCGTCGGTGCCCACCCACAGCACGCCACGAGCGATCGGCGACTCGGCGATGGTGATCAGCGTCGCGTGGGTCTCGGCGCCGGTGACGTCGCGGGTCAGCCCGCCGGTCTCCCGCTCGGTCGTCTCCGGGTCGTTGTACGAGAGGTCCGGGCTGATGATCCGCCAGGTGTCGCCGCGGTCGGTGCTCTTGAACAGGTGGTTGCCGCCGAAGTAGATCGTCGTGCTCCGGTGCGGCGACAGGATCAACGGCGAGCTCCAGTTGAAGCGGAACGACTCCCGCGGCAGCGAGTTGCCGCCGAAGCCGCCGCCCCCACCCTGCTGCCCGGCCTCATCGCTGTCGAGGAACTCGCCGATATTGAGGACGTTGTCGCGATCCGGGGTGATGCTGGCGCCCACCTGCCGGAACACGGCGTCGAGCCGCCGGATGTTGCCGCCCTGGCTCTCCGTGTAGACGGTGCGCCAGTCGTTGGGATCGACGGTGGTGTGGAAGCCGTCGCCGCTGTGGAACTTGAACCAGTGATCGGTGAGGATGCCGTTGTAGTCGCGGCTGTTGCTGGGGCCGCCCCAGTTGCCGTTGTCCTGCAGGCCGCCGTACACCCAGTAGGGATCGCGCATGTCGGCGGTGACCGCGTAGAACTGCCCGAGGTCCATGTTGTCGAACATCACGAAGGCGTGGCCGTGGTCGTAGGTGACGTAGGCGCCCTTGTCGTTGCCGACGTAGAAGATGTCGGGGTTGTCGGGGTTGAGCCAGAGGGCGTGGAAGTCCCCGGCGATGCCCTCCATGCTGCGGTCGAAGCTGCGGCCGCCGTCCAGCGAGATCTGGGCGCCGCCGGCGAGCACGTAGACGACCTCGTCGTCGACGGGGTTGATGTAGACGTGGCTGTAGTAGAACGGCCGGTTGTTGTAGCGGTTGACGAGCTCCCAGGTGGCGCCGGCGTCCTCCGACCGGTAGATGCCGCTGCCGAGCTTGCTCATGTCGTCGTAGTCGGGGTTGCGCTCGCCCTCGATGTTTTGCGGCGGCTGGAAGCCGTGCTCGACGATCGCCACCAGGACGTCGGGGTTGGAGCGTGAGACCGCCAGGCCGATCTTGCCGGTGTCGCCCTCGGGCAGGCCCCGGGTGAGCTTCTGCCAACTGGCGCCGCCGTCGGTCGACTTGAAGATGCCGCCGTTGGGGCCGCCGGAGTCGAACCGGTGCGGCTGCCGCAGCCGCTGCCAGAGGGCGACGTACAGCACCTCGGGGTCGCGGGGGTCCATCACCAGGTCGGAGGCGCCGGTGCGGTTGTCGTTCGGAAGCCCGCCCCTCACCTGGCTGCTCGCTTCTCCACCGTTCCTGCGCGCCGGCAGACCACCGGCCGCGGCGCCCGTCTCGCTTCCACCACTCCCGACGTCCGTCACGACCGGCAGATCAGCGCCGAGCTTGACCCAGGTGGCGCCGCCGTCGGTCGTCTTGAACAGGCCGCGATCGCCCGTGTAGCCCCACAAATGCCCCTGCGCCGCCACGTAGGCGATGTCGGGGTCGCTCGGGTGGGTCAGCACCTCGCTGATGTGGTGGGTGTCCTCGAGACCGACGTTGACGAACGTCGCGCCCCCGTCGGTCGACTTGTAGACCCCGTCGCCCCAGCCGATGCTGTTGCGGGTACACGACTCCCCGGTGCCCACCCAGACGATGTTCGGGTCGGGCTGATAGACGGCGATGTCGCCGATGTTGGCGCTGCCGTAGTCGGTGAAGATCGGCGTCCAGGTGGTGCCGGAGTTGGTCGACTTCCAGACGCCCCCCGACGCCGCCGCGACGTAGACGGTGGCGAAGTCGCTGTCCACCGCCTCGATGTCGGTGACCCTGCCGGCCATGTTGGCGGGGCCGATGTTGCGCCACTCGAGATCGGCGACCAGCGCGTCCAGCCCGGGGCCCGCCTGCAACGCCTCCGTCGACGCCTCGACGCCGGACGCCCCAGACCCGACTCCTGTTTCGGTCGGGACCGCACTCCCCGGCCCGGAGGCAACCACCTCCGAACCGGCGACCGCCGATTGGCTCAACCCCGAGCTCGCCAGCAACGGGAAGGACAACGCCAGGACGGCCAGGGCTGGGAAACGTCGGTGCGGGCGCATACGGGGTTCTCCTGTCGGCCGGGATCGAGTCTGGCAAAGCCGGCGCGGGCCGGAAAGCCGATCTTAACCCGAAACTTCGCGCTCACTCCCGGCGGCGATGTCGATCTCGAAGTCGCTATTGCACAGCCATGCGCGGTGCTACATAGTGCAGCGTCATGAGCATGCTGCTGCGCGGCCGTATGGGCAACGTACCGATCATCCTGACCCGCTGGGTGCTGGTGATCGCCATCTCGTACGCCATCATCTTCAGCGCCGAGGGCCGGGTGCCGTTCTGGCCGCATCAGGTCTTCATCGCCGCCATCCTGGGCTCCAACCTGCTGCTCGCCTGGGCGCTGGCGCGGGGTAAGTCGTGGAGCATGCTCAGCAGCTGGGCGACGGGCCTCGATATCGCCGCAGTGAGCATGGCGATCAGCGTCGCCGGCAACGTTTCCGCCGAGTTCTACCTGGTCTACTTCTCGGTGCTCATCCTCGCGGCCGTCGTCAATCAGCGGAACCTCCTCGTCGGCCTCGCCCTGGTCGCCTGCGCCTGTTATGCGATCCTGCTGTGGGCGGATATCGGCAACGAGGTTTGGCGCAGCCCGGCGCTGCTCGTGCGCCTGCCGGTGCTGTTCGGGGTGGCTCTCTACTTCGGGACCGCCGTCCGCCAGGCCCGCCGCGAGCACCAGCGGCAGGCCGAGCAGCTCACCATCGAGCGTGGCAAGGCGCTGTCGGCGCTCACCGAGATGGGCAATGTCGCCCTCTCCGGGGGCTATCCGGGACCTGTCCTCTACGAGCTCGCCGGCTGGGTGCAGGAGATCGTCGAGTTCGACCGCTGCTCGCTGCTGATCTTCGGCGACGGCGGCAAGCGCGGCTACCTGGCCGCCAGCGGCGACGACCCCAGCATCGAGGTGCGCGCCCTGGAGATCGGCGGCTATCCCGAGCTCGCCCCCGTGCTCGAGCGCGGCGAGTTCATCGAGGTCCACCCCGACGACCCGCCCGACCTGTGGGAGGAGATCTCCGAGCACCTCCCCGAGGGCAGCCCCTTCAAGACCTTCATCGTGGTCCCGATCAAGCGCGCCGAGGAGGTCATCGGCGCCTTCTATCTGCGCGACGGCGACCCCGCCCGCCGCCTCAGCGAGGCGCAAACGGCGTTCTGCTTCCAGGCGGCGCAGATGGCCGCCGCCTTCATCTTCGAACACGACCTGCTGGCGCGGCTCCAGGAGCGCACCCGCAAGGACACGCTGACCGGGCTGATGAACTATCAGGCGTTCATCGAGGCCGCCGAGAAGCTGGTCGCCGGCAGCGTCGCCGACGGTCCGGTCAGCATGGCGGTCGTCAACATCGACAACCTCCGGGAGATCAACCAGCGTTGGGGGCACGACACCGGCAACGAGGTGATCGCCGGCGTCGGCAAGCGGTTGCGCAGCGGCATCGGCGCCGAGGCCACCGTCTGTCGCTACGGTGGCGACGAGTTCATCGCCCTGCTGCCGGGCGGCGCCGCGGAGACGGAGGCCAGGCTGCAGGCCGCCTTCCTCGACCGCCTCGGCGAGGCCAAGGGCGAGCTGCCGGCCGAGCCCCACGCCTCGGTCGGCATCGCCTCGAGCCCCGAGGACGGCGACAACCCCGAGGCCCTCCTGGCCGCCGCGCAAAAAGCGATGCGCACCGCCAAGAGCGCCGGCGGCCACCGGATCCACGTCTCCGGGTCGAGCTGAGGCCCCGCGCGAACGCGAGGCCGAACGTTCGCGTGCAGCGTCGCGCCGGGCAGTGCGTCGACCACCCCACGCGCAGGCGACGCCAGACCGATGCGAGGAAGAAAGCATCCCGCCGACCCGTGTCTCCATGGGTCCTGACCGTGACGCCAGCGCGGCAGGCGCGCGTAAACCGTTTGCCGACCCGCGGCGTCCAATCGTTCGTACCCGCCCGGTGTGCGATGAGGAGGAGGAGTGCGAGCCCAATACGAGAGCCCCATGAAACGGTCCCCCGTCGCCATCCTCGGGATATCCTGCGTGCTGGTCGCGGCGGTGGCGGCCGCGGCCGCGACCGCCAGCGTCGGGCCCCGTGAGATCTCGCAGCGCGACGTCCCCTGGGAATCGATGCAGCGGCAAGAGCTACCCGCCAGCCCCGGCGGCACCCTGCAGGTCCGGGTGGACGACGCCGACGTCGGAGTCGGCACCGCCGAGGGTGACCAGGCGGAGGTGGAGATCAGCCTGCGCTCCAACGACATGGAGTGGGCCCGCGGCGTCTACGAGCGAATGGCCTTCACCGTTCGCGAGAGCGGCGGCACGATCGTGGTCGAAAGCGACCCGAGGCCCCGGGAGGAGTGGCGGCGCGACCGCTGGATGAGCGTCCGCATCGAGGCTCGGGTCCCGTCGCGCTTCGACCTCGACATCCATACGCAGGACGGGGACGTCGCGCTCGCCTCGTTCGAGGGGTCGATGCAGATCGTCACCCAGGATGGCGACGTCACCGCCGAGTCGCTGCGCGGCCCGTCGGTCGAGCTGCGCTCGCAGGACGGCGACCTGTTCGCCGCGGCGCTCGCCGCCGACCGTATCGCGCTGCAGACCCAGGACGGCGACATCGACGTCGGCTCGCTCGCCGGCGCCACCCGCGCCCATACCAGCGACGGCGACATCCGGATCGGCGCCGTCGACGCCACCGACGTCGAGCTCGAGAGCAGCGACGGCGACGTCTTCGTGGCCATCAACGCGGCTGGCCGCCTGGCGATCCGCACCGGCGACGGCGACATCTCGATCGTCGCGCCGGCGACGCTACAGGCCGATGTCGATTTCTCCGGCGAGGAGATCTCCTTGCAGTCCGGCTTCAGCCTCGACGGCAGCGTCGATCGCCGCCGCGCCCAGGGCCGCATCAACGGCGGCGGCGCCGAGATCCGCGCCCACACCAACGACGGCGAGATCCGGCTGCTGGAGCAACGCAGCGGCTGACCGTCGCGGACGCCCCCGCGGGAGGATGCGGGACGCGCTGATGGGTCCGCAGCATCGACCTTGCAAATGAGGGAATGAGGGAAGAGCGGGGGAAAACGACCACTCGCGAACACGGACGCGCCGGGCCAGGCCCATGATGGAGGAGAGGAAAGCCATGCGACAGATGATCTTCGTAGCCGCCGCGCTCGCGGCACTGGCGCCATCGACGTTTGCACCAGGAGCCACCGCATCACCAGGGGCCCTCGCTTCACCCGAGGCCACCGGGTCGCCGGCGGCGACCGCGACGGCGGCGCTGCAGTCCGAGGCCACCATTCAGCGCGGCTTCGACGTCGCCACCGGCGGCACCCTCCGGGTGGACGCCGACTTCGGGTCGATCGAGGTCACAACCTCGGACGCCAACCGCGTCGAGGTCACGGTGAGCCGCGAGGTGCGCGACCGCTATCGCGACGACGAGCAGCAGATCCTCGCCGAGCTGCCGGTCGACGTCAGCCAGTCGGGCAACGACGTCGTGGTCGTGGCCGAGGCATCTGAGGACGTGCGCGAGCGCTGGCGCGACGAGTACCGCAACACGCCCGTGCAGATACGCTTCGCGATCCGCGTGCCGCGCGCCTACAACGTCGACCTCGAGACCGCCGGCGGCAGCATCGAGGTCTCCGACCTCGAGGGCGAGGTTCGCAGCTCGACCGCGGGCGGCAGCCTGCGGTTCGGCAACATCGAGGGTTCGGTGTGGGCGCGGACGGCCGGCGGCAACATCGTCCTGGAGGGCTCTTCGGGCACCGCGGACGTTCGTACCTCGGGCGGCAGCATCACGATCGGAGCCGTCGACGGCACCGTCGACGCCGAGACCTCGGGCGGCTCCATCCGCATTGACCGGGCGGGCGCCGATGTGCGGGCCCAGACCTCAGGCGGCGGCATCGAGGTCGAGGAGGTGCGCGGCGCGATCGACGCGTCGACGGCGGGCGGGACGGTGCGGGCGACGATCACCGAGCAGCCCGCCCGCGACTGCCGCCTCTCCACCTCGGGCGGCAGCGTGATCGTGACCCTGGCCGCCGGCATCGCCGTCAACCTCGACGCCAGCAGCGGCGGCGGCGGCAGCGTCTCCTCCGACTTCGAGATCGACGGACGGGTGCGCCGCACGTCGATCGAGGGCGCCATCAACGGCGGCGGCCCGCAGCTCCACCTGCGCACCTCGGGCGGCAGCATCCGGATCCGGCAACGCTGATCGCTTCTCGGTAGGGCCGCTGCGGCGCCGAGCGTAGCTGACAGCGACCGTCGGCGCCGGACTCGAGACCCGGATGACAGCCGCAGCCCTGTCCGGTTCGACCAGGATGCGGTAGCGAGGACGCTCCCTTGCCTGCCCCCGGCGGCCTGCTAGGCTTGGGGCCTCCCCTGCCCGCCGACCGCGACGCCGCCGCCCACCGGCGACGCCGTTGCTGCCGCCGGGGCGTCCATCGCGCCCACCCTCCAGCCTCGAGTGATCCCATGCGCCGCTTCCGTGAACGCAAGATCCTGCTCCCCTGCCTGACGCTCGCCGTCGCCTCCGCCGCCTGGAGCTGCGCGCCGGCCGCCGGTCCCGGCGCCGGTGCCAGTGCCGACGTCGCCACGCTGCTGACCCCGGCGGAGCGCAGCGACTTCGCGGAGACGACCCGCTACGAGGACGTCGTCGAGCTGATGGAGGCCTTCGACGCCGCCTCCGACCGCCTCCACATGACCACCTTCGGCTACACCTACGAGGGGCGACCGCTACCCATGATGATCGTCGGCGACGTCGGCAGCGCCGCCCCCGACGCGGTGCGGGCGAGCGGCAAGACCCGCGTCTGGATCCAGGGCGGCATCCACTCCGGCGAGGCCTGCGGCAAGGAGGCGATGCTGATGATGCTGCGCGACCTCGCCGCCGGCGGGCACGCCGCCTGGGACGACTCGCTGGTGCTGCTGATCGCGCCGCTGTACAACGCCGACGGCAACGAGCTGGTCAAGGTCGACAACCGCGGCCGCCAGAACGGCCCGGTCGCCGGCATGGGGCAGCGGCCCAACGTCCAGGGCTACGACCTGAATCGCGACCACATGAAGCTCGACGCCCCCGAGGCGCGCTCGCTGGTGCAGATGATGAACGACTACGACCCGCACCTGGCCGTCGACCTGCACACCACCAACGGCACCCAGCACGCCTACTACCTGACCTACTCGCCGCCTCTGCACCCCAATACACCGACACAGATCGACGAGGTGCTGCGCGGCGACTTCCTGCCGGCAGTCACCCGAGCCATCAAGGACAAGCACGGCTGGGACTACTACTACTACGGCAACGTCAGCGGCGGCGGCGGCGGCCGTGGCGGCCGTGGCGGCCGCGGGGGCCGTGGCGGTCGCGGCGGTGAGGCGGGCGGCGGCCGTGGCGGCGAGGTCGGCGGCGCCCGCGGTGGCGAGGCCGGCGGTGGCCGCGGCGGCGAGGCCGGTGCAGCGGCGCGCGCTGCCGGCGGCGCCCCGCAGGGGCCGCCGCCGGTCCAGGTCTGGCGCACGTTCGACCACCGGCCCCGCTTCAACAACAACTACGTCGGGCTGCGCAACCGCTTCGCCATCCTCAGCGAGGCGTACTCGTATGCAACCTTCGAGGACCGCGTCATGGGCAGCCTCTGGTTCGTCGAGGAGATCCTCGATTACGCCGCCGCCAACGCCGAGACGCTCCGCGACGTGGCCGCCGCCGCCGACGCCGCTTCCATCGTCGGCCAGCAGCTCGCCGTCCGCGCAGCCTTCAAGCGTTCCGAGGAGCAGGTGGAGATCCTGATGGGCGAGACCGAGCAGGTGCTCAACCCCTACAGCGGCGAGATGATGCTCAACCGCCTCGACGTCTCCCGCCCCGTCATGATGTACGAGGAAGGGACCTTCGAGGCGACCGCCACCGAGGTCGCGCCCGCCGTCTACCTGATCCCCGCCGGCGAGCAGGAGGCGCTCAACAAGCTGCGGATCCACGGCGTCCAGATGAACACGCTCGGCGAGGAGATGACGCTGCCGGTCCAGCGCTTCGTGATCAGTACCTCGACCGCCTCGGCCCAGCCCTTCCAGGGCCACAACGAGCGCACCCTCGAAGGCGCCTGGGAGGCGGCGCAAGCGACGTTGCCCGCCGACACCGTCGTCGTGCGCGTCGACCAGCCGCTCGGGCGTCTGGCGTTCACGCTGCTGGAGCCACGCTCCGACGACGGCTTCACCAACTGGAACGTCTTCGACGACGCGCTCGAGGGCGCCAGCGTCTACCCGGTCCTGCGGACGATGGAGCCGCTGCGCTGATCGCAGCAAACGCCACGGCGCAGATTGCGGGCTGGCGCCCGCATTCCTAATCGTCCCGGGACCGGCCCGCGCCCCTGGCTTGGCGGGCCGCTAATCTATGAAGGCGTTGGACGACATCGTTTCCATTTAAACGATACGGAAACAGCGATATGCGAGATGA
>Ga0299906_10002232_pt1 | contig 16143 bp, 9 predicted proteins | sample RVTome_14_FD_200259 | JGI IMG/M metagenome (GOLD analysis project Ga0299906, IMG submission 200259) | Soil microbial communities from uranium-contaminated site in the Upper Colorado River Basin, Wyoming, United States - RVT145D125 (version 2) ...
TCTGTTCGGAATGGGAAGAGGTGATCCCCACCGCTATTGTCACCTTAATATCCTTGGTGATTTTCAAGCTATTGCCTGCCCGCCGTAGCGTTTCGCGTAGGCGGGTCACCTTAAGGTCTTTGGTGATTTCCTGCCCGCCGCAGCGTTTCGCGAAGGCGGGGTTAATATCGTTGACATAGCGTGGTGAAAGTATAACAAAGAGTATGAACGAGCACATAGTGTGCGTTTGATAAAATTGTATTTTATCTATTTTGAAGCGTTCGGGTAATTAGTACTGCTCAGCTTTGACATCTCTGCCTTTACACCTGCAGCCTATCAACGTCATCGTCTCTGACGTCCCTTAATGGAAGTCTCATCTTGAGGTGAGTTTCGCGCTTAGATGCTTTCAGCGCTTATCTCCTCCCAACGTAGCTACCCGGCGATGCAGCTGACGCCACAACCGGTACACCAGCGGTTGGTCCAACCCGGTCCTCTCGTACTAAGGTCAGATCCTCTCAAACTTCCTACGCCCATCACAGATAGGGACCGAACTGTCTCACGACGTTCTGAACCCAGCTCGCGTGCCACTTTAATAGGCGAACAGCCTAACCCTTGGGACCTTCTCCAGCCCCAGGATGTGACGAGCCGACATCGAGGTGCCAAACCTCCCCGTCGATATGAGCTCTTGGGGGAGATCAGCCTGTTATCCCCGGCGTACCTTTTATCCTTTGAGCGATGGCCCTTCCATGCAGAACCACCGGATCACTATATCCGTCTTTCGACCCTGCTCGACTTGTCAGTCTCACAGTCAAGCATGCTTATGCTATTGCACTCCACGTACGGTTACCAAGCGTACTGAGCATACCTTTGAAAGCCTCCGATACACTTTCGGAGGCGACCACCCCAGTCAAACTACCCACCACGCACTGTCTCCACCGTCCGGCGGATTAGACATCAGATAAATAAAGGGTGGTATTTCACCGTTGACTCCCCTATACCTAGCGGCACAGGATCATTGCCTCCCACCTATCCTACACATCATCTACCCAATGTCAATGCGAAGCTATAGTAAAGGTGCACGGGGTCTTTCCGTCCCGTGACGGGTACACGGCATCTTCACCGTGACTACAATTTCACCGAGCTCATGGCTGAGACAGTGCCCAGATCGTTACACCATTCGTGCAGGTCGGAACTTACCCGACAAGGAATTTCGCTACCTTAGGACCGTTATAGTTACGGCCGCCGTTTACTGGGGCTTCAGTTCAATGCTTCGCATCCGCCTTGCGGCCGACACTAACATCCCCCCTTAACCTTCCAGCACCGGGCAGGTGTCAGGCCTTATACTTCATCTTTCGATTTCGCAAAGCCATGTGTTTTTGTTAAACAGTCGCCTGGGCCATTTCTCTGCGACCTTCTCGTATTGCTACGAGGGAGGCACCCCTTTTCCCGAAGTTACAGGGTTAATTTGCCTAGTTCCTTAGCCATGACTCACTCGAGCACCTCAGGATTCTCTCCTTGACTACCTGTGTCGGTTTACGGTACGGGTACCGTATCAATATGCTTAGAAGATTTTCTCGGAAGTCTGATTACGCTTACTATCCATTCGGCCGAAGCCTCCTGGTACTATCAGGTCTCAGCATTCTCTGCGGATTTGCCTACAGAAAATTTACCTACTCCCTTCAACGACCTATTCCGTCTGGTCGCGAAGCTGTCACTCCTCCTTCTCTCCATCGCTCGATACGCTAGTATGGGAATATTAACCCATTGTCCATCGACTACCCCTCTCGGGTTCGCCTTAGGTCCCGACTTACCCGCGGTTGATTAGCATTGCCGCGGAACCCTTAGTCTATCGGTGGGCAGGTTTCTCGCCTGCCTTATCGTTACTTATGCCTACATTTGCTTTTCTAACCACTCCACCATCCATTCCCAGATAGCTTCTCCGTTGTTAGAATGCTCCCCTACCACTCGTATTGCTACGAATCCTGAGCTTCGGTACTACACTTGATGCCCGATTATTATCGATGCTCTGTCGCTCGACCAGTGAGCTGTTACGCACTCTTTAAATGAATTGCTGCTTCCAAGCAAACATCCTGGCTGTCTAAGCAACTGAACCGCCTTAGTTCAACTTAGTGTAGATTTTGGGACCTTAGCTGCAGGTCTGGGTTCTTTCCCTCTCGGACACGGACCTTAGCACCCATGCCCTCATTGCAGAGTATATTTAATACCATTCGGAGTTCATCAGGATTTGGTAGGATGTGACTCCCCCTAGTCCTATTGGTAGCTCTACCTGTACTAAACTTAACCTCCACACTGTTCCTAAAAACATTTCGGGGAGTACGAGCTATTTCTCAGTTTGATTAGCCTTTCACCCCTACCCTCAGTTCATCCAAAAACTTTTCAACGTTTACTAGTTCGGACCTCCATCCCGTGTTACCGGGACTTCATCCTGACCAAGGGTAGATCACAAAGTTTCGCGTCTACTCCCACTGACTGTGCGCCCTGTTCAGACTCGCTTTCGCTCCGGCTGCGGATTTCTAAACCCTTAACCTTGCCAGTGACAGTAACTCGTAGGCTCATTATGCAAAAGGCACGCCGTCACCCAATCGCTGGGCTCCGACCGCTTGTAAGCGTATGGTTTCAGGTTCTATTTCACCCTCCTATTCGGAGTACTTTTCACCTTTCCTTCACAGTACTGGTTCACTATCGGTCTCTCAGGAGTATTTAGCCTTACCAGATGGTGCTGGCAAATTCAAACGGGGCGTCTCCGACCCCGCCCTACTCAGGATACTACCTCTTCCTAACATCTTACAATTAAGGGGCTTTCACCCGCTGCGGCCCGGCTTCCCAACCGGTTCATCTTTATGTTAGTCCAATTATGTAGTCCTATAACCCCGAAATAGCCGTAACTATCTCGGTTTGGGCTCTTACGCGTTCGCTCGCCACTACTTGCGCAATCACTGACTTGTTTTCTTCTCCTCCAGGTACTTAGATGTTTCAGTTCCCTGGGTTTGCTTCCACCTTACGGCAGATACCATGACTTCATCATGGTGGGTTGCCCCATTCGGACATCTACGGATCAATAGCTATTTGCGCTTCCCCGTAGCTTTTCGCAGCTTATCACGTCCTTCTTCGCCTCTGAGAGCCTAGGCATTCCCCATACGCCCTTATTTACTTCTTCTACGACTCCAGGTCATACCTCGCGGCATCCCCGGATCACCTATGTGCTCGTTTCTCTTGAAAAATTACAATCTCTTGTAATCCCTCAATTTTTGTGTACAGACACTCGCGCATCTATACACCTACTCTTTACTATTTCTTTCACCACCATGTCAATGAACTCCTAGGTCAACCTTCATCCGGGTATGGAATCGCGCAGTGGCTTACCGCTTGACTCGATCCCCCGGGATCAACTTCGTCAAATAATGTCACCTAAAAACCCTCCCGGTCTTTAAATCCATTATTCCATGACCCTTAATCATTGGACGCAAAATCTTGCGTCAATACATCTTTATCATTGGACGCAACATCTTTGCGTCAATACATCTTTATCATTGGACGCAAAATCTTGCGTCCCTACATCTTAATCATTGGACGCAAAATCTTGCGTCCCTACATCTTTATCATTGGACGCAAAATCTTGCGTCCCTACATCTTTTACCGGCCCTTTCGCTTCTTCCCCGCCCCCGCTTTCTGTGGAGAATATCGGAGTCGAACCGATGACCTCTTGAATGCAAATCAAGCGCTCTAGCCAGCTGAGCTAATCCCCCGACTTCGCCGCCGCGCACCCGCCATCGCTGGCTTCGTCGGGCTAGGCCCTTTTTATCCTTCTTTTCCTCTCACAAACCCAACGTACCGCCGTGCTGCGCACGCCGTAGCTTTAGCGAAGGCGTGGGCCTGCGTGGACTCGAACCACGGACCTCTACATTATCAGTGTAGCGCTCTAACCACCTGAGCTACAAGCCCTGCTTGACTTGATCCCCCGCGATGATTAACACTGCCAACTGTTCATAGGAGTCCGCCTTTGCGCTCCCTGCCGGCCGGCAGGCTGGTAACCACCTTGAGCTACAAGCCCGGATTATCTGTCCCCTTTTCCTCCCTCCAATAATGTTTGAATAAATAGAATTGATAGCGAACCCCTTCCAAGAGTCGTCGGTTTTCATTCACCCCGATACGATCGGGGCTCCAGAAAGGAGGTGTTCCAGCCGCACCTTCCGGTACGGCTACCTTGTTACGACTTAGCCCTAGTCATCGGTTTAACCCTAAACAGCGCCTCACAGCAACTGCCTTCAGGTCCTCCCGACTCCCATGGCTTGACGGGCGGTGTGTACAAGGTCCGGGAACGTATTCACCGCGCCATTGCTGATGCGCGATTACTAGCGATTCCAACTTCATGCAGGCGAGTTGCAGCCTGCAATCCGAACTGAGACGTACTTTTTGTGATTGGCTCACTGTCACCAGCTTGCAACACTCTGTATACGCCATTGTAGCACGTGTGTAGCCCTGGGCGTAAGGGCCATGATGACTTGACGTCGTCCCCTCCTTCCTCTCTGCTTGCGCAGGCAGTCTTCTTAGAGTCCCCAGCTTGACCTGTTGGCAACTAAGAATAGGGGTTGCGCTCGTTGCGGGACTTAACCCAACACCTCACGGCACGAGCTGACGACAGCCATGCAGCACCTTGCTCCTTGTCCTTGCGGAACGATACATCTCTGCACCCGTCAAGGGCATTCTAGCCCAGGTAAGGTTCCTCGCGTATCATCGAATTAAACCACATGCTCCACCGCTTGTGCGGACCCCCGTCAATTCCTTTGAGTTTCACCGTTGCCGGCGTACTCCCCAGGTGGATTACTTATCGCTTTCGCTTGGCCGCGTACTGTATATCGCACACAGCGAGTAATCAACGTTTACAGTGTGGACTACCAGGGTATCTAATCCTGTTTGATCCCCACACTTTCGTGCCTCAGCGTCAGTTACAGCCTAGTAAGCTGCCTTCGCTATAGGTGTTCTTGACGATATCTAAGCATTTCACCGCTACACCGTCAATTCCGCCTACCTCATCTGTACTCAAGCTCTGCAGTATCAATGGCACCCTCTCAGTTAAGCTGACATATTTCACCACTGACTTACAAAGCCGCCTACGCACCCTTTAAACCCAATAAATCCGGACAACGCTTGCCACCTACGTATTACCGCGGCTGCTGGCACGTAGTTAGCCGTGGCTTATTCACCAGGTACCTTCAATTTGCTTCGCAAAGCTTTTTTATCCCCTGGCAAAAGCAGTTTACAACCCAGAAGGCCGTCTTCCTGCACGCGGCATGGCTGGTTCAGGCTCTCACCCATTGACCAATATTCCCTACTGCTGCCTCCCGTAGGAGTCTGGCCCGTATCTCAGTGCCAGTGTGGGGGATCAACCTCTCAGTTCCCCTACTGATCATCGTCTTGGTGGGCCGTTACCCCGCCAACTAACTAATCAGACGCATGCCCATCCAAAACCACCGTAGTTTTAATCACCAAATGATGCCATCCAATGATACTATGAAGGATTAATTCGGGTTTCCCCGAGCTATACTCCTGTTTTGGGTAGGTTGCATACGTGTTACGCACCCGTACGTCACTCTCAGTCAAATATTGCTATCCGACCTACCGTTCGACTTGCATGTATTAAGCCTGCCGCTAGCGTTCATCCTGAGCCAGGATCAAACTCTCCATTGTAATATTCTTTCATGCTCTCAAAATCTATCAAACTTCCGCCCAATAAACCTCTCCAGCATACATCCAGAATCCTCGAATCCCTCACAGGCTTCCAAGAACCCAGACTACAATAATTGTCCGAAACCTTAACCCTTTTCTAAATTTTATTCTCTCTCAAGAATTAATCGCAAAGCACCCCTTCGAGTACTTCGCAGGTCCGCTATCAATTTCCATCCATTCAAAGAACGTGTTTGACCGTTCCGCCCCACGGCGAAAGGATCAATTGGGAATTCATTCAACCTTCTCATCGAAAAAACCCCGATTCCAACACAATTTACCCTCTCCTTCCAAAAGGGGATGCAAAGGTATCCTTTTGGCTATACCCATGCAAGCGCTGGTGAAAAATATTTATGCAATGTTAAGCTGCCGGTAAACCGTCTGCGTGCGGTCCGGCCCCGTGGAAATCATTGTGATCGGTACGCCAAGCTGCTCCTCCAAAAACCTGATATACCCGTTCAACTCGGATGGCAATTCCTGCTTCGAAATACCGTTCTCATTTAAAGGGGTATTCCACCCCTTCAGCTCCTCGTAAATTGGCGTAATCTTCTCGTTCACTTGTTCATAGGGAATCATATCGGTGATACTGCCGTCCACAAGCTGGTACTTTGTGCACACTTTAATCTTCGGAAAAACACAAAGTACGTCAGCCTTCATCATCAAAAGCTGCGTAACTCCGTTAATCATAATAGAATACTTCAATGAAGGCAGATCAATCCACCCACAACGCCTCGGCCGCCCCGTAGTAGACCCGAATTCATTTCCCTCTCTTCGGATTAATTCCCCCTGGTCGTCCAACAATTCTGTCGGAAATGGCCCGCTCCCGACCCGTGTGCTATAGGCTTTAAAAATGCCATATACCTCGCCGATGTGCCTCGGAGCAATACCTAATCCCGTACAGGCACCTGCCGTCACAGTATTCGAACTGGTCACAAACGGATAGCTACCAAAATCAATATCCAGCAATGCCCCCTGTGCGCCTTCTGCCAGGATCGTTGATCCTTTTGATAATTCCTTATTTAAAAAGTATTCACTATCGATCAGATTGAATTCCTTCAGGAATTTAATCGCATCCAGGAACTGAGTCTTCAGCATACTCCAGTCATACTCAACGTCATGATCCTTTAGAATCTTGAAGTGAGTTGCCGTCAGCGTGTCGAATTTCTCTTTGAAATGAACGGAAAGGATATCGCCAATACGTAACCCCTGGCGGCCAATCTTGTCCTGGTAAGTTGGACCGATCCCCTTAAGGGTCGACCCTATTTTACTTTCACCTTTTGCCTTCTCATACGCCTGATCAAGCAGCCTATGGGTAGGGAGTATCAGTGTTGCTTTTTTTGAAATAAACAGATTCTCTTTGACCTTAAGATTGTATTTCTGAAGTTTTTCGATTTCGTTTTTGAAAACAAACGGATCCAGTACAACACCATTACCAATGATGTTTTTAGTAGCCAACCTGAAAATACCGGAGGGAATCTGATGTAACACGTGTTTAATGCCATCAAACTCCAGTGTATGCCCTGCGTTAGGTCCGCCTTGAAATCGCGCCACCACATCATACTTCGGGGCAAGCACATCCACAATCTTGCCTTTGCCTTCGTCACCCCACTGAAGACCTAATAATACATCTACCTTAGACATGCGAAAAACTAGCTGGTTATTTAATAACTTCTTCTTCTGACTGAACGATCTGAAAGATGGCATTCAGTTTGGTGATCACCAAAAGCTTTTGGACGCTTTCAGAGGGTTTCATCAGGTAAACTTCTCCTCCTTTGTTTCTGTATTTGGTAAGGATGGTTATCAGAACACCGATACCGCTACTGTTAATATAACGCAGACCGGAAATATCGACAATACACGTCATAGCCTGTTGTTGAATGGCATCGTTTACCTGTTGAATTATGGCCGGGCCATTATTCTCACCGATTAAATCTCCCTGGAGCCTCAGGATAAGGATTCGGTTCTTTATTTCATGCGTAAATTCCATAGCATAAGATTATGATGAGGGCTTCCGGTTTTCACAGTTCTGCCTTGTGCAGGAAGCATACAATATTAGGGAATGATGTATAACATTAAAATGCAATATCTCTTCTACGGTACTTTGGATGTTTTGAATCCGCGGATCGCAGAATTCGACTACTTTATGACACTCCGTGCAAATAAGATGATCGTGCTGCTTGTATCCGTAAGACTTCTCATACTGAGCGAGATTTTTACCAAACTGGTGTTTGCTTACCAGATCGCACTCAACCAGCAAATCCAGCGTATTATAAACTGTGGCCCTGCTCACCCGGTAATTCTTGTTTTTCATGTTGATATAGAGGGATTCCACATCAAAATGGCCATCTCGGGAATAGATTTCTTCCAGAATGGCGTACCGCTCCGGCGTTTTTCTCAGCTCCTTATTCTCAAGGTAGGCCGTGAAAATCTTTTTTACTTCCTCAAAAACTTTTGTATTAAGAACCATCTGCAACAACGCGCAAAGATAACAGGATTAAAGACTTTATTTCATTCTCTATTCCTTTGAATCAAAACGGTTAACTTTTTCTACACCTTCCACACCGCGAAGTTTCTCAATAAGTTGTTCCAGGTGCCTGGTGTCGTTGACATAAAGCATGATTTCACCTTCGAATATGCCAAAATCTGTATGAATCGACATCGAGCTCATGTTCACCTTGAGTTCTTCGGAGATAATCTTGGTGACATCATTAATAAGTCCCACCCGATCTGTACCTAAAATCTTCAGTCCCGTCAGGAAAGCCACCTCGTGCTGCGACGTCCATTTAGCTTTTACCACCCTATTCCCGTGGTGAGATAGCAGCTCGGGAGCGTTCTTGCAATTTGTCCGATGGATTTTTATTCCCTCACTGACGCTTACAAATCCAAACACATCGTCTCCCGGAATTGGCGTACAGCATTTAGCCAATTTATAGTCCACCACGTCCATATCCTCACCAATCAGGAGAATATCATTGTATCGTCCTTTCATTTGGGTGAACTCCTGATCCAGCGCCTTTGTTTCCAACTGGTTGTTGCCTTTGGATCTACTGTGGCGGACGGGTTTGTTTTCGACAAATTTCTTTATGTCGGGCACCGTAATAAAGCCGCGCCCGATTCGGTAATACAACTCAAAATTTGCTGGGACTTTGAAGTGTTCACGCATTTGTTCGAGAAGTTGTTGGCCGGGGTCCTCCTTGAGCTGGCGTAACTTTCGCAGGAGTAGCTCTTTGCCCTCATCGGCGGCTTTGCGCTTATCCTCCTTGAGTTCATCTTTAATCCTGGCTTTCGCCTTTGAGCTGACCACGAACCTCAGCCAATCTTCGTGCGGTTTTTGCTTTTGCGAAGTCAGTATTTCAATTTGATCGCCATTTTTTAATACGTAGTTAATCGGTACCAATTTGTTATTGACTTTTGCGCCGATGCATTTTGAGCCCACCTGGGTATGGATATCAAATGCAAAATCCAGTGCGGTGGCGCCATAAGGGAGCGTTTTAAGCTCCCCCTTGGGGGTAAACACAAACACCTCTTCGCTGAATAAATTTCCCCGGAAATCGTCCACAAAATCAAGAGCAGAGTGGTTGTTTTGCTCCAGGAGGTCGCGGACGCGGGCGAGCCACTTCTCGAGATTGGATTCTGCCGTGACGTTGCTATCCTTGTATTTCCAATGCGCTGCATATCCCTTCTCGGCGATCTCGTCCATCCGCTTACTTCGAATCTGCACCTCCACCCACTGACCATTTTTTGACATTACTGTGGTATGCAATGACTCGTATCCGTTTGATTTGGGTGTACTAATCCAGTCACGAAGACGATCGGGATTCGGGGTATAATAATCTGTTACAATAGAATAAACCTGCCAGCATAGCGCTTTCTCATGGTCAAGGGTCGTATCCAAAATGATACGTATTGCAAAAAGGTCGAAAACTTCCTCGAAGGGGATGTTTTGCTTACGCATTTTATTTCGGATCGAGTAAATAGATTTTGGCCTGCCTTTTATTTCATATTCAATTTTTAGTTTATCCAGTTCATCACCGATCGGGACCATGAATTGTTTAATAAATTTTGTCCGTGCACTACGGGTAGCATCGATGTTAGCAGCGATAGAGTCGTATACCGGTTTGTCGGTAAATCGGAGGTAAAGGTCTTCGAGCTCAGTTTTAATGGCATTTAGTCCCAATCGGTGGGCCAGAGGAGCGTAGAGGTAGATGGTTTCGTTGGCTACCTTGAGCTGTTTGTTCCGCGGCATACTGTAGAGTGTCCGCATGTTATGGAGCCGGTCGGCTAGTTTGATCAGTATCACCCGGACGTCTTCGGAGAGCGTAAAAAGCATTTTCCGAAAATTTTCGGCCTGCTGAGAAGTCCCGTACTCAAATACACCTCGAATTTTCGTTAATCCATCAATAATGCGGGTGATCTTTTTGCCAAACATTCTTTCGATGTCGGCCAATTCAATATCGGTGTCTTCGACCACATCGTGCATTAAGGCCGCAATAATGGCGGTAGTACCCAGCCCGATTTCTTCAACACATATTTCGGCAACTGCCAGTGGATGGAAAATGAATGGTTCTCCGGACTTGCGGCGCATGTCCTTATGCGCTTCCAGGGAGATCGTAAAAGCTTTCTTAACTAACTTGGCATCTCCATCATTTAGGATGGGTTTAGCCTTGCGCAATAACCTTCTGTAACGACTGATGATCTCTTTCTTCTCCAGTTCCGCATCTATTATCATCATTTATAGTAGATTAAGGGGTTAATCTGGTTTTCTATTAAATTCACACTCGGTAAACGACTTTTTATGGATAACAACCACAAACTATTTCTTATTTGTGAATATTCCATAAATTTGCCCCTCCTTTTGCGGATGTGGCGTAATTGGTAGCCGTGCCAGACTTAGGATCTGGTGCCGAAAGGCGTGGGGGTTCGAGTCCCTTCATCCGCACTCTTGAGCCCTCGATATTCGTAGCCTTAACGGATGTTGAGGGTTCTTGATTTATCAGGTCAGAAAACACAAATGTTTAAGCTTTGGAAATAATACTCAACAAAACAAACGACACCGAAGGTTTAATTAAAATTAAATTAACCGAAGGTGATTATCAACCCAGCGTTGAAGAAAAAGTAAAAGATTACGCGCGCAAAGCCACGATTAAAGGCTTTCGCCAGGGGAAAGTTCCGGCGGGTGTCATCAAGAAGATGTTTGGTAAATCCATACTGGTAGAGGAAATAAATCACCTTCTATCCCATAAGCTTTCCGACTACATCAAGGAAAACAATTTGAAAATTCTGGGCGAACCTATTCCCAATCAGGAGAAAGCACTAACCATCGATTGGGATGCGCAAAAGAGCTTTGAATTCGAGTACCAGATTGGAATGGTGGAAGAATTCAGCTACGACCTGTCCTCAAAAGTCAAGGTAGAATCATTCCCTATCGAAGTCGATGGAAAGACTATTGACGAAACCGTTTCCGACCTGACCAAACGATTTGGAAAGGTTAATTATCCGGAAACCAGTGAAGCCGAAGACAACCTATTTGGTGAGCTTCGGGCTGCCGAGGGTGACTTCAAGCGCGAGGACGCATTCATTGCGGTCGATAAGATTGAGAAAAAAGAACAATCCAGGTTTATAGGCTTAAAAAAGGAAGATGAATTAGAGTTTGAAATCAGCAAGATTTATAAAGACGACCAGTTGGTCGGTGAGCTCCTGGGGCAGCCGGCCAATGGTGTGAAAGGACTGAAGGGAAAGTATGTGTTCAAGGTAAATACCATCAGTAGAACCGAGCCTGCAGCGTTAAATCAGGAGTTATTTGACCGTGTATTCGGTAAAGAGGTGGCCAAAACTGAAGAGGAATTCTTGGCCAAGATTAAAGAGACGATAGGCGAAAATTACAAGCGTGAATCCGATCATTTCCTGGAGCACCATATTGAAGACTACTTTATTTCAAACACAAAAATCAACTTACCCGACGATTTCCTGAAAACGTGGCTTAAATCCTCGGGGCAAGGCGAAGTCACCGATGAAGTGCTGGAGAAGGAATTTGAAGATTATAAGCGTGGCCTCAAGTGGGATCTGGTAAAGAATCGTATTGCTGAGGACAACAAAATTACGGTGGAAGCGGATGAAGTCAGGGCGCGCGCCAAAGACCTGATCATTTCACAGTTTGGGGGGCAGGCATTTGCTTCTCAGATAAGTGATAAGCTGGATGGCATCGCCGATAATTATCTTCAAAATGAAAACGGCCAAAATTTCATGAAGATTTACAATCAGCTTCGGGCTGAAAAAATCCTCAAACATATCCGCGACAACATTACGGTGCAGGAAAAGAAGGTAACGCTCGATGAATTCAAGAAGATCGTGGAAGAACATAAGCATTAGGCGCAGGCCTAACAAGGCGTCTGACACCTTTGAGGTGTCTGACGCCTTAAACCATTTTAAGGTTGTATTTTAGAAATAGGTTAGGTATGATTGCTGTTGTGGCCGGATTTATTGCCGGTACACAAAGGTTTCAACCGCCAGGAATCTGACATCTTTGAGGAGCCTGACACCTTACCAAAACAAAAAATTGTAAATACGATAACTATGAATTACAACAATGAATTTAGGAAGTATGCCGTCCACCATATGGGAATGAGCGGAAACACAGTTGACAGCTATGCTCAGAAAATAGAGAACATGACCCAATATGTTATCGAGGAGCGTCCGGGAAATTTCAGGGCGATTGATGTATTCACCCGGCTTATTAGCGACCGGATTATCTTCCTGGGGATGGGTATCGACGATCAAATCGCGAACCTAATCACCGCGCAGCTACTTTTTCTGGAGTCTTCCGATCCAAAAAAGGACATCATCATGTACATTAACAGCCCCGGCGGCGGCGTTTATGCGGGTTTGGGCATTTATGATACCATGCAGTATGTAAATCCCGACGTAGCCACGATTTGCACCGGTCTGGCCGCCTCGATGGGCGCCGTCCTGTTGACCGCAGGAGCGGCTAAGAAACGGTCGGCGTTACCCCACGCCCGGATCATGATCCACCAGCCTATGAGCGGCATGCAGGGACAGGCATCAGATATGGAAATATCGCTTAGACAAACGTTGGAAGTCAAAAAAGACCTGTATAACATCCTGTCCCGGCACAGTGGCATGGAGTATGAAAAGATCGAAAAAGACTCCGATAGGGACTATTGGATGCGGTCGTCAGAAGCTAAAGACTATGGCCTGATTGATGAGGTCCTCGATCGCAAGAAATCCTAAACAACAAGCTGGGGTTCTGCGTTAAAAACCGAAATGCCGAATATTTCGTATCTTTGTAAATTATTCCTGCATCGGTAGTATTAATTACATAAGCCATGGCTGAAGTTACCTGTTCCTTTTGTGGTCGCAACAAGAAAGATGTTGATCTGATGATTTCGGGCATACATGCTCATATATGTGATAAGTGCGTTACACAGGCCAACCAGATTCTTGGCGAAGAGAAAAAAAGCAAGACAGAGTCGGGCCTGACACCTAATTTCAAGCTGATTAAACCCCTTGAAATCAAGAAGTTTTTGGATGAGTATGTCATCGGACAGGACGAAGCGAAGAAAATCATGTCGGTTGCCGTTTACAATCACTACAAGCGCCTTACGCAGCGGAAACTGGATAATGATGTGATGATCGAGAAGTCAAATATCATCATGGCCGGTGAAACCGGCACCGGGAAGACTTATCTTGCGAGGACGCTGGCGAAGTTACTCCAGGTACCTTTTTGCATTGCCGATGCTACGGTGCTAACGGAAGCAGGCTATGTGGGAGAAGATGTTGAAAGTATTTTGACTCGACTGTTACAGGCGGCGGACTACAATGTGGAAGCGGCTGAACGTGGTATCGTTTATATCGACGAGATTGACAAGATCGCGAGGAAGTCAGATAATCCATCCATTACGCGTGATGTTAGTGGTGAGGGAGTACAGCAGGCGCTTCTAAAGTTACTGGAAGGAACTGCCGTCAACGTGCCACCCCAGGGTGGAAGAAAGCATCCGGATCAAAAAATGATCACTGTTAACACAGAAAATATTCTTTTTATATGTGGTGGCGCCTTTGAGGGTATCTCCAGGTTTATTGCCAACCGCCTCAATACCAGGCCACTCGGCTTTGTCGCGGGACAAGATGGTGCAACAGCCGGAAACCTCGACAAAGACAACCTGCTTCAGTTCATCACAGCGCAGGACTTAAAGAGTTTCGGGCTTATCCCCGAGTTAATTGGCCGCTTACCTGTCGTATCATTTTTGAACCCGTTGGATCGCGGTACGTTGCGAAAGATTTTGACCGAGCCCAAAAATGCGTTGATCAAGCAGTATAAGAAGTTGTTTGAAATGGAGGAAATCGAACTCGAAGTGAAAGACGGCGCGATCGACTTCATCGTTGAAAAGGCCATGGAATTTAAGCTTGGCGCACGTGGCTTGCGTAGCATCTGCGAAGCCATCGTCAATGACGCTATGTTTGAATTACCTTCTGAGAAGACCAGCAATCACCTGGTTATCAATCGCGCTTACGCGGAAGAGAAGTTTAGCAAATCACAATACAGCAAGCTGAGAGTTGCCTAATGGCTTCACGCGCGTTTAAGATCTTCTAGCATCAGTCGCGCGGTATTGTCAGAAGCAGATCCTGTGTCGAGGATTTTAATAATATCATTATAGGAGTTTAGGATGCCATCGCGGCCGTCTCCGTCTTTTAGGATTCTCATTAATTCAGCCGTAACATTTTTCTCATTGGCTTTGCGCTGAATAAGTTCTTTCACGACCTCCCTTCCGGCGATCAAATTAATAAGCGAAATAAACGGCACTCTTACCATCAGTTTGGCCAGCAAATAAGATATCCAGTTCGCCTTATAAACGACAACCTGAGGGACTTTTAAGAGGCCCGTCTCCAGTGTCGCAGTCCCCGATGTAACGATAGCCGCCTTACAATGTAGCAATAAACTGTAAGTGTCCTCGAAGATCAGCGTTACGTTGGGTAGCATTTCAAGTTTTCTATACCAGGAATGATCCAGGTTATTTACGGCGGCAACCAAAAAATGAAGATTTGGAAATCGTTTGACTACCTTAATCAAGAGGGGAATGATACTTTTCAGCTCCTGCTTGCGACTACCCGGTAATAACCCGATACACGGTAATTCGGCGGGGATATTATTTTTCTCAATGAATCGGGAATCGGGCACATGCGCTTTGATTGCATCTAATACCGGATTGCCGACATAGTCTGAATCCCAGTTAAATTTCCTGAAGAACTCCTGTTCGAATGGAAGGATTACAAAGAGCCGGTCGACGTATGGTTTTAGCCACAAGGCCCGATTCTCGTACCAGGCCCAGTACTTAGGTGGAATATAATAGAACACGCGAAATCCACCCTTTTTTGCAAATCGCGCAATCTGCAAATTGAACCCACCGTAATCGATCAGTATAATTACGTCCGGTTGATAATTCAATATGTCTTCGCGACAGCGCCGAATGTATTTTCTGATCTTATTCGCATTGGTAAAGAGTTCTGCCAATCCCATAAAGGCCATGTCCCGATAATGAACAGCCAGCGTCACCCCGGCATCCTGCATGTATTCGCCACCAAATCCGCGAAAGGACGCGGAGGAATCACGCTGCGCGATGGCTCGTACCAGGTTACCTGCGTGCAAGTCACCCGATCGTTCGCCTGCAATTACATAATACTTCATCGGCAGAATCTTAGGACGAGTTCGAATTACAACTTTAGTATCTATTCTCCAAAGTACTCCACATAATTGCGCGGAGTTTCATAAAGCCGAATCCGATGGAGTATACCTTGTTTCGTAATGGTTGGAATTTTATGTTCGAGAATTTTCCAGATCTCGACAACAAGATTTTCGCAGCTGGCGAGTTTATCTTTCATGAAGTCAACATCGAGATTCAGATTCTTGTGGTCAAGTTTATCAATGACATCCTCCCGGATCAGTGTGCTTAGCTTTTTCAGATCTACGACAAATCCCGTCAGTGGATCCGGAGTTCCTTTTACGGTAATAATCAGGTCAAAATTATGACCATGCCAGTTTTCATTCGCGCAGGGGCCAAATACTTCGACATTCTTTTCCCGTGTCCACTGTGGGTTATAGAGCTTGTGGGCCGCGTTGAAGTGTTCTTTTCTGGATACGTAAAGCATCTTTTATCATTCCTCTCTGCAAATATAATTGGATTTGCACATATTGGGTATCGGGGTGTTTGAGCGTAATGCACCTTGGAATTGGATGCTTGTTGTGTTCGTTGAAGATTGGAAGATTGGAAGATTGGGGGATTGGAAAATTGAAAGATTGAAAGATTGGAAGATTGGAAGATTGGGGGATTGGAAAATTGAAAGATTGAAAGATTGGGGGGTTGGAAAATTGAAGGATTGGAAGATTGATGGATTGGAAGATTGAAA
>Ga0299906_10002233_pt1 | contig 16141 bp, 9 predicted proteins | sample RVTome_14_FD_200259 | JGI IMG/M metagenome (GOLD analysis project Ga0299906, IMG submission 200259) | Soil microbial communities from uranium-contaminated site in the Upper Colorado River Basin, Wyoming, United States - RVT145D125 (version 2) ...
AACCGTCAAGCCCGGGTCTCGCACACCAAGAAAACACGACGCACCCTGAGGAACATGGGCATCCGCGTCGACCGATTGCGGTCCTGTGTGCCGGATGATCCGTGATTATGTGGCGCTGTAGTGGTAATCATGCTCCATCAACGCCTTTTAACAATAGCGCAGAGGCTACTCCAACATAGATGGTGGTATCATTTGTGGGGCGGGTCATTGGAATGAACTGCCGTTACGCATCCGGTGTTGAAGGTGTGCTTTGTTTCGGCGTGTGTGGTCGTGTGCTATGAATCTTACACGACATTCGGCAAGGATCATCCAGCACGATGACGAGAAGAATCTTCACTGGTATTCGCTTTGCTTTGGTCGGTTGGCTACTGGTCTGTCTTTCCGCGCGGCCTGAGGATGCTGAAGGCGCCGACATACCGGCCCAAAAGATCGTTCTGATCGCGGGCAAGAAAAGCCACGGTCCCGGTGCACACGAGTACGTCAGGTCGGTCAAGTTGCTGAAGGTGATGCTCGACACGGCGCCGAACCTCGACGGTGTCCGGACAGAGATCCATTTCGACGGCTGGCCGAAGGACCCGCGAACGCTCGACGATGCCGACCTGATCATGACGATCTCGGACGGCCAAGACGGCGACAAGTTCTCACCCGTCCCGTTCATGACCGACGAACGCATGAAGGTCATGGCCAAACAGATGCGTCGCGGTTGCGGCTTTGTCACGTTTCATTTCTCGACGTTCGCGCCGGATCGCCTGGCTCCGCAGATTCTCGAATGGGGCGGCGGTTATTTCGATTGGCAGGACGACACGGGGAAGCGCAATTGGTACTCGGCGATCAAGACGCTCGAGGCCAAGGTTGAACTGGGCACGCCCGATCACGCCATCGCCCGCGGCCTCGAGCCGTTCGAGCTGCGGGACGAGTTCTACTACCGCATGCGGTTCCGCCCGAACGATCCCAGGCTCAAGTCGATCTGGCACGTGCCCGCGCTCGGCGGCACCCGACAAGAATCCACTGTCGCGTGGGCGGTCGAACGCGCCGACGGTGGACGCGGGTTCTGTACCACCGTCGGTCACTTCTACGAGAACTGGAAAGTGTCGAACTTCCGCAAAATGATCCTCAACGCCATCGTCTGGACCGCCGGCGCGCCCGTTCCCGAGGGCGGCGTCGCGTCTCGCTTCTTCTCCGACGAAGAAGTGGACGTGCTGTTGAATCGAAAACCCATTCACACGCTGATCCTCACCGGCCACCAATCCCCCGGCCATCCGTGGCGAGAAACGACGCCGGTTCTCAAAACCGCCTTGGAACAGGATCCGCGCATGCGGGTCGATGTGTCCGAAAAGATCGAAATCCTGGCCGGTCCCACGCTCGGCGACTACGATCTGCTCGTCCTCAATTACTGCAACTGGAAGCGACTCGGATTGAGTGACGCGGCCAAGGCGGGCTTCGTGAAGTATCTTGCCTCCGGCGGCGGTCTGGTCATCATCCACTTCGCCAACGGCGCATTTCATTTTTCGCTGCCCGAAGCCGGTGAATCGGATTGGCCCGAGTTCAGAAAGATCTGCCGGCGGGTTTGGGACCATACGAAGAAGGATATCGGTCACGATCCGTACGGCCGGTTCAAGGTCGCAATGACCGACCTCGTGCATCCGATCACGCAAGGGATGCGCGCGTTCGAAACGACGGATGAGCTCTATTTCCGCCAGCAGGGTGCCGAGCCGATCGAAGTCCTGGCCACCGCGCGGTCGAAGGTGACCGGCCAGCTCGAGCCGATGGCGTTCGTGTACCCTTACGGCAAGGGGCGCGTGTTTCAAACCGTGCTCGGTCACGATGCCGCGTCGCTCCGTACGCCGGGCCCGTCGGAATTGATCCAACGTGCCGCGGCCTGGGCGGCCGGTCGCGGGCAGTACCCCCGCGGTATGGCGAAGCACCCTGCCATAGATAAAAAGCCGACTGAAGTCGCCGGTCACTGGGGCGAGGACGCCGTCGGTTTTCGCTGGACCGACGACAGGTCGCGCGACGGACGTTGGCATGAAATGGATACCGGTCAATTCTTCAGTGGGTCCATCGACACTCCCGGCCAACCGACACTCAAGGGCATCGCGGTGCGCATTGGCGACGAGAACGAAGCGGCGGTGTGCTATGACACCGACCTGCTCCGGGTGAGTGCCGGTTGGACGGGGGCGTTCCTGCGGTTCAACTCGAAGCACTTCGGACTGGTCCATCGACCCCGCGCAACCGGCAAGACGGCATTTGTTCCGCCCGCCGTACCCGGGTGGGCGAAGGACGGCAGTTTCGAGGATTCCCGACCGCACAAACCCTGGGGGCCCTTGCCACGGCAGTGGGCGCACTACAAAGGACTCTACCTCCACGGCAAACGTGTGGTGTTCGCTTACACCGTCGGCACCGCCGAGGTGCTTGAATCCCCTTGGTTCGAATCGATCGAGGGCGTGGGCGTTTTCAGCCGGACGTTCGAGATCGGACCGCATCCATCCTCCCTGACGCTACAGGTATGCGATGGAAATGCCGAGGCCGCCGTGATCGACGGACCACCGGGTACCGACTTGCGCGTCCGCGAGAATGCGTCGACCCTGCTGGTGATTCCCGCGCAGGACAAAACCATTCGCCTCAAACTGCTCATCTGGTCGCGGAACGAACAAGACCGCCCGACCCGCGACACCCTCATCGCAGGTTGTACCCCATCCGTATCGCTCCGTCCGTTGACCGAGCCGGGGCCGAAACGGTGGACCGCGCCGATCGTCACCCGAGGCGTCGTCTCCGAGCGAAAGGATGCCTATGTGGTCGACACGCTGACGCTGCCTTTCGAGAATCCGTACAACGCCTTGATGTTCACCAGCGGACACGACTTCTTCAGTAACGGTGACGCGGCTGTCTGCACCGTGCATGGCGACGTGTGGCGGGTGAGCGGCATCGACGAACGCCTCGAGCGACTGACTTGGACCCGGATGGCCACCGGGCTTTATCATCCGCTGGGCCTGAAGATCGTCGACGATCGCGTGTACGTCGTGGGCCGTGATCAGATTACGATTCTGCATGATCGAAACGGCGACGGCGAGGCGGACTACTACGAAAACTTCAACAACGACGGACAGGTCACACCGAACACACATGAATATGCCGCGTGCCTGGAGACCGACTCGCAGGGTAACTTCTACTACGTCAAGGGAGACAGCCACGGCGTATCCCAGCACGACGGATGCCTGCTGCGCGTTGCCGCCGACGGCTCGAAGTTGGACGTCGTCGCAACCGGCTTTCGAAACGCCAACGGGATGTCGATTGGTCCCGATGACGTGATCACGGTCGCCCCACAGGAGGGCGACTGGACCCCGGGATCGTGTATCAACGACGTCCGTCAGGGCGGTTTCTACGGGGCGATGCAGGCGCATCACCGGGCGACGCCGCCGACCGATTACGACAAGCCGATGTGCTGGATCCCTCGGTTGGAGGACAACTCCAGCGGCGGGCAGGTATGGGTAACCGGCGACCGATGGGGGCCGCTCCAAGGCCAACTGCTGCACCTGGCCTACGGTACGTGCCGGATGCTGCTGGCGATGCGCGAACCGGTCAACGGTCGGATGCAAGGCGGAACCGTTTCGTTCCCGTTGGTTTTCGATTCCGGAGCCATGCGAGGACGCTTCCGTCCCAACGACGGACAGCTCTACGTCACGGGCCTGTTGGGGTGGGTCTCCCGCGCGGCCAAGGACGGGTGTTTTCAACGCGTGCGTTATACCGGCGCGCCGGTCCGCATGCCGGTGAAGGTCCGGACCCATCAAAACGGTTTGGCCATCACGTTTACGTGCGACCTCGATCCCGACGGCGCCGAAGACATCGGAAACTACCACGTCGAACAGTGGAACTATCGCTGGTCCAAGGCGTACGGTTCGCCGGAATTCAAGGTGTCCGATCCTACGCAAGTCGGACGCGACGAGGTCGAAGTGGTATCGGCCACCCTGCTCGACGACGGTAGGACGGTCTTTCTTGAGCTAGAAGATCTGCAGCCGGTCATGCAGATGGGCATCGGCATGCTACTTGCGTCCGCGGACGGCGCGGCCATTCGTCAGACGGTCAACTACACCCTCCATGCGATCCCCGACACCTGGATCGAACCGAGTCCGCGCGAGGCGAAGCCGCGCCCCGGCACACTGTCGCAGGAGGAGCGGAAAGGTCTTCAGCCGGGGTTGATCGCAAGGTTCCGCCAGAACGACGCAACCGGGATCATCGAGGACGCAAGGCACGCGCGGATGGCGGCACTTCACATCCCGCGCGACACGCCGGTTTCTCCGTTCCTGCAACCCGGCCCGTACCAGGCCACATTTGAAGGGTATCTCCGCGTCCGACTCAAGGGGTCGTATCGATTCAGCCTGAAGGGTAACGGCGTCGCCACATTGCAGATCGGCGGACAGGAAGTGTTGGTCGGGCAAGGTGACCTGTCAGCCGGTGAACCGGTTTCCGTCACGCTGCCCAGTGGCTTCGTTCGCATCGCGTTGCGCTACGACAGTCCGTCCGAGGGCGATGCGACGGTTCGCCTGTATTGGCAGTCGCCGTCCTTTGCGGCTGAACCGTTGCCGCCAACCGTGCTGTATTCCGACAGCGACGACGCGCAGCTCACGGCTAGGGCTCGTTTGCGCCGTGGCCGGGAAGTTTTCGCCGCCTACCGCTGTGTAAAGTGTCATGCTCTACCCGCAACAGTGCAGTCCAGTTCGTCACGAATGCCCGAGCTCGATCGCGATGCACCCGATTTGACGGACGTCGCGTCGCGGCTGCGCTCGGACTGGATGGCACGATGGCTTTTGGATCCGCAACGTGTGCGAAATCACGTGTCCATGCCCCGTCTCTTCGACGCGCACGACCCGGCCGATCGGCAAGCCGTCGCGGACATCGTCGCGTACCTCGCTCCAGCGCAACTGTCGACGGACCCGTCAAGCGACTCGGCTGATGCATCGCGCATCGCGGTAGGGCATCAACTCTACGACAAGCTCGGCTGCGTCGGCTGTCATCGATTCACGCCGCCGGACGCCGAAGATCGGTTCGACCGAACGTCACTCCATTTCGTGGGACGTAAGTTTCTACCGGGTGCGCTGGCAACTTTCCTGCGGGCGCCTCAAGCTCACTATGCATGGGGGGCGATGCCGGATTTCCGACTTACCCCCACCGAAGCGGAAGCCCTGGCGACGTTCCTCCGTAGCCAGTCCATCACGACGCGCGACGCGAACGTCCATATGCCGGCCGGTGATTCGCACCGGGGTAAATCGCTGTTTTCGTCGACCGGCTGTGCGAACTGTCATCAGCGGCAAGAGGCCGAATCCGGTCACGATATCCGATTGACCGCACGGTTCGGCACGAAACAGGATACCGGCTGCATGGCACCACCTACCGCGCGCACCGGCAACGCGCCCACGTTTCTGTGGCGCGAAGGGGAACGAGAAGCGCTCGGCGCATTCCTGGCCACCGACGGTCAATCACTTTCTCGCCACGCCGCCATGGAAGTCTCCCGGCGGTATGTTCGCGCGCTGAACTGTCAAGCCTGCCACGACCGCGACGGCCGAACGAGCGCCTGGTTGTCGATCCAGTTTGATGAAGAAAAGTTGCAGGATCTAACGAACGAAGCGGTCCCGATGCTGACCTGGACCGGCGAAAAGCTGAAACCCGATTGGGTCGCGCGACGTCTGCGCGGCGATTTGTCTTACAAGCCTCGACCGTGGCTGCATGCACGCATGCCGAAGTTTCCCCTCCACGCTGACGCGCTGGCCGCCGGCCTCGCCGCCGAGCACGGTTTTGGTATAACCGCCGAACCATCATTCGACGCCCGGCCGGAACTCGCCTCGATCGGCCGTCGCCTGACGTCGGTTGATGGTGGCTTGAAATGCCGGCAATGTCACGGCGAGGGCGATCTGCGTTCGACCGCCGATGCCGCCGCCAACATCGCCCCGGGCATCAACCATGCGTACGTCCGTGAGCGACTCCGCTATGATTTCTTCATGCGATTGATGTTGGATCCGATGCGCTACAACCCCAGGAGCAAGATGCCGCAGTTCGCCATGACCGAACAGCGTACCGCGATTACCGACGTGTATCATGGGGATGCCCTACGACAATTCGAGGCCATATGGCACTACCTCCATACACTCGAAGCCGCCGAAACGCCGCCCCGTGGTGACAGCCGGTCCCGACAACCTCGATGACCTGATCCAACTACGATTCGCCTCGCTCACTTGAGGGATAACAGGAAGGCGAGCAAATCTCGGAAGTCCTTGACGGAAAGGCCCAATTCCAAATCCTCGGGCATGATCGAAACTTCCGTGGGTCGGATCTCGGCGATTTGCGTCGCCGGGATCGTGATCGATGCCGCGGCTGCGGTCGTCAGTGTGAGCGAGCCGTCGGCCCCTCGCGTGGTGATCAGGCCTGAAAGAACCGCATCGTCTGTCGTGAGAACCATGGATTGTACGTATCCGGGCGCGACGTCCCGCGACGGCGACAGGATGCTGGTGATGAGCTTGTCGCGATCGGATGACCGAGCAATCGCCGACAAGTCGGGTCCAACGCTGCCACCTCGGCCGCGCACCCGATGGCAGGTGACACACCCGGTCGCTGCCTGCAGAAAGACGCGTCTCCCGGACATCGCATCGCCGCCGTCCTGTAGCGCTGTCCGCCACTGCGTGTCGGAGTCAGGCCTTGACGAGTTCGTCGCCCGAGATACGTCAGACGGCACGCCGGGCGGGTAAAGCGCGAATTGCAACTGCTCGGCCAGCGTCCGATGCGCCGGCGTCTCGCGCAGCGAATCGTATTTCGCCTGAAGTCGATCCCTGACCCTCGGACGACCGGCCAGACGCCGAACCGCTCGAGCCGTCTCTTCCTGGACGACCACCACCGGATCATCGAGCAGATCGACGAGTGCAACCAGGATCTCGTCCGGTTGGTTTGCCAGCGCTGAAATCGCCTCGGCACGAACATCGGCGGCGGCGTTCGCATCGTGCGCCACTACCGTGATCGTTGTGACGGCGACGGGATTGGAAGACGAGGCCAGCGTTCGGATCGCTTCAATGCTCAACTGAGAATCGGGTGCCCGAGCGCAGTTGAGAATCAGGTCGGCGAATCGTTTGTCGTCGGGGTCGGGAATCATCGCCACCGCCATGGCCCTCAGCGCCGCTGGCTTCGCGCCGTCGCGCAGGATCTCCTCGAGTAGTGCGGCGTTCGACGTGCCCGGACGCCGGACGAGCACGTCGTCCGGGTCGGCGAACTGGATCGGCCCCCGCTCCAGACGTTGAGCCGTAGCCAGATAGGCATGAAACAGTCGTGGCGTCACACCGCCTGAACGTATCGCGGACTCGAGTTCGCTCTTCAGCGAAGCGAGGTGTTTCTCGCCGATCCAGATCACCGCCATCAACCGGACCTGCTCGTCCGGATCGGCAAGGCACTTCCGTAGGAAGCTCACATCGACGTGTCCGGATCGGCGAAGTGCGAGCAGAGCGCCGAGTCGCACGGCCGGCGCTTCGTTTCCCTGTTCCGCCAATAACTTGCCTCGAAAAGGCGGTTTGGCGAGCGAACCGACTGCCGCGGCGGTGATGAACGGGTCGGGGTCACACACAGCTTCGTGTAATTGCGCAAAATCATCAGCCTGGTCCGCGGCCAGCAGCTTTTGTAATCGTCGCGCGGCGGGATCGGTTTGCGAACGCGGAAACCGGACCGGAGGCTTTGGCGTGGCGACGCCGTCCCGGGCACGCAGTTGCCAGATGCGCCCCTTTTGGTGGACCGGGTAAGCCTTGTCCGCCCAATCGCTGATATAGATCGCGCCGTCGGCGCCGGCCACAATGGCCACCGGCCGGAAAGACGCATCGCCTTGTACGACGATCTCGCGGTCGGCGTGCAGAGACGCTCCGCGCGGCATGGGCCGATACCGTTCGATCGTGTTGTCGCCCCACGCGGTCACCAGGAGCGTCCCATGATAGCCGGCCGGCAATCGCGCCGTCTCGCAGTCGACAATGCCCGACGGCGCCTCACCGGTGCCCGCCACCATCGGCAGCGTACCCGGCAACTCACCGTCCCATGCGACAAAAGGATGCTGACCGTCGCGCCCGTACTCGAATCGAAACCCGTAGTCGCCCTGGTCGACGACATGAAGCAACCGGCACGGCGATCGGGCATCGGGATCGTTGTCGACGCAGAAGAGGTTGCCGGCTCGGTCGAACTCCAGGGCGAACGGATTCCAAAATCCTATAGCCACGGATTGCAACTTGGAACCGTCCGGCCGGCAGCGAAACACTCTGCCACCCTCACCGCTGCCCTTGAACCGAATGCCGTCGGTGCCCGTGAGAGTGTACTCGGCCCCCTGGTTATAGCCGAATCCGAAATAGAGCCATCCGTCGACCGAAAAGGCGATGCCATGCACACTGTCATGGATGTACGAAACATGTGTACTCAGTTCGAGCACGACTTCCCGCGCGTCGCTGACACCGTCGCCGTCTCTGTCAAGCAGTACCAGAATGCCGTTGCGGTGCGTAAGGTACAGCGCGCCTCGCGGGGAGAATCGCAGGTTCATCGCGTAACGCAGACGATCGGCGAACACGCGGCTTTCGTCCGCTCGCCCGTCGTGATCGTTGTCAAGCAAGATCTTGACACAATCATCCTGTGGCCCCGGGTAGTCGCTCTCGCGCTGGTGCGTATGTGATTCGATGACGAAGAGCCGGTTCCGGTCCGCGGCGGCCATACCGATCGGCGTGACGACGTCCGGCTCCGAAGCGAAGAGGCGAATCTCCAGCGTCGCATCGCTGACCACCGGAGTCCCGGCCCCAAGTCCGCGTGGGAATACGAGAGAATAGAATAAAAGCAGCATGAATCGGCCGTACCAGGTCGCGTTCGCGGTGTGCAATGCACGGCATCCCAACGAAGACCTCCGGCGTGTCGGAATAGGTGAATTCGAGCCGCGAGCACAACAGGCTGTCGAAATACCTGGCACGCAAATCGCGTCCAAGGACTTACGGGCGATGAGGTTTTCGTAACCGCTCATTTCTCGTTCCGAGACGCCGTTTTTTCGAGGTATTTCGACAGCCCGGCAAGCCGGCGGGCGCCCCGACACCGCGATGGCGCTTACAACTCGGATGGTTGGAAACCACGCCATGCTCGTGATACTACACCAACGAATTGTGGCCGTGCGAATCAGTGTGATGCGTGTTCGGCGGAGATGCGCCTTTTGTTGGTTGGCCTTTGGTTGGCCCGCATATACGTGAGCGCGAGAATAACCGCACGGATTGATCGCGGATAATACGGCAAGTCTCGGGAGCTGACTGATCCTCGCGTTCGCGCGCCTTACGGTTTAATCCCTGGCGCTAATCCCTGGCTTCCGTCGTTGTTGATGTACTCAATGCATCGCACCAGCCGCTCGTTGCTCGCGGCCGAATGCCAGGCGGCATGGCCGTCCGCGAACAACCAGTTCGCGCCGTTCGTAACCACATTCTGCCCTCCGTAGTGCATCAAGTATCTCTCGCGGGCGCTGAGGTCCGGATCTTTCAGGCCGCTGACCAACATGAAGATTCGGAAACAGTAAGCGCCGGTCTTCGTGTCATCCGCCTCGTTCAGCAGCGGAAAGCAGTAGGGCCGCTTGACTTCATCTAACTTTCGCGGGGTATCCCATCGGCCGCGACCGCCAAACAGGGTCACGCCCGGCCAAAACGTCGGCGAGGTCGTATCACAGTTGCCCACGTAGCTGATCGGCTCGATCAGGTCCGGCGCTCCGCGCGATGACCCTCCCCCGCGTGACCCGCCTGTTTGCCCCGAGTCCGATTTGATTTTGTCCAGGGCCGACGACATGGACCCCGGAACGGACGACGAGTTCGCGCCGGCTTCAATGAGCATATACCGTGGGTTCTCGTCGGCCGGACATCGATACACACCGTCGCGGCTGCCGACCACGCTTCGCTTCGGTTTCAGGTACGGGGCGATCTGCGCGGCCCAGGTTCCGCCGGGCCAAAGGGGCTGGTAGCTGAAGTTCGGCAAGTAGCCATAGTTGCCGCCGTCCTGGCTGTAATAAAAGATCGCTTTGTAGATCGCGCTCAAGTTGGCGGCGCACTTGACCTGGTACCCCTGCTCCCTGGCCTTGGACAGGCTCGGCAGCAATATCGAAATCAGCAGGGCGATGATGGCGACCACAACCATGAGTTCGACGAGCGTGAACGCCCGAATTCGGGTCGAACGAGACAATGATCTCATGAGATGACTCCGTTTGTGGATAAGACTCGATCGAGTGAGCAGGCACCTGCCGATACGTTACCGTTTGCGCTGTCGCTGTTTCTCCTGAGCCGATCGGAGATAACGCGCCGCATGCTGAGCTGGGAGTGGATCGCCGCCCTGGGCCATTTGCTCGAGGAACTGCGTCACCTCCGGACTGGGATACTTCGCCAGGTTCTCGGCGGCTACGGCCTGAACCTTGGGGTCGGTGTCTTTCGCGAACCCCAACAAGACCCGGCCGACACGTGGATTCTCCGAGGTGTGGTTCGAGAGCGCCAGAACCGCCGACCAACGCACCTCACGCTCGGGATCATCGACCACCGCCTCCATGGCGTCAAGGCCGGCCTCTTCCTCAATTATCAGCGCTAGAGAAGGCGCAAGTTGACGCGCCTGCACGGCACCTTGTCGGCTCTGGTTGACGAGCGCATCGAGCGCTGGTGATCCGAGTTCAAGGAGGCGGTCCGACGCGCGTGCCATGATGTGCGGATCGGTGTTTCCCAACAGTGCGGCGATCTGATCGATCTGTTCGGGCGAGGGATCCTTCAATTCCAGGGCTGTCTCCGCGGCGCCGCGTGACCACCAGCTCACGCCCCATGCCACGCCTGCCACCAGGAGACACGTCGCAACAACAAGATTGAGTGTCGTCGGGCGAGTGATGATGATGCCTCCCTTTGCTATTCGGGGACGTTGCACCAAGGGCTCGCGGCTGCCCTTCACATTGATCGCCAATGCGTGAAGTGAACGCGCCCGTTTCATGCCATAGTTGAAAATGCCGGTGGAAATTCTACGCGCCCGATCGGGCGGGTGTAAAGCGTACTTCGTCTCAAAACGGCATGGGTTGCGACAGGTTCCGGGGGCATCACCCCTGAAATGTGAAGATGGGGGACTGACACGCGGCTTGCATTCGCGGCATCTGTCGAGCTACAATCCCGGCCACATGAGGGTGACAAGTCGCCACGGTGCCGTTCGTTGCGCTGATGTGTGCTTGTTCCATGTGTTTTGCGAGGACGACCGACCCTGCAGGAGCCCATTTCATGTTGGATCGAAAAAAAATTGTTGTAATGACTGTCGCGAGCATTTTGGCGATTGTCTTGCTGTTCTTGGTTGTGAGTTGGCGCACCAACAGTAAGGCCGTCGCGGCACTGGACGCGGAAAACCCCACGCCCGAACAAATCGAGTTGATTGTGGGCCTCCTGGCTGACGAAAGTGACGCCTACCTGGGTCGGGTCATTGAGAAACTTCAAGAGATCGGCCAGCCCGCGGTGGATCCACTGGTAAAGTTGGCCAAGGAAGGGGACGCCTCCGCGCGAATCCTCGCCGCCGCGCAAACCCTCCGCATCAACGAAGAGGCGGGACTTGATGCCTATGCATCCATGGTTGACTCGCCCGACCGAGACGTCAGGGAGGCTGTTATTGTCGCGTTGAATAATGACCAGCTCAAAAGCCCGCGGGTCGCGGAGGTTCTGGCACGATTCGAACAGGATGAGGACCCAACCCTTCGTGCATCGGCGGCCGAGGCCATGGGCAAGCAATCCGGGGACGTTGCGGTTCAAGCGCTCGAGCGCCTGGCGAACGACCCGCATGAGCTGACAGCACGGCATGCGTCCCGTAACCTTGCGGCGGTCAAGGCGCAGAGCCAGCAGCAGCGACGCTCGCGACGATAGACCAACCCGTCATCGCACGAACCGGGCAACGAGTTCGCCCCGCCCTTGACCGGGAATCCTTTGGTCACGGCTCGGGCTCCGCCTGCCGGTTCAGCGACGGACTGTGAGCTTCGGCAAGGACTGCCGGAGCTTGTCCACGCCCCCGGTCGTGACCTTCGTTTGTATCAGCGAGAGTTCCACGAGTTCGGATAGCGATACAAGGCGGTCAAGTCCGGCGTCGGTAACCGCGGTGCGGGTCAGGGTTAGCTTCTTGAGCCGAGTCATCCCCACAAGGTGGTCCAATCCGGCGTCGGTAATCTTCGTACGCGCAAGGTTCAGTTCGACGAGGTTGGTCATCGCCTTCAGATGTTCCATCCCCGCATCGGCGGTCATCGTGCGCTCCAGGTTGAGGATCTCGAGATGATGCAGGCCTTGAAGATGTGCCAGCCCGGGATTCCCCACGGTTGTAATCGACAGCGTCAGCTCGGTTAGTTCGGTCAGGCCCTCGAGATGCACGAGCCCCGCATCCGATATGCGGCTGTGATCGAGACGCAGCCGCTGGAGACCGGTCATCTTTTCGAGGTGGACGAGCTGATCGCCGGTAATCCGGCAACCATCGAGCCGCAGCGCTTTAAGACGGGGCAGCGATTGCAAATGCACGATCCCGGAGCCCGTGATTCGGGGGCAACGGCTCAGGTGCAGGATTTCAAGGTCCGTCAGCGCACTGAACAGTGCAAGTTCGTCATCCACGATGCGGCTGTCAGGAAGTCTTGCGGCCACGACCTTGTCGTCGACCACGTCGACTACGCCTCCCAGGCGCATGATCGCGTCCGCGGCTTTGCGTTGATCGGGATCCGTCGGCAGGACCGGCTGTGTTGCGGTGCCTATGTTTTCGGATGTGCTTAGGGATGATGGGCAGGTCGTCGCCACCGCAGACGTTGGGGCGGTGGTGGCGCCGGCCGGCGACGCCGGATTCTTCGGTGGATCCTGACTCTGCCTCGTGCAGCCGCCCAGAGCCGCTACAAGAACTGCCATGGATGTGATTCGCGATTTCAATGCACAACTCTCCTCTTACCTAACCCCAAAACCATCACGACATGCGATTGCCGCATGATCGTCATGCAATCGTCGCATCTACGCACGGGTATCGTTTAGATCCGGCGCAGGCGCAGGGCGATTACGAATTCACATGACCATACACGATCGAGCCCGATTCGAGCTACCGTTCAGCTTGCGTAGGTCGGTGGGTGGGTGCGTGAAACATTTGGGCGGTCCAGAAAAACCGAAGGTTCCGTGGCACACACAGTCCCGCCTGAACTGTCACGGCCCCTCGGTGAATGGGTTCAATTGGATTCGAGATTGAATTGAGTCGAGTAATCAATCCGTGTGAGGCTTTGCAGCGTTTCGACGGCCTGCCGCCGAACGTCGACGTTCGGATCGCGCTGAAGCGTACGGAGGCCGGCCACGGCGATGACGCGGTGTTCGACCGGCGTCTCCCGTAGCCGATTCGCCACGTCCATGCGAATCTCGGTGTCTTCATCGCCGAGGGCGCGGACCCAGAGTTCAATGGTATCCGGACGGTCCCGCAACGGATGAATCGCATTCGCCGCGATCAGTCGAACCTCCGGATCCGGGTGCTCGATTAACTCGGCGACCGCCTGAAACATCGCATCCGGTTGGAGGAGGAGCAGCAGCTCGAGGGCTACGTGGGCCTGTCCCGCTCCGTGTTTCGCATACGCCTTCAAGGGCTCCAGAGAACGATCCCCCAAATCCACTAGTTTTTGCTTGGCCCGACCGCGAAGCTTCATGTCATCGGCAGACATGAGGCCGGTCATTTCACGGATCTGAGCGTCCGTCGGATTCTCCAGAGTAAGCAGATCCGCGTTTGGGCCCGCCATCACATTAATCAAGAGCATCAGCAGCAGGACGCCCAGGACGCCGGCACCGAGTAGAATCCTAGGGGTTGGCACGGCATGCTCCGTCGCGGCGGCGGGCTAGAGGTATAAATTCTCTGCATGCGAGATCACCGCATGCGAGATCACCGCATGCGAGACGACTATTTCCGTATTCGTGTCCGATCCTTGTACTCGATTCGCTCGCAGACGACGTTCTTGACGTGACCGGGCGTCGCCCATTCGACGTGTCCGTCGAGAAACAGGTAGTTCGACCCACCCATGTGACGTTGCCATCCCGACGCACTCGTCAGCAGAGGACTCCCGCCGCACAGGTCGCTGTAGAACTCGAAGCAACGGGACGGCTGGGCTCGATCTCCATCACCGCGAAAACCCTCCCCCAAGAAGAGAAAGGCATGGGGGAAACGGTATTCCAGGAGCCGCCGGGATTTCCACCCCGAAGCATCGACGGTCCAAGTGTTGCAGTTGCCCATGTAACTGACCGGCCCGACCAGCGTGGTCTTGGCCGGCCCGGATCGTGAAGCGCTCGGCAGTGATTCATACGCCGGCCGCCCCGGGTCGCGCCGGCCGACGTAGACGTTGTGCCCTACATTGAGAAGGATCTGATCCGATTCGAGGTATTCCCACACCGGCCTTTTGTCCCCCGGACAAAGGAACAGGCTAGGCTCTTTGACGTAGGGCAAAATCTGCGCGGTCCACCATCCCCCCTCGTTGATGCGATTTTCGGCCACGTTGGGCACCGATTCGTTATACTCCACGGTGTACATGTGGACGCCCTTGAAAATCTCCGCAAGATGGGTGGCGCAGACCGCGCTTTGCGCCTGCTCTCGTGCTTTGGCCAAGCTCGGCAAGAGAATCGAGATCAGCAACGCGATGACCGCAACCACGATCATCAGTTCGATGAGGGTGAAGGCGGGACGGCGATTCGAACACAACACGGCGTCGACGCGCACGACGCCGCTCATTCGGACCGAGAGTCCCGAATCAGGGATCGTCATGCACGCCGCCTCCCTGCTCTCGACACCCAGCGTAGCCAACCGCGCTCGGAAGAAACCGGCGCAAGGCCGATTTACTGGAAGGGGCGCACCGTCCCGTCATCGGCGATATACTCCACGCATTGGAGAAGTTGCTCTACGCTTATGTTCGATTTCCATTGGGCGTGGCCGTCGGCAAAGAGCCAATTCGCCCCGTTTGTCACGCGGTTGTTCCCGCCGTAGTGCCGGAGAGATGGCTCCTTGAGGAGGGGATCTCTGCTTTTCGCGTTGGCGATGACGCTCCCCAATCGGTAACAGAGGGTGAGGCTAGCTCCCTTGCCCGTCTCGGTCAGCAAGGGGAAACAGTAGGGCCGGCTGATTTCATCGAGCTTGCGCGGCGTATCCCCACGCCCGGTGAGGCTGGCCACGCCCGGCCATCTCACAATGGAGGTAAGATCGCAGCACCCGGCGTAGCTGACCGGCTCGATGAGATCTCCCGGCGTTCCTTGGCCCGCCCCTCGGCTCCCTCCGCTTTGGCCGGCGTCTTCCTGGCGTTTGTTCTGTACCGAGGAGAGCGTCCCGCCGGGGCTCCCCGACCGCGATCCCTGGATCAAAACGTAGCGCGGATCCCCGTCGGCCGGACAATGGTAAAACCCGTTTCGTTCTCCCACCCGGCTGCGGTTGAGGTTGACATACGGCAGAATCTGGGTGCCCCACCAGGCATCCGGCCACATGTTGAAGTACCCCATCTGTGGCAAGGAACCGCCATTGCCGACATCCGTGGTATAGTAATAAATGCCCTTGAAGATGCCGCTGAGATGGGCCGCGCATTTCACCTGGTAAGCCTGTTCTCGTGCTTTGGCCAGGCTTGGCAGCAGGATGGAGATCAACAACGCGATGATCGCCACCACCACCATCAGTTCAATCAACGTAAACCCACCTGGCATCCTGGATGTTCGTCGGTAATCACGCATTGCGGTCCTCCCATTCAACTTTGATATACGGCGCCAGCCGGCCGGTATGCCCTGGAGAAAGGTTGCTACGCTTTGCTTTTGGCCCTGCTCTTTGCAAATCGGACTGGACAATATACCACGATACGTGGACCGGTCTGACAAGAAAAAAATAAACCAGAAAAGAAAGTCGTGTGTGGCCCGGGGAAATCATGTATCCGTGAGGCTACGTAAGCACGTATCCTGGAACGACATGAAAATGGGTTATCCTGCGGAACTGTCATATGTTAGTCTGGATAATTACAGCGAAGCGATTTTTCGTTAATATAAAGCAGGGTGGTGACTCCGAGCCCGGGTCGATCTGAACCTGATAAACGATTGATAGACATGGACTTCAGACCAGAAGTGAGTGAATTGGAGCTACT
>Ga0299906_10002234_pt1 | contig 16140 bp, 13 predicted proteins | sample RVTome_14_FD_200259 | JGI IMG/M metagenome (GOLD analysis project Ga0299906, IMG submission 200259) | Soil microbial communities from uranium-contaminated site in the Upper Colorado River Basin, Wyoming, United States - RVT145D125 (version 2) ...
CCGGAAAGAAACCCCCGCGAGGTATCCGGTGATGACCGTGCGTTCAGGAGGCGCGAAGTAGATGGCGGAAACGGTACTCGCAGCCGGAGGCGCGCCGCGCCGCTGGTGGGATCTCACCCCGAAGGAACGGACCATCGTCGCCTTCACCCTTCTCTTTCTCATCACGTTGCCGATGCTCACGAAGATCTTCACGAGCGACTTCGGGACGCACATCGCCCAGGGCCGCCAGATCGTTCAGACCTTGTCCCTCCCGGACACGGAGTACCTGAACTATCCGTCCCTCGGACGCCACAACCCGAACGGGGAGTGGGGATTCCAGGCGATCCTCTATCTGGTCTTTTCCATCGGGGGCGTCTACGGTGTCTCGCTCCTCGTCTGGGCGGTTGTTTTCGGGATCTTTCTGCTGATTCATCGCGCCACCGTCCTGCGGGGCGCCCACCCTCTCCTCGCGGTCCTGGCCATCTTCGCATTTTCGGGATTTCTCCGGATCCGCATCCAGCCTCGCCCGGAGATCTTCACCTACCTGTTCACGTCGTTGATCATCTTCATCCTGACCGAGTACTACTACGGGGCGCGCAAGATGAGGATCTACACCATCCCGCCTCTCGTTCTCCTTTGGGCGAACATGCACCCCACGTACCTGCTGGCGTTTGTCCTGTGCGGTGCCTTCTTCGCCGACGCGCTTGCCCGCGCCGCATGGCGAAGGGAATTCCGATGGGATCTGCTGAAAAAGTGGGTTATCCCCCCTGTCCTGGCAGGTCTGGGAGGGCTGATCCTCTGCGGTCTGAACCCGAATGGCTACAACGCGATCCTATCCCCGCTTCACCTGATTTCGCGGGGAGGGAGCAGTGGAGGCTCCAGCGTCCTGATGTCGATCTCGGAACTGACCCCGGTGAAGGGTACCGGGTTCTTCGTCTACTACAAGGCGGCGGCATGGTTCGCCTTTGCCTCGATCCTTCTTGGAGCCGTCGGCCGGCGGGTATTGCTGATCGACCTGTTTCTGTTTGCCATCGCCTTCAAAGGGGCGTGGGATTCGGCCCGGGCGGTATCGATGATGGGGATGTTCCTGGCCCCCGGCGCCGCGCTCCAGGTGACGGGATTCCTCTCACGGGCCGGCGGGTGGCTCGACCCGAAAGAGGCTCCGGCCGAGGTCCGGAAGGACCCCGGAAAGGGAAAAGAAAAGGGAAAAGGAAAGGGCCGGCAAATTGCGGAGACGGGGGTGAAGGCGGCGCCTAAGACTTCCCGGCCCGGTTGGGCCGCCTACCGGAAAACCGTCCCTGCGGCCGCGTTGGTGACGGCCCTGATCGCCTTCGGCGGCACGACGCTCGGCTTCTCCTTCTCGCAGATTGAGTACGGGCTTGGGATGACCGAGCATAAATTTTCCTTTCCCGCGGCGGAGTTCTTGAGGAAGAATCCGGTTCCCGGCAAGATGTTCAATTTCTTCGACATCGGCGGATTCCTCGACTGGCAGCTTTACCCGGGGGCTCTCACGTTCATCGACGGCCGCACCTACAACCAGGAAGTCTTCATGGAACACCAGGTCGTAACGGGGGCGTTGCCCGGGTGGGAGAGGGTCTTCGAAAAGTACGCCATCAGCTACTTGGTCCTCAAGGCGATGGACTCGTCGGGGATGATCCTTCCCATCGTACCGGTCCTCGCCAACGACCCCAAATGGGCGCTGGTCTTTTCGGACGGACTGTTCCTTGTCTTTGTCCGCAACGCGCCGGAACTGCGAGGATACATCAAGGCGCACGAGATCCCGAAGGGGATCCTTCCGCAGCACATCATCCGGGAGTCGTACCATTACATGTTTCTCGGAATCTCCCCCGTGGTCGCCTACCAGACGATGAGCAACATGTTCCTGCTGTTGGGGCAGCGGGACAAGGCGATCTGGGCTCTCCGCCAGGCTCTGGAAAGCGGAGACAATCCTTACCTGCGCGCCCGCCTCATGCAGCTACAGGGAGGCGTGGGCGCCCGGTGAACGGCGTTCTCCAGGACGCCTCGAAGTCGCAATCGAACGCCCCCCTGTTCTCCGTCATCATCCTGAACTGGAACGGGAGGCACCTCCTGGAGGAGTGCCTCTCCTCCATCCGCTCGCAGACGTTCCGGGATTTCGAAACGATCGTCGTCGATAACGGCTCGACGGACGGTTCCGTCGACTGGGTGAAGGAACGTTGGACGGATTCGGTCTCCACCGTCGCGCTTCCCTCGAATCTCGGATTCGCCGGGGGGAACAACGCCGGGATCCGGGTCGCGCGGGGACGATACATGATCCTCCTGAACAACGACACAGCCGTCGACCCGGGGTGGCTCGCCGCGATGGACGCCGCCGTCCGGAGGCGCCCGGACGCGGGGATGCTCACCCCGAAGATCCTGAACTACTACCGGCGGGACGAGATCGACAACACAGGGCACCTGATCTACCCCGACGGATTGGCGCGGGGGCGGGACAGGATGGAGAAGGACGACGGACGGTTCGATGAGGAGGGGGAGACCCTCTGGCCGAGCGGGTGTGCGGGGGTGTACAAGAAAGATATGCTCGACGAGATCGGCTTGCTCGACGAATCATTCTTCGCCTACGGGGAGGATGTCGACCTGGGCCTGCGCGCCCGGTGGACCGGGTGGACCTGCTTTTATATCCCGACGGCCGTCGTGTACCATAAATATTCCATCACGACAGGTGCGTATTCCCCGCAGAAAGCATTTCTGGTGGAGCGGAACCGCATCTGGATCCTCTTCAAGAATTTTCCGGCCCGTGAAATCCTTCTGTCCCCGTTACGCACCGGATACCGATATGCATACCACCTGGCGGGTGCCCTTTCCGGGCGCGGCGCCGCGGGGAAGTTCGCGAACGAACAGTCCATCGGCCGTTTGTTCCTGGCCACCTTTCGGGCCGAAATTGCAGCGCTCTCGGGAGTGCCTGATGTCCTTCGCTCCCGGCGTGCCGGGAGCGCCCTGCGCCGCATGACCCCGAGGGAGTTCCGCTCTCTCCTGGCGAGATTCCCCCTCAGCGCGCGCGAAGCGGCCTGGAAGGAGTGACCGGAGTGGCGGAGAAGCGCGCGCAGACCGCAATCCAGGGCGTGGCGTTCGCCGCCGTGGTGAACCTGCTGTCCAAGGTGCTGCTATATCTGCGGCAGATGGTGATCGCGGCGGTCTTCGGACTTTCGGCATGGCTCGACGCATTTTTCGTGGCCACGTCGTTCGTCTCGATCTTCATCACGGTGTTCGGGGATATCTTCGATTCCGCCGGGATTCCTTCCCTGGTGAAGGCGCGCGAGAGGGATGGAGAGGGGGGATTCCGTTCCCTCACCGGTTCCATTTTTTCCCTTGCCCTCCTCATGGGTCTCGGCCTGACCGTTCTGATGGTGATCTGTTCCCCCCTTGCTCGCCGTCTGGTTCCGGGTTTCCCCGCGGAATCCGCCGGATTCCTGAGGGAGAACCTCCTTTGCCTCGTCCCGTACGCCCTCGTCTTCCTCCCGTACCACGCGATCGGTTCCTTCTTCCGGTCCCGGAGAGCGTTTCACATGTATTACGTGGTGGAACTGGTCGTCCAGGCGGGAGCGCTTCTGGCGGTGATTGCCTTCGCATCCCACGCCCGCATCGTTCCCCTGTCCCTCTCCGCAGGATACGTCCTCGGGTTCCTGGTGTTTCTTTCCATTGGAAAGGGGCTGTTCCGATACCGGGGGAATCTGAGGGGAGGAGAAGTCGACGTGGTCCGTGGGGCGGTGGGTCGCATGTTACCTGTGTACCTGATCCTGTACGGACTGGTGGTTGTTGATCGGTACTTCGCTTCCTACCTCGAAACCGGTTCGGTTTCCGCACTTTTCTATGCGTATGCACTGGCGACCGCCGTTCCGGCGATACTGAACATCGAGAATATCTTCGTCACTCCGCTGGCCGAGAAGTCGGACCGGGGAATCTTGTTGACGCGGATCCTGTCGGGCACCGTGATGGTTTCCCTGCCCGTCATTTCTTTCTTCACTGTTTTCGGGGACGGATTCGTGAAGGCGCTCTTCGAGCGCGGAGCGTTTGACGCGCGGTCCACGGAAGTGACCGCTCAAGCTTTACGATATTACGTGCTGGGCCTGCCGACGTATTTCGCCATTCCCGTATTTGTGCGGAGCCTTCAAATTCACAGGAAATTCCGTTGGATTACTGCAGTCTCCATCTTCTCCGTGGTACTGAGCGCGGCCATGAATTATCTCTTCGCCTTCCGGTTCGGCATGGGGGTGAAGGGAATCGCCCTGGCTGCCAGCGTTTCAATGGTATCGGTGTGCGGGATCGTTCTCTCCCTCGTGTCGCGGGTCGGTATCCGGGTACGGTACCGGGAATGGATGGGTATCCTTCCGAACGTGGCCATCGGCGTGGCCATCGCGACGACCGCGGCGTGGCTCCTTCCGGGGATTCCGCCAACCTGGGTCGACGTTGGAGCCAGGGGGCTCGTCTTTGCAGCGTGCTACCTGGCGTTTCTCCTTTTCCTTCCGGGGGACGAGCTTCGCAGGGTCCGCCGGATCGTGTTCGAATCTTTCCCCTCCCTGCACCACCGGTTCGGGAGGTATTGTTGAGGAGATGAGAACAGCACGGATCACGATCGCCTTCTTCGTACACGCTCTTTCCGGGGGAGGTGCGGAGAGGGTGGTATCGAGGGTGCTCCGCCATCTGGACCGGACCCGGTTCCGCCCTGTCCTGATCCTCATCGAGAAGAAAGGAGTTTATCTGGAGGATGTTCCGGCGGACGTTCTCATTCTGGATTGCGGCAGGGGGGCCGGAGGGGGGCGGTGGAAGTGGGTGCGGACATTCGTCGGTTTCCTGAGGACGGAACGACCGGACGTCCTGATGAGCTTTTTATGGTATGCAAACGCCTTCGCGGTCCTGGGCCGGTACTTGGCGGGGGCGAAAACCCGGCTCATTCTCTCCGAACGGTCGACCGTCCTTGGCTCCCGGGAAGGTTTCCCGGAGGAAGCACTTCGTCGTCTCGCCATTCGATTTTTGTATCGGGCCGGCGAACGGATCTTCGTCAACTCCGATTCCCTTCGTTCGCAATTCACCGATCATTTCGGGTTCGCACGGGAGAGGGTCTGTACCATCCACAATCCCCTGGATATCGACAGGATCGTTGCGCAATCCGCCGAAGGGGGGAATCCGGCCTCCGAGGGGAACCGTGTGGAAACCATCGTGGCCATGGGGCGGTTCAGCCGGGAGAAGGGGTTCGACCTCCTCCTCCGTGCAATGGCCCGCGTCCGCGTTCCGGCGAAGCTCCTGCTCCTGGGGGAGGGGAAGGATGAAAAAAAACTCCGGTCCCTTGCGGAGAATCTGGAGGTCTCGGCGAACGTCGAATTTCTCGGGTTTCGGAAAAACCCGTACCCGGTGCTCCGAGACGCCTCGGTGTTTGTTCTTTCTTCCAGGTACGAGGGTTTTCCGAATGGCCTGGCCGAGGCGATGGCGCTGGGGGTTCCCTGCGTCGCCACGCGCTGCAGAACGGGCCCCGAGGAACTCATCACGGATAGTTGGAACGGACTGCTCGTCCCGGTGGAGGACCCGGAAGCGATGGCCGCGGCCATCGATCGCCTCCTCGGGGACCCCGCACTGAGAGAGAGGCTGGGGACCGCGGCGCGGATTTCCGTGCAGAGATACGATGCCGGGCGGATCGTTCGCCAGTATGAATCCCTGATCGAGAGCGTTGTCGCCTGATGTGCGGAATCTACGGAAAGATCCGTTGGGACGGCCGGTCCGCGCGGGCGGAGGATGCGGAGCGCGCATGCGACGGGCTCCGCCACCGGGGGCCGGATGACCGGGGGGTCCTGGCGCTCGGGGAGGCCTGCCTTGGGCACACGCGGTTGAGCATCATCGACCTTACCCCCCAGGGACACCAGCCGATGCCCAACGAGGACGAATCCCTCTGGATCGTCTTCAACGGGGAGATCTACAACTTTCAGGACCTGCGACCCCGGCTGGAGGCGCGAGGGCACCGGTTCCGGTCCCGCACCGACACGGAGGTCGTCCTTCACCTTTTCGAGGAGGAAGGCCCGGCGTGCGTCGAGCGCCTGCGGGGAATGTTCTCGATCGCGATCTGGGACCGGAAGGGGAAGGCCCTCTTCCTTGCCCGGGACCGCGTGGGAAAGAAGCCTCTGTTCTACCGTGGGGGGAGGGACTTCTTCTCCTTTTGCTCCGAGTTGGCGCCTCTGGTGTCGGATCCGGAGATCCCGGTGAACGTCGATCCGGTTGCGATCCACCATTACCTGACTTTCCAGAGCGTTCCCGCCCCGTTTTCGGCATATGCCGGCATCCGGAAGCTTCCGCCGGGTCACTGGATGACGGTAAGGGAGGGGAGGGAGGAGATCCGGCGCTACTGGAAGCTCTCCTTTGCTCCGAAGCATCCGGCGGACACCGCGGCGAGGAGGACCCGGCTCGAGGAGGAGCTCCTCGACAAGATCCGGGAGGCCGTACGGATCCGCCTGGTGAGCGATGTCCCCCTGGGAGCGCTCCTCTCCGGCGGGGTCGATTCCAGCGGCGTGGTCGCGCTGATGTCCCGCGAAAACCCGGGGATGCCGGTGAAGACCTTCTCCGTGGGTTTTCGGGAAAAGGAATTCAACGAGCTGGAGTATGCGCGCGAGGTGGCCCACCTCTACGGAACGAACCACAAGGAGTTCACCCTCCATCCCGACATGCTCTCCGTGCTGCCGCTGCTGGTGGAGCGGTTCGGGGAGCCTTTCGCGGATTCCGCCTCGATTCCGACGTACTACATTTCACGCGTTGCCCGCGAACACGTGACCGTCGCGCTCTGCGGCGACGGCGGTGACGAGAGTTTCGCGGGCTACCACCGGTACAAGCTGAACGCCCTCCTGCGCGGGGTCGACTTCGTCCCCCACGCCGTGGCGCGGGGGATATTCCGCGCCCTGAACGCCATTCCCCACTCGCCGAGCATCCATAGCCCCCTGTGGATCGCGAAACGGGCGTTCCAGTTCCTGTCCCTGTCCCCCGAACGCAGGAACCTGAGGTTCTGCAGCCACTTCGACGCCGGCCTTAAGGCGGAACTGTACACCCCGGAATTCGCCGGGAAGATGGCGGGAATCGACTCGGACGAGATCGTCCTGGCGCGATACCGGGAAACAGACGCGGACAACCTCCTCGACGCCACCCTGTACGCGGACATCCACACGTATCTTCCGGACACGCTGCTTCCCAAGGTGGATGTGACCTCGATGGCCGCCTCGCTCGAGACGCGCTCCCCTCTCCTCGACTACGAGCTGATGGAGTTCGCCGCGCGGCTTCCCGCGGACATGAAGTTGCGACGATTGACGACGAAATACGTCTTGAAGAAGGTGTTCGGCCAACTCCTCCCGGAGAAATTGCTGCACCGTTCGAAGATGGGATTCGGCGTCCCCCTGGGGCACTGGTTCCGCACGGAACTGAAGGATATGGTCCGGGATACGCTCCTTTCGCCAAGAGCACTGGGCCGAGGGTATTTTCGAGAGGAAGCTGTGCGGAAAATCCTCGACGAGCAGGCGCAGAACCGGTGGCACTGGCATTACCACATCTACAATCTCTTGATGCTGGAGCTATGGCACCGGAGGTTCATCGACCGATGATCCCCCGGGTGTGCGTCGTATCCGCGCTCTACCACCCCGATCTCGGCGGTCTGGGGCGGCAGGCCCAACTGTTGTCGGAACGACTCGGGAAGGATGGGGTGGACCTCTTCGTCATCGCCAGGAAGATGGAGGTGGACGGCAGGGCGGCGTTCTCTCCGTCCGTGGAAGTGGTCCGTGTCCCGTCCCTGTTTTCGAAACACCACATTCTCGAGGAGATCAGCATCAAGAACATCTTGATATCCGTGATCTTCTCGCTAGGGTGCCTGGTCGTGCTGATCCGGCGCAGGAAGTCGTACGACCTGGTGCATTTTCACGGTGCGAGCGTCCCCCTCTTCGTCGCACTCCCGTTCCTGAAGTGGATGGGGAAGAACGTCCTGGCCAAGGTTGCGGCGGCAAATCTCGGGACGGAAGCGGGGTCGCTCTCGGGAAGGTACGGGGGGATCGGGAACCTGCTCGCCAAGCTTGTCCGGCGGGTGGACGCATTCGTCGCCATCAGCGACGAGATCCGCGAGGGACTCCTGCGGGACGGGATCCCTCCCGGGCGGATCCATCGAATCGACAACTTTGTCGACTCCACGGTGTTCTTTCCCCCGGCGGCGGGGGAGCGGGAAATGCTCAAGAAACTATTCGGTTATTCAGGAAAAACGCTGGTCCTATTCTCGGGCCGGATGGTTCCGAGGAAGGGAGTGGCACACCTGTTGGTGGCATGGAAGGTGGTTATCGACGACCATCCGGAGGCACGGCTCCTCCTGTTGGGCGACGGGCCGCTCTTAGGAGACCTTCGGAGAATGGCCGCGGGGCTGGGTATCGGAGACAGTGCCGATTTCAAGGGAAGGGTGGAGAACGTGCCGGAATTTCTCCGCGCCGGGGATCTGTTCATCCTGCCTTCCCTGCAGGAGGGAATGCCCAATGCCCTGCTGGAGGCCATGGCCTGCGGATTGCCGGCGGTGGCAACGAGGATCGGCGGCGTTGTCGATATCGTGAGCCAGGAGGAGGATGCTGTTCTGGTTCCCCCCTCCTCCCCCTCCGGACTCGCGGAGGGGATAAATCGCCTCCTGTCGGATCCCTCGCGAAGGGAATCCATGTCCTTGGCCGCTGCGAGGCGCTCCCGCTTTTATCGCAGCATGGAGGCGAGGGTGCCGGTCTATCGTTTGCTCTATTCGAATCTCCTGGGATCGGGGGGAATGCGGTGAACCAGGAAAAGATCTGGGATTATTTCCAGACCGAAGGAATCGATGCTTTTGCCGAGTCCAAGGCCCGTCTGGATTTTCTCTTCCGAAAGGCTCGAACGATCGCGGGAGGGAGACGGCTGAAGGTGCTGAATATCGGCGCCGGGAACGGATGGCTTGAACGGCGGTGCATGGGTGAAGGGTGGGAAACGTTCTCCCTCGACCCGAGCGCGAAGGCGATCGAGCGGTTGGTGGAGCAGGGAATTTCGGGGAGGGTCGGCCACATGGAATCGATGCCGTTCGAGAGCGGCTCCTTCGAAGTCGTCTTCTGCTCCGAGGTGATCGAGCACCTCGCAGATCAGCAGATGGCCGAAGGGATCCGGGAGGTTGCCCGGGTCTTGGCCGGATCGGGCAGTCTCATCGGCAGCGTTCCCTTTCGGGAAAATCTCTCTGACGGCGTCGCGGTATGCCCGGAGTGCGGAAAAGTATTCCATCGGTGGGGACACCAGCAATCGTTCGACAGGAAAAAGCTGGGTGCGGTGTTGTTGCAATCCGGGCTATCGGCCACGGAAACGGGGACCTATGCCTTCCTCGACTTCTCGAAGGGAACGATGAGGAACCGGATCGGTTTGTCGTTGCACTGGATCCTGGGGAGAGCGGGGATCCCGATCGGCACCCCCACGCTATACTTTATCGCGCGCAAATCCTCCGGCAGGTAGTCTTCACCGCGCCGATCCGGGGTTCCTGCGTCCCCTGATGTTGATATTTCCGAGGGGGGACTCTCCCGGCTCCACCAGCAATTTCACCTCCGTGAATCCGTTTTCCTCGTACCACCGGTAGATCTCCGGCCAAGTGTGCTTGTGCTGGTACTTCGGGGAATACCAGTCGAAGGTATCGAGCCACCTCCAGCGGGGAGTCGGGTGCTGGCTCATGGGGAGGAGGAAGCGGAATCCCAGCCCGACAAGCGGCAATTTGCCGAGATAATAACAGGGAATTGCGAGTGCGGAGAGGTAATACACCAGACGGTGCGGAACCTTTGTGGTCATTTTCCGCCAGATATCGCTGAAGTAAGCATAGGGACCCATCCCGTAGAGGAATACGGCGAACTCTCCCCCGGGCTTCAGGTAAGGCACTACGGCGTCGAAGGCCTTTTTCGTGTCCGGCGTGTGATGGAGTACTCCGAGGGAGTACATGGCGTCGAACGTTCCTTCCGGGAACGGCAGCCGGAACAGGTCCGCCTGGACGATGTGGACGTTCTCCCGCTTCCCCACGTTTCCGTAAGCCGCGTCTACGGCGAAGCTCAGGTCGACCCCGACCACTTCCCCTCCCCACCGCGAGACCACCTCCGCGAAGCGCCCGGCGCCGACCCCCACATCGAGCACCCGTTTCCCGGCAAGGTCGGCCGGCGACCAACCGGTTTTTCCGCGAAGGGATTTTTCGGACTCATCGGTCGCGTTGAGGATGTCGATCTGGACGTCGTGAAACCGGTTCCATTCGAAGCTGAACGTGTCTACGTACTCGTCCATCTGGACGAAACGGGGAACTCCCTTCCAGATCGGGAACCGGGATCGGCATGACCGGCAGGATAGAGCGCCTTCGAGGATCTCCCCCTGCACCTCGGAACCTGTCTCCAGGTCCAGGCTCTTCTTGCAATTCGGGCAGACGAGGATGGATAAAAAATTCAGTTTCATTACGACACCATATCCCGAAATACCGGTTTCTGACCTCGCATGTTGACGTGCAGGAGAGAAAATTCCTTCATTTCCTGGTTCAGTCTGATGTTCTCAAATTTCTGTTCCAAGTACCAACCGTACACTTCCGGCCACGTGTGCTTGTGCTGGTACTTCGGGGTGTACCAGTCGAACGTGTCCAGCCACCTCCATCGGGGATCGGGATGCTGGCTCATGGGAAAAAGGAAGCGGAGCGCCAATCCCACGAAGGGGAGTTTGTACAGGTAATAGAGAGGGATCGATAGGGCGGTGAGGTAGTAGATGATCTTGTACGGTACCCGGGTCGTGACCTTCCGCCACAGGTCGCTGAAATACGAGTAATGTCCGTAGGCGTAAAGGAAGACGGCGAACTCCCCGCCGTGCTTGAGACACGGCACCACGGCGTCGAAGGCCTTTTTCGTGTCCGGCGTGTGATGGAGTACTCCGAGGGAGTACATGGCGTCGAACGTTCCTTCCGGGAACGGCAGATGGAACAGGTCCGCCTGGACGATGTGGACGTTCTCCCTCTTCCCCACGTTTCCATAAGCCGCGTCTACGGCGAAGCTCAGGTCGACCCCGACCACTTCCCCTCCCCACCGGGAGACCACCTCCGCGAAGCGCCCGGCGCCGACCCCCACATCGAGCACCCGTTTCCCGGCAAGGTCGGACGGCGACCAACCGGTCTGTCCCTGGAATGTCTTCTCCGACCTGTCGGTCGCGTTGAGGATGTCGATCTGGACGTCATGGAACCGGTTCCATTCGAAGCTGAACGTGTCCACGTACTCGTCCATCTGGACGAAACGGGGAATCCCTTTCCGGATCGGGAACCGGGATCGGCATGACCGGCAGGATAGAGCGCCTTCGAGGATCTCCCCCAGTACCTCCGATCCCGTCTCGAGTTCGAGGCTCTTCTTGCAGTCCGGGCAGACGAGGATGGATAGAAGACGATGTTTCATATGGAATCGGATCTCCAATGGTTGATGATCATGGGCACCCGCAATCGGGATCGTGGGGCCGGGGAAGATGATAATATGCGGGGCACCGGCGTGGAAGGGAAGAATACGGGAGGGGAAACACGGTTCCGGGGAGGGCGGCTTGAAGGTCGACGGGGATGCCGGGTGGGGAAGGATCAACTGGTCGGCCGCCGCCGGGATATTCGCCCTCTCCCTGATTCTCTGCGTGGCCTTTGCCCGGTTTGCGAAGCCGTTATCCGTCACGGACGAGTTCCTGACCTACTACCGGGTCGCCACGAACGTTGCAGATGGGATGGGGTTCACGGAGGACGGTTCGAGTCCCTACGTCTACCTGCCCCCTCTTTTCTCGTACGCCCTGGGGGGGTGGTTCTCCCTGGTCGGCTCCCGGTCGCTTTTCGCCGTCCAGGTCTACCAGTCCCTCTGTCTCGCGTTGAGCGCGTTCCTCACGTTCTTTCTGGCGCGGGAACTCTTTCCCCGGTCCGGGGGAACCGCGATCATCGCATCCCTCTGGGTGGCCGTGCACCCATCCCTGTGGACGTACGCGGTTTTCGTACGGCAGGAGCCGACGATCCTCCTGGTGACGACTCTCGCGTGTTGGAGGACGGTGGTCTGGCTCAACGATCCCGGCCGTGTTCGTGCGCTTCTGGCAGGGGTCTGCTGGGGTCTGGCGACCCTCGCAAAAGCGGTGACGCTCTTCCTGCCCGTCTTCCTGTTGTTCCTCTGGGCCTGGCGCGGGCGGAGAGATGTGCGAATGACGGGGTCGGAGACGGCTTTGGCGGTGATCGCGTTCCTGCTGGTCCTCGCTCCGTGGACCGCGCGGAACTATCTCCAGTTCCAGCGCTTCATACCGGTCAACGACCAGGCGGCCGGAGTTCTCGAGTGGAATGTTCAGCACAGCGACGCACCGGTGGACGAGGGAAAGGGGTGGGTGGGTCTCCTGATCGCCCAGTTGAAGACGAAAGACCCGGCGAAAGGGGAGCTGGCGGGGGAGAGGTACCTCGTGGAACTGGATCGAGCGGGCGTGAAAGACAGGGAGCGGGGATCGCGCCTTTGGAGCTACATCCTTTCCCACAAGAAATATTTTCTCGTGCAACGCGTCCGAAACGCCATCTTCTTCGCCGCACCCGGGGTCGACTGGTGGATCCAGTCGGGGCGATTGAAAACCGGTGAGGCGCAGGGGAGCGGTCTATTCCTGGCAGCGGCCTTGCAGTTTCATGGGATTTTGTACTTGTTCTTCTTCTGGCGCCTGCTCCTGCTGGCTCGCGGAAAACTGGATCTCCCGATGTCCTTCCTGGTCCTCTTCTTCGCCCTCTATTGGGGCGTCTACACCCTTCTGTGGGGGGAAATCCGCTTCTCCATTCCCGTGTACCCCGTTCTTGTCCTTTTCGCCCCATGGGAACGGCTGATGCGGCCGAAGGCATCCGTGGCGGCGGACGGACCGTCTATCGGGGGCCTTCGGTCGTGAAGACGTACACGTGGGTCAGGCATACCGGGGCGAGCCAACCGGCCGTTTCGGCCAACCGGTTCAGCAGGGAGGAAAGCAGCGGGATCCGTTTCGGCAGAAGGATTCTTCCTTGGTGCGCCTCCATGGTGAAGCCCCGGTCACGGGCGATCCTGACGATTTCACGTTTCGGCAGCCACCGGTGGTCCCCTTCCGGCATCTTCATTTTCAGATGTTCCGCCAGATGCAGCACCGGCGCCCAGCGCGGGTTCACACAGGTGAGCACGACGCGGGTTCCGGGGTGACAGACTCCCAGCAAGGCCCGGAAGGTACCCGGGATGTCGGCGAGGTGCTCGATGACGTCGGGGATCATCACGTAGTCGAACGTTTCCGGGAGGCGAAGGGAGGAGGCGTCCGCGACGAGGAAGCGGAACTCCGGGTGTTTTGCCGCGGCGATCGCGATCATCTTCGGGGAGATGTCCACACCGACCCCGCGTGAAGGCCGTATCCTCGCGAGAAGGGTCCCCGTGCCGCAGCCGATCTCCAGGACGGAAGACCCCTCCGGGATGATCCCGCGGTAGATGTCGGCCAGCAGGTCGTAGTAGTAGGAACCCTTTTCCTTCCAGGCGTCGTACTCCTCCGCCAGCCGGTCGAAATGCTCGGTGACGTCCCGCCGGTCCACGGTCACACGAACTTGATCTTGCGCATCGCGAAGACGCACATTTTCAGGAGCAGCCATCCGTGGCGGAACCGGGAGATCTGGGTGGTTCCGTAGGTCCGCTGCCGGTACCGGATCGGGATCTCCACGATCTTCAGGTCGAGCTTTGCGGCTCCGAAGATCAGGTCGAAGTCCCCGAAGGGGTCGAACTCCCCGAAATAGGGTCGCCCCGCGGCGATCCGATCGTAATCCTTCCGGAAGAGAACCTTGGTGCCGCACAACGTGTCCTTGAACCGCTGCTCCAGCAGGTAGGTGAAGGCCCGGCTGAAGAACTTGTTCCCCAGCGTGTTGAGGAACCGCATGGCCCGGTCCTCCATCGGGTACATCAGCCGGGAACCGTTGATGAACTCCCCCTTGCCCGAAGCGATGGCACGGAAAAACTTCGGCAGGTCTTCCGGGGGTACGGTCAGGTCGGCGTCGAGGATCATCAGGATATCTCCGGCGGCGGCGGCGAATCCCTTCCGGACGGCGTCCCCCTTGCCGCGCCCTTTGCCCTGTGGCACCAGACGGACGTCCTTGTCGGGGTGCGCGGCGATGACCCGCCGGATTTCCTTCTCCGTCCCGTCCGAGGAGTTTCCCTCGACGAAGATGATCTCGGTGTTCCGTCCGAGGAGAGGAATCCGGCGAACCGCGTCCTCGATGTTTCCCCGCTCGTTCCTGCAGGGGACGACCACGGTGCAGGTGAATTCCCCTTCCGGCCGGGGGACGCCGACCTCCCGTGCGATCAGCAACTGGACAAGGGACATCTTCCAGAAGAAGGGGAGATTGGCGAGCACCCTGTTGCACAACGTGGAAAGGAGCGGTATCCGCTTCGGCAGAAGGAGCTTGTATTCCCTCCGGATGCACTCGTAATCCGCCAACGCGAGGAGGTTCTCGATGTCCGGCTGGGAGAGCCAGTTCTGTTCCGGTTGCGGCATCTTCCTTCCGAGCCGCTCGCCCAATCGCAGGATGGGCTCCCAGAGGTAATTGAAATAGGTGACGATGACCCGCGTCCGCGGGTGGGTGACCTTCCTCAGCTCCGCGAACGCCTTCTGGACGTCGGGAAAGTACCCGATCACGTCGGAGAGGATGACGTAGTCGAACTTCTCCGTCAGCGGGAGATCTTCCGCGTTCCCGGCCTGGAATGTCAGATGGGGGTATTTCCGGGAAGCGATCTCCGTCATCGCGGGGCTGATGTCAACTCCGACGCCCCGGGCCGGCTCCAGCGCGTTCAGGAGATCTCCGGTGCCGCTGCCGATCTCGAGCACGGCGGAGCCCGGCGGGACGTGGAACCGGCAGAGTTTCTCGATATATTCGTGGTAGAAACGGTTCTTCCGCTTCCACCGGTCTCTCTCCGGCGCCTGCCGGTCGAAATACGTTGCGATCGCTTCGGGATCGGTGAGGGGTGGCGGGAAGGTGCTCATCGGATAGTGGGCAAGTAGCGGTCTCCTCAGATCTCTTATCATATACGGGGAGGACATGTTACTTTAAATGTTGTCATGATCGAGTCCGCCGCCTCCAGGATCGTCCAATCCACCGTCGTCAAGGGTGCCTTGGGACTGGTCAACCGGGTACCGTTCCCCTTTCACCGCTTTCCGGTAACGGTAAACGGCCACCGGATGGTCGCACGGACCCTCGACCGCTTTCTCGCTCTCTGGTTCTGGAAATACGGGGTATTCGGGGCGGCGGAAGTCGGCCTCCTGGGCAGGCTTTGCCGGGAGGGGATGTCGGTCCTGGACCTCGGCGCAAACGTGGGGTTTCATACCCTCCTCTTCGCCCGGTCCGTGGGGGCCGGGGGGCACGTGTGGGCATTCGAGCCGGACCCCGACAATTTTTCCACGCTTTGCAATAATCTGGAGTTGAATTCCTACGGAAACGTCACGGCCGTGCAGGCGGCGGTCGGTTCTGCGACCGGGAGGGGATCCCTGTACCGGTCTCCCTTCCACTGCGATCACCGGACCTATCCGACGGAGGAAGGCCGGCGGGAGATCCCCGTGGAGATGATTTCCGTCGACGAGTTCCTCCCCCCCGGCCAGCGCGTCGACTTCGTCAAGATGGACATCCAGGGGGCCGAGGGGATGGCGCTCCAGGGAATGAAGAGAACGATTGCGTCGAACCCTGGCATCGTCATCCTCATGGAGTTCTGGCCCGAAGGCTTGCGGAAGACCGGGTTCTCCCCGGAAATGGTGCTATCGGAACTGAAGGACATCGGCTTCGCCCTTTTCCGTATCAACGAGCGCACCGATGATGCGGAAGTGTTGGGGAACCCGGGAACATTTACCGAGTCGCTTGCGGGTTCCGGGTTTGCCAACCTCCTGGCGGTTTCGAGGGGTAAAATGCCGTCGGCGGGAACTCCCCTGCCATAGGGAACTTCCGTCCTCGGGGAAAAAGTCCATCAGCCCGGATCCTTCTCCCGATCCCCTTTCATCAGCGCGATCTCCTGCGCCATCTTCTTGTTCATCTGGTGTAGCTTCGAGATCGCGATCGAGAAGTGGATCAGGATCAGCAGGATGAAGAGGATGCCGACCAGGAACAGGAACGAGGGGGGGTAGACGATTCCC
>Ga0299906_10002235_pt1 | contig 16138 bp, 15 predicted proteins | sample RVTome_14_FD_200259 | JGI IMG/M metagenome (GOLD analysis project Ga0299906, IMG submission 200259) | Soil microbial communities from uranium-contaminated site in the Upper Colorado River Basin, Wyoming, United States - RVT145D125 (version 2) ...
CGATCCGGCCGCGACGAGACACCGAGGGGGCACCTTCGAGCTGCCGGCAGGTAGCGATGGCACAGCAAGATACACGACCGCGGCGGTGGCCGCGCCATCCAGGACCGTTCATGACCGAGATCGAGCGAATCAGAGACCAGCTGCGCCGGGCCATCCTGGGCGAGGCCTGGCACGGCCCCTCCGTGACCGAGACCCTGAGCCACCTCGACGAGACCAACGCCTGGGTCCGCATGCCGCCTTCGGGCCACAACGCGTGCGAGCTCCTCCTGCACGTCGCGACCTGGCTCGAGATCGCCGGGGAGCGCCTCGAGGGGCGGCCGGTCACGCCGACGCCGGAGCGTGACTGGCCGCCCGCGGGCGAACCGAGCCCCGCGGCGTGGGCCGCCGCGAAGGATCGGCTCCGCGGCTCGTACGAGGACCTGGACCGCGCGTTGGCCGCGCTCTCGGACGCGGACCTCGAGCGCGGCGCGCCGGGCAAGGACTACACGCTGTACTTCCTGGCGCATGGCGCCGTTCAGCACTCGCTCTACCACGCGGGCCAGCTGATGCTGTTCGGGCGGCTCCTGGAGGACGGTACGTGAGCCGGCCCGTGGGAGGCGGCCGTCGGGCCGGGCGAGGTCGACGTGAGGGAGATCCGCTTCGATCTCGATCTGCCCGACCCTAGCGCGTTCGCCCCCGCCACATAGGCGCGACGCCCATGGCCGCGGGCTACGCGCAGGCAAGCCCCGCAGCGCGCGGCGCGGTCGTGGCGGACGTGCTCGAGCGATGGGCACGTATGCGTCCGGCGAGGGCGGGCGGGCGCCGTTCCGGACGCAGGTCGCGATCGCGACGCCGTGAGCGCCGCGGCCGAGCGGCCGGCGGCGGCCGAGGGCGGAGCAGACCGGCCGGGCCGGCGGCACGCGGCCGCCGTTAGCTTCCCGGCATGTCCACCGAGAGCGTCGCCATCGTCGGCGCGGGCGCCGTCGGCACGGCGCTCGCGCACGCCCTGTCGGCGGCGGGCATCGCGGTGACCGCGGTGGCCAGCCGGCAGCCGGCCCACGCCGAGGAGCTGGCGCGAGCGACTCCGGGCGCGCGCGCGGTTTCCGTCCCGGAGGCGGGTCACTCGGCGCCGATCGTCATCCTGACCGTCTCGGACTCCGCCATCGAGGACGCCTGCGCCGCGCTCGACGCACCGGACGGCACGCTCGTGGCGCACGTGAGCGGCTCCCGCGACGTATCGGCGCTCGAGGCCGCGCGCGCGAACGGTGCGGAGGTGGGTGGCATGCACCCGCTCGCGGCGGTCGCGCGCGGCGGCGCTGGAGCCGCGGCCCGTGGCCCGAGCCCATTCGATGGCGCGGTCTTCGCCGTCGAGGGCGATGAAGCCGTGACGGCGCGACTCTCCGCGCTCGCGAGCGCGCTGGGCGGCCACCCCTTCTCGATCGCCGCCGCGGACAAGCCGCTCTACCACCTGGGGGCGTCGATGCTGGCGGCGTTCGCGACGGGGCTCTCGCAGCTGAGCTGGGAGCAGCTCCGCCGGGCGAGCGCGAGCGACGCCGTCGCGAGCCGCGGCGTGGCGCACCTGCTGCGCACAGTCGCCGACAACATCGGGCGGGCGGCGCAGCCGGCCGAGGCGCTCACCGGACCCGCGGCGCGCGGAGATCCGGGGGGCGTGGCGCGTCAGGCCGCCGCGGCGCGGTCGCTGTCGCCCGAAGCGTATGCGCTGTACCGGGCGCACGCGCGGCACAACATTGCGATCGCGCAAAGCGCGGGCGCCATCGCGCCCGACGTTGCCGAGCGCCTGCTGGGCGCGCTCCGAGAGGACGAGACGACCGGGAGAGGGGAGGACGAGACATGAGGCTGACGGCACCCGCCATTGCGGCCATGAAGGGCGAGAAGCGGGTCGTGTCGGTCACGGCCTACGACGCGCCGACCGCGCGGCTCGCGGAGCAGGCCGGCGTCGACTTCCTGCTCGTCGGCGACAGCGTCGCCATGGTCGTCCTCGGCCAGGAGAACACGCTCGAGGTCACCATGGACGCCATGATCCACCACTGCCGGGCGGTGGTGCGCGGGACGCGCACCACGCACGTGGTCCTCGACCTGCCGTTCATGAGTTATCAGGGTGGCGAGGACGACGCGGTGCGCAACGCCGGGCGCGCCCTCAAGGAGGGCCAGGCGCAATCGGTCAAGATCGAGGGCGGCGCGCGGCTCGCGCCGCTCGTCGCCCGCCTGGTCGACGCGGGCATCCCGATCATGGGCCACGTGGGCCTGCGGCCGCAGAGCGTGAACCAGACGGGTGGGTTCCGCACCCAAGGCACGGACGCCGCGTCGGCCGACGAGGTGATCTCCGACGCCGCCGCCATCGCGGAGGCGGGCGCGTTCGCGATCGTGCTCGAGAAGATCCCGTCCGAGCTCGCCGCCCACATCACCGCACATGTCGCGATACCCACGATCGGCATCGGCTCCGGACCGGGGTGCGACGGCCAGGTGCTGGTCCTTCACGACATGCTGGGCATGGACGAGCAGTTCCAGCCGATGCACTCGAAGCGGTATGCCTCGCTCGCCGTGACGATCCGCGACGCCATCGCCGCGTACGTGGCCGATGTGCACGAGGGACGCTTTCCGGGTGAGGAGCATTCGGTGCACGCCAGCAAGGACCTCGCGGCGCACCTGCGCGCTCGTGGCTGATGCCCGCCCGGACGCGCGTGGTCGAGACGGTCGACGAGCTCCGCGCGGTGCTCGCTCGCTCGGAGCGGGGCGGGACGCCGGTGGTCGGGCTCGTGCCGACGATGGGCTACCTGCACGAGGGCCACGCGTCCCTGGTGCGGCGGGCCCGCGAGGAGTGCGATCTCGTGGTCGTGAGCATCTTCGTGAACCCCACGCAGTTCGGCCCTAACGAGGACTTCGCGACCTACCCGCGCGACCTTCCGCGCGACATCGAGATGCTCGAGCGCGAGGGCGCCGACGTGGCGTTCGCGCCAGCCCATCGCGGCTTCTATCCGCCGGGGGCCGATACGCTCGTTATACCCGGCCGTGTGGCGGAGCCCCTCGAGGGAGCGCACCGGCCCGGTCACTTCCGGGGTGTGGCGACGGTGGTGACGACGCTGTTCAACGCCGTGCGACCACACCGCGCGTACTTCGGCGAGAAGGACTGGCAGCAGCTGCAGGTCGTGCGCCGGCTAGTGCGCGACCTCCGCCTCCCGGTCGAGATCGTGGGGCTGCCGGTGGTCCGGGAGTCCGACGGCCTGGCCCTGAGCAGTCGCAACGTCAGGCTGCCGGCCGACGCGCGCTCCCGCGTGGTGTGCATTCCGCGGGCGCTCGAGGCCGCGCGCGCCGCGTTCGCCGCCGGGGAGTCCGACCCGCGCGCGCTCGAGCGCGCCATGGCGGACGTGCTCGCGGGGGAGCCGGCCGTCACGGTCGATTACGCCGTGGTAGTCGAGGCGGAGTCGCTGCAGCCCGAGGCGCGCGCGACGGCCGGGTCCCGCGCCCTGATCGCGGCGCGGGTGGGGGGCGTGCGGCTGATCGACAACGCCGGGCTCGGCGGCTGACGAGCCGACGGCTGCGGTGGTGAACCGCGCGGTCCGCCGCGCGGGGCCTGAGGGCCACGACAGCCCTGCGTCGCGGTCGGGTCCGTCCGCGGGACCCGCCTCGTGCCGCGAAGCGGAAGGGGGTATGATGGAACGGAGCGCCGGCGCCGGAGCTCGGCGGCTCGAGCGGGAATGCGGAACGCATCGGGGAGGACCATGACGATAGCGGAGCGGCGCGCAGACGAGGGCCGGTGCGCCGGGGCCGTCCGTCGCCCGGCCCCGGGACGCTCCGTCTTGGGGGTCGTCGGAGCCCTCGCGGCGTCTGCGCTGCTCGCGGCCGTCGTCGTCGCGAGGACTGATGCGGCGCGGGTCGCTCCGACCACGCCACGGCCCGGACTGGCCGGCGCCGGCCCCGCCCGGGTCGTGCTGGTGACCGGCTCGACCGGCGGCCTAGGCCGCGAGGTGGCGCGCCGCCTCGCCTCGGAGGGAGCGCACGTGATCGTCCACGGTCGGAACGAGCGGAGGGGGGCGTCCCTGGTCGCGGAGATCGAGGCGGAGGGAGCCGGCAGCGCGCGCTTCTATCCCGCGGATCTCGGGTCGCTCGAGGAGGTGCGGCGGCTCGCCGAGGCCGTCCGGCGCGACTACGACAGGCTGGACGTCCTCGTCAACAACGCGGGCATCTGGCTCGACGGGCCCGATCGCCAGCTCTCGGCCGACGGCCACGAGCTCCACTTCCAGGTGAACTACCTCTCCGCCTTCCTGCTCACGCGCGAGCTGCTCCCGTTGATCGTGGCGAGCGCGCCCGCGCGCGTCGTGAACGTATCCTCGGTGGCGCAGCGTGCCATCGACTTCGACGACGTGATGCTGACGCGCGGGTACGACGACGGCCGAGCCTACGCCCAGAGCAAGCTGGCGCAGGTGATGTTCGCCCTCGACCTGGCGCATGAGCTGCGAGGGCGCGACGTGACGGTGGTCGCGCTCCATCCGGCGACGATGATGAACACCGACATGGTGCTCGAGCGGGGCGCCCGCCCCCGGAGCAGCGTCGAGGAAGGCGTGGAGGCCGTCATGCAGGCCATCACCTCCGCCGACGTGGAAAGCGGCACGTACTACCGCGGCCTGGTGCCCGCACGGGCCAACGAGCAGGCGTACGACGAGGGGGCCCGCACGCGGCTGAGGCAGCTGAGCGAGCGGCTGACCGGGGCGTGATTCGCACGATCGCGCTGATCACCGGCGTCTACCACGACGAGGGCGGGCCGGCCCGGCTCCGCCGCCGGCTCGCCGCTGCGCGCGAGTCCGGCGCCGAGCTGGCGGTGCTCCCCGAGCTGCCGCTCGACCCGTGGATCGCGGCGGCTCCCACGCCCCGCGACCAGGACGCGGAGCCTCCCGAGGGGCCGCGCCACCGCGCGCTCGCGAACGTCGCGGCCGCGGCCGGCGTGTCGCTGCTCGGCGGGGCGGTGGTGCTCGATCCCGAGACGGGCCGGCGTGCCAGCACCGCGCTCCTATTCGGCACGGACGGCGGGCTCCTCCAACGATATCGCAAGGTGCACATCCCGAACGAGGAGGGCTTCTGGGAGGCGGCGCATTACGAGCCTGGCCGCGATCCTCCCGAGCCGATCCAGGTGGATGGCCTCACGGTGGGTATCCAGGTCTGCTCCGACGTGCAGCGACTGACCGGCGCCCAGATCCTGGCGGCGCGTGGGGCCGAGGTCATCCTGGTCCCGCGGGCGACGCCGCCCGAGTCGTGGGAGCGCTGGAAGCTGACGCTGAGGGCCGTCGCCGTGGCGGCCGCGGCCTACCTGGTCTCGGTCAACCGGCCGCCCGAGCCCGATTCACCCGTCGGCGGCCCCTCCGTGGCGATCGGCCCCCGTGGCGAGGTGCTCGTCGAGACCGACGAGGAGACCGCGCTGGCACAGATCGATCCGGAGGCCGTGCGCGCCGCGCGGGCCGACTACCCTGGCTACCTGTCGTTCGCGCCGGAGGTCATGGCCATGGGGTGGGCCGGCCTCAGCAAACCAGGTCGCAGATGAAGCGGCCCGAGACGTCCAGCGCGATGTGGCCCCGCCACTCCCCGCCCTGGCGCAGGGCGCCGGCCTGCAGCCCGACCGCGCCGGCAAAGGCGTTGATGTGGGCGGCCGGCCCGATGGCCTCGGGGAGCAGGTAGCCCACCACCACCACGCCGGCCCGGGAGACGAGATCGGAGCCGGTGCGGCGCAGCACGCCCACGTGCGCCTGGAGCAACAGCTCGACGCCGCCGCCCGAGGGTCGAAAGTTCGCGCCCGCACCCGCCATGCCCGTCAGCATCCAGTCCCGGGTGGGGACCTCCACGGGGCCGCCGCCGGGAGTCGGCAGGGGAATCTCCGGCTCCGGCCCGAGCGGCAGCCTGCCCTCCACCCCCGCGAGCACGCCCGCCACCTCTCCCGCCACCCAGGGGACCTGTACGCGGACGGACTGCGCCGCGGCGTGCGTCGCCGGCACGGCGGAGAAGCCCAGCACGACCGCGGCGAGCGCGACCATGGCAGCCATGGGGCGCGTGGCGGCGGCGCTCATGTCGGGTCGGGCGCCGGAGGCGGCGGCGCCTCCTGCCGCAGGAAGCGCCGCGTCAGGGCGACCACCTCCTCGTCCTGACAGAGCATGGCGTGCGGCTCCGGCTTGCCCGTGAACACGACGACCCGGTCACGGAAGTGGGCGTCCCCCCAGTCGAGCGTGCGGTCGCTCGGCACGAGCGAGTCGCCCGCCTGGTTCCGCATCGAGCGGTCGTCCGGGTAGTTGTTGCGCGTACGTACAACGCTCACCGGTGTCATCTGTCGCTTCCCCTGGATCGCCATCGCGAGCACCCCCGGGCCGAACCGCGAGAACGGCCCCAGCAGCAGCGCCTGAGCCTCACGCGCCCGGAGCAGGAGGTCCTCCTGGATCCCCTCTCCCCATCGCCCCGGCCACGCGCCCGGCTCGGTCAATCGCTGGTCGCCGGGCACGGGCTCGCCGTCCGGACGCAGCACCGCGTCCCACGACGGCAGCATCTGATAGAGCGCGGGCCAGGTGCGCCCCATGGCGCGTGCCGCATCGATCTTCTCCTGATCCGACCCGAGCCCCTCGCTGCCCCACAGGAGCGCGTCGGTCGCCTTCATGGTGCCGGCCAGCGGCGCCCCCACGAGCACGACGCGCGCCACCAGGCGGGCGAAGTCGTCCACTCCCTTCGTGAGCTGGCTGCAGAGCACGATCACCAGCCCGCCCTGCGAGTGCCCGATCAGGTTCCACCGGCCGCCGTCGGCGGGACGGTTGTCCTCGAGGTGCTTCCGCAGGAGGATCGCGTTGAACCGGATGTCCGCCCGCCAGTCGTAGGGCCACGCCTCGGCGAAGGAGAGCATCCGGTCGTAGGGCGTGCCGACCACCGGTCCCGGCGTGATCGACGTCCCCGGCTCGAGCGACGTCCGGCTCGCCTCCCACAGCCCCGGAGTATTCTCGAGCGACAGGAGCCGCTGCCACTCCGAGGGTGGGCGGCCGCCGAGGTCGTGCTTCTGCAGGCCCACCCCCACGCGCACGGCGTTGTAGACGGTCACACCCCGCTGGTCGACGAGGGTCGTGGCCTGCGTTCCCGGTATGAGAAGCGTGGAATCGGCCATGACGGATGGCGCCTCGGCTGCGCGTGCGGCCGGGCGCGCGCGCCCCGCTCGAGGAGATCAGGATGCGCGGGTCCCGGCCGGGGTCAGATCGGGTTCGCTCCGGCCGGAGGAACAGCTACCACGCGGGGCTCTCCTACGTCAAGCATCGCGGTCGGCACGTCCCTCGCGGTCGCATCCGCCGAGTCCCGATCCTCGTTCGCCGCCCACCCCCTCACGAGCTTCACGCCCGCCTTCATCTCCCGGCTGAGCGCCCGGTGGCTCTAGCGCCGCCACACGGGCTCGGCGTCCCGGCCAGCCAACTCCGTCAGCCGCGTCGGGTTCGAGCCGTCGGCGTCCATCACCCACACCTCGGAGTCCCCGGTGCGGTCGCTCGCGAAGACGAGACGCGAGCCGTCGTTGGACCATCGGGCCTCCGAGTCGTTGCCGGGTTCGTCGGTCAGGTTCATGGGACCCGAACCATCGGGACCCACGGTCCAGACGTCGTAGTCCCCCGTGCGATTGCTCGTGAAGACGATACGCGAGCCGTCCGGAGACCAGCGCGCATCCAGGTTCTCGGTGGCCGGGTCGTTCGTCAGCTGGGTGGCGTTGGAGCCGTCGGCGTCCATAACCCAGATCTCCTCCTTGCCGCTGCGCCCGCTGCGGAAGAGCATCCGTGCACCGTCCGGAGACCAGCGCGGCTCGTGGTCGTCACCGGGATGGCTCGACACGTTGGCCGGGTTCGTGCCGTTCGCGTCCATGACCCAGACGTCACGGCTCCCGGAGCGGAGGCTCACGAACGCGATGAGCGCGGCGTCGGGCGACCAATCGGGCCCTGAGTCAGCGCCCGAAACGTCGGTGAGCTGCCTGGGGTTGGAGCCGTCCGCCTCCATCAGCCAGATCTCCTCGTCGCCCGTGCGCGCGCTCACGTAGACGATATAGGTGCCCGCCGGAGACCACCTGGGACGGCTGTCGTCGCCCGGCGCGTTCGTGAGGTTCTGCGGGCTCGAGCCGTCCGCGGTCATGGTCCAGATCTCGTTGTCGCCGCTGCGGACGCTCGAGAACGCGATGCTCATGCCGTCGGGCGACCAGTCAGCGCCCACGTCGTCACCCGCCGCCTCGGTCAGGTTCCGCTCGTCGGAGCCGTCCGGCTCCATCATCCACAGGTCCAGGTCCCCCGTGCGGTCGCTCCCGAAGAGGATGCGCTCGATCCGGACGCACGTCACCTCGAAGAGGGTCTGCGTCGTCCCTCCGCTGGACGTGGCCAGCGTGCGCGGATTGCCGCCGGCCGGCTCGCAGTTGTCGGCCTCACCGGACAGCTCGACCTCGTGGCTTCCCTCCGCAATGTCGCGGAACCTCACCAGGCCGTTCGCGGCCACGCTCTGGCTCGCCAGCCCGTTCAGCGTGATCACGTAGCCGTCGGGATCCAGGTGCCCGCCCGCCGTGCTCGCCAACACCTCGATGGTCCCCGGCTCGGGGCCCAAGTCGGGCGCGGCGGCATCGTCGCCGCAAGCACCGAGCAGCACGCCCCAACCACCGAGCCAAGGAAGCGCGACGCTCCGGCGGAGGAACCGAAGGGCGTGATGGGCGGGCGACGTCATGGTCGCGGAGCGTACCCCACCGCCCGCGCCGCGTGCGTTCCGTCTTCGCGACTTGTTCGGGTTCGCGAATCGCGAGACGTATTGCGTAATGCGCAGGCAAGGCGCGCGCAGGGACCCGCCGGCATGAGCCGATCCGGGGGACTTGCGCCACATGGCACGTCGCTTGCCAACGCCACTCCCCTCGGCACGCGGACACCGCGTGTCCGTGACATCGTCAGAGGAGGACTCATGCTGCGCACCATGCTCCGACACCGGGCATTCGGCATGCTGCTGGTTTTGACCGCGTGCGGCACCGACGACATTCTGGGCCCACCGGAGGGTGGAGATCCCTTCGTGGAGCAGCTCAGCCTGACCGGCTTCGAGGAAGCCCTGCTAGGCGGCACGGCCCAGGTCGAGGTGGCGCTGATGGCCGGCGGCCTCACGGCGAGCGAGCTCGTCGTGCGCGTGGAGGAGCGCTCCCCCGAGGAGCGCATCCAGAGCCGGGTGATCGCGGTCGACGCGACCCCGGGCTCGGAGTCGCTGACCATCGCCTTGGGGCACCACGAGATCGCCTTCGACGGCGATACGCGCTTCTGGATCGCAGGTGAGGAGCTGACCCGCGGGGACTTCCTGGAGGAGCTGCAGGGCGCCGTGGCGGAGGGGCACGAGCCGCCCGTGGTCGCCGAGCGACTCACGTCCGACCTGGCCCAGGATCCGGACGACGCGACATTCGTGGCTGACGGCGTCGCGCTGACCGGCGAGGGCGCGCCGAGCATCCGCCTGGACGTGGACGCCGACAACGTGGAGGTCGTGCCGTCGCCGCAGGGCGACGAGCCGGACGCTTGGCTCACCCTGCTCGGGCTGCGCGTCCAGCTGCGCGTCCGGGACGGCACGACCAAGATCGAGTCCCATCACCACGACTTCGAGAAGCTCGAGGAGTTCGAGGGGCTGGTCGCCTCGGTGGACGTCGCGGCGGGCAGCTTCACGCTCGAGAGCGGCGTCGTCGTCCGTGTGCTCGATCGGACCGAGATCTCGGACGGCGAAGGCCTGCTCGCCTCCCTGGGCGCGGTGGCCGAAGCGCTCGCCGGCGAGCACGACGTGCTGGCCTGGGGCCGGGGCGGCGTGGAAGGCGTGGAGCCGTTGCGGCTCGCGGCGCTCAAGGTCGCGTTCAAGGTGCGGACGGAGGACGAGCCCGCAGCCGCGGAGTTCGAGGGCGAGGCGGTCGCCGTCGACGTGCCGGCCGGCGAGCTCACGCTCGGAGACGGAACGGTGGTCGTCGTGTCGGAGGCCACCGAGGTGGTGGCCCACACCGACCACAGCCCCCACACGTTGGCTGGCGTGGCCGAGGCGCTCGAGGCCGGACGCCGCGTCCTCGCCTGGGGCCACGGCGAGCCCGCGGCCGAGGAGCCTCACCGGATCGCGGCCGCGCGCTTGGTCCTGAAGACTCCCATCGAAGACTTCGAACAGTTGGTGGCTTCGGTGGATCTCGACGCCGGCACGTTCACGCTCGAGGGAGGCTGGGTCGTCACGGTCACGGACGAGACCGAGGTGTTCGCGGCCGACGACGGCGGCCCCGCTTCGCTCGAGGAAGCGGCCGACGCGCTCTCGTCCGGCGCATCCGTCAGGGCTTGGGGGTGGGGCTACGTGGTCGGGATCGAGCCGGTCCGGCTGGAGGGCCGCAAGGTCACGTTCCGGCACGTCGAGGACTGAGGCGGGGCACGGGCGGCGTCCGGGCTGCATTGCCCGGGCGCCCGCCGGTCATCCCGTTGGGCGGCGCTGGTAGCCGCGTCGAGCGATGACGCTTGTGCCGGGCTGAGCGATGACGCTTGTGCCGGGCTGAGCGAGGACGCTGACGCCGCGCCGAGCGGCGCGGGCGGTATGCGACCGGCGCTCGCTTCCCACCCTCCCTTTGCCGCGCACCCGGCCGCGCGCATCTTTCGGGTTCTCTAGGCACCGCGGCCCTACCACGAAACGAACGGAACGACCCACATCTTGCACGTTGCTTCCTCGGGCGCTCGCGCCGCTCTTCGCGGACGGTCGCTCTGGCTGCTCCTGGCCCTCGTGGCATACGGGCATCCGCTCACCGCCCAGTCGGCCGACGGTGATGGGTCGGATAGCCCGCCGCTGGTCCTCGACGGGTCGCCGCCACCCGTTCCGCCCGCATCCATCACGCGTGACAGCCTGGGTCGGGCGACCGTCCGCGCGATCCGCCTGAGCGAGCCGCTGCGGCTGGACGGCGTGCTGGACGAAGCCGTCTACTCCGCGAACGAGCCGTTCGGTGGCTTCGTCCAGGTGGCGCCGACCGCCGGCGCCCCCTCCACGGAGCGCAGCGACGTGTGGGTCACGTTCGACGACACGCACATCCACGTGACGTGCCGGTGCTGGGACTCGGCCCCGCCGTCCGAGTGGATCGCCAACGAGCTGCGCCGCGACACGAACGGCCTTCGCAACAACGAGCACTTCGGCGTGATGTTCGACACGTTCTACGATCGCCGGAGCGGCTCGATGTTCTACGCGAACCCCCTGGGCGGGCGGGCGGACTACTCGGTCGTGGACGAGGGCGGTCCCAACACGGACTGGAACCCGGTCTGGGACGTAGCGACCGGCCGCTTCGACGGCGGCTGGACCGTGGAAATGGCGATTCCGTTCAAGTCGCTCCGCTACCGCTCGGGGCAGGACCAAATGTGGGGGTTCCAGCTCCGCCGCTCCATCCGCCACAAGAACGAGTGGACCTATCTCAACCCGGTGCCGGCGTTCCTGGCCGGCCCGCAGGCGCTCAACAGGGTATCGTCGGGGGGCACGCTGGTGGACCTCGACCTCCCACCGGCCGGAAGCAACCTCGAGCTCAAGCCCTACGGCATCGCGGGCCTCTCCACCGACCGGACGGTCACGCCGGGCATCTCCAACGACGGTACCGCGGACGCGGGGCTAGACCTCAAGTACGGCGTGACGGCCAACCTGACCGCGGACCTGACGCTCAACACCGACTTCGCGCAGGTCGAGGTGGACGAGCAGCAGGTCAACCTCACGCGCTTCAGCCTGTTCTTTCCCGAGAAGCGCGAGTTCTTCCTCGAGGGCCGGGGCGTGTTCGACTTCGGAGGGGGCGGGGGCGGGGGTGGGGGCGGCGGCGGCTTCGGCCGCAGGGGCGACGAGCCGTCGCTGTTCTACAGCCGGAGGATCGGACTCGATCGTGGCGAGGTGGTCCCCATCCGGGCCGGGGGAAGGCTCACCGGAAAGGTCGGCCCCTTCGGCGTCGGCGCCATCAACATCCAGACCGGCGGCGTGGACGACGTGGGCGTGGAGCGAACCAACTACTCGGTCGTCCGGGTCAAGCGCGACATCCTGAGGCGCAGCTCCATCGGCGCGATGTTCACGAACCGCTCGGCCGCGGTCGACGGCGGCGGATCGAACCAGGCGTACGGAGTGGACGCGGCGTTCGCCTTCTTCACGAACCTCGAGCTTGGCGGATACTACGCGCGTACCGAGACCCCGGTGCTCGTCGGCGACAACGAGAGTTACCAGGCGCAGATGGACTACGCCGGTGATCGCTACGGGGCCCGCGTCGGCTACCTGAAGGTCGGTGACGACTTCAACCCGGAGGTCGGCTTCCGCCCCCGAAGCGACCTCCGCAAGACATCCGCTTCTCTGCGATTCAGCCCCCGTCCAGCCTCGATCGAGGCGGTCCGGAAGCTCACCTGGGAGGCATCGCTCGACTTCTTCGAGGACGGGCTCGGCCGGATGGAGTCACGGAGCCAGGAGGGACGCTTCGAGGTGGAGCTCGAGAACAGCGACCAGCTCACGCTCCAGGCCAACCGCAGCTTCGAGCGGCTCGACGAGCCGTTCGAGGTCGCCCCCGACCGCTCGGTCGCCCCGGGTCGCTACACCTTCACCGACTACCGCGCCTCGTACAACTTCGGCCCCCACCGCCCGCTGTCGGGTAACGTGTCGCTGGAGTGGGGTGAGTTCTACGACGGGACCATCACGTCCATCGAGGTCAACCAGGGACGTATCGTGGTCTCGAACCGCCTCTCGCTGGAGCCCGGCGCGAGCTTGAACCTGCTCGACCTGCCGGCGGGGGAGTCGACACAGGCCGTCGCGCGCCTGCGGGCCGACTACGCCTTCACGCCACGCATGTTCGCGAGCACGCTCATGCAGTACAACTCGGACACCAGGCTGTTCTCGAGTAACCTGCGCTTCCGCTGGGAGTACCGGCCCGGCAGCGAGCTGTTCGTGGTGTGGACCGACGAGCGGGATACGCGCCCCGACGGCGCCGGGCTGCAGAACCGGGCCCTGGCGGTGAAGATCACGCGGCTGCTCAGGTACTGAGAACTGGGGACCAACGATGGAGATGGCCATGATCGCGCGCCCTTCCACGCTCTCAATCCGTCGCCGGGCCGCCGCGGTCGTCCTCGTCATGGGCACTGCCTGGGCCTGCGCCGGCGGCGACGACCCTCCGCCGTCCGCTGGCATGGACCAGGAGGCGAGCCCGGCCGACGCGTTCTGGGCCGCGCTCGAGGGCTTGTGCGGCCAGGCGTTCGGAGGGACGGTGGTCGAGAGCGAGCCGCCGGACGACGCGTTCGCGGGCCGCGAGCTGATCATGCATGTCCGGCAGTGCGGGGCGGACACCATCCGCGTCCCGTTCCACGTCGGCGACGACCGCTCCCGAACCTGGGTCGTCTCACGCACGGAGTCGGGGCTGCGCCTCAAGCACGACCATCGTCACGGGGACGGCACCGAAGACGAGGTCACATGGTACGGAGGGGACACCACGGCGCCGGGAACCGCGACCACGCAGGAGTTCCCGGCCGATGCGCACACGAGGTCGTTGCTGCCCGCGGCCGCGACCAACGTCTGGACCATCGAGCTACAGCCCGGACGCTCGTTCGCGTACGCGCTACGCCGGGAGGGAACGGATCGCCGGTTCCGCGCGGAGTTCGACCTCACGTCCCCGATACCCGCGCCCCCCGCGCCGTGGGGGTTCTGACGCGCGGTCGGCAACGGCGAGGGCCGAAGAGCGGCGTGGCGATTCCCCGCCTCAGTCCTTCTGTCGCGGCATCACCAGGACTGGAACGTGCGATCGACGGACGACCCCTTCGGCCACGCTGCCGAGCACGAGGTGGCGGAATCCCGTGTGGCCGTGCGTCGCTACGGCGATCAGATCGACGCCGTTGTCCTTCGCGTACTCGACGATGCCATCCGTGACGTCCCGGCCGGTCACGACGACCGGCGTGAGGTCGAGGCCCGCTCCGAACGCGTCGCGGTGTCCCTCCATGCTCGCGCGCGCCGCATCCACGTCGTCCGCTACGCCCGGCTCATCGACGGGAGGGGCGAGGGGCGCCCCGTGAGGGATGGCCGACATGGTCGGGACTACGTGGATCAGCGTGATCCGCGCTCCTACCAAGCGAGCCAGGTCCGCTACCGGTGCGCAGCAGTCCAGGCCCTCGGGCGAGAGGTCGGTCCCGACGAGGATGTGCTCGATCTTCATGTACCACGTCCGGTGCGAAGTAGATGGGCCATCGGTTCGGCCTGGAACCTGCGGGCCGGTCGAATCCGCCGCAACCGCGCGCGGGGCGCCGGACGCGGGTCCCGCCGTCCGGTGGCGGATGGCCACCACCGCGTCCGGTCCGCGGGCCCGCGGCTCGCCGTCGCGCGTGCCACCGTCGGACGTGCCACGCCCCTTGCCGCGTGGCCGGGCGCGTTGGTAACCTCGCCGATGGTCACGGTCACCCGACGCGACGATTCCGAGCTGGGCACCTGGACGCTGGTGGACTCGCGCCCCGGCGACCTGGTCGGGCTGGTCGATTCGATCTGGTTCTTCGACGGGGAGAGCGCGACGCGGCGGGAGAGGCACTTCCCGACCGGCACGCTCGATCTGATCGTCCACCTTGGCGGCGGGCAGGACCGCTTCCGCGTGGTGCAGGGCGGCTCGCCGGGGCCGTGCGCGGCGGCCAGCGTCGGCGGACTGCTCGTCGGGCCGATGGTCATCGAGGCGCCAGAGGGGCCGTGCCGCGTTCTGGGCGTACGCCTGACGCCCGCCGGCGCGTTCGCGCTGCTCGGCGGGCCGCTCGGCGAGCTGACCGGGCTCACGGTCGATCTCCACGACCTGGTACGAGCGGACGCGCAGCCGCTCGTGGAAGGTTGCGAGGAAGCGGGTTGCGACGTCGACCGAGTGCGACTCGCCGCCGCGTGGATCAGGAGTCGATTGCGGCGGGGGCCGCGCATCGATCGCTGCGTGGCGGGCGCGGTGCGTGAGATCGAGCGATCCGGCGGCGGGCTACCGGTCTCCACCCTGGGAGAGCGTCTCGGCGTCTCGAGAACGCGCCTGAGATCGACATTCCGCGATCAGATTGGCGTCACGCCCAAGCGGTTCGCGCGTATCGTGCGGTTCCGGCGCGCCGCGGCCGCGCTGCGGGAAGGCTCGCGCGGCCTCTCACGGCTCGCGCTCCAGTGCGGGTACTACGACCAGGCGCACATGAACGCGGAGTTCCGCGCCATGAGCGGCGTGTCACCCCTCCAGTTCCTGGATGCCAGTCGGCCGGAACAGGTGAGCCTGGCCGAGTAGGAGACGTCCCTCGCGAGCTTTCTTTTTTCCAAGACCGCGCGGCACGGGCTCTGCATCTTGCTCGAACACATTCAACAGGAGTCGAGCCATGCCAAAAGCGAAACCGATCCCCGAAGGGTTCCACACCCTCACGCCCTACCTCATCGTGAACGACGCCGCGAAGGCGATCGACCACTACCGCAACGCGTTCGGCGCCACCGAGGTGTCACGACACGAAGACGACGACGGCGGTGTGCGCCACGCCGAGATACGCGTCGGCGACTCGATGATCATGCTCACCGAGGAGACGCCCGCTTGGCCGGATTGGAAGAGCCCGCTGGCGCGCGGCGGCACGCCCGTCCACCTGTACCTCTACGTGGAGGACGCGGACCGCGTCTTCGCGCAGGCGATCGCCGCCGGCGCGACCGAGCTGTTGCCCATGAAGGATCAGCCGTACGGCGACCGCAGCGGCGGACTCACCGACCCATTCGGGCACGTGTGGTACGTCGCGACGCACATCGAGGATGTCACGCCGGAGGAGATGAAACGGCGCGAGGAGGCGCGCGTGTAACGGGCGATGCGCCGCGGCCGGCACGGCGGGGCCGGCACGATCGGCGCGATGGGGGCGGCGCGGTAGCGCCCTCGCGCCGCCCCCATCCCACCCGCTAGTGCGTGGTCACGCTCAGCCCGCTGACCGTGGCCTCGGTGTTGTGCGCGAAGCGGATGCCGTACACGCCGTCCGTGTCCGCGAGGCGTCCCTCGGTGACGAGCTCGGACCTGGCGTAGCTACCCACGACGGTGCCGTTGATGGCGCACTCGACCGTATCGCCGTGCACCGAGACCGCGATCTCCTGCGTCACGGGCTCGCCGCGGCCCGCCGCCTGGTGGATGGCGGGGTTCGCCTCGGGCCGCCGG
>Ga0299906_10002236_pt1 | contig 16132 bp, 15 predicted proteins | sample RVTome_14_FD_200259 | JGI IMG/M metagenome (GOLD analysis project Ga0299906, IMG submission 200259) | Soil microbial communities from uranium-contaminated site in the Upper Colorado River Basin, Wyoming, United States - RVT145D125 (version 2) ...
GCCCGCCAACATCCTCGTGGACCTGGAGGGCGAGCCGAAGGTGATCGACTTCGGCGTGGCCCGCATCACGAGGCTGGGCGCGGCAATCACCACGCTCAAGACCCAGGCCGGGCAGATCATGGGGACGCTGGCGTACATGAGCCCCGAGCAGGTGGAGGCCGAACCGTCCGACATCGACATCCGCTCCGATGTGTACTCCCTGGGCGTGATCCTCTACGAGCTGCTCTGCGAACGCCTGCCCACGAAGGTCGACACCAGCAGTCTGCTCAAGGTCGCCGAGCGCATCCGCACCGAGCCGCCGGAGCGGCCCGCCGCCATCCGGCCGGCCCTGCGCGGCGATGTGGAGACGATCGTGCTCAAGGCCCTGGAGAAGGACCGGCGCGGGCGGTACCAGTCGGCCCGCGAGCTGGCCGACGACCTGCGCCGCTACCTCGCCAGCGAGCCGATCATGGCCACGCCGCCCACGCTCATCTACCTCTTCGGCAAGTTCGCGCGGCGGCACCGGATCCTGGTCTCTGCGGCGGCGGTCGTGCTGCTCGTGCTCGTGGCCGCGACCGTGGTGAGCACCGTCTTCGCCGTTCGCACGGACCGCGAGTCGGACCGCCGCCTGAAGGCGGAGCTGGATGCGCGGCGGGCGGAGCAGGCGACCGCGGCGCAGCGCGATGCCGCGCAGTGGCAGGCGTATGTCGCCAACATCGCGGCGGCCGAGGCCGCCAGCGCCACCCGCGAGTTCCGCCGCATGCGCAGCCGCCTCGCCGCGGCCACCTCGATGCATCGAGGGTGGGAGTGGCACTATCTCAACCGCCTGTCGGACCAGAGCCGTTACACCATGCCGCACAATGGCCGCGTCATGAGCGTGGCCGCGAGCCCGGACAGCACGCGGGTGGCCACCGCCGGCACCGATGGGCTCCTATGGATCTGGGACCTCGCCACCGGCTCGCTCCTGTCCTCCATGCCCCGCCTCGATTCGGCCGAGTACGCCGTCGCGTTCCATCCGGACGGGCGGCAGGTCGTGTCGGGAAGCGTGGACGGCATGCTGCGGATCTGGGATGTGGACAGAGGCCGGCTGGCGCGCGAGCTGCGGGGCCACACCGGCGCGATCCACGCGGTGGCGTACAATTCGGACGGGTCGCAGATCGTGTCCGGCTCGTGGGATCTCACCGCACGGGTCTGGCACGTGGATGATCCGGCGCGCGATGCCACGCTGGAGGGTCATGCCCACCGACTGCGTGCCGCGCTCTTCACGCCCGATGACCGGTTCGTCATCACCGGGGCCGACGATCACACGATCCGAATCTGGAATGCCGCGACCGGGGCGCCCGAGCGAATGATCGAGCTGGAGGCCGGCGAGGTCCGGGCGGTCGCGATCTCGCCGGACGGGCGACTGCTCGCGGCCGGCGCCACGGATCACACGCTGCGCCTGTGGGACACGGCCACGTGGGCGCCGGCCGGGGTGTTCCGCGACCACGAGGATGTGGTCTGGTCCGTCGCCTTCAGCGGCGATGGCGCCCTGCTGGCCTCCGGCAGCGCCGACCAGACCATCCGTGTGCGTTCCGTCGCCGCGCCGGACCGCGTGACCGTGCTGCCCGGCCATGCCGAGGTCATCCAGTCGCTGTCGTTCACGCCGGACGGCCGCCTGCTCATCTCGGGCTCGTGGGACCAGACGGCCAAGGCATGGGATGCGCAGGTGCTGCGCGACGAGTTCTCGGTGGTCCGGGCCCACGACACCTTTGTGCGGTGGATCGCCTTCGCCCCGGACGGCTCGATGTTCGCCACTGCATCAACCGATCGCCGGGTGCGCCTGTGGAATCCGCGCACGCTCGACGCCCTGGCGACGCTGGGGTCGTTCGCGGGCGCGGTGCGCGCGGTCGAGTTCAGCCCCGACGGCCTGCGCTTGGCCGCGGCCGGCGAGGATCGGGTCATTCGCGTGTGGAGTCTGCCCACCGGCCGGCAGGAGCTGGTGCTGCGCGGCCACGAGGACACGGTGTATTCCGTGTCGTTCTCGCCCGATGGCGATCTTGTGGCGTCGGGTTCGGCCGATGGCACGATGCGGCTGTGGGATGCGCGCACAGGCGAGCCGCTGGCGGTGTGCGATGATCATGAGGGCAACGTCTGGCAGGTCGCCTTCAGCGCCGACGGTCGGCGTCTGGCCTCGGCCTCGTGGGATGACACCATCCGCATCTGGGACCCCCGGACACTCCGCAACGTTCGCGATGCGCGGCAGCCGGAGTGCCTGCACACGCTGACCGGCCACGAGGGCGACATCTACGCCATGGTCTTCTCCCGTGACGGGCGGCGGCTGTATTCCGGCACCCGCAATCAGGAGATCAAGGTCTGGGATGTCGAGTCCGGCCGGAACCTCGCCACAGAGACGGAGCACGGCCAGTTCATCACCGGCATGGCGCTGCTGCCGGATGAATCGCGCCTGATCTCCGCGTCGATCTACCAGACGATCAAGCTCTGGAGCCCCGAGCGCATGGAGGATGTGCTGACCGTCCGCGGACTCGATGCGTCGATCCGCTGCGTCGCGGTCGATCCGGACGGCTCGCGCATCTTCACCGGCCTGTCCAACGGCCACGTTCACATGATGGACCTGCTGGACCCCGTGCGCCGCGAGGCCGACCGCGCCGAAGCGAGGCGGCGCATCGAGCAGGCCCGGCGCTGGCTGGATGAGCATGTTCCTCCCGGCGCCGATGACGAGGCGCGGCAGCGTGCGTGGCGCGGTGATGCGTCGGCGCCGGCGGATCTCCTGCCGGCCATCCGCTGGGCCATGCTCACCCGCCATGCATGGGACGGGCCGGAGGCGGCATCGCCGCCCTGATGCCGCGCCCGGTCGAGCGGGGCGCTGTTCGGTACACTCTTCGGCATGGAGATGACAGCGCGGCGGTGGGAGTATCTGTGCGAGTACTCGCGCGAGGTGTTCGGCGGGCAGGATGCGCACCTGGCGGGGCTGATGGATGAGGCGATCGCGGCGGGGCTGCCGGACATCGCGGTGTCGGCGGATGTGGGGCGCCTGCTGATGATCCTGACGTCGATGACCCCCGGACGATTGGCGCTGGAACTCGGGACGCTGGGCGGATACTCGGGCATCTGGATCGCGCGGGGCCTTGCGCCGCCCCCGAAAGGAAGACTCATCACGGTCGAAAGCGAGCCGACACACGCGGACTTCGCGCAGAAGCAGTTTCAGCGCGCGGGGGTGGCCGACCGGGTGGAGATCGTGCGCGGCGAGGCGCTGACGGTGCTGCCGGGCCTTCGCGCGCGGCTGGGCGAGGCATCACTGGATGTGGTTTTCCTCGACGCCATCAAGACGGAATACCCCGAGTACTGGCAACTCGTGAAACCGATGATCGCACCCGGCGGGCTGATCATCGCCGACAACATCTACGGCTCGGGCTGGACGATCGACCAGGAGGGCGATCCGACGCGCGAGGCGGTGGACCGGTTCAACCGGATGGTGGCGGGCGATGGGGCATTCGAGACGACGGCGGTGCCAATAAGGCAGGGGGTGCTGATCGGGCGGCGGATCAATAGGTAGAGGAGAGCGCCGATGGGGCTGGAGATTATCGAGATTCTGCTGATATTTGAAGAGGAGTTTCGGATCAAGATTCCGGACGAGGCAATTCAACCAATGGAGACGGCCGGCGACTTGTACGAATTGGTTGTAACCCAGATCAGGAAGCAACATCCAGACCGATTTGATGCGAACGATTCCTATGGTGATCAAGTTTGGCAGACCATCAAGTGGACACTGCACGAAGTAGTGGGCACCGACCTCGACGTCATCCGAATGGAGAGTCGTTTGGACAAGGACATTGGGATCATGTCTTGAGAGCGGACCCCGCAAGTGAATGGAGGCTGCTGATGCCCATCGTCGTGGAGCGCGTTGAGGACGGATCAGTGTACATCCTGCTCGGCACCGGCTTCGGGATGTACAAGTCCGTCAAGCCGCATTTTTTCTTCGGCAACCTCGTGGGCGATGAGTCGTCGGGACAGATGGCGATGGTGGCGGTGTGCGATCTCAATGGCCGGATCGGGTGGTTCCAGTCCGAGCAACTGCGCGTGCTGCGCGTGGATGGCCAGACGCCCGAAGAATTGCTGGTCGCGACGCCGGATTGACGGGCCGGGTGTCGATCATGGCACGAGCATGATCGTCGCGGGTGCCATGGGCAGGCCCGCCGCTTCGGCGGGCTTGCCCGTGCCGGAAGGATCTCGCTGGCTTCGCACGGGCAGGGTCGCTCAAAGCGGCGACCCTGCCCATGGCACCCTCGGGAGGTGTCCAAAGAAACATGCCTCGCCCAGAGCGGCGAGGCATGGCACCAATCAACTCAATCATCGCGAAGCGCCCGCTCACGCCCCCAGCGTGTAGCGGATGAACCCCCGGATTGTCGCGCCCTTGGGAAGGACATCCTTGACCGGTCTGGCCTCATCGAGGACGTACTTCTGATTGAGAAGCGTGTTCTCCTCGAGGAACTTGCGGACCTTGCCCTCGGCGATCTTCTGGGCGATCTGCTCGGGCTTGCCGGAGGCCTGGGCGTCCTTGATGGCGTCGGTGCGGACCTTGTCCAGCGCCTCGGCGGGGATGTCGGCCTGGCTGATGCCCTTGGGGTCGTGGAAGACGATGTGCTGGCAGATGCCCTTGAGCGTCTCGGCATCGGCGCTGCCGTCGATCTGCACGAGCGCGGCACGCTTGCCGTCGAAGTGCACATAGCAGCCGAATGTGCCGCCGTCGAGCCGCACGCCGCGCGAGAGATTCGTGTTTTCCTTGGTGGTCAGGCGGACATCGTCGATGCGCTTGGCGATGTCATCAGTCGCGATCACCTCGCCCGCGTCTTGCGTGAGGGCGAGCCTGGCCACATCATCGGCCATGCTGACGAACCCGTCGCTCTTGGCGGTGAAGTCCGTCTCGGTCAGGACCTCGACGATGGCGGCCCTGGCGCCCTCGATGGCGATGGCGATGCGGCCCTCGCCGGTGGCCCGCTCGGTGCGGGCCTCCATCTTGCCCTTGGCATGATCGCGCAGCCATTGCTCGGCGGCCTTCATGTCGCCGCCGGTCTCGGCGAGCGCCTTCTTGCAGTCCATCATGCCCATGCCGGTCTTCTGCCGGAGGGCCATCACATCCTTGGCGGAGAACGACTCGGTGGCGGTCATGTCGGGTGTCCCTGGTCGAACGTGGGAAGGATCAGGAGCGGTGCAGGGCCGCGGCATCGGCCGCGACGATGGGGATGACTCTCCGCACCGGGCTGTTCAGGACGAGGTCGTCTCGCGGGCACTGCCCACGGGGGCCGAGACGATGTCGGCGTCGGCGTCGCCCGGCTCGCGATCGTCCAGCGGCTTGGCGTCCTCGGCGCGGAACTGGCTGCGCATCGAGCGGCGGCGGGGGGCGGATCGGCCCTCGCCCGTCGGCTCATCGGCGCCCTCGCGATCGGCGGCGCGGCCGGTCTTGCCCTGCTTGACGGCATCGGCCAGCTCGCGCACGACCACCTCGATGGAGCGCATCGAGTCGTCGTTGCCAGGGATGGGAATGTCCACCAGGTCCGGGTCGCCGTCCGTGTCGATGAGGCAGATCGTCGGGATGCCCAGCGAATGCGCCTCGCGCAGGGCGTTGATCTCGCGCCGGGTATCCACGGCGATGATGGCGCCGGGAAGCTTGCCCATCGTGCGGATGCCCTGGAGGTTGCGGCTGATCTTGCGCTTCTCGCGCAGGAGCTGGCTGGTCATCTTTTTCGAGTAGGTGTTGATCTCGCCCGACTCGATGAGCTGCTCCAGCTCCTCGAGCCGCTTGAGGCGCTCGCGGATGGTGCGGAAGTTGGTCAGCGTGCCGCCCAGCCATCGCTCGGTGACGTACGGCATGCCGCAGTCGGCGGCGTACTTTTCGATCGACGCCCGGGCCTGCCGCTTGGTGCCCACGAAGACGATGTCCTTGCCGTCGCCGACGGTCTTCTGCACGAAGCGCTTGGCCAGGAGCAGGCCCTTAATCGTCTCGCGGATGTCGATGATGTGGATCTTGTTGCGGACGCCGTAGATGTAGGACCCCATCTTGGGGTTCCAGTTGGCGCGGTGCTGGCCGAAGTGGATGCCGGCTTCGATGAGGTCGTTGACGAGGGTGGCGGCCATGGGAGGAGAGTCCTGGCAGTACAGCGGCACCGGCGAACGGGTGCGGGCTTGCGGCCCCGCCCCCGGATGCCTGGCATGCAGGAGGGCGGGATGGGGCCGAAGGGGCCGTTCGCGCTTGGGCGCTTCGGGTGTGAGCCGCGAGGGCTCGGGTTGTGGGAGGACAATGCCGACAGCAGGGGTCCGCAGCCATGCCGCCGGTTCGCACCGTTCCGGGGCCGGGGGCGGGGCCGGGGGCGCCGGGCAGGGGGCGAATCGGGCAGTCTATGACCCATCCGGGAAAACATCAACACGCGGGGCAGAGGCGGTGTTTGAGCGCTGGTACGGCGCTGAAACCCTGGTGCGATGGACTTCCGGTTGCGATGGACAATGAGTTCGGACGGGGTCCGACCTCCATGCAACGGGGCAGGCTCGAGCGGCCGGGCCCCCAGACCGAGGTATTGGCTGTCGGGGTGACCCGGGCATACGATTGCTCGATGCTTGATTGGAGCCAATGTCCAGCCGTGGAGCGCGTTCAGGGGAAGGTCGGGGGCGCCTGGCTTTTTCGGGGTACGCGCGTGCCGGTCATAGCCTTGTTCGAGAACATTGAGGGTGGCGCCCGGGTTGACGAGTTCCTGGAGTGGTTTCCGGGTGTGACGCGACAACAGGTCGAGCAGGTTCTCGCGCATATGGAGCGGAGTCTTTCCGCGGCCTGACTTGGTGCTGTGCGGGTGTTATGGCACCACACCATGCCTCGCCCAAAGCCGCGAGGCATGGCACCCTCCTCCCGCACCCTTCACGCCGTTATGCGCTCGCGGGCGCGGCGGTGGCGCACCTGGCCGCCCACGATCGTCGCGATCGCCCGACCCTTCACCCGCCAGCCGTCGAAGGGGCAGTTGCGGCCCGCCGAGCGGAACTCGCTGATGTCGATCGTCCACGCGAGCTCCGGGTCGATGATCGTGATGTCGGCCGGCCCGCCGACCGCCAGCGTGCCGAAGCCGTGCCGATCGAGCCCGACAACCCGCGCGGCATCGATCGTCATCATCGCCAGCATGCGCGGCCAGTCGAGCACGCCATCGTCGATGAGGGCCTTGATGTACAGGGCCAGGGCGCACTCCACACCCACGATGCCGAACGCGGCCGAGGCGAAGTCGGTCTTCTTGCGGTCCTCCGGGTGCGGTGCGTGGTCGGTGGCGAGGATGGAAATCACGCCTTCGGCGACGGCCTGCTTGAGCGCGTCGATGTCGCGCTGCGTCCGCAGGGGCGGGTTCATCTTCGCCTGGGTGTTGTAGCCGTCGCAGGCCTCATCCGTGAGCAGGAGGTGGTGCGGGCTGACCTCGCCGGTCACCGGCTCTCCCGCCTGCCGCGCGGCACGCAGGATCTCCGCCGATCCCGCCGTGGAAAGGTGCTGGGCGTGGTAGCGCGCGCCGATGGGCCGATTGAGCCGGATGTCGCGCTCCAGCATGATCTCCTCGGCCACCGCCGGCCAGCCGACCAGCCCGAGCTTGGTGGCGATCGGCCCGGCGTTCATCGATGCGTCGCGGGTCAGCGACAGCTCCTGGCAGTGCTGCATGAACACGCTGTCGGCGGCCTTGATGAGCTTGAGCACGCGGGCGAGGACCGCGGCATCGGCCACCGGGTCGCCATCGTCGGTGAAGCCGACCGCGCCGGCGCGGGCCATGGCGCCGATCGGCGCTGGTGACTCGCCCTTGCGCCCGATGGTGGCGCAGCCGATCGGCAGCACCCTCGCGCCCCGGGCCTCAATCGTCCGCTGCCGCACGAACTCGATCATCTCGACCGAGTCGAGGGGCGGGGTGGTGTTGGGCATGCAGCAGACGGTGGTGAAGCCGCCGGCGAGGGCTGCGGCAGAGCCGGTCGCGATGGTCTCGGGGTGGGTGGGCGAGGGCTCGCGGAAGTGGACGTGGATGTCCAGCAGCCCGGGAGCGACGATGCAGCCCTCAGCATCGATGGTCTCAATCTCGGCGGCGACCGAAGCAGAGCGGGGCCGGTCGGTGATTTCCCGGATCCGGCCGGCCAACACGAGGAGGTCCGCGGTTCGGTCGAATCCGCGGGCCGGGTCGATGACGCGGCCGCCCTTGATCAACAGGTCTGGACTTCCAGGGGGCATTCCGACGGGCATTCTAGACTACAAACGGGCGGCGTCCCGACGGAGACGCCGGAATGACAGCCGCCCACCGTCGAGCGACGGCGGGCGGCGTTGTTCGCTGCGTGGCCGATCGGATCAGCCGTCGACCTTGCCGCTCATGGGGCAGGTCGAGGTCGAGACGGCGCCGGAGCAGCTCGTGGAGCAGTCGGCATCGCCGACGGCGCCCATGTTGGCGTCGGCCTTGTAGTTCGGGGAGCCGGGGCAGCACTCGCAGTTGACGCCGCACTCGCTGACGGCGCCGGGGCTGACGCTCATGTTGGCGTCGCCGGAATCGTCGCTCTTGCAGCCGACCAGCGTGACCACGAGGCACAGGACGCAAAGGCTGAGCAATGACTTCATTGAGGAATTCTCCTGAGGGTTGGTCCGGCGTATGGGGGGCCGGAATGTCCATGGTTGACAAACGAGTCTGAGGACTGGGCGGCGGACATGGAAAGCCGCCCACATGCGAAGTCCCCATGTAACACGGTTATTCCCGATTGTGCAAGTGACAACGGTCTGAAAACCGCCTTTCCGGGCCATGCGGACTATTCTATACCGGTCCCTCCGGGCCAGGATTCGGCCATCGGGGCCCCCGGCGGGCCTCTGACATCGGCCGGATCAGTCCTGCGGGGATCCTAGAATCGGGCCATGACCGCATCCATCGAGTCCCGCGAGGCCCGGCTGGCGCGGCTGTCGGACCGTGCGAAGAACCTGCCGGATGCGCCGGGGGTGTACCTCATGAAGGACGCCGCGGAGACGGTGCTCTACGTGGGCAAGGCGGGGTCCCTGCGGAACCGGGTGGGGTCCTATTTCGTCCCCTCGGCCGACCTGGGGCCCAGAAAGCAGCCCATGCTGGACCTGGTCCAGACCTTCGACACCATCGGGTGCGAGGGCGAGTGGGAGGCCCTCCTCATGGAGAGCCGGCTGATCAAGGACATCCGCCCTCGTTTCAACTCGCTGATGACGGATGACAAGACTTATCCGTATCTGGCGGTGACGATGCGGGATGCGTTTCCGGGGGTGTACATCACGCGCACACCGGCGGATGAGCAGTTCCGGGGGGCGCGGATCTTCGGCCCATTCACGTCGGTCAACGCCCTGCGGGAGGCGGTGCAGATCCTTCAGGGGGTGTTCAAGTATCGCACGTGCAACCTCGAAATCGTGCCGGACGACCCCCGGAATGCCAACTTCCGGCCGTGCCTGCTGCACGCGATCGACCAGTGCACCGCGCCGTGCGCCAACAGAATCGGCCGCGAGGCGTACCGGGCGGACATCGACGCATTCCTGAAGTTTCTCGGCACCAAGCGCAGCGTGATGCTGCGGGAGCTGCGGCGGGACATGGAAACCGCCTCCGAGCGGCGCGAGTACGAGCGCGCGGCAGTCCTGCGCGATCAGATCGACGCCATCGAGAAGCTGGATGAGCGGGAGAAGCGCCGCCGCGGCCACGGAACCGACTGGCAGCCGGAGGTGACGATTTTCGCCGCCGACCCCCGGAATACCCGGAAAGCCCTGGAGTCGCTCCAGCGGACCCTGGGCATCGACACGCCCATCCGCTGCATGGAGGCGATCGACATCGCCCACCTCCAGGGCGGCGAGACGGTTGGCTCGAAGGTGTGTTTCATCGACGGCCGCCCGTTCAAGGACTGGTATCGACGCTACAAGGTTCAACATGCCAAGGCGGGCGATGACTACATGGCGATCCGCGAGGTGGTCAGCCGCCGATACCGTGAGGCGGGCGAGGGGAACGAGCTGTATCCGGATGTGATCCTCATCGACGGCGGGCTGGGGCAGTTGCATGCGGCCCTGGAGGCGTTCGATCAGCTCGAGGTCCGCCCGCCCATGGTCATCAGTCTCGCGAAGAAGGAGGAGCTGATCTACGTGCAGCAGAAGAGCGGGCCGATCCGGCTGGGTCGGGAGAACCCGGGGCTGCGCCTGTGCCAGGCGATGCGCGATGAGGCCCACCGATTCGCCCAGCTCTACCACCACGTCCTGCGGCGGAAGAGCATGCTGGAGGAATGAGGGGGGCCGGACTCCGCGATGGGCGGGCGGGTGCGACCCATGCGGTCGTGATCCGGGACGGCCAGCCCCCTTCTTCACCTCGGGCGATATCGCTACCATCCGCCGCACGGGCCGGCGAGGCCGCGCCGATGCGCGGCGTTCGGACGGCCCCGGAAGGAGACCACATGGCAGAACCGACGGACAAGGTGGTGGCGGGGCTGGCGAAGCAAGTGGCGGCCTTGGAGGCCAGGATCAAGCAGGTCGAGGCCGACCACCTCAAGACGGTGGGGCAGATGAACGAAATCCTCAAGAACGCCAAGTCCTACATCGACGACAACAACAAGACGCAGGACAAGCGGATGGACGGTGTGATGGAGAAGGCCAACGAGATCTTCAGGAACGCCAAGAAGTACATCGACGAGGCCAACAAGAAGCAGGATGCCGTGATCAAGAAGCTGGAGGGGCAGGTCAAGAAGAAGTGACCTGAGCGGCCGCCCCCGGGGACGATTCCGCGCGCACGCCGGCGAGCATCGAGGAGCGCGGGCTCCATTCGCCGCATCGCGGCGATTTCGCGCGCGGTCCGGGCGGGCAGGTCGATCCCGCCCCTCTCGGGAGCGCGGCGCCGGGGCAATCTCGTACAAGCGCCCCCGGATGCCCCCCGCGGCGCTGCGGCGCATCGTACTGTTGAGCATAAGACCGTTGCCGCGCAGGCCTGGCGGCGACGGCGATGAACTCGACTCGGAAAGGAACACGATGACTTCGCAGCGACGAACAATTGGCGACGGGTGGGGGATCCTGGCGGCGGTGATGGTTCTGCTCGCGGGCCTGGGCGCCGGGACCGAGGCGCCGGTTCAGGATGCCTCGCGCCAGCGACGGGCAGACGTTCGAGGCCGCCGGCGCGTGCCCATCGTGCGGCATGGCGATGGTGGCGACGTCATCGCTCGGGAAGACGATCACCCCGCGCAACGTCGCCATCGTCATCTGGGACGGGGCGGAACTGCTGGACTTCGCCGGGCCGACGGAGGTCTTCAGCGCCGCCCGCAGCGGGGGCCAGCATCTCTTCAATGTTTACACGGTGGCCGCGACGACCGATCCGATCGTCAGCCAGGGGGTGGTGACGATCGTGCCGCAGTACTCGATCGCCGACTGCCCTCAGCCGGACATCTTCGTCCTGCCCGGAGGCGGCACGAACAGCCCGTTGAACAACCCCGAGATGATCGAGTGGGTCAGGCACTCCGCGGCGCAGGCGGATGTGGCCATGTCCGTCTGCACCGGCGCGTTCGTGCTGCTGAAGGCCGGGCTGCTGGAGGGCAAGGAGGCCACGACCTGGCACGGGGCGATCGGTCGCCTGCGCGAGGCGGCGACGAACACGGTCGTGCACGATGATCAGCGCTGGGTGGACAACGGCGCCGTGCTCACCACCGCCGGCGTCTCCGCGGGCATCGACGGCGCCCTGCACCTCGTCGCGCGGCTCCACGGCGATCAGGCCGCCCGCGACACGGCGAGGTACATGGAATACGACTGGCGGCCGAAGGAGGTCACGGGGCGCATCGTTCGCGCACCCTAAAGAGTTTTTGCCGCAGATTTCGCAGATTTCGCAGATTAGGAAAGAGCATAAGAAGTTGAAGAATGAGAGTCTGAGGCTTTTAAGGCAGGCGCCTAGGAGGCGTGCAGTCTTCCGGTCTCAATGTCGCTGACCTCGCTTGTCTGTACTTTCTTTACTTTCTTACTTTCTTTCTTGGTTCTCAATCTGCGGAATCTGCGTCCCCCCGGCGCAGCCGTCAATCTGCGGCAAAATCCGGGTGGTCAACTCCCCGGCTCGCAATAGCACGATGACGTCGGCCTGACATCCGCCCGGGCCCAGGCCAGGGCCAGCGAGGCGGTGAGCGTGTCGGCGGCGGCGTTCTTGCCCTGGGCGCGGAGGGCCTGCTCCAGCCCCAGCAGGGCCCAGCCGTTGCGCGGCTGGCGCTTCAGGTCTTCGCGGTAGACCTGCTCGGCCTCCTCGGCCCGCCCCGCGCCCATGAGCAGTGCCCCGAGGGCATGCCGCACCGGCTGCATCCACGCCGGGGGCTCGTCATAGACGAGCTGCTCCTCGAGTTCCACGCCTTTGCGCAGGGCCGCGAACGCATTGTCGTGGTCGTTCTCGCGATAGGCCAACTCGCCGAGGAGCATCTGCCGCGCAATGTCGGCGACCTGCCGGCCGGTGTTGTTGCCGACGCGCCAGTCGGCCGGGATGAGGGCGGTCTCGCGCTCGAAGGCGTCCAGCTCGGTGCGCGCCTCGCTCGTGCGCCCCGTGGCGCTGAAGGCTACGCCGCGGGCGTAGTGGTGCGTTGCGCGGCTGATGTGGCGGAACTCCGGCGGCTGGGGCGTGCTCAGGATTTCGTCCCACTTGCCGAAGCGGATCTGCACGTGATAGGCGATGGGCATGAACCCGTCGGCGTATTGCGGATACTCGCGCACGAAGCTCTCGGGGATCTCGTTCTCCAGGTCGCGGGCGGCCTTGATCGACACTTCGTAGCGGCCATCCATCATCGCCGCGTACGCCAGGAAGTGCAGGTTGTGCACGTAGTACATGCTGTAGAAGTCCGGCGCGGGGGCGACCTTGAAGTACCGGCGGTCGGCGGCCACGGCGCGGGTGTTGGCGTCGGCGGCATCGGCGTAGCGGCCCACGCGGGCGTAGATGTGCGAGGGCATGTGCACGAGGTGGCCCGAGCCGGGAACCAGGGCCTTCAGCCGGTCCGCCGCGGGCACGGCCTTCTCCGGCTCCAGCGACGCCTCCATGGTGTGGATGTAAAAATGGTTGCCGCCGGGGTGCATCGCGTCGAACTCCATGACGCGCTCCAGCGTGGCCGCGATCTCGAGCGTGCGGCCCTTGGGCACGCCGCCCGGCTCCCACAGGTCCCACGGCTGAAGGTCCATCAGCGATTCGGCGAACAGGGCGCCGACATCCGGGTCGTCGGGAAACTGTTCCCAGGCCTGCTCCATCGCATCCGCGTACGCCTGATCGAGACGCGTGCGGTCGGCGGGGTTGGGATATTCGTATCGCGTGGCAAGGGCGCGAACGAGCGCCTGCTCGACGGGGCTGGCCTGATCCACGTGCTTCATCGCCTCTTGTGCCGCATCCCACGCGAGTTTGGCCTTGTGCTCGGGCATCTCGGGATTGTTGATGTGCAGTCCGGCCGCATAGGACACGCCCCACCAGGCCATGGCGCACTCGGGATCGTGCTGCGCCGCCTCCTGGAACGAACGGATCGCCTCATCGTGATTGAAGCCGTAGAGCAATTGGATGCCCTGGTTGAACCATTGCTGGGCCCGGGGAGAATCGGTGGTGATGGTGCGGGCATAGCCGCCGAAGCCATCGTACATCCGGGTGCCGGAAGTGGATGCCGGCGCCGACTGGCAGCCACCCGACAAGGTGACGGCTCCGGTCAGCAGACCGATGACGAACAGGTGGCAGGCGCGGCGGAATGGGTAAGTCATGTCGTACTCCTGAGAATTCGGATGAGATTCTGAGCGATCCGGAAGCCCTCGCGCAAAGGCGCCAAAGGACGCGCGGCACGCGGCATACCAGAATGTCGGCTCAGGGAGGGCATACGCAAGGCACGCGGGGAACCCTCACGAAGTGGCGGAATTGTGCCGCGCCGCCGTCGAGATGGCCAGCCCGGTGCAGCCGGTGGACAGACTGGCGGTATCTGCACCGTTTCGCAGCCCGGCCGGTATCGATAGCACCGGTGAAACGGGCCGCAGGCCGGCCCGGGAAGGGTAGCCCAGTGTCGACATCAAGGTTCGCGTGCTCGTGTCTGCTCGGGTTGACTGCGATGGTCGCGTTGATCGCGATGGCCGGATGCGCCTCGCGCGCGGCGACGACCGGCGCGGCGCCGGCTCTCGGGGCTCTGGGGACTCCGGGGGCGCTGGGGAGCGCCCCGCCAGCAGCGCCCGCGGCGGCGCTGCCACTGGCGGAACTGGCCTGGCTGTCGGGCTCGTGGCGCAGCGATGACGGCGGGCGATTCATCGAGGAGGTCTGGACCGTGCCCGCGGGCGATGCCATGTTCGGCATCAACCGCACCGTGCGCGATGGCCGCACGCGGGCGTTCGAGCACCTTCGCATCGTGGCCCGCGGCGACGAGGTCTTCTACCTGGCCAGCCCCGGCGGGCGAATGCCACCCACGGAGTTCAAGCTGACCGAGCGCGGCGAGCGAACGGTCGCCTTCGAGAACCCCGAGCACGATTTCCCCACACGCATCGAGTACGCGCGGGCGGGCGATGTGCTGAAGGCGAAGGTGAGCGGCATGATGAACGGCCGGGAGTCGGCGCTGGAGTTCGAGTGGGTCCGCGCGGAATAGTCCCACCGTTTTTTGCCACAGATTTCGCAGATTTCGCAGATGTAGGGTGGGCTTTGCCCACCGTGGCATGCAAACGAAGTTGCTCAGGATCAACAAGTCTCGGGCGATGTGCATTTCGAACTGTTCGCGCGAACGATAATTGCGGATGACCTCCAAGGTGGGCGGACCCCACCATGCAACTGATTCCATTCTTCTGGTTCCCCGCCCTTCGCCATCTCCGTGCCTCCGTGTCTCCGTGGTTTCTCTCCCCACCAAATCTGCGTAATCTGCGCAATCTGCGGCAAGATCTTCATGGCCCTGCGGCTGGAACAGGATGGCGATGATGTGCTGGTCTGGATCAAGGCCGTGCCGGGATCTTCGCGCGACCAGATCGCCGGGCTCGTCGGTGATCGCCTGAAGATCAAGGTCAGCGCCCCGGCGGAGGGCGGCCGGGCGAACAAAGCCATCTGCCGCGCGCTCGCGGCGGCGCTCGGCCTCAAGGCGCGTCAGGTGACGATCGAAGCCGGCCCGGCCAGCCCGGAGAAGGTGATCCGCATCGCGGCCGCCGAGGCCGAGTGCATTCGCCGCAGATTCGTGCAAGATTCGCCCGCGAGCGGGACATGACAGCATGAGAACCGGGCATTGCGCCGGCGGTCAGCGGCGTTCGCCCCCAGAGAGGAGAGAGCTCATGCGCCATCAGCAGATCCTTTTGGCGTCGGTCTGCGCCGTTCCAGCCGGTCTGCTCATCGTCTCGGCGCCCGTCCGCGGCGACATCATCTGGGATGAGGCGATGAACGGCGACCTGTCCACCGACCCGATGGCCCCGACGCTGGTTGTCTTCGAGCTCGGGAGCAACATCATCACCGGCACGATTACGGGCTCCGGCGACATTCGCGACTATATCACGTTCACGCTGGCCCCCGGCCAGGCGCTGGCGGCGCTGAACCTGCTCACGTGGGATGATGTGCCCACCGGCGATCCGGGGAACACCGGGTTCACCGCCATCAACGCCGGTTCGACGAGCTTCATTCCGGGCGTTGACACCGTCGATGACTTCCTCGGCTCCAACCACGTCGAGGCGTTCCACGAGGGCACGGACATCCTGCCGGGCATCGCCGCCGCGCCCTTCGGCGGCATGGGCTTCAACATCCCGCTGGAGGCCGGCACGTACGGTTACCTGGTGCAGCAGACGGGCGCGCCGACCAACGCGTACTCGATCGAGTTCGTGGTGACGCCGGCGCCGGGGGCGGCGGCGATCATGGTGCTCGGCGCGGCGATGTTCGGTGGCCCGCGGCGCCGCCAGGCGCTCGGGACCAGTCGGGCGCGGTGACGCGAACCACGGTCTCCCCTCGTGCGCGCGGCGGGCGATCCGGCACGAGGCGAAGATGACAACCGGCGTCAGCGCCGGCCGGCAGTCGGCGCGGGCGCCCGTGGGGTCCCGTGGGACCGATTCACGCCGGCATTTCACCGCATCGTCCCACGGCGCTCCTGACGGTCGCGGTTCATCGGCAATGCCGCGACGCCGTCGAGCATGCGATGGACGTGTGTGCCCCGCGTTTTTTTCCCGGCCATATTC
>Ga0299906_10002237_pt1 | contig 16131 bp, 17 predicted proteins | sample RVTome_14_FD_200259 | JGI IMG/M metagenome (GOLD analysis project Ga0299906, IMG submission 200259) | Soil microbial communities from uranium-contaminated site in the Upper Colorado River Basin, Wyoming, United States - RVT145D125 (version 2) ...
CGGCCCTGCTCCTGCTCGTGGCGGCACAGGCGATCTTCTGGACCTTCACCTACCCCGCCAACGTGGCCACGGCGAACTGGACCGAGCAGCCGGCCGACTGGGAGAGCCTGCGAACGCAATGGGAGTACTCGCACGCGGTGGGCGCCTTGCTGACCCTGGCGGCGCTGCTCAGCCTTGCCGGCGTGGCGCTTGCCCGCGTGGGGCGGCCCACCGGCACCTGAGGCGGCGCAGGGCGGCTGCGGCTATCTAAGCTGCTTCCTGACCCAGTCCTGGAAGTCTTTCACCGCGTACTCGGGTGGCAGAAGCACGCCTTCGTCGAACGGCAGGGCGGACAGTCCGAGCTGGTTGACTTCGCAGATGCCGCCGTCTTCCCGCAGGAACGAGAGGACGAAGTCGACGATCTTCGACATGTCGAAGCCTGGCATGTCCAGGGCTTCGCGGGCGAAGAGCCACTCGACATGCAGCTCCGTAGTGGTCGGCCCGGTAGGCATGATGCGCACCGCGCGCACGTAATCCGGGTGGCAGACCCAATAGCCGGTCGGCAGCAAGGTCATGTACAGCGCGCCGATCCGGCGTTCGTCGTCGCTGAGCCCGGGGAAGACTGGCCCCTGCAACTGGCCATCCATCGACCAGGTCGCCGCGCCGGTGCGAATGCCGCCGCGGTAGCGCGGGTCCTGCACCTCGGCCTTTTCCTTCCACTTCGGATCGTCCTTCAGGCCGGTGATGCCGCGGCCGTAGATCGGCACCAGCTCCGACAGCGACGGGTGGACACCGGGGCAATGCAGACACTCGTTGAAGTTATCCCAGAAGAGCTTCCAGTTGCAGGCGAGGCTGAGGGTGGCGCGGTGGCCGACCACCAGGTCTTCCAGCGGCCAGTTGGCGAATAGGTTCTCGGCGCCATTGAACATGTCTTCGAAGGGCGGCGGGTTCTCCGCCAGGCAGAGGAAGAGGAAGCCGCGCCAGTTCTTCAACGCGACCGGGAAGAGGCCGTAGAGCGACTTGTCCAAGCCGCCGTCGTCCATCAGGTTCGGCGTCTTGAACAGCCGTCCGTCCAGCTTGTAGACCCAGGCGTGATAGGGGCAGGTCAGCGCGAGCGCGCCGAGCCGGCCTTCCGGCTGGTTGACGAGGCGCGAGCCGCGGTGCCGGCAGGTGTTGTGGAAGGCGCGAATCTCGCCGTGCCGGTCCTTCACCAGCAGCACGTTCTGGTCGCCGATCTCGTAGGTCTTGAAGGAGCCCGGCTCCGGCAGCGCGTCGGCGCGGCAGACGTAGAGCCAGTTGCGGTACCAGATATGCTTCAGCTCGCGCGCGTACTGGCTGGGGTCAATGTACCAGCGCTTCGGCAACGTCGCCTCGAGCCTGTCGAGGCCGGTGTAGCCGTCAGGACGAGCCAAGGTGCGGAGTTGGTAGTTCCGGTAGCTCACCATAGTCCAAAGTTAGCATGGCGCTTGGCCAGCCGTCGCGCCCTGCCGCATCCCGCAGCGCACCTAGCCCTCCCCGCCTAGCCGCCCGCACCTAGCCATCTGGGGCATGGCACCCCGCCCGGCGGCGCGGGTGTGCAACCACCGCTCCTTCTCTAGGCTCTGCGCCGCCAAGAACCCCGCCGCTGGGTGCCCTTCCGATGACGTTTCTGCAAGCGCTCAGGTCCTGTTGGGCGCTCTTCGCCAGCCTCACCGTGCTGGTGCTGGGCCATGGCCTCCTGAATTCGATCCTGGGCGTGAAGCTGAAGTTGGCCGGCTACTCCGAGGGTGTCTCGGGAGTCGTACTGGCCGGCTTCTACGTCGGCATCGTCAGCGGCGCCCTGCTCGCGCCGCGGCTGGTCGCACGCGTCGGCCACATCCGCGTCTTCGCCGCGATGGCCGGCCTCGCCAGCCTCGCCAGCCTGGTGCACGCGATGTTGGTCGATCCTTTCCTCTGGTTCGCCATGCGGGCGCTTGCCGGCTTTGCGCTGACGTCGATGTACGTGGTGGTCGAGAGCTGGGTGAACGACCGGGCGCAGAACACCTTTCGCGCGCGCCTGCTGGGCGTCTACATGATCCTCTGGCTGATCTCGATGGCGGGCGGCCAGCTGCTGCTCGATGTCGCCGATCCGGCCGGGATCTTCCACTTCCTGCTGATCGCAGGGTTCTTCTCGACTTGTGTCGTGCCGCTGGCGCTGGCGACGCAGAGCGCACCCGACTACAGCTCGCCCGCGCGGGTGTCCCTGGGCGCACTCTGGCGCATTTCGCCGCTGGCCGTCGTGGCCGCGGCGATGATCGGCATGATCCACGGCACGCTGGTCGGCATGGCCTCGGTCTATGCCAAGAGCAGCGGATATACGGATAGCGAGATCGCCGTCTTCACGGCCGTTATCTATGTCGGCGGCATCGTGCTGCAGCCGCCGATCGGCCGCATCGCCGACCGCGTCGAGCGCCGCCTGGTGCTGGCGGCCCTCACGCTTCTGGCGGCAGCGGCCGCACTGCTGGCGCTCTGGCTGGCCGACGTCAGCTTCATCGGCCTCTTGGCCGCGACTGCGCTCTTGGGCGGGCTATGTCTGCCGCTCTATTCGCTCTGCCTCGCCATTGCGAACGACCGCCTGTCGCAGAGCCAGATGGTGGGTGCCAGCGCCACGATCTACCTGGTGCTGGGCGTCGGCGCGATCGCCGGCCCGCCGATCGCCGGACTGGTGATGGACCGGATCGGCACCGGCGGCTTCTTCCTCTACCTCGCGGTGACGCAGGCGGCGCTGGGCCTCTTCGTGCTCTACCGCCGCACCCGAACCGCCCCTGCTCCGGACAGCGGCGCCGCCGAGCCGATCGCGCCAGGGGTTCCGCCGCCAACCGAGGCTCAGGCCGGCAGCGCTACCCAGTAGTCGAGATCGAGCAGGACGGCAGGGTCGCGCTTGCCGTCCGGTCCGGGGCGCGGATCGCCGCCGGGAAAGCTCGAGGCCGGGCGGTCTTTCAGCGCCAGCGTGCGCAGGCGCAGGAGGCCGGCATCGCTGCGGCCGGCGAGCGGGACGGTCTCCAGCACCTCGCTCCAGGCATAGAGCGTGTCGCCGGCGAAGCAGGGATTGGCGTGCGTGCCGGCATTGATCGCCAGGATGCGCTGCGCGTTGCCGAGCCCATTGAAGGACAGCGCGCGGGCCAGCGAGATGACGTGGCCGCCGTAGACCAGGCGCCGGCCGAAGCGGCTCTCCTGCTGCAGCACCTGGTCGAAGTGCACGCGCGCGGTGTTCTGGTAGAGCCGCGTCGCGAGTTGGTGCTCGGCCTCCTCCAGGGTCATGCCGTCGCGGTGGTCGATGGTCTCCCCCACGGCATAGTCGCCCCAGCGGTGCGGACTGCCGGCCAGCGCGAGGTCGTAGCGATCGAAGCTGAGCCCCGCGGGCAGCGACAGGCTCTGCGGCGCGACGCGCGCGGTCAGGGCGGGGACCACGGTGTCGGGCGCGAGCGCCGCCTTGTCGCGCTTGCGCAGCAGCACCCAGCGCACCCAGGACAGCACCGCCTCGCCCCGCTGGTTCGTTGCGCGCGAACGGACCCAGACGATCCCGCTGTCGCCGGCCGAGGCCTGCTTCAGCCCGATCACCTCGCTTTCCGTCGCGAGCGTGTCGCCGGGATAGACCGGCTGGCCGAAGACGAGCTCGGCATAGCCGAGGTTGGCGACCGCGTTCAGCGAGAGGTCCGGCACGGTCCTGCCGAAGGCCAGGTGGAAGACCAGGAGGTCGTCCAGCGGCGCCCGCGGCAGGCCTGAGGCGCGCGCGAACTCGTCCGAGGAGGCCAGCGCGAAGCGGCTGCCGGTCAGCGCCAGGTAGAGCGCCCGCTCGCCCTCGGTGGCGGTGCGCGGCGTCGCGTGCCGGAGCCGCTGGCCCAGGTGGAAGTCCTCGAAGAAATTGCCGGCCCAGGCTTTGCTCATCGCGTCCCCCTCCGCGCCACAAAGCAGGCCGCTCCGCCGCTGTCCAGCGGCCTTGCGGAAGTCTCCTCGTCATGTTAGCTAATGACTTAGCTAAGGAGCCTATCGTGACCGATACCGTGACCATTCACAAGGCGAAGACGCAGCTTTCACAGCTCGTCGCTCGCGCCGAGGCGGGCGAGGAAATCGTCATCGCACGCGGCAACACACCGGTTGCCAAGCTCGTGCCTCTGATACCGCAAAGGCCGAAGCGCGTCTTCGGCTCGATGAAGGGGAAGATCGCGCTCGACGAAAGTTTCTTCGAGCCCCTGCCGGAAGAAGAACTGCGCCTCTGGGAAGGCGAAGGCGACTGAGTGCGTCTCCTGCTCGATACCCATGCGCTCATCTGGTGGCTTGCCGGTGATGACAATCTGAGTGCGGCTGCCTCCCGCGCCATCGCTGCCCCGGACAGTGCAGTGTTCGTCAGTGCCGCCTCGGCCTGGGAGATCACCACCAAGCACCGCATCGGCAAGCTGCCGAGCGTGGAACGGATCATCGGCCGCATCGAGATCACTCTCGCGAAGGAAGGCTTTGTCGGACTGCCGGTGACTCTACGGCATGGCGAGCACGCCGGTGCAATCGCCGGGCACCACAAGGACCCCTTCGATCGCATGCTGATCGCGCAGGCGCTGGCGGAGGACCTGCTCCTGGTCTCACGCGAGCCGCTGTTCGACCGCTACGGCGTGCAGCGGCTCTGGTAGCTCACCGCCTTGTGCGGTTGTACTCGAGCTCGGCCTCGGTCACGGCCAGGCCCACGAACACGCGGTAGTTGGCACCGGTCTCGTTCGGCCGCAGCGGGATGCGGGGCTCCACCGTCTCCGTGATGCGCACGCGCGTCAGGTTGCCTGCGAAGGGCACGGACACCGGGAAATCCTCGCGCGCCAGGATCTGCTGATCGGTGGTCGCCACCGCGACGAAATACTGGAAATCGGCCGTGCCCTGCACGTTGGCCGGGCCCTCGGCCGCCACCAGGGTGACGGTGACCACCATGTCGACCGCCTCCTCGCCGTCGTACTCGCAGGCATAGGCGACGTTCTCGATCGTCACATCGAACTGCACGTCGGAAAGATCGCCGCTGCCCTCGGTGAAGCGGGTGAGCCGCGCGGCGTCGTTCACCTGCGTCGCCACCGGGCAGGGCCCGGGCGGATCGTCCAGGATGGCGCCGCAACCGGTAAGCAGCAGGCAGCAGAAGGCGGAGAGGGACAGGGTCTTGATCACCTGAGGCTCCTGGCTGTCGTCAAAGCTGCTTGTGCGAGCCGTCACAGAAGGGCCGGCCGGCGGTGGCCTTGCAGCCGCAGAACCAGCGGTCGCCGGCGGCCTCAGCCTTGTACTCGACCGGCGACAGGCCGGTGCCCTTGTGGCTGCCGTCGCAGAACGGCTGCCTGGCGCTGCGGCCGCAGGCGCACCACCAGTAACTGCGGCCTGGCTCAACCATAACCTTGTAGGGCGCCTTCTGCGCCGGGATCGCCTTGGCTGCCGAATCCGTCACAGCACTTTCCCAGAAGCTGGCCCCATACTAGTGTCGCGCCCGCCGGCGGGGCAGTGCGGCACTCTATGGTCCACCGGCCCGCAGCACAAGGAACGAGCGGGCGGAGGCCCAGAGAGAGCATGAACACGCAAGAGACGGCCAAGCCCAAGCTGACCATCCTGCTCGCCGGGCCGCGCGGCTTCTGCGCCGGCGTCGAGCGCGCCATCGAGATCGTCGAGCGCGCCATCGAGAAGTACGGCCGGCCGGTCTACGTCCGTCACGAGATCGTGCACAACCGCTACGTGGTCGAGAGCCTGCAGGCCAAGGGCGCGGTCTTCGTCGAGGAGCTGGCCGAGGTGCCGGACGGCGTGCCGGTGATCTTCTCCGCGCACGGCGTGCCGAAGTCCGTCCCGGCCGAAGCGCAGCGCCGCGAGCTGCTCTATCTCGATGCCACCTGCCCGCTGGTGTCGAAGGTGCACCGCGAGGCCGAGCAGCAGCACCGCCAGGGCTACAAGATCGTGCTGATCGGTCACGCCGGCCATCCCGAGGTGATCGGCACCATGGGGCAGCTGCCGAAGGGCTCGATCGTGCTGGTGGAAACCGAGCAGGACGTGGCCCGCCTGGAGATCGAGGAACCGAGCCGCCTGGCCTATATCACGCAGACCACGCTCTCCGTCGACGACACCGCCTCCATCGTCGCCGCCCTGCAGCGGCGCTTCCCGCACATCCAGGGACCGAAGAAGGAAGACATCTGCTACGCCACCACCAACCGCCAGGAGGCGGTCAAGGCGATCGCCCCCGACGTGCAATGCCTGATCGTGGTGGGCGCGCCCAACTCCTCCAACTCGCAGCGTCTGGTGGAGGTCGCGCGCAACCAGGGCTGCACCAAGGCGATCCTGATGCAACGCGGCGCCGACCTGGACTGGGCGCTGCTGGAAGGCGTCCAGAGCCTAGGCTTGACCGCCGGCGCCTCGGCGCCCGAGGTGCTGGTCGAGGAGGTGATCGCCAAGCTGCGCGAGCGCTACGAGGTTTCCATCCAGGAGGTCGTGGTGCGCAGCGAGAACGTCGTCTTCAAGCTGCCGCGCCAGTTGATCGAGACCGCCGCCTGAGGCGGCGCGGCGCTGCCATGGCCGTCTACACCGAAGTATCCGACGAGGAACTGCGCCACTTCCTCGAACCCTACCGGCTGGGGCGCGTGATCGCCTCCAAGGGCATCGCCGAGGGCGTGGAGAACTCCAACTTCCTGCTGCAGACGGGAAGCCACAGCTACATCCTGACGCTCTACGAGAAGCGGGTGCGCCCGGGCGACCTGCCCTTCTTCCTGGAGCTGATGCAGCACCTCGCCGACCGCGGCATCTCCGTGCCGCAACCGATCCACACCGAGACCGGCGAGGCGCTGCGCGAGCTCTGCGGCCGGCCCGCCGCGCTCTTCTCCTTCCTTGCGGGCCTCTGGCCGCGCCGCGTGCATCCCTGGCACTGCCAGGCGCTGGGCGAGACGCTGGCGCGCCTGCACGGCGCCACCGCCGACTTCGACGGCCGGCGCGAGAACGATCTCTCGCTGGCCGGCTGGCGCACGCTCAGCGCCGCGATCGGCCAGCGCGCCGACGAGGTGGCGCCCGGACTTGCCGACGAGCTGAGCGGGGAACTGGAAGAAATCGCCCGGCACTGGCCGAGCGGTCTGCCGGCGGGTGTGATCCACGCCGACCTCTTCCCGGACAACGTCTTCTTTCTCGACGACAAGCTCTCCGGCCTGATCGACTTCTACTTCGCCTGCAACGACTTTTACGCCTACGACCTGGCGATCTGCCTGAACGCCTGGTGCTTCGAGCCGGACCGCGCCTTCAACCTGACCAAGGGCCGCGCACTGCTGAGCGGCTATCAGAAGGTACGGCCGCTGACGCCGGCCGAGCGCACCGCGCTCCCGGTGCTGGCGCGCGGCGGCGCGCTGCGCTTCCTGCTGACCCGGCTCTACGACTGGCTGAACCACCCGCCCGGTGCCTTCGTCGAGCCCAAGGACCCGCGCGAGTACCTCTCCAAGCTGCGCTTCCACCGCGGCGTGCGCGGACCGGAGGACTACGGTCTGCCGCTGCACGCCGCCGCATGAGCAGGGCGCGCCCCAAGGTCGAAGCCTTCGTCGACGGTGCCTGCTCCGGCAACCCCGGTCCCGGCGGCTGGGGCGCGGTGCTGCGCGCGGGCGGCCACGAGAAGGAGCTCTCCGGCGGCGAGGCGCTCACCACCAACAACCGCATGGAGCTGACCGCCGCCATCGCGGCGCTGGCGGCGCTGAAGCGCCCCTCGGAGGTCGAGCTCACCACCGACAGCATCTACGTGAAGGACGGCATCGGCCGCTGGCTCGCCAACTGGAAGACGCGCGGCTGGAAGACGGCGGACAAGAAGGACGTGAAGAATCGCGACCTCTGGGAGAGCCTCGACGCTCTCTCTCAGAAGCACAGCGTCACCTGGCACTGGGTCAAGGGGCACAGCGGGCATGCCGAGAACGAGCGCGCCGACCGCCTGGCGCGCGACGTCATCAAGGCGATGAAGCGCGCCGCCAAGGAGCGGACCCAGGGACTTGAGCAGGGAGGAACCCGATGACCGCGACCTTGCCGCCGCCGCACGAACTGCGCCGCATCGCCGTGCTCGGCAGCGGCACGATCGGTGCGAGCTGGGCGGCGCTGTTCCTGGCCGGCGGCTTCACGGTCAGCCTGCAGGACGCGGCACCGGAGGCCGAGGCCACGGCGCGGCGCTTCGTCGAGCGTGCCTGGCCGGCGCTCGAGCGCCTGGGCCTGGCGCCCGGCGCCGATCCCACCGCGCTCGCCTTCGCCACCGACCCGGCCCAGGCCGTGGCCGACTGCGACTTCGTGCAGGAGAACGTGCCGGAACGCCTGCCGGTGAAGCTGGCGCTCTACCGCGCGATCGAGCCGGCGCTGGCGCCGCACGCGCTGGTCGCCACCAGCACCTCCGGCCTGCTGCTGAGCGCGCTGCAGCAAGGCTTCGCCCAGCCCTGGCGCCTGCTGCTGGCGCATCCCTTCAACCCGCCGCACTTGATCCCGCTGGTCGAGCTCTATGCGAACGAGCGCACGCACCCCGAGGCGCTGGCCTGGGCCGAGCGCTTCTACCGCGCGCTCGGCAAGACGACGATCCGCCTGAACAGGGAGGTGCCGGGTCACATCGCCAACCGCATGCAGGCGGCGATCATACGCGAGGCCGTGCATCTCGTCGCCGAAGGCGTGGCCTCGGTGGCGGACGTCGACCAGGCGATCAGCGCCGGACCGGGCATCCGCTGGGCGATCATGGGCCCGCACATGAACGCCCACCTCGCCACCGGCGGCGCCGGACTCGACGTCTTCTGGGACCGCTACCTGCCGGCCTTCGAGGACTGGTGGGCCGATCTCGGCCATCCCAAGCTCACCCCGGCGCTGATCGCGCAGCTCAAGGCGGGTGTGGAGGCCGCTGCGGCCGGCCGCAGCAGCGAGGATCTGGCCGCCGAGCGCGACCGCATGATCCTGGAGATCCTGGCGGCCCGCAGCGGCGAGAGGCAGGGAGATTGAAGCCGCTGCTGTCGGCCAGCGAGGAGCCGGCGCGCAACACCAATCTCGTCATGCGCGGACTTGATCCGCGCATCCAGCGCTTTGTGGGGTTTGCGACAAAGCCGAGCTTGACGAACCAGGGAAGACAACTGGCGATGCCAACCGTGGGCTTCGCCCGGCGATTGCGGAGCATGGGCAGGGGTTGCGCGGGCGCAAGCAGTCGCACCGACCGACCCCCCTCACCCCGACCCTCTCCCTCAAAGGCAGGGCTGTCCGGGGAAAATCCTGAGTCTCTTCAAGTGCCTGTCGATCTTTCAATCTGTTTTGCGCGCCGAGAACCAAGATTTACCCCGCAGGATCGAAGATCTCGAAGCAATGAAACTGAATCAAGTGAATCACTTGGCGCGCCGTTTTTTCCCCGGACAGCCCTGCCTCAAAGGGGAGAGGGAGGACTTCGACCGCTGTGCGCCTCGCGGCCGAGCGCCTCCAGGTCCTCGTCCATCAGACGTGGGCCATCACCTTTTCCGCCGCGGAGACGTCGAGCGCGCCGGGGTTCTCCTCGATGGCGATGTGCTTCACCACGCCGTCCTTCACCACCATGGCGTAGCGCTTCGAGCGCAAGCCCATGCCGTGCGGCGTCAGGTCGAGCTCGAGGCCCAGCGCCTTGGTGAGCTGCGCCGAGCCGTCGGCCAGCATCAGGATCTTGTCCTCGACGCGCTGGTCCTTGCCCCAGGCGCCCATGACGAAGGCGTCGTTGACCGAGAGGCAGGCGATGGTGTCGACGCCCTTCGCCTTGAGGTCGGCCGCCTTGGCGAGGTAGCCGGGCACGTGCTTGGCCGAGCAGGTCGGCGTGAAGGCGCCGGGCAGGCCGAAAACCACCACGGTCTTGCCCTTGAACAGCTCGTCGGTCGAGAGCTCCGCCGGGCCGTTCGCGGTCATGTGCTTCACCCGTGCGCTGGGGATCTTGTCGCCCACCTTGATCATCAGGCCTCTCCTCCTGTTGTCCTGTCGCCCCGACGGGGTGTTGCCCGCTGGGCGCCGCCGCAAGATAGGGCGGCCATGGCCGGCTTCCAAGCCTAGCGCCGCCCGGCTTCCTCCAGCGCGCGCAGCACCGCCGCCTCGCTCAACAGCTCCGGCAGGGGAATGCCGCCGGGCGCGCCCGGGCCGAAGACGACGTTGAAGGGGATGCCGAAGCGGCCGAAGCGTTCGAGGAAGGCGGCGATCGCCGGATCGGGCCTGGTCCAGTCGGCGCGCATGGCGACCACGTCGTCCGCCGCGAGCGCGCCCTCGATCGTCTCGCGGTCGAGCACCAGGCGCTTGTTGGCAAGGCAGGTGACGCACCATTCGGCGGTGACGTCGACGAAGACGGTGCGGCCCTCTGCCACCAGCCGCGGGATGGACCGCTCGTCGAAGGCAACCCAGCCCTCGGCGGCCCCGGCCGCGGCCGGGCGGCTGGGCAGCAGGACCGGCAGCGCGATGCCGCCCAGCGCCAGCAGCAGCGAAAGCACTGCCAGGCCCCGCCGCAGGGCGGGAGCGGCACGGCGGCGCCAGCCGAGCAGCACCAGGAGCGCGGCCAGCAGCAGCCCCAGCGACAGCGCGGTCGTCGCACCTTCCTGACGCCAGAGCACGCTCAACAGCCAGAGCGCGGTGCCGAGCAGCGCCAGGCCCAGCAGCAGCTTCAGCCAGAACATCCAGCGGCCCGGCCGCGGCAGGCGCTGCGCCAGGCCCGGGAAGAGCGCGACCGCCAGGTAGGGAAGGGCCAAGCCGAGGCCGAGCGCGATGAAGATCGCAATGATCTCCGCGGTGCCATGCGAGAGCGCGAAGCCGACGGCGGTGCCGAGGAAGGGGGCGGAGCAGGGTGTGGCCAAGAGTGTGGCGAGAAAGCCGGTGAGGAAATGGCCCCATAGTCCTTCGTGCCGCCCCTCGCCGAGGCGCGCCGCCGCGCCCGGCAGCGGCAGCGCGAAGAAGCCGAAGAGATTGGCGGCGAAGAGCGTCATCACCACGGCCATGGCGGCAAGGAAGAGCGGCGCCTGGAACTGCAGGCCCCAGCCGATGCCGGTGCCGCCGGCGCGCAGTGCCAGCAGGACCGCCGCCAGTGCCAGGAAGGAGACCAGGATGCCGGCCGCCGAGGCGAGGAAGCCGCGCCTGATGGCGCCGCGTGCGCGGCCGCCCTGCCCGACCACGGCCAGCAGCTTCAGCGACAGCACCGGCAGCACGCAGGGCATGAGGTTGAGGATGAGGCCGCCGAGCAGCGCCAGGCCCAGCATGGCGGCCAGACCGCCGAGATCGCTTTGCATCAGCTGCACCGGCACCGCGCCGGCTGCGGGCCCGAGACTGCCGCTCGGCACCAGGCTCGCCGCCATCGCGCGCGCCCCCTCCACCAGGGTCAGCTGCAGTGCCGCGCCCTCCAGCGGCCGGTTCACCTGCGGCCCCAGCACGACCGGCAGCACGAACGCGGCTTCCTTGCCGGAGGCATCGAGGCTGAGCTCGGCCTTGCGGAAGAGATAGCCGGCCGGCCCCTCGACGATGAGGTCGGGCGCCGCGAAGGGCACGAGCGAGCGCGCCGCCACGACGAGCCTTGGCTGATCGACGCTGCCCTCCAGCCGCGCCTCGTCGATTGCCAGGCCGACTGCCTCACCGTCGCGCGGCACGCGCGCCCGCCAACGCTCGATGCGATAGCCGTTCGGTGCGGGCAGCGCCTCGCCGGCCGGCAGCGAAAGCGAGAGCGCGGCCTCCAGCGGCACGCAGATCTCCTCGCAGACCATGTAGGTCAGTCGCGCGTTCAGCGTCACCGGCGCACCCGGCAGCTCCGGCCGCAGGATCAGCGGGAAGATCACCTCGTCGGCGTAGCCGAAGGTGTCGAGTCCGAAGAGCGTGAAGCGCTGCGGCGCGGGCCAAAGCAACTCGAGCGCGGCGACATTCTCGGAATCGCTCCAGTCGAGCACGGGCGGCACGCCGGCATCGCCGGGCGAGCGCCAGTAGGTCTTCCAGCCCGGCGCCAGCGCGATCTCCAGGCCGAGATCGAGCGTCTCCGCCGTGCCTACCGCCGGCGCCGCCGCGATCAGCCGCGCACGCGCGATCTCGGCGTCCGCCCAGGAACTCTCCGCCGCCCCGGCCGTGTTGACCAGGGCGAGCATGCAGGCGAACGACACGAAGATAAGCGTGCGCAGGCTGTCCACGCGGGCCGCATCCTGAAGTTGGCGCTGGGCGTGCTATATATAGGGTGGCGTCGCCACGCGACGGTCACATTCCCGTGTCGGAATGTCTCACCCGTGCGGCGCCGGGCTGAAGGCGGAAGGGCAGCCATGCAGGGCAAGGAAGGGTATCTCACCGGGCAACTGCTGATCGCCATGCCGGGGATGCGCGACCCGCGCTTCGCCCGCTCGGTGGTCTATCTCTGCGCGCACAACGCCGAGGGCGCCATGGGGCTGGTGGTCAACAAGCTGATCGACAGCCTGTCCTTCGACGACCTGCTGCAGCAGCTCGGCATCGAGCGGCGCATCAACGACTCCATGGCCATCCATTTCGGCGGGCCGGTCGAGTCCGGCCGCGGCTTTGTGCTGCACTCGGCCGACTACCTGCAGGACTCCACGCTGCAGGTCGACGACCGCATCGCGCTGACCGCCACGCTCGACGTGCTGCGCGACATCGCGCGCGGCCACGGCCCGCGCCAGCGTCTCTTCGCGCTGGGCTATGCCGGCTGGGGCCCGGGGCAACTCGACGCCGAGCTGCAGGCCAACGGCTGGCTCACCGCCAGCGCCGATGCTTCGCTGGTGTTCGAGGGTTCGCCGGCCGCGAAGTGGGAAAATGCCATCGCGCTGCTCGGCATCGATCCGCACCGCCTGGTCGGCGACGCGGGGCACGCCTGACAGATCACGAACGCGGATATGTTCGTCATGGCCGGGCTTGACCCACTGCTGTCCGGTTAAGGCGAGATCGGTTCGCGCACAGCCGTGGCAGTCCTCCCTCGCCCCGCTTGCGGGGAGAGGGGCGGGGTGAGGGGAGGAGGTTTCTGGGTCCGAGTGGAGCGCCACCTCGCCCATCGATTCTCCACGCTCGTCATGCGCGGGCTTGACCCGCGCAGCCAGCACTTTGTTGAAGGCGGATGACAAAGCGCTGGATCGCCGGGTCAAGCCCGGCGATGACGGAGCAGTCAGGATCGGGCGAGCGTCGAGACTTGCACCGACCGACCGCCCCTCACCCCGACCCTCTCCCCGCTTTGCGGGGCGAGGGAGGACTTCAGCGCCCGGTGAGGGCTCGACCGGACAGCAGCGGGTCAAGCCCGCGCATGACGGTTCTTTTTTCTATGGCGTTTACCCTGGCCCCACCACATCCTCCGCCAGGCGTGCGAACAGCAGGTGGTCGCGCCACTCGCCGGCGATGCGCAGGTAGCCGCGCGCCATGCCCTCCTCGCGGAAGCCGAGGCGCTTCAAGAGCGCCTGGCTTGCCTCGTTCGACGGCAGGCAGGCGGCCTCCAGGCGGTGCAGGCCGAGCTCGCGGAAGGCGAAGCGCATGACCAACTCCATCGCCTCGCCCATGTAGCCCTGGCGCGCGTAGGGCTCGCCGATCCAGTAGCCGAGCGTGGCGGTGAGCGCCACGCCGCGGCGGATCTGGCCCAGCGTGATGGCACCCAGCATCGCATGGTCCTGGTGGCGGAACATGTGCAGCGTGTAGCCCAGGCCCTGGCGCGACTCGCCGAGCTGCGCGCGAACCCGCCGGCGGTAGGCATGGCGGGTCAGCGCATCGGCCGGCCAGGTCGGCTCCCAGGGCGCCAGGAAGTCCCGGCTGGAGAGGCGCAGGCGCGACCAGGCGCGCCAGTCCTTGGCGCGCATCGGCCGCAGGAAGAGCCGCTCGCCGTCCAGCCTCAGGTGCCTGAGGAAACCGTCACGGAAGGGCGGGAGGCGCATGCTCGCTCTAGGCCAGCCGCCGCGCGAAGCGCTCCAGCGGCTCGACCTCCGCAATGGGCCCGATCGCGACCAGGGTCGGCGGCCCGGCGAAGCACTCCTGCGCCAGCGCGCGAACGGCCTCGGCGTCGACCGCGGCAACCTCCGACAGGATCTCCTCGGTGGAGAGCGGCCGGCCGAAGGTGGCGAGCTGGCCGGCCAGCGCCTCGGCGCGCGCGCCGGTCGACTCGCGCGCCATCAGCAGCGTGGCGCGCACCTGTGCGGCGGCACGCTCGACCTCGCCCGGCTCCACCGCGCGGCTCACCTTGGCGAGCTCGGCCGCGACCACCGGCATGAGCTCGGCCGCCTCGCTTTCGCCGGTGCCGGCGTAGATGGAGAAGAGCCCGCCGTCCTTGAAGTGCGAGACGAAGGTGTAGATCGAGTAGACCAGCCCGCGCTTCTCGCGCACCTCCTGGAACAGCCGCGAGGACATGCCGCCGCCGAGCAGCGTAGAGAGCACGGCCGCGGTGTAGATGCGCGGATCGCGCGCCGCCAGGCCCGGGAAGCCCAGCACCAGGTGCGCCTGCTCGAGCTGCCGCCCCTCGATCAGCTCGCCGCCGGCGTAGCGCGCCGGCTGCGGCAGAGTTTCGCCCCGGGACGGCAGATCGGCGAAGAGCCGCTCCGCCTGCGCCACCAGCCAGTCGTGCTCGATGCGTCCAGCCGCCGCCAGCACCATGCGGTCGGCACCGTAGTTTTCGGCCTGGTAGGCGATCAGTGCGTCGCGCCCGAGGCGCGAGACGATCTCCGCCCGCCCCAGCACCGGGCGCCCCAGCGGCTGGTCGGGAAAGGCGGTCTCCTGGTAGAGGTCGAAGACGATGTCGTCCGGCGTGTCCTCCGCCAGGCCGATTTCCTGCAGCACCACCTGCCGCTCGCGCGCCAGCTCCTCGGGGTCGTAGACCGAGTGCTGCAGGATGTCGGCCAGGATGTCGAGCGCCAGCCCGGCGTCATCCGCCAGCAGCTTGGCGTAATAGGCCGTGCCTTCCCGGCCGGTATAGGCATTGAGATGGCCGCCGACCGATTCGATCTCCTCGGCGATGGCGCGCGCGCTGCGCCGGCGCGTGCCCTTGAAGGCCATGTGCTCCAGCAGGTGCGCGACGCCGTTCGCCTCCCGGGTCTCGTGGCGCGTGCCGACGTCGACGTAGACGCCGAGCGAGACGCTCGCCACCTCGCTCATGCGGTCGCTGGCGACGGTGAGGCCGTTGTCCAGGCGGGTGACGTTGGCGCTCATCGCCGCTTCCGACGCAGCAGCGCCCGCAAGACGCCAAGCAGGCCAGGGCCGGCCGGCAGCGGCTGCTGCTCGCGCTGGCTCAGCACCAGCTCGGCGCAGTTGCAGCCCTCGCCCATGGCGACTTGGCGCAGGTAGTAGCGCGCGAAGCTCTCGGGGCGCGCCTGACCGAGCCCGTGTTCGCGCATCGCCGCTCCTGATCTCATGCCGCGCGCCGCTCCTTCGTTGTTTCGATCAGCGCCTGCAGCGCGTGCAGGTCGTTCGGCAGTGTCTCGCAACGCTCGGGCCGCTCGTAGAGATCGGCCAGGCGCGGCGGCAGCGCCGGTCGGATGCCGATCGCCCGCTCGACCGCGTCCGGGAACTTTGCGGGATGCGCGGTCGCCAGGACCACCTTCGGCCCGCGGAACTGCGGCGCGGCACGGCGCGCCACGGCGATGCCGACGGCGGTGTGCGGATCGACGATCTCGCCGGTCTCCTCGTAGACCCGCCTGATCTCGGCCAGCGTCGCCTCGTCCGAGAGACTGCCGCCGCTGAAGAGCGAGCGCACTTCGACCATGCGTTCGGCCGAGAGCGCCAGCCGGCCGTTGCGCCGGAACTCGGTCATCGCGCCCGCCGTCGCCGCGCCGTCGCGCTCGAAGACGTCAAAGAGCAGACGCTCGAGATTGGAGGAGACCTGGATGTCCATCGAGGGCGAGAGCGAGGGCTCGACCGTACCCAGCTCCATCCTGCCGTCGCGGAAGAAGCGGGTCAGGATGTCGTTGCGATTGCTGGCCGCCACCAGCCCCGCGACCGGCAGGCCGAGCTGGCGCGCGACATAGCCGGCATAGACGTTGCCGAAGTTGCCGCTGGGCACGGCGAAGACGATCTCGCGTTCCGGCGCGCCCAGCGCCAGCGCCGCCCAGCAGTAGTAGACCGTCTGCGCCAGGATGCGCGCGCAGTTGATCGAGTTGACCGCGGCGAGCCGGTGGCGGCGGCGGAACTGCTCGTCGGCGAAGAGCGCCTTCACCAGGTCCTGGCAGTCGTCGAAGGAGCCTTCGATGGCGA
>Ga0299906_10002238_pt1 | contig 16128 bp, 15 predicted proteins | sample RVTome_14_FD_200259 | JGI IMG/M metagenome (GOLD analysis project Ga0299906, IMG submission 200259) | Soil microbial communities from uranium-contaminated site in the Upper Colorado River Basin, Wyoming, United States - RVT145D125 (version 2) ...
TGGCGGGGGAGGGCGCGCGGCGCGTGTACGACGCGCACCGGCACGACGGCATGGAGGTCTTCGCCGCCGACTGCACGGGGACCGGCTTCACGTGCGTCGCGCTCAACGTCGCCGGCGCCCCCGACGGCAAGAACGACCTCTACGACCTCATCGCCCACGAGGTCGGGCACTGCCTCGGCGCCGGCCACGTGGGCGACGCCCTCGACTTCCGGGCGCGCTACGCGCCGGTCCAGGACATCATGAGCTACCAGTCCGATCCCGCCCAGGTGCACTGCGTGAGCAACCTGAACGTGCGCGTCCTCGAGGGGGTCTACGCGCACCTTCTCGAGCGCCCGGAGGACACGTTCCTGCCGGCCGGCTCTTTCCTCGAGGGCGAGCCCGCGGAGTACGCCCACGTCGCCTGCGCGGACCCCTAGAAGCGGGGTTTCAGGACCCAGGGAGGCCCACGGCGTCTTCATGGGAGCCGGAGGGTGGGAGGGCGATGCGGAGGCGACCTGGAGGGTCGTCGAGCGTCGCCCGACGACGCGGACGGCCCCGGGGGAACGCCCCCTGGGCGCTTCCATGCATCACGGGACGCTGCGCCGCGTCGGCCTCGACGTGCCTCCAGCACGCCGTCGGCCGGCGCTTCTTGCCTCCCGCGCGCCTGGAAGCGCGTGGCGCCTCGTACGGTCTTGAAACCATTTCTAGGGCGGCCCGCCCCGTCGCGTCAGGTCCGGTCCCTTCGCATCGGGTCGCGGCGCTCCGCGGCGACCCACGCCGGGCCCGTGTGCACCGGCGTGCCGGGCCGGCCGGCGCGCCATGCGCTGCGCAGGAAGGCCCCGACCCTCCAGACCCGCCGGTCCGGCGTCCGCCGCGCCCGTGGCGCCTCGTCCTGCCGGCCCCGTGAGGATCCGCTTCTCCATCCGGTCCGCGGCGTCCGTGGGCACGCCGAGGTCGTCCCGGAGCCCCCGCAGGATGGTGCGCTCCCGCTCCGTGACCTGGCCGTCGGCCATGGCGTTCTCCAGCGCTGCCTGGTACACGTCGAGGCGCCGTCGCCGGTAGTACTCGGGCGTGCGCTCCACACCCGGCATGACCCGGTCCGCGAGCCGGGCTGCGAGCTTCTGGAGCGGGCGCAACGCCAGCGCGATCGCCGCGGCGGTCGTGACGTCGAGAACCGGCGTATCCGCGGGCAGGGCGCGCGTGACCCACGGGCTCTGCTCCAGGGACTCGCTGACGAGGAAGAAGAGGCCTGCGACGATGCCGGCCAGGGTGGACTGTGCCAGCACGGCCTTCGCGTGGATCTCGATGTCGAGGAACCGGTAGCGGAGGATCGCATAGGCCGCCATCACGACGAGGACGAGGAGCCCCGTGATCCGAGCGAAGGCGTCGAACCCGGCCGCCGGGACCGCCGCATGCCGCGTGGCGTACCACGTGATTCCGGCCTGAAGCAGCGGGAGGCCGGAAAGCGCGAAGAAGACGATGCCGCGGTTGATGTCCCGTTCCCGCACCAGCGTGAACGCCATGATCCCGAAGACCGCGACGAGAAGCGCGGACGTCGTGGCCATGATCGAGAGGTCCATCAGGCCGAAAAGCGACCCGGGGTCCATGCCGGCGCCGGTCCAGAAGCGAGCCACCCAGTACGTCGGGACGAACGAGAACGCCAACGCCATCGCGTAGGACCCGAACCGCTGCACTCCGTGGTCGCGGCGCCGGTAATGCAGGGCGAACAGAAGCGCCACGCCGGCATGCACCAGGTACGACGCGTCCGCGAGCAGGTCCGTCAGGTAGAGCGGCGCATCGAAGAACCACGGGCGGCGCGTGATGACGAGGACGGGGGCGGCCAAGGCGACCGCCAGCAGGCCCCAGCGTGCGGCCCGCACGCGCCGCGGGGCGAGGTCCCGGTCGATGCGGGGGCCGTAGCGCAGGGCGATCGCGAAGTTCGCGGTGGCCGCGGGGACCACGGCCACGGCATGCGTGTAGAGGCGGTCGCCCAGCGACGCGACCACGGGGTTGAAGGCCGCAAGCGCATGGAGCGCGGCGTGGGCGCCCAGGAACAGGGCGAACGCGCGGTGGAGGCTCTGGCGGGGGCCGAGGTACAGCACCCAGCCGGCCAGCGCCACGACCAGCGTCGAAGCGACAAGGCTGAGGATGAGCCGCGGCTCGGCCATGCGGCCGGGCACGCCTGGGGGCCCGGAAAAGGGATCCGGGCGTGGGTGGGCCCATAAGGTGAAGACCCCATCGCTTTATCGACGCCTATGGTCGCGCCGAAGGACGACCTGACCGCCGCCGCGGTCGCAGGTTGGAAGGACGCTCTCGTGACGCAGCGCATGACGATGGCTTCCGATGGGGTCTATGAGATCGACGCGGACGGCACCGCAGCGATCGTGGTGAACTACTTCGACCTCCTCGAGGCGCCGTCCGGGGCGCGGCAGGGGCCGCTCTCGGCGTTCCTCATGGACTATGGGAGCCGCGTCGACAAGCTGAAGCGGGACGAGGATGCCCGGCGGCCCGGGAAAGCCATCGGCGACCTGAACCTGGGCGTGCGCTACACCGACGCCGGTCCCAAGCTGGTCTTTTACAGGACGGCGGTGCATCCGTTTTGAGCTGGGACCCCGGCCTGGACCGCTTCTACGACCATCTGCAGCCCCGACGCATGACGTTGGAGGCCGATGGAGGGAAGGGCACGTGCGAGAGTGGGGACCGGCGATGCAGCCACGCCGCGACGGCGCTTGTGGGCGGCGAGTCCAGCGACCCCGAGCTCCTCGGCGCGCTCGATGCCCTCGTGGCCGGCCTGGCGGGCGCGTGGCAGGAATCCGGCGACGAGGTGCACCAGGACCCTTCCTACCCGGAGACGACGGCCCACGTCGGTGTGCACCTCGCCCCCGAAGGGCCGAGGGTGATCTTCGAGGGCGGCACAGGCACGTGAGACGACGGGGCGCGGCGCGACGGGTCTTTGTGCTCGGAAGTGTCTGCGCTCCCCCTTGGCCGACATCCTGAAGCTTCTCCAGAACCGCACGAACCAGGCGATCCTGTGCCTGCTTGCGGCCGAGCCCTCCTATGTCCGCCGGACGGCCGCCCTCCTGGGCCTGTCGGAGTCGGAGGTGACGCGCCGGCTCCGGGCCATGGAGCGCACGGGCCTCGTCGCCTCGGAATGGAGCCACATCGGCCGGAACGTCAAGATGTACCGCCCCGCGACGGAGACGGTCCACGTCTCCTTCGCGCCGGACGGCGTCCGGATCGGGCTGGGCGGCGGACGGGAGCCGGCACGGGTCGTCGTCGATCCCCACCCCGTCGTCGTGCCGCCTGCGGGCCATGTCGCCGGGCGTGAAGCGGAACGCGCGGTCCTCGCGGAGGCCCCCGTGGCCGTCGTGCACGGTCTGCCGGGCATCGGCAAGACCGCGCTTGTCGCGGCGCACGCGGCCGCCCAGTCCGCCCCCGTCTTCTGGCACGCCTTCCGCGGCGTCGAGTCCCTCGGGTGGCTCGTGAACCGGCTGGGCGTGTTCTACGCGCGTCTCGGGGACAGCTCCGTCCTCGCAGCGGCGGAGGGTGGCCTTGCGCCTGCCGACCAGCGCGCGCTCCTCCTCCAAGCCGTCGTCCGGGCCGAGGCGCTGCTCGTCTTCGACGACGTCCACAGCATCGACGAGCCGCGGCTCCGAGAGTGGATCGACGACGCGATCCGCTGCGAAGCGGCCGCAAGGATCGTCGTCGTGGGCCGCCGGCCCTGGCCCGTCCCCCCGGGCCACGGGCGCATCCGGGTCCTCGCCCTCGCCGGACTCGCCCGCCCCGCCATCGTCGAGATGCTTGGCCAGCACGGCGTGGAGGCGGGTGACCACGTCCTGCGCATGGCCGAGGATGCGCTGGGCGGCCATCCCCTGGCGCTTCGGCTCGCCGTGGAGGCTGCGCAGCGCACCGGACGCCCGCTCGAGGCCGTCCTGGAAGGCCTGCCCGCCGAGGGCCTGGACGCCTACCTGATGGAGGAGGTCGACGCCCACCTCTCCCCCGGCGAGCGGCTCTGCCTGGCGGGTGCCAGCCTCTTCGAGGCCGGATTCACCATGGCGGACCTCCGCGCCGTGCAACCGAAGGCGCGGCGCGGGGACGTGCTTCGGCTGCAGCGCCACGGCTTCCTGGAGCCGCGCGGGGCGGCGCATGCGCTGCATGAGATCGTGCGGACCCACTTCCGGGCGCGGCTCGACGACAGCCGCGTCTTCCACGCGCGGGCGGCGAGGCACTTCGTCGGCCTCGGCACGCTGGAGGGCCACCTGGCGGCGCTGCACCATCACCTCGAGGCCGGGGAAAGGGACGAGGCGATGCGGCTGCTGGAGCGCAACCTGGACCTGCACGAGTTCCGCCTGATCGACGCTGGCTACGCCCGCATCTACGCGCGGCTCCTTCGCGTCCTCGACGATGCGGACCTGCCGCCGCGCCTTCGCGCCATCATCGAGGACGAGAAAGGGGACCTGTGCTTCGCCGAAGGGGACGCGGCCGGTGCGTGCCGCCACTACGAGGCCGCCTACGCCTACTTCGAGGCGCACCCCGAGGGATGGGAGGACGAGGACCTGGCCTGGAAGCGCGCCATGGCCCTCGATGCCCTCGGCCGACGCGGCGAGGCCCTCGAGGTGGTGCGGAACGCACTGCCTGGAGCACCGCCTGGGCGCGCCCGCGTCCGGCTGGAGGCCTTGCTGGAAACGTTGCTGGAGCCGCGGAAGGGGTCCCCGGAGGGATGAGCGCCGGCCGAGCGGTCTGCGCGGCATCGCGCAGAGCCAGAGGTTATCCTGTCCGGCGACGCGGTCGGGCCCAGAGGCGACCCATGCAGCACCCCGCCGTCCCCCGCCGCCAGCACCCGAGGACCACGGCCGGAGCATCCGGTCCGTGCCCCGCCGTCCGCCGCAGCCGGAGATCCCCCGAGCCCGGCGCCCTTGCGAGACGCCTCATCGAGGGCGTCGTCGCCGCCGATCCCGGGATCCATGTGGCACGTCTTGCCGTGCTCACGGGCCTGGGGTGGGGCGCCTGCGAGCACCACGTGGCCCGGTTGCGTCGGAGCCGGCGGGTGCTGGCCGTGCGCGTCCAGGGGCGCGTCTGCCTGTACCCCGGGGACCGGCGCACGCCCCAGAAGGCGGCGCGGGCGCTGCTGCGCGACGCCCTGAACCGCCGGGTGGCGTGCCTTGTGCTCCACGCGCCGGGTCTCTCGCAGCGGGAGATCTCGGAGCGTCTTGGCCTTGCGACCAGTGTCGTGCACCGTCGGATCCACGCGCTCGAGGCGGCGGGGGCCGTGCTGTGCCGCCGCGACGGCCGCGTCGTGCGCTGCACCGCGTCCCCCGCCTTGGAAGACCTGCTGCCGTCACCCCGGTCCGCTTTCCCGGCGGCCCTCTGGAGCGCCCGGCCCGTGCCCGGAGGCGATGCCTGATGGACGGGCGGGGCCGGACCGGACGCGCACGGCCACCCCTTGCATCCCGCTCCCTCGGCGCCGGCGCCGTCCGCCCGGCCTCGGCCCGGCCGGGGCCCGGACCCACCTTCGCCGCGCCGTCGCGGGCGTTCCAGGAGGCGCAGCTGTTCAAGACACGTCTCCTGAACCGGACGGTGCACGCGCTCGCGACGCCGCTGACCCCATTGAGCCTGCGGTTCCCCGTGTTGCGACGCCTCGGCCCGCTCAATCCGCGCCAGCAAGACTGCGTGGCGGCCATGGAGACCGGCATGTCCCGCCTCGCTTCCGTGGTCTCCGAGCTGACCGCCGTGGCCCAGTTGGAGAGCGGGGTGGTGCCCATCCAGGAGGCGCCCGTGGAGCTCCGCTCCCTCCTCGCGGACCTCAGCACGCGGTCCCGTCCGGCGCCTCTGCGGCTGGAGCCTTGCCCACCCGTCGTGTGCCACGGCGATGCGACCCGGTTGCGCGACGCCTTCTCGACGCTGATCGAGCACGTGGCGGCCCGGGCGGGGCGCGGCGTGCGCGCGCGCGTCCACCGGACCCGCGGCGCAGCCCGCGTCCGCTTCGCGGAGGACAACGGGGAGACGTGGTCCAAGGGGCGGCAGGCCGTGCCGTTGTGGGCCATCGCGGATCCTGGCGCCGATCCGAACGGGAGCCGCGCCATGCTCGCCATGTTCCGCGCCGAGGCGATCCTGATGCGCCACGGCGGCGCTGCGTGGTCCGAGGCCGAGGACCCGCGGACCGTCTGCGTCCTGCTGCCCCGGGCGCCAGGCGCGAGGAGGGCGGGCCCATGAGGGTCGACCGTTCCTCCCGGCTTGTCCTCGAGGCCTTGCAGGCCGGCGCGGACCCCGACGTGGAGGCCCTGGCCCGGCGCACAGGCCTGGCCTTCGCCGTGGTCGAGGACCGCTACGCACGCCTCCGCGCCCAGGGCGTCGACCGCCCGAGCGTCCGCTTGGATCCCGAGGCCCGCGGCTGCGCGCACTCCGTCCTGGTCTACGGGGTCCCGGGCGTGCGCACGACGGATGAAGTGCTGCGACGGCTGGCGGGCCATGAGGGCGTCGAGGACGTCATGACGCTGGCGGCGCGGAGCGCCGTGACGTTCCGCGTCGAGGGGCCGGACGTCGCTTCGACGACGGAACGGGCAGCCCACCTGGCGCGCGAGGCCGGCTTCGAAACATGGAGCACGGTCCTGGTCGTCCGGCGGGTCCCGGCCGGCCCCCGTCCGGTCGCGTGCCAGGGGTCCGGATGACGGCACCGGGCGCCGTGGTCCCGCTCAGGGGCTCCGGGGCAGGCGCCGCAGCCGCTTCGGGACCTCGATGCCGTTCTCCCGCATCCACGCGCGCAGCTCCCGGTAGCCGTCCGGGCCCACGATGTATCCGATGCAGCGGTCGGAGCCGCACCTGCAGGCCTGCGGGGGCTCCTCGAAGTCGAGGTTGTAGTCGTACGTGACCTCCTCGCCCGCGCGGATGTCCCGCGCCGCGACGATCCACACCCGGCGCCCGCGCTCGTTCTGCGCCTCCGCGTTGGGGTCGCAGGAATGGTTGATGAGCCGCGCCACGTTGCCCTTCGTCGCGCCGTCGATGTCGTGGCGCCGGTTCAGGCGGAACACGTAGATGCGCCCCTTCTCCCACTGGTCCTGCGCGCGGCGGTTCCCCTCGCCGCGGGTGACCTTCTCGCCGGTGTATTCGATGATGTTCGTCCCCCGTGGGATGTCGCGCGCGGCGAACAGCCCCCGGTCGTGCACCTTCGACCGTTTCATGCGGACGTACTCGTCGCTTCGAGGGTCCGGCAAGGGTTCCTGCATCGGCGCTTCGAAGCGCCTCCCGGCTTTTCGGTTGTCGGTCCGCCCCAGGGCATAGGTTCTCTTAGGCCGGACCGTCCATCCTCCCGCATGGCGGAGGCCCCTTTGCTCGTCGCAGGTGCCGTCTCGGTCGCCGTGGGCGCCAGCTTCGCGGCCGTAGCCGCCGCGGTCCTCCGCCGCAAGCACGGCGGCATCCCCCTGACCGCGTTCGCCGTCTGGTGGGCCGCCCTGGCCGGCTACCTCGTCCTCCAGGGCTCGTTCACCGCCGCGGCCGGCCTGGGGGACCTCGACCCCCGCGCCTACCGGCTGTCGCGCATCGTGACCATCCCGCTCCTGTGCGCGGGCGTCTGGGGCCTCACGTCGTTCCTCCTGTACGTCTACACGGGGAAGCGCCGCGTCTTCGCGGTCGTCGGCGTCCTCTACGCCCTGGTCGCGGCCCTGTTCTACTACGCGACCTTCGGGCAGGGCACGCTGGGCGTCACGACGCAGACGTGGATCCTTTCGATCGATGACTCCGGGGCCCTGTACCGCATCGTCTACGGCCTCGTGGGCGTGCCACCGATCGCCGCCGCCGTGGCGTATCTCCTCCTGCTGCGGCATGTCGACGAGCCCATGCAGCGCTACCGCATCATCCTGGTCGCGGGCAGCATCCTAGCATACGTCGGCAGCGGCCTCGCTGCGCGCCTGCTCGCCGACGATGCGCTGATCTTCGTCACGCTCGTGCTGTTCGGCGCGCTTGCCGGGGCCGCCAGCGTGCTTGCGTACTTCCCGCCGGCCTGGGTCCGCCTGCGTCTCGACGGCGAGGGGCACGAGCGGCTCCGCGCCCGCGCAGAGCGGGAGAAGGCGCGGCAGCGGCGCTGGCGCGACCTGATCTGAAGCGGCGGCGGGCGGAGCCCAGCCTTTCAAGAACCCCACGGAGGTTGGGGCCCCGTGGCCGAACGAAGCGCCGACTGGATGGCGCAGGCGGAGCGCGATGTCGAGGCCGCCGAGGCGCAGCGGAAGGCCGGATTCCATGAATGGGCCTGCTTCGCGAGCCAGCAGGCCGCGGAAAAGGCCTGCAAGGCCGTCCTGAGCCGCAGGGGCGCCACGGCCTGGGGCCATTCCGTCCGCTCGCTCCTGGAGGCCATCGGAGGCGCCGGAGGCGATCTCCTCGGCGCAGCGCGCCTGCTGGACGGCCACTACGTGCCGGCGCGCTATCCCAATGGCTGGGCGGACGGCGCGCCGAAGGACCTGTTCAAGGAGGAGGACGCTGAACATGCGATCACTGGTGCGCGAGGCATCCTACGGTTCTGTGCGGGTCTTCTGGCTGGACCGTGAACGTGCCGTGACCGCGCTCCGTGACGCGGCCCGGCTGCTCATAGCGGAGCGGCCCGAGGTCGAGCAGGTCGTGCTCTTCGGCTCCCTCGCGGAAGGGCGCGCCGTGCCCGGAAGCGATGCCGACCTGCTCGTGGTGACGCGCCTGGGGGCGCCTTGGCTGGAGCGGAACCTGGTGTACCGCGCCTACCTGGACGGATGCGGCATCGGCGTCGACGTGTTCGCCTATCGGCCTGAGGAGATCGAGGATGCTCCGATGGCGCGACGTGCTCTGCGGACGGGGGTCGTGCTGGCCGCCCGGCGATCATGATGCATCCACGGGTCCCCCGGCGCCTCTGGCATGGACGTCGCGGATCGGCGTTCGCATTCACGTCCACGTCGCTGTCGCCGCTGCGGCCGCCGATCGGCCGTGCCGCCGGTCGCAGGAGGCGCCTCAAGCGGTCGCCGGCGAAGGCTGGCGGGGGCCACCCCGCCTGCGCGGCAGGAAAGCGAGGAGGAGGAGCAAGGCGACGAGCAGGGCCGACCATGGGGGCGCGGGGGTCGCTTGGACCTCGGCTTCGTGCATCGCGGCCCGGGCAGGGGAGGACACGGGTCCGTCCTGGCCCGGCCGGGTCGCCGGGCCCCAGGTCTCCGTCGGGGTGGGCTCCCCCAGGTGACCGACCGTGAAGGCCGCCGTGTCCGTCGCGGTCCTGCCGTGCGCGTCCTGGACGGTCAGCGTCACGTCGTGACGGCCCGGCTTGAAGGGGTGCTCCACGATGCGCCCGTGCTGCGGGGGCGACCCGTCGCCGAGGTCCCAGGTGTACTCCAGACCCGTGGCCCGGGCCGTCAGGCGGACCGCGCCGGGGACCGACGCGCCATCGAAGGCGGCGGAGAGCGGAGGCCCCTCCGGCACGACGGTCATGCGGAACGTCATCGTCCCGTCCAGGCCGCCGCCGTCCCATACGCGGAGGCGGAACACGAGGTCCGTCGGCCGGTCGACGTCGGGCGCCTCGAACGTGGCCGTGTCCTGGTGCACGCCGGCCAGGACGACATGCGGCCCCTCCACCTGCTCCCAAAGGTAGGACAGCGTGTCGTTGTCAGGATCGTAGGACCCGGACCCGTCCAGCATGACCGCATCACCGGCCATCGCGGACCTCTCAGCGGTGATGTTCGCAACGGGTGCATGATCAGGGCCCTTGGTGTGGATGACGACCTCGTCCTCGGCGTACCGGCGGCCGTCGTACACGGTCAGGCGGAAAACCAGCGGCACGGACTCTCCGTGCGGCACCGCAGGGGCGTGGAAGGACTGCGTCGCCCCGTCCGCTCCAGCGAGCGCCACGGTCGGCCCCTCGACCTGCTCCCACGTGAAGTGCAGCACGCCGCCGTCCCAGCCGCTCCTGGAGCCGTCGAGGACCACGCGCGAGCCGGCCTCCACATGGCGATCGCCACCGGCGTCGACGGGCGGCGGTCCGCGCTCGGGCTCAGGCTGCACCGGAGGGGGGCGGATCGGCGGCGGGGAGGGGACGGTCGGCGTGGGCGTCGGGGAAGGGGTGGGGGAAGGTGAGGGGGTGGCGTTCGCCCCGGCAGGCTCCCAAGCCACGTCAAGGCAGGCGGTCGTCCCCGGATGCCCCGCTGTGTCGACGGTGGTGGCGCACACCGTCCGGTTCCCGGCCGACGCGAGCGTGAGCGGGTCGAACGAGGCCGTGCCGCCGACCGAGGACGCCGAGGGACCCCCGCTGGTCCGGAGCCAGCGCGTCGCCGTGGGGTCGATGGGGTGTGTGCCGGGCGTGCTGAGCGTGACGTCGAAGGAGACGGCCGTTCCGACAGGGACCTGGAACGCGCTCGATGCCGGGGTCGTCATCGAGCCATGGCCGGTGGCCTGTGCGCGCAGCACGGTCTGCGGCGGCGCCGGCCCCGGGTCGTAGGGCGAGCCGGACGCCGATCCGCAGGGCGTCCAGGCCGTGGAGCCCGGGACGGTCGCGATGTGGGTCACGAACGCATTGGCCCCCGTGGCCGAAGCAAGGCCGGGCTGTGCCGCCGACCAGACGGGATAGTCGGCCGAGCTGGTGAAGCCGGTCACCACGAGCGTCTCGTCCGGCCCGCCCGGATCGTGGACGGCCATCCCGGCCAGGTGCTCGCCCCCGCAGCCGCCAAGATACGTGGAGAAGACCAGCGTGCTGGCGGCCGCGGTCCACTCGACGGTGCGCACATAGCCGTCGTAGCCCGAGGCGTGCCCCTGCAATGGGGCCACCAGGGGCAGCCCTGCACCGTATTTTGAGCCGCTGAAGTGCACCTTCCCGGGCATGACGGCCACGCCCCGAGCGTAGGAGCCGCCGTCGTAGCTCGCGAAGGCCCAGTCCCACGTGCCCCGGTCCAGGACGGCCACGAAGCCTTCCGCCGTCGCCGACGCGGAATCGACAGGATGCAGGAGCGGCAGGTCCGACGACTGGGTCTCGCCCACGATGGCCACGGGGCCAGTGGGGGCCTCTGTGGCGTGCAGGTCGAAGAAGAAGTCCTTGCCGCCCCCTCCGTAGTAGGTGGAGCCCTGCAGGCTTCCGTCCGGCGCGTAGGAGGCGATGAACGCGTCCATCTGCCCGGCCAGGACGGCCTGGGGAGGCCCGCGGCCCGGCAGGTCGGCGGACCAGGTGCGGCCGGCCACCACGATGCCTCCGTCCTCCCGGGCGTCGATGCGCGGGAACTCTTCGGAGCCGCTGCCGCCGAGGTACGTGGCCCGGAACGGCGTCACAAGGTCCGGCCGGAGCGCGATCCAGTACACGTCGCCGGCTCCGGCGTAGGAGGGCTGGGCCGCCGACCACGTGGGCAGCGAAGGGTCCGTGGTCCGCAGGGCGGCATAGAGGGTGCCGTTGCGGAGGACGTCGATGCCCGAAACGGCGTCGCCTCCGACGCCGCCAAGGTAGCTTGCGGCGAGGAGGCTGCCTTTGTGGCCGAACTTGGCGAACCAGCCGTCCACGGGCCCGGCCCGTGCGCCGTCGTAGGGGTACGCCAAGGGGAGATCGGCGGACTTCGTGTCCCCCGCCACGTAGGCGTGGCCGGCCGCGTCCATGGCGACGTCCCAGGCCGCTTCGTCATCGGAGCCGCCATAATAGGTGAGCCAGAGCAGGTCCCCGTTGGGCGCGTACTGCGCCACGAAAGCGTCGTTGCCTCCACCGGGGGCCGTCTGTCCGTCTGTCGCGGGCAGGTCGACGCTGCTGGTGAAGCCTGCGACGGTGAGGTACCCCGCGTCATCCATGGCGATGGCCTCCGCGCTCTCCCACGTGCTTCCGCCGAGGAACGTCGAGAAGCGCAGGACGGGATCCACGACCAACGGCAAGCCGGCGTCATGGGGCCCGACGTCGACACCGACGCCGCGTCCGTCCACGACGAAGGACGAGTCGACCGGCCTTCCGTCGGCATGGAAGGTGGTCGGCGGTTCCAGGAGGACCATGCCACGGTCCACGAGCCGCCCGCCAGCGTCGACCTGCACGTCCCCCTCGACCCGCAGCCGGAAGGCGTCCACGTCGGAGCCAGGCGCGACATGTACGTCGAAGGCCGCCCGTCCCTCCGGGGCGCCGCGGAACCGGACATCGATGCCGGGCGCCACGCCACGATGGACCACGCTTTGGTACGTGGGCACGTCCTCGGCCCAGCGGCCCGACGTGAGATGGTTCACGCGCACCGCGGCACGTGCTTCGCCTTCGGGACGGACCGGGTCCGCCCCCAGGAAGCGGAACGACCGCGTCCCGTCCCCGGCGTCCACGACGAAACCTCCGTCGACGAGGAACAGCGTGTAGGCCGGCGTGCGTGCGACGAAGCGGACGGCGGCTTCGTACTGCCCCTCGTTGGCCTCGAAGAAGAACGGGCGTGCCGGCGACGCCGCGGCCTCCACCACGGCGCCGTCGGCCGGTGCGGCGGCAACCGGGGTCGGCGGCGTCCCCGGGTCTGGGGCGCCGCTGCTCCACGCTGACAAGGCCAACGCCACCATCAGGACGGTCGTAGCCCGACCGGCTTGCCGGTCCACCGGTTCCACCGTGGCTGGATCTGGCTCTGTCGCTTAAGACTTGAGGCACGCGGCCCAGGATGCGCTCTGCACGGCGACTTTCCGTTCGGTCTTCTCACGGGGCGCCCTCGCGGCGCCCTCCCGGTGCTGCTCACCCCGTGCGGCCAGCGGTCCCCACCGTCAGGCCGTCGCCTCGACGGCTTCCGCCGTCTTCGTTCCGGCCTGCCGGTGCTTCGGATGCCAAGTCTCCATCGTCTTCTTGTCGATGCGCGTCAGGATGCCCTCGTCGACCGTGGCGAGGAGATCCCACGCGAGGTCGAGGGTGTCCTCGATGCTCCGGTCCTCGTCGCGGCCCTGGCGGACGTAGTGCTCCTCGAACTTGTCCGCGAACTCCAGGATCTGCAGGTCGCGCTTGCTGAGGGCGTCCTTGCCGACGATGGCGACAAGGCCGCGCAGGTCGCGGCCTTCGGCGTACAGAGCGTAGCACTGGTCGCTGACCTTCTTGTGGTCGTCGCGCGTCTTCACGCCGCCGATGCCGGCGTTCATGAGCCGCGAGAGGCTCGGTAGGACGTTGATCGGCGGGTAGATGCCCTTCCGGTGCAGTTCACGGGAGATGACGATCTGGCCCTCCGTGATGTAGCCGGACAGGTCGGGGATCGGATGGGTGATGTCGTCGCCCGGCATCGTGAGGATGGGGAACTGGGTCACACTGCCCTTCTTGCCCTTGATGACGCCGGCGCGCTCGTACAGGGACGCCAGGTCTGTGTACATGTAGCCGGGGTAGCCGCGGCGGCCCGGCACCTCTTCGCGCGCCGCGCCGATCTGGCGCAGGGCCTCGCAGTAGTTCGTCACGTCCGTGAAGATGACGAGCACATGCATGCCGAGGTCGAACGCGAGGTACTCCGCGGCCGTGAGGGCCAGTCGGGGCGTCAGGATGCGCTCCACGGCCGGGTCGTCCGCCAGGTTCTGGAAGATGACCGCGCGCTTCAGGGCCCCCGTGCGCTCGAACTCGTTCATGAACTTCTTGGCTTCCTCGTTCGTGATGCCCATCGCCGCGAAGACGACGGCGAACTCCTCCGTGCCTCCGCGCACCTTCGCCTGGCGCGCGATCTGCAGCGCGATGTCGTTGTGCGGGAGGCCGCTTCCGGAGAAGATGGGTAGCTTCTGGCCGCGCACGAGCGAGTTGTTGCCGTCGATCGTGGAGATGCCGGTCTGGATGAAGTCGTGGGGGCTCTGCCGCGAGTACGGGTTGATGGCGGCGCCGAGGATGTCCCGGTAGTCGTCCGCGATGATCTCGGGGCCGCCGTCGATGGGCTGCCCGGAGCCGTCGAAGACGCGGCCCAGGATCTCGCGGGAGACGCCGAACTTGATCACTTCGCCGAGGAACTTGATGCTCGTCTTGTCGTTGTCGATGCCTGACGTGCCCTCGAAGACCTGGACGACGACCTGCGTTTCCGAGGTGTCCAGCACTTGGCCGCGGCGCTTGCTGCCGTCGGGCAGGCGCAGCTCCACGAGTTCGCCGTAGCCGACGGCGTGGGTCTTCTCCACGAAGACGAGGGGGCCTTCGACGTTGGTGATGGTCCGGTACTCCTTCTGCGCCATGGGGCTCACGCGTGCGACACAACGCGAATATAAAAAGCGACCTCAGGCCCCGAGGAGGCTAAACCTGATATCCCTGAATATCCTATGGAGTCCTATAGGATGACCGCCACCGCCGGGACGACGACCATCGAGGTCCCGATCCCCCTTCGGGACCGGCTCGCTGCGCATCGCATGCACCCGCGGCAACCCTACCACGAAGTGATCGGGGACGCGCTCGATGCCCTGGACCTGCGCCAGCGCGGCCCCGGCCTGGACCCGCTGATCCTTGCGCACCAGCGGGCGCTCCGGCGGGCCGCCCGGGATCACAGGTTGCGGCGCATATGGCTGTTCGGCTCGCGGGCACGCGGCGAAGCACGCCCCGACTCCGACGTGGACCTCATCTACAAGGCGGAAGCCGGCGCCGACCTGTGGGACATCGCGGCGTTCCTCACCGACGCCCAGGAGATCCTCGGCTTGCGGGTCGACCTCGTCGACCTCGACCACATGTCCGACCGCCTCCGCAAGACCATCATGGCCGACGCGGTGGTCGTATGAGCATCAGCCCGGCGGAGCGTGACGCTGAAGCGGTCCGTCACATGATCGCGGCAGGAGACAACATCCTCCGCTTCGCCAAGGGCGGCAAGAAGCGCTTCTTGGAAGACCTCATGGTACAGAGTGCCATCGAGCGCCAGTTCGAGATCCTGGGCGAGGCCGCAGCACGCGCATCCGCCGGATTCCACGACGCGCACCCGGAAATCCCGTGGCGCAGCCTCGTCGCCTTCCGCAATGTCATCATCCACGGCTACGACGGGCTAGACCCCGAGCGCATCTGGAACGCCCTCGGCACGCCACTGAAGGAGGCTCTGGAGGCGTTGCGGCGGTCGCAGGCATGATCCATGGCCGCCGCCGAGGGCCACGGCCATCCTTCGGATGACATCCGGCGTCCCGGGACGAGGCAGCAGCCCTTACCCGGCGACTTCCATCTTCTTGGCGCTGCCGAGGATCTCCTCGAAGGCGGACTCCAGCTTGCGCTCGACCGCCTGGATGGCGCTTTCGAAGTCCTCCTCGAAGCGGCTGCGGGCGAGGTCCGTGATGACCGGCAGGCCGGTCAGGTCGCGGGCCTGGGCGCCGGACTCCAGCGCCTGCGCGGCGAGCGTGTCGTACCGGAGGATGGTCTTCCAGAGCCGGTAGTCCTTCTCGAGGCTGCTTGAGGCGTCGACGGGGTCGAAGCCGTTCTGCTGGAGGTAGATCTCCCGCAGGAGGCGCGCGGTCTCGAGGGTCACCTGCTGCTCGTCGGGCAGGGCGTCGGAGCCGACGAGCTGCACGATCTCCTGCAGCTCAGACTCCTTCTGGAGGATGTCCATGACGCGGCCCTTGACCTCGTCCCAGTCCTCGGAGACGGCCTCCTTGTAGTACTGGGTGAGGAACTCCGGGTAGAGCGAGTAGCTCTGCAGCCAGTTGATGGCAGGGAAGTGGCGCCGCTGCGCGAGCTTCGCGTCCAGGGCCCAGAAGACCTTGACGATGCGGAGCGTCGCCTGCGTGACGGGTTCCGAGAAGTCCCCGCCCGCCGGGCTCACCGCGCCGATGACGGACACCGAGCCCTCATCGCCCATGAGCGTCGTGCAGCGCCCGGCGCGCTCGTAGAACTCGCTGAGGCGCGCGGAGAGGTAGGCGGGGTAGCCCTCCTCACCAGGCATCTCCTCCAGGCGGCTGCTGATCTCGCGCATGGCCTCGGCCCAGCGGCTCGTCGAGTCGGCCATCAGCGCCACGTCGTAGCCCATGTCGCGGTAGTACTCTGCGATCGTGATGCCCGTGTAGCAGGACGCCTCGCGCGCGGCCACCGGCATGTTGGAGGTGTTCGCGATGAGGCATGTCCTGTCCATGAGGGGGTTGCCGGACTGCGGGTCCTCCAGCTCGGGGAACTCGGTCAGCACCTCCGTCATCTCGTTGCCGCGCTCGCCGCAGCCGATGTAGACGACGACCTGCGCGTCCGAGTACTTCGCGAGGCTCTGCTGGGTCACGGTCTTGCCGGATCCGAAGGGGCCCGGGATGGCCGCG
>Ga0299906_10002239_pt1 | contig 16126 bp, 11 predicted proteins | sample RVTome_14_FD_200259 | JGI IMG/M metagenome (GOLD analysis project Ga0299906, IMG submission 200259) | Soil microbial communities from uranium-contaminated site in the Upper Colorado River Basin, Wyoming, United States - RVT145D125 (version 2) ...
CGCAGCCGCTGCCGAACTCCTTCTTGACCAGCAGACCGTCGCCGATGATCGGGATCTCGCGGTCGGTCAGCGGTAGGCGGATCGACTTACCGATCAGGTGTCGGTAGCGCTCGTCGTCCGGGTGTACGGCCACCGCGGTGTCGCCGAGCATCGTTTCGGGTCGCGTGGTCGCGACGGTCAGCGAGCCGCTGCCGTCGGCGAGCGGATAGCGCATGTGCCAGAGGTGACCCTGCACCGTCTCGTGGTAGACTTCGTCGTCGGCGACGGCGGTTTGCAGGGCCGGGTCCCAGTTGACCAGCCGCTTACCCCGGTAGATCAGCCCGTCGCGAAACATCTTGAAGAACGTGTGTCGCACCGCCTTGGCGCACACGTCGTCGAGCGTGAAGCGGGTACGTTCCCAGTCGCAGCTACATCCCATGAGCTTGAGCTGCGAGAAAATGCGGGCCTCGTACGCGTCCTTCCATGCCCAGATTCGTTCGACCAGCGCCTCCCGGCCAATGGCGTGCCGGTCGAGGTTCTCTTCTTCCTTGAGCCGACGTTCGACGACCGCCTGGGTGGCAATACCGGCATGGTCGGTGCCGGGCATCCACAGGGTGGCATGGCCGCGCATGCGGTGCCAGCGGATCAGGATGTCCTGCAAGGTGTTGTTGATCGCGTGGCCGAGATGCAGCGCGCCGGTGACGTTCGGCGGCGGAATCACGATGCAATACGGGGGCGCGGAGGCGGACGCGTCCGGGTCGGCGTGAAAGAAATTACCCTCTTCCCAGAAACGGCGGATCGCCGGCTCGATCTCTTTCGGATCGTAGGCTTTGGATAACGATTCAGCGATGGCCATGAAACTCGAACCTTATCATTCGATAGACTGCGATGACTGCATGACGGTACGCGCTCCCCTTCGGGTCGCCGCTAAACATTTTTTTCTGTGCGTAACCGCCGCTCACGATGCATTGTCGTGCACAGGCAACCGACCGGCCTCTTCCTCGTGCAGCAGCTTGTACTCGATGCCGTCGACGATGGCGTTCCAGGAGGCGTCGATGATGTTTTCGCTGACGCCGACGGTGCCGAAGACGCTGCCGTCGTCGGCGTCGTGGAACTCGATGACGACGCGGACCTTGGCGGCCGTGCCCTGCCGGGCGTTGATCACGCGCACCTTGTAATCGACCAGCTTGATCTGATCCACGGCCGGATAATGCGGACGGAGCGCTTTGCGCAGCCCGCCCGCCAAGGCGTCGACCGGACCGTCACCTTCGCTGACGCGGTGTTCGGTCTCGCCGTTGATCCGCAGCTTGACGATGGCCTCGGTGGTCTGGATCTTCCCTTTGAGATTCAGGATCACGCAGCGAAAGTGGTCCAGCTCCCAGAACGTGTGATGCCGGCCCAACTCGCGACGGCACACCAGCTCGAAGCTCGCCTCGGCGGCCTCGAACATGTACCCCTCGTGCTCGAGGTCCTGCACCTTTTCGAGCATCCGCCGCTGTGCAGCCCGATCGCCCTCCACGCCGAGCTTCTTGCCGATCTTTTCGGTGACGGTGCTGGCCCCCGACAGCTCGCTGACCAGCATACGCCTTTGGTTGCCGACCGCATCGGGCGGTACGTGCTCGTAGCTTTCGGTCACCCGGCGAACGGCATGGATGTGCATGCCGCCCTTGTGGGCGAACGACCCGCTGCCGACGTAGGGCTGGTTCTCGACCGGCAGCATGTTGGCCAACTCGTCGACGTACCGGCTCAACTCGGTCATCCGGCGGACCGCGCCGTCGATCAGCACGTCGTAGCCGAGCTTGAGCGCGAGGTTGGCGACCACGGTGGTGAGATCGACGTTGCCGCAGCGCTCGCCGATGCCGTTGATCGTCCCCTGGGCGTGCACCGCCCCGACGCCGATCGCCGCCAACGTGTTGGCCACGGCCAGACCGCCGTCGTTGTGGGTGTGGATGCCGATCTTCACCGATGTATGCGGCCGGATCGCCCGAACCGTCTCGGCGATGAACTCGGGCAACGATCCGCCGTTCGTGTCGCAAAGTACCAGCGTGGTCGCCCCGGCCTCCTGGGCGGCGATGAGCGTTTTCAGCGCATACTCGGGGTTGGCCTTGTAACCGTCGAAAAAGTGCTCGGCGTCATAGATCAATTCCCGGCCGGCGTCGCGGCAGAAGCGCACCGAGTCGGCGATCATCGCCACGTTCTCGTCTTCATCGACCTTGATCACCTCGCGCACGTGCAGGTCCCACGATTTACCGACGATGGTGATCACCGGGGTGTCGGCGGCGACCAGCGCTTGCATGCCCGCGTCGTCGGCCGGGTCGGTCCCGCGCCGACGCGTCATGCCGAACGCAGCCACCTTGGCGTGCTTGAACGTCACGCGGCGAATCTCTTCAAAGAACGCGACGTCCTTGGGATTCGACAATGGGTAGCCGCCCTCGATGTAGTCGAAGCCCAGCTCGTCCAGCTTGGCCGCGATCTGCAGCTTGTCTTGGAGGGACAGCGAGATGCCGACCCCCTGCGTCCCGTCGCGTAGGGTCGTGTCATAGAGCTCGATGTGTTCAGCAGCATGGCTCATGCGTCGGTCTCCCAACCGCCTACGGACCTGGCCGGATTCACCCCAAACAAAGAAAGCCCAAACAAAGAAAGCCCCGCCGTTTCCGGACAGGGCTGTCGAAAATCAAAAGAACGCAGGCAGCCCTATCCGGCGGTTATGCTCCAAATCATAACCACGCCACGCATGCGGCGCGCAACGACGGGTACCGCCGGGATTGAACCACCACGACCAGTCGACAGGGTCCTCATCAAGCTCACCATCCTAACCCATTATTCGGAACCCTACAAGATTCGCTTGAGGATTCCAGGCCCGTAGAATCCTGACGGCCGCCGGTGTGTCGCCGGTGTGTCGCAGAAACCTATGCCGGCGGTCGGATACATAGGACATTCAACATGAAACGATTCGACCGCGGGACGGGCGTTGCTCGAACACTTTCCCGAGACCGGCACCTGTTACGTGCCGGGGGTTTCTGCTCGATCTGGTCGTGGTCACGCTGCTCGCCCTGCTGCCGCGACGCACCGCGCCGGCACTGCCGCAGTACCGCGATTGTCTCGGCGTGGTCGCGCTGGCCGGCCCGACGGCGAGCTACTTGGGCGGCAGTGAGGCGGTGAATTGGGCGACCTGGCGGACCCATCGCCCGAGAGCGGCTTGTAACCGGTCGGGGCGAGATAGACCATGCTCTTGAGCGACTTGCCGGTGAAATCCATCTCGCGCGTGTGGGGTTTGTCGAGCGCCTCGGCCGCCAGCTCCGGCCCGAGCCGCAGCACGAGATCGTCGTCGACCACGCCGCAACACATGTTGCCGTTGAGCAGAAACGCGATCCCGCCGAACATCTTGCGCTCGGCAAACCCTTTGCGACGCTTCAGCAACTTGCGGACGCGGTTCGCGGCTGATTCGTTGTAGGCCATGTTGCACCCTTCATGGGAACATCGCCGAAAACGCGACCCGAGGCAAGCGGACTTGACGACCGGCCATGGGTTCGCGTTCACTGCGTCAGAGCATCGAGCGGCAGTATGGAAACGACGAGCCTGCAAATACTGTGGAACGACCCGAGGCTGCTCGTCGGCGTGCAGACCGCGGGTGTGGCGCTGGCCCGAATCGTGCCGGTGACGATGCTGGTGCCGCTCTTCGGCGGCCGGTGCGCGCCGCGTCTGATCCGGCTGGCGATCGGCGGGGTGCTCGCGCTGGCGATCACCCCCGCGCTCATGGCCGGTCTGAGCACACCGATCCGCGCCGACCTATATATACTGCTGCTGTCCCGGGATCTGCTCATCGGCCTGACGCTCGGCTTCGCGGGAGCACTCGTCTTTCACGCCATCGAGTCGGCCGGGGCGCTGGTCGACCTGTCACGCGGCGTCACGCTGGCCGGCGCGTTCACACCGGGTACGCCTAATCGACCGGCACCCACCGCTACGTTTCTGGGCTTTCTGGCGGTGGTGCTGTTCTTTCTGATCGGAGGGCACCAACTCTTGCTGGCGGCGCTGGCCGACAGCTTTCGACACATTCAGCCTTTGGACCTGTCGGCCGGTGTGGTCAACCATGCGACGGTGACCGAAAGCGTCATCGCGCTGAGCGGCGCTATGTTCGTCCTGGCGCTTCAATTGGCGGCACCGGCGATTATCGTCACGCTGCTGGTCGACGTGGCCGCCGGGGTGCTGGGACGGTTGACGCCGACGACCAACGCATTCTTTCTCGGGCTGACCGTCAAGGGTACGCTGGCGATCGCGGCGGTTTTCGTGGCCGTCGGGACCATCGCCGTCGCCCTGCGCGGACAACTCGCCGACATGCTCTCGGCCGTGAAAGATTTAATTCGGGAATTCGTTTAACGGTGGTCCGAGACGCGTGTGCCACTGCTCTGTGAGCAGTGATTTTTCGTCGCCACCATTCCTGCTCTCCACTGCTGACACAGCAGTGGCACACGCTGTAACGTCAGCCGATGAACCAGCCGCCCTGGGATTCCAGGCCGCCGCGGAGCGGAGTCTTGCGTTTCGACCGGGGCTTGGTGACAACCTCTTCGGCGATCGCTTCAGCGCCGTCGGCATGGACGCCCTTGATCGTCAACGAGATCTTCCGAGCCTCGCGATCGACCGAAAGCACCTTGCACTCGACTTCCTGCCCTTCCTGCACCACGTCGCTCACCGTTCGCACGCGCTGGTCAGACAGTTCGGAGATGTGCACCAACCCGTCGACACCCGGATGGATTTCGACGAACGCGCCGAATTCGGTAATCCGTGCGACTTTGCCCTTGAGGACGGTGCTCTGCGGATACTGCTCTTCGACCAGGGCCCACGGATCCTCCTCGATGCGCTTGAGCGACATCGAGATGCGGCGTTTCTCGGGCTCGACGCGGAGGATCACGCCGGTGACGACCTGATCGACCTTCAGCACGTCGCCCGGCCGATGCACCCGCTGCGTCCAGCTCAACTCGGACACCGGCACGAGACAATCGATGCCGGCCTCGAGCTCGACAAACGCCCCGAAGTCGGCCAGACGGACAACCCGGCCGGTGGTTTGCTGACCCTCGGTGTATTTGCCGGGCACCTGGTCCCACGGGTCGGGCATGGTCTGCTTCAGACCGAGCGAGACCTTGCGACTCTTCGGGTCGAACTTGAGGATTTTGACCTCGACTGTCTGCCCGGCGGTGACCACGTCGGCGGGCTTGTTGACCCGGCCATAAGACATGTCGGAGACGTGCAGCAGCCCGTCGATATCGGCGCCCAGATTGACGAACGCGCCGTAGTCGGTGACGTTCGAGACCGTCCCCTCTCGTACCTGACCGACCTCGAGCTCGGCGAGCAGCTTCTCCCGATCCGCCTTGCGAAGCCGCTGCTGCAACTTTCGCCGACTGACCAGGACGTTCTTGTCGCGATGATTTACCTCGGTGACTACACACTCGAGCTTCTCGCCGATGAGCACGGAAATGTCCTGCAACCGGTTCACGTCGCACTGGGACGCGGGCATGAACGCACGAATACCGTTCAGGTCGAGTTCGAGCCCGCCCTTGTTCATGCCGGTGCAGCGTCCTTCGACCACGACGCCCGGCTGGAGCGCATCCCAACTGGCTTTGAGGATCGCGCCCTTGCGGGTGAAGATCATGAGCCCCGAGTCGGCGTCGAACCGTTCGGGTACGACCTCGATCTTGGTCCCCACGGCCGGCAGCTCTTCAAAATGCGAAGTCGGGACCACACCTTCGGCCCGTCCACCGGTGTCGATGAAAATGTCGTCGCCCTGAATCGAGATCACCGTGGCGGTCTGGAGCGAGTCACCGCCGTCCGCCGTCGGCGTGGACATGTCGGCCGCATCCATCGCGGCGAGGTCGTCAACCGACATCGACGCCAAGGCCGCTTCGACCTCGGCTTCAACCGCGGCGTCCATGAGCTTGCGCGCTTCGCCGCTATCGGCCTGGCCGCTGTCGGCCTGACGGCTGTCAGCCGGTTCGGACTGGGGTGCAGCCGCGGATTTCGTTGCCTTCACGTCGTTGCTCGATTCCGCATCCGTCGTCGACGGAATCTGCGCCGCGTCATCGGCCAAATTAACGATTTCCTGTGCGTCCGACATCGTATTCGTAACTCGCTTCTTGTTTGGAGGTCAGGGGAAAGAGAAGCATAACTCCCTCTCGTAACCATACCCCAGTTCGCAGCCGTTATCAAACGCGGATTGACCGGATTCGCAACCACCCGCTCGCGCCCGATCCGGATGATCCGGTGAAATCAGCCGTCTGCCCTTCGTCGAGCCCGGTAAGCAACCACGGCCTGCCGCGGATGTCAACGCGTCCGGAAAACCCGATCTCAGGGCGCCGATAACTGCGATTTGAGCCCCCAAGAAAAAACTTCCCGATCAGGTTGGATCAACCCGACGGACAATCCTACATTTGCGGGAACCACCGGGCGAAGAATTTCACCGGAGCGCTACGCACTTGGCGGCGGTGGTTGACCGATAGCTCCATAGGCCCGCGCTTCGCCGTGATGGGGACCGACGATGAAAACCACCGAGACCGATTGCCGTGCGACCTACGAGGAGCTCGAAACGTTCCTGCTGAACAGTTCCGAGGCGGGGAGCTTCGACGAGTTGCTCTATCCTGAAGCCGGCGTCAACCTCTCTCCCTCCGAACGTCGGAAGTCCGACCGCACCGCCTGCGACGATTCCTTCGTCGAGCTCGAAGGCCTGGACGGCGAGTGGCTATCGGACTCGGCCCGGGTGGTCAACGCGTCGCCGGGCGGCGTGTGCCTCGAATCGCATACGCCGATCGACGCCGGCACGATGTTGATGATCTGGTTCGAGACCGAGTCCGGTCTGCCCCGCTACGCCCTGGGCCTGGTCGTGCACCGCAACCGCAAGGGCCGGGCGTTCCAACTCGGCGTTCAATTCACCGACTCGGTGGCCTGCTGACCCGTGTCGGGGACGACCCCGGCCACGGGCAACTCGCCGATGTACTCCCGCTGAACCCGTGACCGGTCCGCGTAGTACCGCAGTTGGTGCGTATGATATGCGCCCAACAGGTGCCGCATCGTGGCGCGCTGCGCCGGTTCGGCGCGGATCAAATTGCGTTGTTCGCCGGGATCGGTGTCGAGGTTGAACAACCGGTCCCGACAGTCCGAGAAATCGTAGATGTACTTCCACCCCTCGTACTGTACCGCTTCCTGCATACGCGAAAGCTGGAGTACGGAGAACATAGGCCGCGACCGGCCGTCGTACCCGTCGGCGAATACATCGACGCCCTGCCAGGACGGGTGCGGCCGGAGCCCGAGCAACCCGGTCACCGTGGGATTGACATCGAGCTGAGAGACCGGATCGGATCGTCGCATCGGGCTTACCCAACCCGGCGCGGAAATGATCAGCGGTACGGTCAGTACTTCCTGGTAGAGGTTCAGTCCGTGCCGGGCCACGCCGTGCTCCATGAATGCTTCACCGTGATCGCCGATCAGCACCACGATCGAGTCGTCGACGTAGCTGTTGTTTTCGACGGCCGTGTGAATTCGTCCCACGCAATGATCGAGATAGCGCAAGGCGTTGTCGAATTGATTGCGTACGCTGGGGAGTTGTTCGGGCGGGATGCGCACGATGCCGTTGCCGGAGGAGAGCCAGTCGAGGGTCGGCTGAAAGTGCGAGGCCCAGGGCTCGGGAACCCAGTAATCGAAGTGGGTGGATTGCAGGTTGATGTAGCAGAAGAACGGCCGATCGCGCTCGCGCTCGGCGAGCCAGGCGACGAACGCATCGGTGGCGTGTCGATCGTCCATGCGATTGGCGTCGAAGTGCTCGGACTCCGGGATCGGCGCGGTGTTGCGCGTGAACCAGGTGTCGAAGGCGTCGGGTGCGTAAAAGTTGTCGATGTTCTCGAAGGCTTCGTTGGCCGAGGAAAACGCGGCCAATTCGTAGTCGCGCAATTTGCACAGCGCGTGCAGACACATGTGGGGGTAGTCGACGGTTTTGAAATGATCGTTGGTTTCGTAACGAAGCATGTGGAGCGACGTGAACAACGAGATTTGCCCGTAGGCGGAGAATGACGCGGTGGCGATGCAGTTGTCGAACAGCGCGCCGCCGGCGGCGATGCGGTCGATGTTGGGCGAGACGTTACGTGCGGCACCGACGCACCCGAGGGCTCTGGCCGGCACCGATTCGAGCACGATCAGGATCACGTTCCGCGCCGGCCTAGGTTCGAGAACCATGGATGCGGCGAAGGCTTCGTTCGAGACGATGGCGGGTCCGGCCGAATCGGGCAAGTCCACCCGCAGGTCCTCACGAACGAGCCATCGGGGCATATCAAGAAATCGAAGCGGCGGCGCCGTGCGCGACAGCTCGACCAAAGCGGCGGAGGGCGAACCCAAAAACTGAGCCCCAAACCCGATCAAACAAAGCGCGCCAACCACAACCGAGCCCCGAGCGCAAGCGATCGGGTTCTGACCCGTAACGCCCGCGGCAACCCCACGCCGGTTCCAACGATGCACCAAAAGAGGCAACGTCACAAAAGCAACGACCATGGCTACACCGATCCCGCCGAGTCGCCAACGGGCCAGTTTCCAGGTGGTTTGAAAAACCTCGGTCGGGTTCTCCCATATGAAGTGCAACGTCCCGAGCGTCAGCGCCTCGCCCGCGTAGTAGTCGACGGCCTGATTGACGTACGCCCAGGTCAGCACCCCGGTCAGGAAAACGCCCTGAGCGATTGACGCGATCATGAACCGGCGACGATGCGAACCGATACGGATCACGGCCAGCGCGATCAGCGCGGAAATCGCACCGAGCCCGGCGAAGTACGGCACGATCGTCACCAGCGACCAGACCAATACGGCAATTCCCGATACGGCCGGATCATCGGAGCGTTGCCGGGTGACGTGCACCAGGTACAGCGCATAGGGGACCGCGAGCATCGCCAGCCAGCCGGCATAACGCCCGATCAGCGCCCGGCCAACGGGTCGTATCGGATTGTCCGCGGGATCAGCCATCAGCGTCGATCGAATGCGATGTCCAGCGCCGGGGCCGAGTGGGTCAGCGCACCGACGGCGATGCGGTCGACGCCCGTTTCCGCGACGCGACGCACGGTCTCGAGCGTGATCGATCCCGACGCCTCGAGTTGAACGCGTTCGCGCAGCTTTAATCGGTCACGCAGCGCGACCGCCTCGGTCATCTGCGGGCACGAAAAGTTGTCGAGCAGAATCACGTCGATACCGGGCACTTCGAGCACCGCGCGGAGTTGGTCGAGCGTATCCACTTCGATCTCGAAGAAGCTCGGCGGCGGATCCAAGGCTTGCGCGCATCGAACCATGTCACCGACCGCCGCCCCCAGACGAGCCGGGGCGATACCGACCAGGTGATTGTCCTTGACGAGCACCGCGTCATGCAGCCCACGGCGATGGTTGTGTCCACCGCCGCTCCGGACCGCATACTTGTCCAGGTCTCGCCAGGCGGGCACGGTTTTACGCGTATCGTAGATGCGCGCCCCGGTGGCCGCGACGGCGTCGACGTAGGCGCGAGTGAGCGTCGCCACCCCGCACAAACGCTGGAGGAAATTCAACAGCGTTCGTTCGGCCGAGAGGATCGCGCCCGCCGGTCCGGTGACGGTGGCGATGGACCGGCCCGGCGACAGCGTAATCCCGTCCGTCATTGCATCGGCCAAAACCACATCGGCGTCGGGACACAGTTCATCGGTCAGTACGGGAAAGACTCGCGCGCCGGCGAACACGCCCGCTTGCCGAGCGACGACGTCGAAACGCGCGTCGGTCGTATCTTCGGGCAACAGCGCGGCGGTAATGTCACCGCGGTCGCCGAGGTCTTCGGCGGCGGCGAAACGGATGAGCCGGCGAAGTGCGTCAATGTTCATCGGGTTTCCGTCGGTGATGACCCGCGCTGCTTTGCTCAGACGACGTGCCTACGGAAACAGCCCTTTGAGCCGACAGGCCTCGGCCACGCGACCCACTCCGAGCATGTAACTCGCCGAGCGGAGCTTGACGTTCTTTTCCTTGGCGAGCGCGAAGACATCGTCGAACGCGCGGTCCATGACCTCCTTGAGCCGATCGCGGACGTCCTCGATCTTCCAGAAGTAGCTCATGATCCCCTGCACCCATTCGAAATAGGAAACCACCACCCCGCCGCCGCTGGCCAGAATGTCGGGCACGATGATCACATCGGCGTCATCGAGCACTTCCTCGGCTTCGGGCACGATCGGCCCGTTCGCCGCCTCGACGATCATGCCGGCCCGAATCTTCCCGGCAATCTTCGGCGTAATCGTCCCCTCCAGCGCGGCGGGCACGAGCACGTCGCAATCACACGTCAGCAGTTCGTCATTCGAGATCTTGTCACCACCGTCGAACCCGGTGAGATCCCGACTCGTTTCGCGATAACGGCGCAAAGCGGCAATGTCGAGCCCACCGGGGTTGTGTACCCCGCCCGACGTGCCGCTGACCGCGACGACCGTGGCGCCGAATTCGGAGATGAGCTGCGCGAACCAGCTTCCCACGTTGCCGAACCCCTGCACCGCGATCCGGGCGCCGGGCAACGGTCGTTCGAGCCGTTCGAACGCGCGGCAGACCACGTAAGCACAACCCCGCCCGGTCGCCTCTTCCCGGCCCACCGAACCGCCGACGCTTACCGGCTTGCCCGTCACCACCCCGAGCGCGTTCTTGCCGACATCGGTCGAATAGGTGTCGAGGATCCAGGCCATGACTTGCGCGTTGGTGCCCACGTCCGGCGCGGGGATGTCCTGGTCCGGGCCGATGACCGGCGCCAGTTCCTTGGTGAACCGCCGGGTCAGCCGGCACAACTCGCCCTCGGACAGCGCCTTGGGATCACACGCCACGCCGCCCTTCGCGCCGCCGAACGGCACGTTCATCAGCGCGCACTTCCAGGTCATGAGCATGGCCAAGGCCGACGCCTCGGACGCGGTGACGTCGGGGTGATAGCGCAGACCGCCCTTGAACGGACCGCGCACGTTGTTGTGTTGGGCCCGAAACCCGGTGAAAACCTGCACACTGCCGTCGTCCATTCGCACCGGGCAGTTGACGGTCAGCACCCGGCGGGAGGTCGCGAGCACCCGTCGCCAGCTTTCCTCGAGACCGATCAATTCCGCAGTTCGGTGCAGATGGCGACACGCTTGATCGAGTAGGGAGTAGGTATCGTCACGCATACCCGGGAGTTTATAGCGCGTGGACGGGTTTGGGTAGGGCGTCGTTGATCTTCTGCTGTTTCGACTGTTCACCGTCGAAGCTGAACAGCATCATTTCGTCGTCGATCAGGGCTTGGAGATGGACCGGCCGACCCCAGATGTGCTGCACGTTTTTCAGGGTCTCGGTCGAGAACCGGATGTCGATGTCGACGCCGTTGTGCTGGTGCACGAGGTAGAGCTCTCCGCGGTTGGCGTAGTTGCCGTCGACAACGTAGATGAACGGCTGGGCGTGGTTGGTGAGCGAGAACAGGAGTTGCCGCTTGATCTTCTTGAAATTGCGGTCGACGACCACCATGCGGTTGGTGGACGGGTCGTAGCGATAGTGGAACAATCGGTAACGCTCGACGAACTCGGGGGTGAGATAGCCGTCGATGAAGGTCACGTCGTTGCAGACCTTGCGCACCTCGAAGATCTTCTCCCTCCCGGGCGACTCCTTACCCACGACCCGTTCGGGCACCTTGCGATCCTCGCCCCAGCGGCGTCGCTGCTCGAGATCCTTGCAATCGTCAAAATCCTTGCCGTAGCGGCCTCGGTTCCAGCGATCCTCGATGTCGCGCAGCAACTCGACCCCGATCTTGTAGGGATTGAGCCGGCCGGGACCCATGGCCAGCGTGCCCGCGTGATGCTCGGCATAGGTGATCAGTTCGTCGGCCTGCAGGATGTAGCGCGTCATCATCGTCGAGTGCCAGTAGGTCGCCCAGCCCTCGTTCATGATCTTGGTCTGACCCTGCGGGGCGTAGTAGTAGGCCTCCTCGCGCACCATGGCGAGCACGTCGTTCTGCCAATCCTCGAGCGGCGCCCACTTGAGCAGGAACAGCAGCACGTCGCGATGTGGCGTCATGGGAATGATGCGCCGCGGCTTGTCATGCTCGACCGTGAGTTTTTGCCGGTTGGCGGCGAGGGCTTCGGGCGGATTGATGTACCGGTCCATGTATTGCTTGGCCGGATAACGCACCACCTGGTGCTCGATGCCGCTTTCATCCTGGTCGGCGCCGTGTTCGGGCGCGATCCGGCGCATGAACACCGAATGGGGATCGGTCAGGTTCTCGAGTGACAGGCACACGTCGAGAAATCGCTCGACGGCGTCCAGGCCGTGCTTGTCGATGTGACGACGGATGCGCGTCGCGTGATTCGCCATCTCGTCGATCATTTTGCGGTTGGTGCGCGAGAACCAGATGTTATTCTTGAAAAAGTCGCAGTGGGCATAGACGTGGGCCATGACCGTCTTCTGATCGACCGGAGCGTTGTCGTTGAGCAGGTAGGCGTAGCACGGGTCGTTGTTGATGACCATCTCGTAAATCTTGCCCAGCCCGTAGGCGTGCTGTTTGCGCAGCCGCTCGTATTCCATGCCGAAACGCCAGTGTGGATAGCGCTGCGGAAACCCGCCGTAGGCCGCGACCTGGTTCATGCCGTCGAAGTCGAGCATCTCGAAGATGGTGTCGTAGAAATCGAGCCCCTCCCGGCGCGCATGGTCGGCGATGATCTCCGCCTGTTCGGCGAGATCCCTGGGAAGCTCGAGCGCCACCGGGCCAATCGACATGAATCCTGTACCCCCTGGCGTTAACGTCCCTTGTCGAAAAACACCTTGATGCTGTCGTAGATGTCGTCGCGGGTGTTGACCCGGCTGGTGACCATGCCGTCGGTGTCGGGCAGATGCTCGTGGAGCACGTTGATGAAGTTCCCGCTGCCGTACGCGCTGGCCACCTGGCAGTAGCCGAACAGGTTGATGTTGGGCAGCAGCTGCTCGGTCAGCATCTCGCAGCACACTCGGCTATCGGATTCGGAACTGTTGTCGCCGTCGGAGAAATGGAACAGGTAGATGTTCCACTCGTGAGGATTGTAATGGTTCTCGATCAGTTCCTTGCCCGCCCGAAACGCGCTGGAAATCTTCGTGCCCCCGTCCTCGCGCACGTGGTAGAACGTGTGCTTGTCGACCTCGTAGGCCCGCACGTCGTGCACGATGTACCGACTCTCGATCCCCTCGTAGTTGCGGCGCAGCCAGGTGTCGATCCAGAACGCCTCGATGCGAACCAGTTCCTTCTGCTCGTCGCCCATCGAGCCGGAGACGTCCATCATGTAGATGATGACGGCGTTCGACTGCGGCTTGAGGACCGTCTTCCAACTGCGATAGCGCTTGTCCTGGCGGATGGGCACGACGAGCGGATGAGCCGGGTCGTAGGTCCCGGTCATGATCTGTCGCCGTAGCGCCTGGCGGAAGGTGCGCTTGAAGTGGCGCAGCGACTCGGGGCCCGCCTGGCGGATGCCGCTGTAGCGGTCCTTCTCCGAGGTGATCTTGTGCTTGCCCTTGGGCTCGATGCGCGGGAGCTGCAACTCTTCGCCGAGGATGTCGGCCAACTCGTCGAGCGAGATGTCGACCTCGAGGATGTGCCGTCCCGGCTCGGTCCCGCCCGGACCGGTGCCCTCGTCATCGGCATCGAGCGGCTGTCCGGGTCGGCCCTCGCCCGCGCCCACGCCGGCGTCGTCGTTGTCGCCGTAACGGAAATGCGGCAGGTCGACGCCGCGCACGGGGATGCTGACCAGCTGTTTGCCCTCCTTGCCGATCAGTTCACCGCGGGTCAGGAACTTCCGCAGGTCGTCGCGGATTCGCCCTTTGATGATCTGGCGAAAGCGTTGGTGGTCTTTGTGGATTTTCGGAACCATGACATCGCCGGGCCGGTGACGGATCAAGGCGGTTTCGATTGCGCTTCGGCCTGTCGCCTCCTCGGTTACTCTTCCTCTTCCTTCGCATCCCCCCGTGCGAAGATGCTGGCCACATAGTTGAGCACGTCGGTGGCGCTGGTCTCGTTGTAGCCGAAGTACTTGATCAGGCGTTGCTTGACCACGTCGATCTTGGCCTGGGTCTCGTCGTCGACCACGCCGGAAACCACGTTCTTGAGCTTGATCGAGTCACGCTGATCCTCGAACAGCTTGAGCTCGAGCGCCTTGTGCAACCGCGCGTTGGTGCCGTATTCGAACTTCTTGCCGTCAAGAGCCAACGCCCCGATGTAGTTCATGATTTCCTGCCGGAAGTCGTCCTTGCGCGACTCGGGGATGTCGATCTTCTCCTCGATCGAGCGCATGAGCCTTTCGTCCGGCTCGATGTCCTTGCCGGTGTACTTGTTGCGGACTTTTTCCTTCTGCGTGTAGGCGCGGAGGTTGTCGATGTAGTTGGCGCTGAGTCGGGTGATCGCCTCCTCGTCGGCCGATATCGCCCGCTGCACCTCGGCCTTCAAGATGTCCTCGTACTCCTCTCGCGCCAGGTTGAGCAGCTCCTTGTAACGCCGCTTGGTGTCTTCGTCGTTGAGCAGCGAATGGTGATACAGGCCGGACTCGAGCTCGTTCATCACCATGAACGGGTTGATACACTTCTCCTGCTGGGCTTGGGCGCTGACCAGGGCGTTGGAGATCTTGTCCTGGATGTACCGCGGGCTGATCCCCTGCATCCCCTCACGCGGAGATTCCTCGCGCAGCTCACGAATCGAATCTTCCGTGAACCCGTGGATGCTCTTGCCCGCGTAGAGCTTGAGCTTCTGCATGAGGGTAAGCCCGGCTTTCTTGGGCTCGTCGATTCGGGTGAGCACCGCCCACATCGCCGCCATCTCGATGGTATGCGGGGCGATGTGGATGCCGCGGATGCGCTCCTTGTTGAAATCCTTCTCGTAGATCTGGATTTCCTTGGGCAGCTCGATGTTGTAGGGCACGTCGATCTTGATGGTGCGATCGCGAAACGCCTCCATCAAATCGTTGGACTGGAGCTTGCGGTACTCGGGTTCGTTGGTGTGCCCGATGATCACCTCGTCGATATCGGTCTGGGCGAACTTCTTCGGTTTGATCGTATGCTCCTGCGACGCCCCGAGCAGGTCGTAGAGGAACGCGACATCAAGCTTGAGCACCTCGATGAACTCGACAATCCCCCGGTTGGCGATGTTCAGCTCGCCGTCGAAGTTGAACGCCCGTGGGTCGGAATCGGACCCGTACTCGGCGATCTTGCGGTAGTTGATGTCGCCGGTGAGTTCGGTCGAGTCCTGGTTCTTCTCGTCCTTGGGCTGGAACGTGCCGATGCCTCGCCGGTCCTTTTCCGAAAGCGCCAAGCGCTTGACCACGACGTGATTCATCACCTGTCGCCAGTTGCCGTCGTATTTGAGCAGCAGTTCGTCGTACATCTTCCGGCAAAACGGGTCCAGCTCACCTTCGACGACGATGCGACGATCGGCCGCCAACTGCGCGTTGAGCGTATCGAGCACGCCCTTGCGGGCCTCGACCGGGATCAGCCGGAGCGGCTCTTCGTGCATCGGGCACAAACAACGAATCTCGCGGCCGTCCTCGTCCTCGACCTTCCACTCGAACGTGTACAACGCACCTTCCTCGAGGCGGGAATAGTGCTCGATGCCCTTCTTCAGCAGTCGGGCGATGGTGCTCTTGCTCGAGCCCACCGGCCCGTGCAGCAACAGGATCCGACGCTCGGTGCCGTATCCGTGGGCCGCGGACTTGAAAAAGTCCACCAACGCCATCAGCGCATGGTCGAGCCCGAAGATGCCGTCGGCGCCGTTACCAATCGGGTCACTGAAGAAGTGGTACCGGATCAGGTCGCGCTTCAGGTGCCGGTACTCTTCCGACCCGAAGTGCAAGACCATGTCGTACACGCGCTGGAACGCGTTACGCACGACCTCCGGACGGGCGGTCACGATATCGAGGTAGTCGTCGAAGGAACCTTTCCAGTGCTGATCGCGAAAGCGCTGTCGGTCCAGTTGAGCTTCGACGGCCTGTAGAATTGCTTCCTTTGACGCCATGACGACACGTCTCCCTAAGCAGTGATCTCAGTCGGTCAGGCGGCCCGAACCATCGCCCCATCCGCGCCAACCCGGCGTTGATTGTGGGGCGTTTCCAGGCCGGTGTGACCGCCTTACTCTATCGCGGCGAGGGGGAAATGTCAACGCAGA
>Ga0299906_10002240_pt1 | contig 16125 bp, 16 predicted proteins | sample RVTome_14_FD_200259 | JGI IMG/M metagenome (GOLD analysis project Ga0299906, IMG submission 200259) | Soil microbial communities from uranium-contaminated site in the Upper Colorado River Basin, Wyoming, United States - RVT145D125 (version 2) ...
GACGCCGTTTACCGCGTGAGGCACGGGAGGGTGCGGGTCGACGGCGGACGTAAGGAGCGCGGGGGGTGGATGGGCGGCGTGGCGGGGGTGTGCGACGCCCGGGAGCCGGCGGCGCGTACCCTCCCGTGCCTCACGCGGTAAACGGCGTCACCACCGCCGGCCGGCCCTGGGGCCCGGTAGCGGCCCCGATCGACCCATCGGGGGCCCGTCATGCGCTGGCGCGGGCCGGGTCGCGTTCGGGGGCGTACCGGACCTGCATCTCGACATACGAGCGAACCAGGGCGCTCGGGCGCATGATCGGCCCCGTCGTGGCGTACTCCGCGTCCGGGAGCCGGCGCAGGAAGTGCTCGAAAAGCGTCCGCATCTCCATGCGTGCCAGGTTGGCGCCCAGGCAGAAGTGGCTGCCGATCCCGAAGGCGAGGTGGTGTGGGTTGCGCTCGACGCGGAAGGCTTCGGCGTCCTCGAAGACTTCCTCGTCCCGGTTCGCCGAGCCGTAGAGCAGCAGCACCTGGTCGCCGCGGCGCAGCGTCTTGCCGCGCAGCTCCGTATCCCGCGTGACCGTCCGGCTGAAGGACAAGACGGGGGAGACCAAGCGCAGCATCTCCTCGACCGCCGACGGGACGAGCTCGGGGTCCGCGAGCAGCTTGGCCCGCTGCTCCGGGTTCTCGATGAGGAGCTGCATGCCGCCGGACATCCCGTTGCGCGTCGTCTCGTTGCCCGCGACCATGAGGATCACCAGCAGCAGCAACAGCTCGCTGTTCGCCAGGTCGATCGACTCGGGGACCGTCCCCCCTGGGAACGCCTCCTGGTCGAAGCGACGCAACAGGCCCTGGTCGTCGGCCCCCGTGAGGATGCTGATCAGGTCGTCCTGCGGCGCGCGGCGCCGCGCCTCGATGATCTCGGTCACGTACGCCGAGTACTCCGTGAAGGCCGTGGTCGCGGCGGCCATGATCGCCGGGTCGCCGTAGTTGCCGTCGGCCGCGATCATGGCGTCGGACCAGTGGTGGAAGCGCCCACGGTCCTGCTGGCGCACGCCGATCATCTCGGCGATCATGATGAGCGGCAACGGCACGGCGATGTCGGCGACGAAGTCGCACGCGCCCCGCCGGGCCACGGCGTCGATCACGTCGGTCGTGGCGCGCTGGAACGGCCCCTCGAGCTTGCGGACCATGCGCGGCGTGAACCCCTTGTTGATGAGGTTGCGTAGCTGCGTGTGGCGCGGCTCCCCCTCGTCGATGAGGCCGATCCTCACGTTCTGCCCGGCCCGCACGCCGTCGGCCGAGGTGAAGAGCTCCTGGTTCTTCGAGATGGTCACCAGGTCGGCGTACTTCGTGATCACCCACACCCGGCTCTTCTCGGACCAGAAGACCGGGTCGTTGGCGCGCAGCCAGCGCGTCCGCTCCGGCATCCGTTCGTCCCAGGCGGCCGCGTCGAGAAAATTCACGTCCACGTTCATGTTGCTGGTCCTCCGTCGGTGGGATCGGGGTCTGCGGGGGGAAAGAGCACGGACACGAGCTGCACCAGGAAGCGGGTCTGCTCGGCCAGGGCCCGCTTCGAGAGCAGGTCTTCGCCGCTCAGCTCGCGGTAGAACGGGGCGATCGTGAAGTAGCCGACCGTCACCTGGTACATGGCCAGGATGAGGTGCGGCACCTGTTCGGGGCGCCAGCGCCCGGCGCGCCCTTGGGCTTCGACGAGTGCGCGCGCTTGCGCGAAGACCGGCCGGATCCACTCGCGCAGCATGGGCGTCAGGCGCTCCCCGCCGGCGAGCGCTTCGTGCTGTACCAGCCGCGCCAGCGCGGGCCGCCGGGCCAGGAGCGCCATGATGTCCTCGAGGAGCCGCGCCTGCGCCTCTTCCTCCTGCGTCACCGACCGCATCAGCGTCTCGAACACCGGCCGGATGCCGCGCTCGAGGACGGCGGCGTAGAGCGCCTCCTTGCTCGCGAAGTGGTTGTAGAGACTCGGGTTTCTGAGGCCGACGGCCTGCGCCACGTCACGCAGGGTGGTGGCCGCGTAGCCGCGCTCGGCGAAGAGCGCCTCGGCGGCGTCGAGGATGCGCTCGGCCGTCTGCTCGCCCTTGCGCCGGCCGCGAGTCTCGTCCCCTCCGACCTGACCGATGCCCTGCTCCATAAAAACTACCTAGCGCTAGTTAAATTACGCCGGCGCACCCGTACTTACAAGCACCAAGCGCAGGCGGGGATCAGCCGCTCGCCATCCGCCGGTCGACGACCGCCGCCCCCACCGAATCGCCCCAGACGTTCACCGCCGTCCGGAAGCGGTCGAGGATCCAGTCGATCGACAGGATCAGGCCGACCCCCTCGGCCGGCAGCCCGACGGCCGTGAGCACCAGCACCATGGTGACCAGTCCCGCTTCGGGGATGGCGGCCGCGCCGATCGCCGCCAGCGTCGCCGTCACCAGCACCACGAGCTGGCGGCTCACGGGCAGCTCGATGCCCATCGTCTGCGCGATGAAGAGGACGGCCACCGCCTCGTAGAGCGCCGTCCCGTCCATGTTGACGGTGGTGCCGAGCGGTACGACGAATTCGGCGGCGCGCTCGGACACCCCGTTGCGCTTGGTCACGCACTCGAGCGTCACGCCCAGCGTCGCGGCCGACGACGCCGTGCCGAAGGCGGTGATGAGCGCGTCGCCCATGCCGGCGAGGTAGCGCAGCGGGTTGCGGCGCGCCACGAGCAGCAGCACGAGCGGCAACGACACGAAGGCATGGATACCGAGACCGAGCAGCACCGTCCCGGCGTACCAGCCGAGCCCCGCCACTTCGCTCCACACCGACGCCCCGCCACCAGCCCGCCCCAGCCGATCCGCCACGAGCCCGAAGATGCCGAGCGGCGCCAGCCAGACGACGAGGGTGACGAGGCGCAGCAGCACGTCGTTGGCGACGTCCAGCATGTCGATCACGATCCGGCTGCGTGCCCCCAGCGCCGTCAACATCGCCCCGGCGGCGAGGCTGAACACGATCAGCCCGAGAATGTTGCCGTCGACGGCGGCCCCGACGAGGTTGTTGGGGAACATGCCGGTGACCACGTCGTAGACGGCCTGGGCCGGCGAGCGTTCCCCGCCGAACGAGCCGGCGCTCGCGGCGGCCGTCTGGGCGCTGCCGACGCCGGGCCGTATCCAGTTGACGAGCACCAGGCCGGTGCTGACGGACAGCACGGTGGTGCCCACGAAGAAGGTGGCGGTCAGCCCGGCCAGATGCCCGAGGCGGCGCAGGTCGCCCATGCGGGCCACGCTGAGCACCACGCTGGTGACGATGAGCGGCACCACGAGCGCCTTGAGCATCGAGAGAAACACGACCCCGAGCAGGCGCACCGAGAGCACCAGCGGCTCCCAGCTCGGCTCGGCCCAGCGAGCGCCGAACTGGGCCCCCACGATGACCCCGGCGGCCGCGCCGAGCACCATGAGGACGGGCAGCAGCCACGGCGCACGCCGTCCGGCGGGTTCGAGACGTGACGTCACGCGCGCAGTGTGCCGAAGCGCGGCCCGCGATCAAAACGCTCGCCACGCCTGCGCCGTGCGGCGCGCTGGGAGTCTCGCCTCACGGCGCGCCCGCACGACGACGTTGCGACCATCGTACGATGCCGCTCGGGTCCGCCACCTGGTAGGATTCGGGCCATGACGGGTCGAGGCGGCACGACCGGCGCGTTGTTCGCATGCCTGTTCGCGTGCCTGTTCGCGTGCCTGTTCGCGTGCTTGTTCGCCCGCCTGGCCCTCGCGAGCGAGGGAGCGGCCGGCTGCCCGGACGGGCGCTGGTCCATCGACGACGGACCGATCGCCGTCGGCGAGGCGGGGCTTCTGGTGGACGCTCTGCTGATCCGCGGCGACCACGTCGCGCTCGGCGACGGCTGCGCGGCCCGACGGGTTCGCATTCGCCGCACGCCGCGCGGGATCCGCTTCCGCGCGCGCTGGGACGACTGCGACGGCCTCACCGGCCCGGTCCGCGTGCGCGGCACGATTCGTCGGGAGTGCGCACGCCTGCGCGGCGCCCTCGCCGCCCGGGGCGCGCCGGGGCGCACGCGCTTCACGGCCACGCGCGGCGCGGCGTGCGGCACCGTCGCCGACAACCCGTGTCTGCCCGGCGACTTCTGCGAGCTGCCGCCGGGCTCCTGCCTGAGCGCCGACGTGGGCGGCTTCTGCGTTCCGGCCCCGACCGACTGCCCGGAGATCTTCGCCCCCGTGTGCGGCTGCGACGGGATCGACTACGCGAACGACTGCCAACGTGTCGCGACCCGAGTCCAGAAGGACCGCGACGGCCCCTGCGCGTGCGTTCCCGTCACCTGCCCGCCGGACTCCGAGCCGTACGACGGCGTGGGAACCGGCTGCCCCGACCGGTGCCTGCCGGTCGCGTGCGCGACCAACGCCGACTGTGCGAGCGGCGAGTCGTGCGTCAAGGACTTCGGCGACTGCGCCGGCACCGGGATGTGCCGCACCCAGGACGCGCTCTGCGCCCTCCACTTCGACCCGGTGTGCGGCTGTGACGGCACGACCTACGGCAACGACTGCGAAGCCGCCGCGGCCGGCACCAACGTCGCGCACGGGGGGCCCTGCGAGAAGACCTGCGGGACCATCCTCGGCCTGCCCTGCCCCGACGGCAGCTACTGCGAGCACCCGAGCGAGACCTGTCGGACGGCGGACGTCGGCGGCACCTGTACGCTGGTTCCGGAAGACTGTCCCGAGGGCTTCGCCCCCGTCTGCGGCTGCGACGGCGTCACGTATGCGAACGACTGCGCGCGTCGCATGGCCCGCGCGCAACGCGCCGGCGACGGCCCCTGCCCCACCTCGTGCCGGGGCGGCGACGGCTGTCTCGCCGACCAGATCTGCGAGACGCCGCCCGGCAACTGCGACGCCGCCGGCGTCTGCGTACCGCGGCCCGATGCCTGCCTGAGCGTCATCGAGCCCGTCTGCGGCTGCGACGGCCACGTGTACGGCAACGCGTGCGAGGCGGCGGCGGCCGGCGCCGGCGTCGGACCCTGGACGCCCTGCATCGACGGCTCGTGACGCACCGCGCGAGGCCGCGCCGCGGCCTCACACCCAAGCGGTCGGTCGTGCTTGCACCGCACCGGTGGCGGAGGCAGGCTCGCAGCGAAGCCCCGATGCCCCTCTTCCGCCCTCTCGTCGTCGCCCTGTTGTTGGGCACCCTCCCGGCGCACGCGAGCCTCCTCGTCCCCATGTCGGACGCCGATCTCGTCGCGCGCTCCGCGGTGGTCGTACGCGGCACCGTCGAGGACGTCGCCGCCCGCGAGACCCCCGACGGCGCCATCGTCACGCACGTGGTCATCCGCGTGGACGACACCTTGAAGGGACACGTCGGCCGGTCCCGCCTCCGACTCACGGAGGCGGGCGGACGCGTGCGCGAGCGACTCGTTCACGTCTTCGGGACGCCCACCTACGAGCCCGGGGAGACGGTCCTGGTCTTCGCGCACCGCGACCGCCGCGGCCGACTGCACACGACCGGCATGGCCCTCGGCAAGTACCGCCTGCGGCGCACGCCGGGCGGGTGGCTCGCCGCGCGCCACGAACCGACACCGGACGTTCGCACCCTCGGGTCGTTCGCCGCCGTCCTGCCGGCGCTCGCGACGACGGCGGGCGACGTCTTCGTCCCGTCCCCGGACACCTGGGTGCAGCGTTTCACGTTCCTCGGCAACCCGCCCGGCCGGTGGTTCGAGTTCGACCGCGGCAAGGACGTCGTGATCCGCATCGCCAACGGCGACAAGGGCATCGGCCGCGCCCAGAGCAATCAGCTCGTCGCCGAGGCCTTCGCCGCCTGGACCGACGTCGCGTTCTCGACGGCGCGCGTCCGACCCGGCGAGGACAGCGACACGGGACTGTCGGTGGCGTCGGGACTCTGCGACGGGCAGAGCATCCTGCAGTTCAACGATCCGCTCGACGAGCTGCCTGAGCTGGACGCCTGCACGGGGGTGTTGGCCGTCGGCGGCTTCTGCTCCTCGGGCGTTCGCGCCGGCCCGGGCGGCGTCGACTTCGCACCCATCATGGAGGGGGACGTCACCGTCAACCGGCGGGTGACCTCGTGTTTCTCCGTCACCGATCTCCTCGAGGTACTCACGCACGAGACCGGACACATCCTCGGCCTCGGTCATTCCTCGGAGAACCCGGCCGAGTTGAACCCGGTGCTGCGCGACGCGTCGATGTTCTTTCTCGCGCACTTCGACGGCCGCGGGTCCGGCCTGCGGGACGACGATCTGGCCGGCATCACGGCGCTCTATCCGGGCGACGACGACGGCGACGACATCCCCGACGAGCTCGACCTGTGTCCGGACACGCCGCCCGGCCACCCGGCCGACGAGACGGGCTGCGCCTGCAGCGACCCCGGTCACGTGGCCTGCCCGCCGGGGGACCGATGCTCCGTTTCCGGCTGCCACCTCGAGTCGGCCGAGTGCCGGCTCGACCCGGTGGACTGCACGAACGGCGAGCCGTGCGTGGTCGGCACCTGCGATCTCGTCGACGGCTGCCACACCGAGCCCGCCGTGGATTTCGAGGCCATCACCTGTGCGTTCCGGCGCAACTTCGATCCACCCGAATGTGACGGCAGCTCGGTCCCGAAGGGCTACCGCAAGCTCATCCGCCGGGCCGACCGACAGGTCGAACGCGCCCGTGGCTTCGAACCCGCCAAGCGCAGTCGCCGCTTGGCACGCGTGTCCCGATTGCTCGATCGGGCCCTCGTGAAGCTGGCCCGCGCCGCCGACCCGACCCGCAAGCGGCCGCTCGCCGCCCCGTGTGCCGAGGCGCTCGCGTTGCTCACCGAGGACGCACGCCGGCGAGTCGAGAGCGAGGGTACGGTCGTGCCGTTCGGCGTGCCCCGTCCGTGAGGAGCGCGCTCCGCGCCCGCGACTACCGGCGATTCTGGGCGGGGTCGTTCGTCGCCAACCTCGGGCTCTGGGTGCAGCAGATCGCGCTCGGGTGGCTCGTCTACGACCTGACCCACCGTGCCGCGTGGCTCGGCACCGTCAGCTTCTGCGCCAACCTGCCGACGTTGCTGCTCGGCCTCGTCGGCGGCGCCATCGCGGACCGTGCCAGCCGCCGTCTGGTGATGACGGCCAGCCTGCTGGTCCTCGCCGGCGGCGCCTTCACGCTCTCGGCACTCACCGCCAGGGGCGCCCTGGACCTCCGCCACGTGCTCGCCGTGGCCGTGGTCACCGGGTTGGCCTCGGCCGTCTACATGCCGGCCATGCACTCGGTGATCCCGAGCCTGGTCGAGGCGGACGATCTGATGAGCGCGATCTCGCTCAATTCCGTGCAGTTCAACCTCGCCCGGGCCCTCGGTCCCGCGATGGCCGGCGGCCTCTACGGCGCCATCGGCCCGGCCGGCTGCTTCGCGCTCAACGGCAGCGGCTTTCTGGTCCTGGTGCTGGTCCTGTCGACGATCGCCCTGCCCGGACGGCCGGCGGGCGTCGCACCGCCGATCGGCCGCGCGCTGCGCGAGGGCCTGCGCTACGCGGCGGGACACGAGCAGATCGGGACCGCCATCCTCCTGGCGGGCGCGATGAGCCTGTTCGGCTTTCCGTACCTGATCCTGCTGCCGGCCCTGGCCTCGGACACGCTCGGCCTGGATGCGGCGGGCCTCGGCTACCTCATGGCCAGCATGGGGGGCGGCGCCGTCGCCGGCGGCCTCTTCGCGTCCGTCGCGGGCGACCTCGTGCGCCGGCCGGCCGTGGCGCCGCGCGGCGCGGTCGCTTTCGGTCTGGCGCTGCTGCTCTTCGTCCCGATCGCCGACCCCGTCGGCATCGCCGCCCTGTTGGCCGCGCTCGGAGCCCTGCAGACCGTCACCATCGCCTCGCTGACCACGACCGTGCAGGCCACCGTGCACGACGGCATGCGGGGGCGCGTCATGAGCATGCTGACGGTCATCTTCTTCGGCTTCACGACGCTCGGCGGCCTCCTGGCCGGACTGATCGCCGACCGCATCGGTGTGCCCGCCACGCTGGCGGGCGGTGGGGTGGCCACGGTGGTGGCCGCCACGCTGCTCGTCGTCACTCGGCGCGCCGCCGCTCAGCGGCTGCGGCCGTAGAGACGGGCCAGCGTCTCCGGCGAGACGCCGAGCCGGTACATGGTCGGGAAGAGGCGCTGCGTCACCAGCGTACGGATGGGGCGCTGCAGGTGCCGGCGCGCCGAGACCCGCACGTCGGCCGGCACCGTGACGATCCGCCCCACCGTCCACAGGCGCCGGGACAGTTCGATGTCCTCCATGAGCGGCTGATCGGGAAAGCCACCGACCGCCTCGAACGCCGCCCGGCGCACGAAGACGGCCTGATCGCCGTACGGAAAGCGCGTCCAGCGCGAGCGCAGGTCCGAGAAGCGCAGCACGGGCCCGAGCCAGTTGCGACCGGCGTCGGCCAGCGTGCGGACCCGAAACGCACCCGCCACGACGTCGGGAGCGGCCAGCGCCGTCGCGATCCACCGGCCGGCGTCGGCGGGCAGTTGCACGTCCGCGTGCAGGAAAAGCACGACCTCGGCGCCGGTGGCGCGGGCGCCCGCGTTCATCTGCGGGCCGCGCCCCCGGGCGGCGACCAACACCCGTACCTCGGGTACGGCCGCCGCGATCTCCACCGTGCGGTCGTGGCTGCCGCCGTCCACCACGACGATCTCGCGCACCCAGTCGCGCCCGACCAACTCCGCGAGGCGCCGGCCGAGGCGCGCCTCTTCGTCCAACACGGGCAGGACGACGGCCACGGCGGGCGCCGGTCCCGGCGCGTCAGCGCTCGTTGAGCGCCCAGTCATAGGGCAGGAACTCCACGCGCACGTCCCCGGCGCGCACCGCCGTCGCGGCCCCGCCCTCCAGGTAGGGCGCGACGAAGGCCGGCAGGTCCGGTGCCACCGCTGCGAAGTCCTCGCGAAACCACTTGAAGATGGAGGACAGGTACAGGGTCCGCGTTGCCGGGTCCCAGCGGTTCTTGCTCGTATCGCCGACGAACGTGCGGCCCTGCTCGCCGAGCTGCGCGTCCAGGTCGGCGGCGCGATACGCCTCCACCCGCAGCGGCGGACAGCTCTTCGCGGCGCAGACGAGCGCGAAGTGGACGCGCGGGTCGCGCAGCGCCGGATCGGCACGGATCGTGCGGTGCTCGACGTCGTCCAGCGACATCGTGCCGCGCCCCAGACCATCCATCGGGATGACGGCGAGGCGAAAGGCCGCGTTGGGCAGCCAGCCCACGTCTCGCAGGCTGCGCAGCGGATGGAGGTCCAGCACCAGCTTCACCGCGGAGGCGTTGTAGACGTTCAGCCAGAACGCGAGCCGTTGCGCTCGCGTCCACCCCTCGTAGCGGGAGGGGCACGCCGTCGACAGGGTACCGAGATAGGCCTCCAGCGCGGGCACGCCCTCCCGCTTCCAGGCCGCATAGTCGACCTGCCCGGCCGACACGTAGCGACCGAGCAAGGCCGTCCAGGCCGCGTGGGAGTGATCGAAGGCGGGACACTCGGCGGCCGCCGCGACCGGGCCGGCGGCGGCGAGCAGGCCGGCGACGGCGAGCGCGGACCAGAGACGCCTCATGCCCCGGACTACGCCGCCCGGCCCCCGAAGTTTCGTCAGACCGCTGGTGCTCCGTAGACGCGAATCTCGAGGATCACGGCGCACCCGTCGCAGGGCACGTCCTTGATGACGGGAAAGGACGTGTAGTGGTGGGTGATGCGCCTCATCCACTGCTCGCGCGTGCGGCGGCAGCATTCCTTCTCGGCGGTCTCCTCGGTCATCCGATCTCCCTCGTCAGTCCTCGCGACAGAGCATGAAGAAGTTGCCCTGCTCCTTGCCGTGCCGGTAGGCGGAGCCGATCAGCACGTGCTCCGACACCCGGCGCAGGTAGTCGATCATGTCGCGGTAGACGAAATACGACAGGCCACGGCCGTTCTCCCGGATGGCGGGCCACGCCGCCGGGCGCTCGGGCGGCACCGCGCGGTAGTCGATCGCCGCGCCCGGGCCGTCCACCGCATGGCAGACGAAGTAGCCGGGCCCGACGAACCGCGCGACGTCCGTGTGGTTGTAGCCCCACAGCCGGCCGGCGGCCTCGGGCTGCGACGGACGGCAGAAGCGCTTCTGAAAGAGCGTGAAGGCCGGCAACGAGTTCTTGCCGTGATAGATGAACTCGCGCAGCGGCGGCGCGTCGGGCGGGACGATCTCGTCGATGCCGACGGGCGGGGCCGTCGCGACCGCCTCCCAGAGCCGGCGTTGCACGGCGGCGCCGCGCAGCGAGCGCACGGCCTCGAGCCGATCGGACGGCGTGAGCGCGTCCAGATGGCTCGCGATCTCCGCCCGGTCGGCCGGCTGTGCCCGGATCAGTTCCAGGAGATGCGGGGCCGTCGTCATGGCGTCTCCTTAGCGCACTCGTTCGACGGTGCAAGACCACCCGCCGCCGCCTCGACCCAAATGGGCGCGGCGCGCATCTCGGCGCGCGCCGCAGTGGACACCTCGCCGGTCGCCCGCTAGGTGAACCCCCGATATGCTCGGCTTGCGCGAAGGCGACCGCCGCATCGCGTGGGCGGGATTCGCCACGCTCTTCGTGGCGATGACGGCGCATTCGGCGCTCGAGACGGCGCGCGACACGCTCTTCCTCACGGGGTTGCCGGCCGAGCGCCTGCCGTGGGCCTACCTCGCCATGGCGGCGGTCACGTTCGTCGTCGCGGCCACGAGCCGCCGCTTCGATCGGAAGCGCGGACACGGGGAAGTCCTCGTGCGCACCCTCGGGGCGGCGAGCGTCGGAACGGCCGTCCTCGCGTGGTTCACGACCGTGGAGGGACCGAGCACGCTGGTCGCGCTCTACGTCTGGACCGGCCTGGTCGCGACTCTCGTCGTCATCCCGTTCTGGCTCTGTCTCGGCGAGCGCGTCGACCTGACGCAGGCCAAGCGAATCTACGGTTTCATCGCCGCCGGCGCGCTCGGCGGCGCCATCGCGGGGTCGGTGGCGGCCGACGTCGCTTTGCAGGCAATGTCCCCCCCGACGCTGGTCCCGCTCGCGGCCGGGCTCTACGCCGTCGCCGCGGTGGTCGCGGCGCGCACGCTCGCGGCCCAGACGACCCGCGAGCGCCGCGACCCCGAGCACGCCGGACGCGGACACATCGCGACCTTGCTGCGCGAGCCGTACACGCGCCGGATCGCGGCGGCCGCCCTCCTCGCACCGATCGTCGCCACGGGCATCGACTTCGTCTTCAAGAGCATCGTCAGCCAACGGGTGGCGACTGCGGACCTCGGCCCGTTCTTCGCGCGCTACAACGCCGCCACCTATACGGCGGCCCTGCTCTTTCAGCTCGCGCTCGCCTCGCGACTGCTCGCCTGGCTCGGCGTGACCCGCAGCCTGACGGTCCTGCCGCTGCTGCTCTGCGGCGGTGCGGTCGCGGTCACCGGAGCCGGCTCGCTGGCCGTCGTGATGGCGCTGCGCGCCACGGACGTCGCGCTCCGGCATTCCCTGCACCGGGCGGCGACCGAGATCCTCTACCTGCCGATCGGCACCGCGCGTCGTAGCGCGCTCAAAGCCTTCACGGACTCCGTCGGGCAGCGGGGCGGCCAGGCACTGGCATCCATCGCCCTGCTCGTCGGCCTCCACGTCGGAGGAACCGTCACGCACGTCGCCGGCGGGCTGGCCGTGCTCGCCCTCGTCTGGGCCCTCACCTACGGCGGCCTGCGCCGGCACTACGTCGAGCGCTTCCGGTCACAGCTCCGCAAGCTCTCGCCCGAGAGTGAGGCGACGGTCCCGGAGCTGGACCTCCACGCGCTCGAAGCGCTGATGTCCACGCTGAGCGCGGCGAACGACGCCGAAGTCCTCGCGGCGCTCGACATCCTCGAGGCCTACGGCCGAGCCCGCCTCGTGCCACCGCTCATCCTCTACCACCCCTCCCGGGACGTGATCCTCCGCGCCCTGCGTCTCTTCGCGGACGTCGAACGCGACGACGTCGACGCCATCCGGCGCCGCCTGCTCGATCACCCGGACCCCGAGGTGCGCGCCGCCGCCGTGCGGGCGCTCGCCGCCACCGGCAGTCCGAGTGCGCTGCTGCGCGCGGTCGCCAACGACGACCCCGACCCGACCGTGCAGACCACCGCGCTCGTCGCCTGGCTCGGGCGCCGCTCCGAGGTCGACGAGGTGGAGGCGGAGCGACAGATACGCGAGATCCTGGCGACCTGGCGGACCGAGGCACGACTCGCCCTGGCGCGGGCAGTCGGCGAGTTTCACGTCGGTCTCGGCGCCCGCCTCGCGGCGCAGCTCGTGCAAGGCGGCCCGGCGGCGGTACGCCAGGCGGTGGCCGCGTCGCTCGCCGACACGCACGACGTCGCCTACCTCGACGTCTGCGTGGAACTCCTCGCCTTCCACGAGACGCGTTCGAGCGCCCGCAGCGCCCTCGTCTCGATGGGCGCGCCGGCGCTCGAGCACCTGGCCCGACTCCTCGTGGCCTCGGACACGCCCCCCGCCATCCGGTTGCACGTCCCGCGCAGCATCAGCCGCTTCCCCGGCCCTCAGCCCGCGACCATCCTCGGCGAGGCGCTCGCGACCGTCGAGACGCCCCGCATTCGGCACAAGATCCTGCGAGGGCTCGGCCGGATGCGGGTCGCCGACCCCAGCCTTCCGGTCGACCCGGATCTCGTCCTCGCCGCGGCGCGCCGCTCCTTCGCTCGAGCCGTCCGGGCGCTGCAGATGCTCGTGGCCTGGGACGCGCATCGCGTCCTGTGCGACCCCGTCGGCGACGACTTGCTGCGCCCCCTCCTCGCCGAGGCGGAGGAACGCTCGCTCGAGGAGGTCTTCCGGGCGCTGCACGTCCTGGCCCCGCAGGAGCAGTTCCGCACGATGTACACGGGGCTGCGCGCCCAGGACGGCGACTCGACGGCCAGCAGCCGCGAGCTGCTCGAGCACGTGGTCGCCGATCCGGGCCTGCGCCACGGCATTCTGGCCATGACCGATTCGGTGGACACGCGCGAGCGGCTGGCCCTGGTGCGCGGCGTCTGGCCCGTGGCCGACGACGTGGACGTCCCCATCGACATCCCGCCGGCCGAGCACCCCGAGCACGCGGCCCTCGCCGAACGGGTGCGGTCGGCGCTCGACCGGTTGCGCCAGGACGACGACGCGGTCGTCGCCGCGCTCGCCTCGTGGTCGCTCGGCGCGAGCACGGCGCCCGAGGAGACCCCGTGACCGATCGGCGGCATACCGACGACGCACCGACCGTGCAGCGGGTGCTGGCGCTCAAGACCTTCCCCGTACTCGCCGCTCTCGAGGCCGACGATCTCGCGGCCATCGCCGACCGGGTTCGCAGCGACCGACTGCCGTGCGGGGCCGTCCTGACGCACGGTGACACCGCGCCCGTGGCCGTCCACCTCGTCGTCGAGGGCGAAGTGGACGAGTCCGGGGCCGACGGCACCAGCCGCCGGAGGCGAGCCCCCTGCATCGTCGCCGGTCTCGAGGCGTTGGCGGGACGGACCCCGCGCCCGGTCGTCGCCGTCACCGAGGTCGAGGTCCTCAGCCTCGGCGCCGACGCACCGCTGTGGGAACTCCTCGAGGAGAGCTTCGATCTCACCCTCGCCTGCCTGGCGAACCTGGCGCGCGCCATCTGCCTGATCCGCCGCCGCGTGGTGCCTTCCGGCGGATACGCTCCTCCCGCCGGCGACGCCAACGTCCTCGGGGAACCGCCGCTCGCCTTGGCCGAGCAGATCGCCGCCATGCGACGAACCGGACCGCTCGCCGGCGCGCCCATTCATGCGCTCGGCCTGCTCGCACACGAGGGCACGCTGGTGCGCGCGGATGCCGGGAAGCGCGTCTGGTCGATCGGCGAGGACGCCGACCGCGTGGTCATCATCCTCGCCGGACACACCCGGGGCACCACGCCGGACGGACACGCCTTCGCGCACGGGCCCGGCGCCATCGTGGGCGCCGGCACCGCCTTCGCCGCCGAGCCATGCTGGTTCGACCTCGCCGCCGCCGGCCCTCTGACGTTCCTCGCCCTGCCGACCGAGCGCCTGCTGGACGTGCTGGAGGACGACTGGCCGATGGCGGCGCACGTGCTGCGCGCCGTCGCGCGGGAGCTGCTGCACCTTCGAGGGTGAAGGGCCGGCCAGCTCGCATGCCAGGAAACTTGCTCGCAAGGCGCGTTGACACATCGTCGCAACTACCGCATGCACGGAGTCGAAACGGCGGCAACTCCGCGCCGTCTGAAGGAGGATGTCATGATCACGCCCGGTCACTCGCTCCGGATCGCGCTTGCGGTCCTGGCTCTCACCGGCCCGACACTCACGCTCACCGGTTGTGAACGGAAAGAGGGTCCCGCGGAGGAACTCGGGGAGGCGATCGACGACACGGTCGACGACGCCAAAGACGCCGTCGACGACGCCACCGACTGAGCCGGCACCGAACGCCGTCCGGGCCGGGCTTTACCGCGTCGTGTAAGCCTTAGCCCGGCCCGGGCGCGCGACCCTCCAGCTCCCGCGCCAACGCCTCCAACGCCTCGATGCGTTCGGCGGTCGGCGGATGCGTGGCCACGAAACCGCTCCATACCGGGGCACCGCCGGCCGTCTCGCGCTGAACCTTCTCGAAGAACTCGAGCGCGCCGCTCGTGTCGCCGTACGCCTCGTGCACGAGCCGCAGGCCCAGGGCGTCGGCCGCGCGCTCCTGGGCGCGCGAGTGCCGGCGCTCGGCGAGCTGGAGCGTGATGCCGGTGACGGTGCCCTGGTCCCCGAGCACAAGCGCCACCGGGACGTAGAGGAGCAGGGCCCGCCCGAGCCGCCGCACCGTGTGGCGCTCGTGGTGATGGCCCAGCTCGTGGGCCAACACCATGGCCAGACCGCGCTCGCTCTCGACGCGCTCGATCAGGGCGCTGGTCACGCCGATCGTTCCGCCCGGAATCGCAAAGGCGTTCGGCGTCGCGCTTTCGATGACGACGACCCGATACGGCAGCGGTCGCACGGCGCCGCCAGCCAGCAACCGCTCGAGCGTCGCCTCGGCGCGTGTCCGGGCCGCCTCATGGTCGCCGGTAGTCCTCCAGCGCTCGGGGACCATGAGGCGTGCTTCCCAGGACGTCGGGAGCCAGGTGGCGACCCCTTCGGCCACGAACCCGAGCGCCACGTAGGCGACCGCCAGCACGAGCCCGAGGCGCAGCACGCGCACCGCCGTATCGCGCGCATCGAACCGGCCGCGCGAGACGTCGGCCGTCTCGCGCAGCTCTCTCGGCACGTAGTTCACGTCTCGAAACGAACCGCCGTCCCGTAGGCGATGACCTCGACGCTGCCCGTCGTACCCCGAGCCCCCTTGAAGACCGACGCCGTCTCGAGACGGCAGTTGAGGAACAGGTCGGCGCCCGGGCAGGACTCCTTCATGCGCAGCAGCGCCTCGCGCCGGGCGCGATCGATGAGCGTCGCATAGGAGACGGACTCCCCGCCGATGAGCGTACGAATGCCCATCAGGAAGCGCTTGTAGAAGTCCACCGAGACCACGACCGAGCCCACGACGAGCCGGCTCTCCACCACCGGGCGAGGATCGTGGAGCGTTCTGGCCGTGACGGCGGGCACCGGCAGCCACGTCCCCTCGCGCTCCGCGATGCTCCGATAGTGAAGCAGCTCGACCCGGCGGCCGATCAGGTAGCCGGCGGCCAGCAGGACGACCGTGACCGCCGCTTCGAAGACGAGATCTGACATGCGACCGTCACTCGAGCCGCACGGCCGTGCCGTAGGCCAGGATCTCCGCCGCGCCCTGCGCAACCGACGTGGTCGAGTAGCGCACGTTGACGACCGCGTTCGCCCCCAGTTCGGTCGCCTGGGCGACCATGCGCTTGGTCGCCTCGTCGCGGGCCTCGGAGAGCAGCTCCGTGTAGCCCCGCAACTCGCCGCCCACGAGGTTCTTGAAGCTCGCCATGATGTCGCGCCCCAGGTGCTTGGCGCGGATCGTACTCCCCTGAACCAGACCGTAGTGCTCGACGATGGAGCGGCCGGGCACGATCTCGACGTTGGTGAGGATCATGGCCGCGTTCATAGCACGGCCACGCACCCTGGGCATGCCCCGGTCGGGTAGTGACGCTGTTTGCCGCGTGAGGCACGGGAGGGTGCGGGTCGACGGCGGACGTAAGGAGCGCGGGGGGTGGATGGGCGGTGGGGCGGGGGTGTGCGACGCCCGGGAGCCGGCGGCGCGTACCCTCCC
>Ga0299906_10002241_pt1 | contig 16123 bp, 16 predicted proteins | sample RVTome_14_FD_200259 | JGI IMG/M metagenome (GOLD analysis project Ga0299906, IMG submission 200259) | Soil microbial communities from uranium-contaminated site in the Upper Colorado River Basin, Wyoming, United States - RVT145D125 (version 2) ...
GTGTGGGCACCCCACCACCCGGTTCGCCCCACCTTTTCCAGCTCCACGGCGGGGCGATAGGGAAAGCGCCGCAGCAGCAAGGGCAACGTCACGACCGCGTGGAGAAAGGCGATGGTGATTCCGACCGCCGTCCAGGTGCCGGTGTCCCGCAGGGCGGGGACCCCCATGAAGCTGAGGCCGAGAAAACCGGCGATGGTAGTCACCGAGGTCCACACGCATGCCGGTCCGACCCGTTTCAAGGCGTGCACGACACCGCCGTGACCGGCGGCCGTTAAAAGATGGACCCCGTCGGTGAGGCCGATGACCAAAATCATGGTCGGGACGATGACCGACACGATGGTCAGGGGCGCCCCCACCCACCCCATGAGCCCGAGGGTCCAGAGCGTCGCCAATAGTGCTGCCCCCACCGTGATCAAGGCGTGGCGCAGGGAGCGCAGGGCAAGGGCAAGCAGGCAGAAGCACACCACCGCCGCGGCAGGACCGACACGCAATCCGTCTGTGCGCAGGGATTCGCGGAGGGCCTCTTTGACCACCGGCGTCCCGACCATCCACCAGCGGCTCCCGGGGGGCATTTGGGCACGCAACAATGCCTCCAGCGTCGGCACCAGCTCGATCGAGTCACTGTTCTCGAGACCGAGGCGCAGGATGAGGGTCTCGCCATCCCGCCCCAGCAGCCGGCCACGTAGAGTCTGCTCCTGGAGGATCGCCGCGGTGTGGGTAGGGGTCGCCGCCGGTGGCAGCCACAACTCCCAGGAAAGGGTCTGGGGCCCGACCTGCAAACGGCGCGCCCGCGCCAGACTGCTTACCCACGCCACCGAATCAATCCCGGTGGCGCCGTCGTGGACCGCACGCAGGCCGTCCACCATCACCGGATCCAGCAGAAAAATACCCACCGGCGGTGCGACCACCGCCAGGAGCAGCTCGTCATTGTCGAAGCGCTCGCGCAATGCCTGGAAGGCGAGAAAGTCCGGGTCATCCTCCACGAGGAAGGCGTCGAGGCGCACGTCCAACTGCAAGCGCGGCAGGCCGGCAAGAAGCAGGACAGAGAGCAGACCCACCCACCACCACCACCGTCGGGGCCGCCGCATCAGGACAACGGTCCAGCGCGCAAAGAGCTCTTCCACCCGTCTTTGCAGGCGGCCGTTGAAGCGCGAGGACTCCATTGGCCTCACCCGTGCTCTCCCGGCTGCCGGCCGCACGCTGGGCGGTGACGTGAGCGGCATCGCCGATTCACAGAACCCAACGCTGCCCATGCCCCGGCGTCCTGGGGCCCGCTAGCCACGCCCGGCGCCGATGGTCTCCTGTCACGCTGCCCAAATGCCACGTCTCAACCCTTGTCTTCCTTCTGCAACATCTCACGCAAGGGCTGTAGCCACGGGGTACGATTCACTACCCAGAGGGCGACGAAGGTAACGCCGACCAACAGCAGGCTGGCGGCCGTCGCGCGCAGGCCAAAGTCGCGCCGCACCCCGGCGCCGAAGACGACGAAGATGATCGCACCGGGCAACAGCCCGATCAGGGATCCGGAAAAGTAGTGGCGCGCCCGCACCCCGCTCACCGAGCACAGGAGGTTGCTGGCCAGCGCGGTGATGGGTAGCTGGCGGATCAAGATCATCGCCACGACGCCGTGCTGTCGCATCATGCGCCGCACCTCACCGATCCGTTCACCAAAACGCCGCCGCACATAGCGATGCCCCGCCCATCGTCCGATGTAGAACGTCAGCATGGCGGAGAACATGGTGGCGGCCATGGCCGTGACCAGTCCCATGGCGATGCCGAACAGCATGCCGCCCGCCAGGCTCACCACGGTGCGCGGCACACCCACCGAGATGACCACCGTGCCCACCGCGATGAACAGCGGCTTCGCCCACGTCCCGGCATCCCCGACCAACTCCTGCCACGGTGCCAGGTTTTCTGGGTCGAGATAGACCGACAACGGTGAGCGCCGCACACCGTAGATCAGGAGCATCAGCACCACCGCCATCGACACCGCCTTGAGCAACGCCCGGCGGGTCTCGGCTGCAGGAAGATCGGGACGCATGGTGTCTGTCGGTCGGTGGCGGTCACCGCGTTCAGCCTACGCCGACTGCTCCGCCGCTCCGGGGATCACACCACATTTTGCGCAGCGCGCCAACGCAAGCCGGAGCAGGAACCATCCCCGGCCGATGGCGGCAGGCAGGCGGTGCCGGAGCGGCGGTGGCCCGGGAAGCCACCTCTTGCCGCAGATCGATGCATCTGCTAGGTGACCGGTCAGCTTACCTACCCTCCCACGCCGAGGAGTTTGTGCGCCGCGGTCTACTCCCGTCTCTCCTCCCGCTGCTCATCATCGCCTGCGGCCATCGCGCCGTGGTGGTCCAGGCCCCCGCGCCGGAGCCCCCGGCGGCGTTGCGCGACGGCGGCATAGTGTGGGTGGCGCCGGCGATCGATGGCCGCGATGGTGATGGAGCGGCGGCCAGCGATCCACGGGCCTTGGGATGGCGCCGTAACAACGTCGGCAGCGGCCGGCGGGCGGTGCGTCTCGATCGACCCGTGACAGAGTGGGCGACTGAGCGCCTGGTGGCGATCCTTGCCGTCCACGGCCTGACCGCGCGGGTCCTGGCGGCCGGTACCCCGCCGCCGGCGGTGTGGCTCCAGCCAACCGTCGCTGAGCTGGAGCTCGCTGCCGGGACCGAGGATCGGTTCACCACGGCCTTGTCTTTGGCGCTCCACCGGGCCGACTCAGCCTCGCCGGAGTGGCAGCAGACCGCGCGCCGGGATCACACCCAGTTCACCGGGGTCGGCGGCACCGCCATGGCCCATCTCACCCTGCTCATGCAGGAAGATATCGATGGCCTGTGGAACGAGCTGCTCCGCGCCCTCGGTACCCGGCCTTCTGCCCCCGTCACTCCCCCCACGGGGGGGCTGCAGATCGACACCACGCCGGCGGGGGCGCAGGTGTATATCGACGGCGCCTACTACGGCACCACCCCCTTCCACATCGACCTGCCATCGGGGGTGCACGAGGTGCGCCTTGAGCTTCCCCCACACCCTGCGGTCCAGCAACGGATGGGGATCGTCGCGGGGCGGACTACCGCGTTTGCCGTGGACCTCTCGCAAACCTCGGAATCATCCGACCGAATGCCCGTGCCGTCGCAGTAAACTTGTTGTTGACCTATTCGATGAAATTTAGCCAACCTCCCGGCGTTGCAGGGCACATCCCACCGTTCACGGCGTCGCGCGCCGTGGGCACACCACCCCCGGTCATGGAGGATCTCCTATGAAACGCCTCACCCTCGTTCCCCTCCTGGCAGCCCTGGCGCTGCCCCTGAGCGTCCTGCTCGCCCCCGACGATGCGGAGGCGATCCCCGCCTTCGCACGGCAAACGAAACAGAAGTGTACCTACTGTCACGTCGCCTTCCCGAAGCTCAACGAGTTCGGCATCACCTTCAAGAACAACGGCTACCGCCTCCAGGGCACCAAGGGGACGGACGTCTGGGACATCCCGGCGTGGCCGGTCGCCGCCCTCGCCGAGATCGAGGTGGAGTGGGACGATTTCGACAAGGATGAACGCGGTGAGGACTCCCTCACCATCATGCAACCGGAGGTCGAGGTCTTCTGGGGCACCACCCTCGGGCCGCGCATCTCCACCTTCGGCGAGATCATCCTCGAGCGCGGCGAGGGCGCGGACCTGGGGCCGGTCTTCATCCAGTACAACGACCTGGTGGGCGAGGCCCAGCTCAACCTGCGCGCCGGCGCCTACGACGTCGACTTTAGCTTCCTCTCCCCCGCCCGCTCCATCGTCTTCGACGGCTACGCCGCCGAGGACCTGGGCTTCTTCGGCACCGCCGTCGGGTTGGAGGCCAACGGTCAGATCCTGCCGGAGGACGAGGGGCTGACCGTTCGCTATGCCCTGGGCTACACCCTGGACAACGACGCGGGTGCCCCCGGCAACGAGAGCGACCTTTCTGAGAGCGTCTACGGCACCGTCGAGCTGACCTTCATGGAGCAGACCCTCGGGGCCCACTACCAGCATCACGCCGGTGACGAGGCCGACATCGACCGCTGGTCGATCGCCGCCGAGCTCCACGGTGCCGGCGCGATTCTGACCCTCGCCTGGTTCGACGCGACCATGGACGGACCCTCCGGCGGCGACGATCTGGAGGGTGACGACATCCTCGTCGAGCTCCTCTACCCGGTGGGCGACTTCGTGGTCGGCGCCCGTTGGGACAAGCTCAGCGACGACGGGTTTACCGGTGACGGTGACTTCGAGCAGTGGACCCTCCACGCCTCCTGGTACACCCGCCCCAATGTCCAGCTCGGCGCCGAGCTCCGCTTCCTCGACTTCGAAGAGAGCTCTTCGGGTGCCGACGACGAAGACGAGGCGATCAAGGGCCGCCTGATCGCCCGCTTCGGCTTCTAAGCGTCCCGCCGGTCTTTCATTCCAGGGGGCGGGGCGATGCCCCGCCCCTTTTTTTTCACCTCGCGAGGTCCGCCATGCGCGCCGCGAATGCCTTGATTCCCGCCGTGATGCTCCTCTTCGTCCCGCCCACCCTGGGGGCGGAAAAGACCTACGAGGCCACCCCCAAGCTCCTGAAGGAGGGGGCCAAGCTCTACTCCCAGTACTGCGCCGAGTGCCACGGCGAGGACGGCAAGGGTCTGGGGCCGGCGGCGCAGTCGCTGGGGATGGTGTGCCGCGACTTCACCGAGGCGATCTTCGAGTTCCGCACCACGCCGTCGGGTTATCTGCCGGCGGACGAGGACCTGTACCGCACCCTCACCAAGGGGATCCGCCTCTCCATGGAGTCGGCGAAGAACATGCGCCCCTTCAAGGATCTCTCCTCCAAGAAGCGCTGGGCCCTGGTGCACTACCTCAAGACCTTCTCGCCGCGCTGGGGCGACCCGGAGGAACACGCCGAGCCTATTACCATCCCCGAACCACCGCCCGCCACCCGCGAGGCGATCGAGCGGGGCAAGGAGCTCTGGCAGAAGGTCCAGTGCTGGCATTGCCACGGTCCGGACGGCCGCGGCGACGGCCCCTCGGCCCCCGGTCTCAAGGACCACCGCGGCAATCCGAGCCCGCCGGCGGATCTCACGAATCCCGAGTTGATCGAGGGCGGCGCCACGCCGGCGGACATCTACCGGACCTTCACCACCGGCCTGAACGGCACCCCGATGCCGTCGTTTGAGGACAGCCTCGATGATGGCCAGCGCTGGGATCTCGTGTATTTCGTTCTGACCTTCGGTCTCGGCGTGGATGGCGTCCTCGATCGGTACGGGCGGTAGCCAGCAGCCTGCCCGCAAAAAAAAGACAGGCCGGTGTGGGAGAGGGCCGGCCTGCGGACTGAGCCAGTCGGTGAGAGGAGGTACTGGCTCAGAAACGCGGCGATGGTCGTCTCGGGATCGCCCACGCACTCTCCGCCGCTCCACCACTCGATACCGGCGAGCGCCCACGGTCACCGACCGCCGCAACGCGGCGCGGTTCGAAGGCGCCTACTCGCTGTACGCCGGGAAGCGGCGGCACAGCGCGGTAACCTCGCCGCGCACCCGGCGCTGCACCGCCGTGTCGCCCGGGGCGCGCAGGATCTCGTCGATCCAGTCGGCGACCTGTAGCGCCTCCTCGGTACCCATGCCGCGGGTGGTCATCACCGGCGTGCCGAGACGGACGCCACTGGTCACCACCGGCGGCTGCGGATCGTTGGGGATACCGTTCTTGTTGCATGTGAGGCCCGCCGCGTGCAGGGCGGCCTCGGCATCGGCGCCGGTCACCCCCTTGTTACGCAGGTCGACCAGCACCAGGTGGTTGTCGGTGCCGCCGGAGATGAGGTCGAAGCCGTGCGCCACGAGGCGCTCGCCCAGGGCCCGGGCGTTGGCCAACACCTGCCGCTGGTAGTCGACGAAGGCGGGCTGCAGGGCCTCGTGCAAGGCCACCGCCTTGGCCGCGATGGTGTGGACCAGCGGTCCCCCCTGGAGCCCGGGGAAGAGGATCTTGTCCACCGCCTTGGCGTGCTCCGCGGTGCACATCACCATGCCACCGCGCGGTCCGCGCAGGGTCTTGTGGGTCGTGGTCGTGACGAAGTCGGCATACCCCACCGGGCTGGGATGGAGACCGGCGGCCACCGGTCCGGCGATGTGCGCGATGTCCGCCATCAGGTACGCCTTGTGCTCGTTGGCGATGTCGCGGAACGCCTGCCAGTCGAAGAAGCGCGGGTAGGCGGAGGCGCCGGTGACGATCATCCGCGGCTGGACGATGGCCGCGATGCGCGCCACCTCCGCCATGTCGATCCGTCCGGTAGCCACGTCGACACCGTAGAAGAACGACGAAAAGAGCTTGCCGGAAAAGCTCACCTTGGCACCGTGGGTGAGGTGCCCGCCATGCGCCAGGGACATACCGAGGATCTTGTCGCCCGGCTTCAATACCGCCAGGTAGGCGGTCATGTTCGCGGAGCTGCCCGAGTGCGGCTGAACGTTCGCGTGGTCCACCTTGAAGAGCCGCTTGGCACGCTCGATGGCCAGGGCCTCCACCGTGTCGGCGTTCTCGCAGCCGGCATAGTAGCGCTTGCCCGGGTAGCCCTCGGCGTACTTGTTGGTGAGCAATGACCCCTGGGCCGCGAGCACCGCCTCCGAGGCGTAGTTCTCGCTGGCGATCAGGACCAGGGTGTCGTTCTCTCGCTCGCGCTCGGCATCCAGGGCGGCCGCGACCTCGGGATCGACTGCGCGGAGGGCATCGGTGGTATTGGCAAGCTTGAGCATAGATGACTCTCCAATCCGCGACGGTCTGACAGCTACGACGTCGCACAATCCTCTAAGGAAGGCAGGAAAGCAGGAAGAGGGAAGAGTCGGCAACCCATGGAGAAGGATTTCCTGCCTTCCTGCTTTCCTTGCAGAGGAATGCGTCCGCGGTGCCAAAACGGGTACCGCGGCTCACCGGTGTCGGTTTTCGTGCCGGTGGATCTTCTCCACACGGACGGTGTGGCGCCCCCCCTCGAAGGATGTGTCGAGCCACACCTCGACGATCTCTTCCGCGACCCCGGGGCCGGTGACCCGTTCCCCCAGGACCAGGATGTTGGCGTCGTTGTGCAGGCGGGACATGCGCGCGGTGTAGGTGTCGTGACACAGGGCCGCGCGCACCCCGAAGAACTTGTTGGCGGCGATCGACATGCCGATGCCGGTGCCGCAGATCAGGATGCCGCGATCGTAGTCGCCGTTGGCGACCCCGCTCGCCACCTTGGCGGCAAAGTCCGGGTAGTCAACCGAGGCCACATCGTTGGTTCCGAGGTCGACGAACGGGATACCGCGCCGTTCCAGGGCGCGCACCACGACCTCCTTGAGATGCACGCCGCCGTGATCGGCGCCGACGGCCAGCATCAGCGTTCCCCCTGCGAGCCGGATCCACCGGCGGTGAAGCAGTGCTCGGCGGCCGGGAAGAGACCCGCCTCGACCTCGTCCTTGTACGCCCGCACCGCCGCGGTCACGCCCGCCTGAAGGTCGGCGTAGCGCTTCACGAAGCGCATCGGCTTTCCGTCGGAAAGACCCAAAATATCGTGCAAGACAAGGACCTGCCCGGAGCAGTCGGGTCCTGCCCCGATGCCGATGGTGGGGATCGTCAGGCGGTCGGTGATCTGCTCTGCGACCTCCCGCGGCACACATTCCAAGACCACCGACCACGCCCCCGCCTCCTGCACCGCCAGGGCATCGGCGAGGAGTCGGTCGGCATCGCGCTGCACCCGATAACCGCCGAGTTGGTGAATCGACTGGGGGGTGAGACCGATGTGGGCCATCACCGGGATGTCGGCGCGCACGATCGCCGCGATCTGCTCCGCCATACGCATCCCGCCCTCCAGCTTCACACAGCCACAGCCGCCCTCCTTCACGAGCCGACCGGCGCTGCGCACCGCCTGGGCTGGGCCCTCCTGATAGCTCATGAACGGCAGATCGCCGATCACCAGGGCGTACGGCGCCCCACGGCTCACCATCTCGCAGTGGTAGACCATCTGGTCGAGGGTCACACCGAGGGTATTGGCTCGCCCCTGCACCACCATGCCGAGGGAGTCGCCGACCATGATCGTGTCGACCCCCGCGGCGGCCACGAGCCGCGCGCCGCCGTAGTCGTAGGCGGTGAGGATCACCAGACGCCGCCCCTCCCGGGCGCGCTGGAGGAGTTCGGGTACGGTGGTGGACATGGCGGACGGGCGGCGCGATGAACGGAGGCGAACTATACCATGGGGAGAGCGCCGCCGCTCGATCCCACCGGCGGCCACGTCACTCGGCCGGCAGCTTCGCCCGCAGCGCGTCGCGATCGATCCACCACTCCCCGTCCACCATCTTGTCCAATGCCTGGGAGAGGATGGGGAGGAAGACGCCCGGGTCGTCGAGTTGATTGGTCTTGTACCAGATCTCAAAATCGCGCTCGTCGTGCACCTTGCCGTGGGTCCACGCCACCGCGTTGAGCATGCGTGCGGCCTTCTCCTGCACCCGCTCCCCGGCCTCTCCCGCGGGGGCGCGCATCTGTGCCACGTAGTTGGCCGTAGTCGCGGCCACCGCGCCGATGTCGTCGTGGGCCGCCTCCTCCACCAAGTGGCCGAGGAGGCCGACGGAGAGCTCCGGATCGATGGGATAGGTGACGGCGAGCCACAGGCCGTGGGCCAGGGCCTTGAGTGCCTCGGGCTGGCCCGACTCGAACAGGGCGTCGCACGCCTCCACCGCTCCGACCCAGTTCTCGATCCCCGCACAGATCGCGAAGGCGTAGCGTGCCGCCTCCCACGCCGCGGGGGAATTGCCGAGCTCGTTTTCTACCCTGCCGAGGGCCACCAGCAGCTCGGCCCGGCGGGCCGGTTGATCCGGACCGACGAATTTCAGGCCCCGCTGGAGTGCGGCGCGCTGGCGCTGGGGGGAGTCGGCCGGCTGGCCGTGGTCCGGCATGGACTCCGGACCGGCGAGGCCAAAGTGCAAGGGCTGTTCACTCATGGATTGGGTTCCTCATTCTTATCCATCATGGACCGCCGCGATGGTGCGGCAAGGCGCGAGCCCGCCTCGCTCCCTCGTTATGTAACCGCCCGCGGACCACTCCACCAGGAAAGGGCGCGTTGTGGAGGGCGGCAGCTTCCGGTAATTTTTCTCCTCCTCGGGAGTCCGCTGCGCCGTCGCGCCATCGTCGCGGGCGACGCTCCGGACCGCCGGCGATACCCTGTGACGAATGGAGCCAGAACAATGAGCAAATCCCTCGACTACCTGATCCAGACCCGCCCCGAGGCGATGACCGCCTACTTCGACTTCCTCAAGAAGTCGGCCACCCACCTGGACAAGAAGACCGCCGCCCTGATCTCGGTGATCACCAAGATCGCGGTCCAGACCGAGGGCGGGCTGCGCCAGTACCTGCCGCGGGCCCTGCGCGAGGGTGCGACCGCCGACGAGGTGATCGACGCGATCCTGTTCGCCTTCCCGGCCCTCGGCCTGGCGAAGATCGTCTGGGCCTTCGACATCATCCTCGACATGGAGATCCCGGAGTTCCAACCGGTCATGCTCGGCACGAAGCCCGCGTGGCACGACGTGGTCGCCGGCGGCGACGTCGCGTCCGGCGCGACGGTGCGCGCCGAGGCCGACGGCCGCAAGCTCCTCGTCCACCGCAACGGCGATGGCTTCCTGGTCTTTGACTCCCACTGCCCCCACCAGTCCACCGACATCCCCCTGGAGCTGGACGGCAACACCCTCACCTGCCCGAAGCACCACTGGGAGTTCGACATCTGCACGGGCAAATGCATCAAGGTAGGGAAACGGCCGCTCAAACAGTTCGAGAACAAGGTGGAGAACGGCCGACTGCTGGTGTACTGGTAACGCGGGCAGGGGGTTCGGGACTAGGAAACGGCCGCGAGCCCTGGGGGCTGGCAGTGGACCTTCCCGTCCCTCTCCTACCCTCACTACCACCACCTCCTCCCCGCAACCCCCTATCCCCTATCTCAGCATGTCCTACACCACCGACACCCTCGACGCCTTTTCCGCCCGCCTCGCCTCCAAGGCGTCCACGCCGGGGGGCGGAGCGGCCGCCGGCTTGGTCGGTGCCCTGGGCGCGGCCCTTGCCGCCATGGTCGCCAACCTCACGGTCGGCAAGGAGAAATTCGCCGCCGTCGAGGGAGAGATGCAGGAGATCGTCGCCGATGCGGAGCGGCTGCGCGCCGCGCTGCTCAACTTAATGGACCGCGACACCGAGGCCTTCGACCAGGTGATGGCGTGCTACCGCATGCCCAAGGAGAGCGACGCGGACAAGGCGACCCGCAAACAAGCGTTGCAGTTGGCCCTCGACACAGCCGGCGAGGCATCGCTGGACATCTGCCGTGCCTGCTCTGAGGTAATCCCCCTGTGCCGCGCCACCGCCGAACGCGGCAACCCGATGCTGGTCAGCGATGCCGGATGCGCCGTCGCCTTTGCCGAGGCGGGCCTGCAGGCAGCGCTAATCACCGTGAAGATCAACGCCGACAGCCTCGCCGATCGTGACCGGGCGGAAGAGCTGTGGGGCGAGGGTCAGGTCCTGGCGATCGCCGCCGCCGAGGAGCGCCAGAAGATACTGGAGATCGTCTACGGGAGGCTCGCCTGATGACGGCCGCCCGCAGCCTGCACCCACGGCCGGAAGATGCGGGTAGATGTGCACCCGCAGCAGATCGGGAGTAAGGAATGCGGGCGCAGATCATCGATGGCAAGGCGATCGCCGCACAGATCAAGGAGCGACTTGCCCAGGAAATGATGGCCCTCCCCGAGGAGAGCACACCGTGCCTCGCCACCCTCCTGGTGGGCGATGACTACGGCGCCGCCCAGTACCGCGGCCAGATCGAGCGCCTCGCCACCGGCATGGGTTACCGCTACGTGGACGCTCGCCTGCCGGCCAACGCCGACCTCCCATCCATTCAGGCGCATGTGCGCGAGCTCGCCGACGACGCCTCCGTTCACGGTATCCTCCCTCTGCGTCCCTTCCCGAAAGGGGTCAGCGACGACGCGGTCATCCAGTGTCTCCCGCCCTCCAAGGACATCGACGGCTTCCACCCAAACAACCTCGGCCGCCTCCTCCTCGACGTCCCGCGCCTCGTCCCCTCTACGGCCCGCGCCTGCATGGTCGCCCTCGATGCGGCGGGCATCGAGCTCAAGGGCAAGGAAGTGGTAGTGGTCGGACGCAGTGCCACCGTCGGCAAGCCCGTGGGGCTGCTGTGTATGGCACGTCATGCCACGGTGACCACCCTCCACTCCCGCACCCGCGACCTTCTCTTCCACACCCGCCGCGCCGACGTGCTGATCGCCGCCATCGGTCGCCCGCACTTCGTCACCGCCGATCACGTCGGCAACGGGGCCGTGGTGATCGACGTGGGGATCAACTGGGAGGAGTACGTCGATGAAGCCGGCACCCAGCAAGGCCGCACCGTCGGTGATGTGGACACCGCCGCGGTGATGGAGAAAGCGTCACACATCACGCCGGTTCCCGGCGGCATCGGCGCCATCACCAACGCATGCCTGCTCGAGAATACCCTCCAGGCACTACGGCTACAGATGGCAGGATGACTAACCCTAGCCGGGGGCGCGGGCAGTCCCAAGAGCGCTACAACGCCGAGGCATCAAGAAGAGGCTAAAGTCGGCCGTACCGTCGCTCCCCGTGTGGCGGCTGCTAGCGGGTGCGGCCTGCGGCGGCGAGTCCCTGCATGACCGGGTAGCGCGTCTCGTACAGGGAGCGGGTGAGGAGGACCTGGCAGCCGAGGTTTTTCTCGGCGTTGATCAGCAGAGGCCCCTGCAAGTTGGCGGTAGTCTTCTCCGGGTCCTCGCTGATCGTAAGGATGACCTGTACCTGGGCACGCTTGGCGTCGGTGAGGCGGATCGCCGCCGTCTCGGCGGGCCCGAGTTTTACCTGGTAGCCGGGGAAGATGATGACCGGATCGACGACGATGAAGGCGATCGCGCCGTCGTCCAGGGATTGGAGCCAGCGAAAGGGGGTTATCTCTTCGTCCTCAATGAGGACGAAGTCGTGGCACTCCTCGAACCCGGGGATCCCTTCAAGGAAGTGGATCACCGCCTCGTCGGCCACCGCGATGTCACCGAGCTGGTTGCTCCGTATTCGCCTCATCTGCTCCTCCCCCTGCGGTCGCGCGTCAGCCATCGGTTTTCTTCCCCCGTGGCTTCATACTCTGCACGAGACCTGCCAGGCCGCTCTTTTGACTCTTGGCAGCGCGCCGATTCTCTTCCTGCATCAGCTCGAAGAGCTCACCCCGGTAGACGGCCACCTCGGGCGCCGCGTCGATCCCGATGCGGACCTGCTTTCCCCGAATCTCCAGGATCTTGATCTGCACCCCTCCGCCGATGACGATCGTCTGTCCTGACTTCCTTGTCAGAATTAACATGCGCTCCTTTCCGGATCACCGTAGGCGCCATTTATGGATACCGTATGGGAAATCCATTTCCGAGCTATAGGTAATCCAAGAGCGATCGCTGTAGGACTCTGGCGGCCGTACCCAGGGTCGCCTGAAAGACCGATTCCACTTGCGTCAGGCGCGTGATCGCCTCTGCCATGTCGGCGTCTTCAATCTCGGACCGCAGCCCCTCGATCGTCAAATTCCGTTGGGAAAGATCTTGCTTGGCGGAGTCGACCAAGTTCAGCCGGCCTCCGATGATACCGCGCCCCTCGCTCATCTGTCCGACGGCCCCATCGAGTTGATCGATGACCGCTTGAATGGCCGCCTGATCGTCGTCCTCCAGAGCGAACTTAAGGTCCTCCAGCGCCGCGAAGACACTCACACGCCCCGCGTCGGCGGTGCCATCGAGGTTACCGTCGCCTAGGTAGAGTTGATGGCCGCGCACGTTCGCCGCCACCCTTTGGCCCTCGCCCACCGGCACCATGATCTCGTTGCTGTCCCCCCGGTAGACCATGCGCGGCACGATGCGGAAGCTGTCCCCCGCCGCCGGTGCGCCGTCGATCACGACCTCGTTGCCGTTGCCATCGAAGTCAATCGGCGCACCGGTGGTGTACGTACCACTGGCCACCGTCAGGCCCGTGCCGGCCTCGAAGACTTCGTAGGTGGCGGGATCGGTGAAGCGAATCTCGTAGCGTGACCCCCCGACGGCGTCTCCGTCGAAAATACCCACCGCAATGGTACCGGTGCCCGTGTTGCCGGCACTGGCAGAAATCTGCAGGTCACGGATGAAGGGCGGTTTGTCGCTGAGATAGCCAGCGAAGAGGTGGCGCGCGCCGAGCTGCGTGTTCCCTAGGCGTTTGACCTCGTCGAGCTGCTGCGACACCTCGGTCGCGATCACGGCGCGTTGGCTGCGGTCCACCGATGCATTGGCCGCCTGGATCGCCAGCTCCAGCGTGCGATAGAGAACCTCCTGGGTCTGCCCCAGGACATTCTCTGCAACCCCCAGATTCGCCTCCAATGAGTCGAGGTTGCGCTCAAATTGGTCGTTCGCTGCCGTGAGCTGCTTGAGGCTGAGAACGCGAAAGGCGCCGGTAGGGTTGTCGGACGGGCGGTTGACCTGCTTGCCGGTAGCGACCTGCTCCTGCGCGATCGCCAACCGCCGCCCGTTGCGCGCGAGCTGGCTGCGGATGTTGTTCAAGAAAACGGTCTGTGTGACGCGAATCATCGGCTAATCCACCGACCCAACTGTGCTTCTTGCCTGGCCCTGGGACAGGCCGTCTCGGCGCTCGAGATCCGTGGCTGCCCATCAACCGTATCGGCTGATCGAGGCTACGTGTTCAGGAGGGTCTCCAACATCCGGTCGACCGTGGTAATGACCCTGGCCGCGGCTTGATAGGAGCGCTGGAACTCGACGAGATTGGCGGCCTCCTCGTCGATGGACACGCCGGAGACCGCCTCGCGCTGGGCGAGGACCTGATCGACCACCAAGGACTGCCGTTCTAGCCCCACGGTGGCGCGGCTGGAGTCGATACCCGCCTGCGACACCAGGCTGGAGAGCGAGTCGATCAGCGTGCCGGTGCCACCGGACATGATCGCCTGACTGTCCAGGGAGGCGATCCTCAGGGCATTTTCGTTGTCTGCCGGAAGACCGGTCAACGACAAGGCCGCGGCCACGCGCTGGGGGTTGGTCTCGATGGCTGAATCGACCGCGATCGAGCTGAAATAACTGGGGTTGATGTCCACCACGAAGAGATCCCCGGCCGCCGGGGGACCGCCGCCGTCGGTGATCGTCGCGGACACGCCGTCGAAGAGGATGGGATTGCCGCTCACGTAGTTTGCCGGCGCTGCCGGCACCACCACTGCGCCGGTGTCGACGTCAGTGACCTGGTAACTGTCGGCGGCCACGAACGATATCTCGTAGCGATGGGCGGTGAACTGCGTGCCATCGACCACTGGCGTGGATGTGATCATCGCGCCGCCGGTGTTCGCCGGATTCGGTGCTCCCTGCATCGGGCTGAGAAAGAAATTGAGGCCGGTCGTGCCATCGATCGCATAGCCCTGCCGGTGGTAGGCGTTGACGTTGGCCGCCAGGAATACTGCGACCTCATTGAGTCCCTCTTCCGCCGCGGGCAGCGACTCGCGCAGCACCGACAGGGCGCCGCCGATCCTACCCAGCTCCGGCAGAGCGAAGAAGGTCCGCCAGCCCGCGCCTTGCTCGACCGCGAGCGATGGCGAGCCGGAGCCGTCATCCACGACGGTGATCGACTGCCGCCGCACCCCCTGCACGAGGGTCTGGCCCCGCACCTGCACGGTGAAGTCGTTCACCTCCCCGTTATCGATCACGGAAAACTCCGTGAGGTTGGCCAGCTCGTTGAGGAGCCGGTCGCGACTATCCCGCAGGTCGTTGGCGGGTTGCCCACCCGCCTCGGCGGAGACGATCGCCTTGTTGGTCTCCGTGATCCGTAGGGTGATCTCGTTGACGGTCGCGACCGAGCTCTTGAGATCGGCGAGCATGTCCGTGCTCACGCGCGCCAATCCCTGGGCATAGAGGGAGAACTGCCGGGTCAGGGCCCCGGCCTGGGAGACCAGCACCTGGCGCTCCGCCACCCCTTCCGGGTTGGTGGCCAGGTCCTGCCAGGAGGCAAAAAACGCCGACATCGCCTCGGACAACCCGCCGACCTGCGACTCGCTGAACACCTCCTCGACGTGGCTGAAGGCGGTGGCCAGCAGGTCGAGCTGTCCCTTCACCTGGCGCTCCGCGAGGAGCTGATTTTCCAGAAATCGCGAGGTGATCCGCTCGACCGTGTCCGGCTGGACGCCGGTGCCGAGCAGGCCTCCTTGGACAAGCTGGGGCCGGGTCGTCTGCGAGAGCACGATCTGCCGGCTATAGCTGTCGGTGGCGGCATTCGAGATGTTGTGCGCGGTGGTCTGCACGCGCATCTGGGCCATCTCGAGGGCTCGTCGCCCCATGTCGAGAATGCCGGAGATGCCCATATTGCCTCTCGTTCAAGCCGTCTGACGCACGACCATGCCGGTGCCCCGCGGCGCCGTCACGGCACCTTGGTCGCCGTATGTCTGTGCAGACTCCTCGTTCTCTTTGCGCAGCAACTGAAGTATTTCATGAATCGCGTCGAGCGATACCGAGAGCAGCCGCTCCGAGACCTCGCCCCGCGCGCGCACCATTTCTGCGACCCGCAGCAGCCGGCGCCGCGCCTCATCCAGGCACCGGGTCTCGACCGCCGGCAAACGATCGAGGATCTCCGCTAGAAGCGGCGATTCGCTCTTCAGACCCAGCCGTTCGGTGAGCTCCTCCAGGGTATCCGCCCGCGCCGCAGCCACCCGGTCAATGAGGATCAGGACCCGCTCCTTCTCGGCGTTGAGTTCTTTGAGCCCCGGGGCACGCAGGTTGCGAAGGACGTCGCGCTCGCTATCGAGGAGCCCCGCCAGCCGCTCGAACAGCCGTGCCTCCTCTTCCATCCGGCGCAGCAGGGCGTTGAACGACGCCAGCGCATCATGGGGCAGAGCTTGGACCGTTGCCGTCATGGGTTACCGCTCCTTTCCACTGTTCTTCCAGTTGCCGTGCGATCCCAAATCCCCCTTGCTGGGCCGCGAGCCGGCCCAACTCCTGGTCGAGCACATCGGTGAAGAACCGCTCGCCGCTCCCGCGCGGCACGATCCCGCCATCCCCGACGCTCTCCCGACCGGCCTTCAACATCATGTGAATGAAGAGGGACTCGAAGTCCTGCGCCGCCTTGTGCAGG